>Ga0233437_1002133_pt1 | contig 31637 bp, 48 predicted proteins | sample SI_122_August201_FD_182714 | JGI IMG/M metagenome (GOLD analysis project Ga0233437, IMG submission 182714) | Seawater microbial communities from Saanich Inlet, British Columbia, Canada - SI_122_August2016_200_MG | ecosystem: Environmental > Aquatic > Marine > Inlet | place: Canada: British... | reverse complement strand
GCTCTTCATGGCACCAGTCGTAGTAATCCCAAACGCCCTGAATGGCCAATCGTAATTCTTCTACCTGCTCTTCAATTGTCATGAAGCGATGGATGAATCCTATACCACCCCGAGTCCACATAAAAGTTGCCATGCGGTGCCCGCATACGGAATCCATAGCGGTTGCAACTATTGGAATATCTAAGCTTCAGTTGGTTGTGAGTTTACTCCTCAAATTACAATCAGAACGTGATTCTACTTCTGAATATTTTGGCCTAATTGTAACGTCGTCAAATGTTAGTGCTGTATCCATATTAAATTCCTTTATGTTCTAAATCCTCGTGTGAGTTGGTTGGGTCTATTAAATAAACCTTTTTGTGATATTCGTGTAGAACCCGCTTTGCACGTTTCACCGCATTCAGTTCTTTCCGAGTAAAAATGAATTTGTGCAAGATATCCAACTGTGGAGTGAGCCTTCAGATAAAAGTTTAGCTTCAATCTTATCTTGTTGCTTTTGGGTGCGCCCGAATAGATTATACATTATTCTAATACTTTGAGAAGGTCAACGCTGTTTACTTGGTATCCACCTTCTTTTAGAACGTGCATAATAGCTTCATCTGAATCGCTTGGGTTTTGATTGACACCCTTCATAGCATCAGTAACCATAAATGTCTTGAACCCTTCGGCAATGGCATCCAATGCTGTGAATTTCACACAATAATCTGTTGCCAATCCAGTCACATACACTTCCTCAATATTTTCATCACGAAGTAATGTAGCAAGTCCCGAATCATTCAGTCCACCATTGTCTTTGAATGCGCTGTAGCTGTCAACCTTAGCATCCACACCTTTTTGAACAATAACATCAAACATATGCATGTCCAAGTCATCATGGAATTGAACGCCATGGGTGCCTTGTACACAATGGTCTGGCCACATTACCTGTGGTTCACCATTTAATTCGCCCATGCTAAATACTTCAACATCATGATTAGATGCAAAGCTACCATGATTCTCAGGATGAAAATCTTGGGATGCAATAATCAAATCAAACTGCATTTGGTCTGCTACCAATTTGTTAATAGTGGATACAATTGAATCTGCATCAGCAACTGCTAATGCTCCACCTTCACAGAAATCATTTTGTACGTCAATTACTAATAATGCTTTTTTACTCATGAGTCTTCTCCTCTAATCCTATCATATATGCCACCAAGCGGGAACTAATATCCACGCCTATTCTTTCAAAATCCAATACCACCGGTTCAAGTATATATTTCTCAACCGGAAACACGCTTATTTGCTCATTGTCATCAAGGTCTTGAGCGTGTAGTTGCCTACACTCCTTGATTATAACCACATAAATCTTTTCATCGGATGCTCCTGCATTGCATAAGTTCGCCGGATACACTTTTGTAACCGTTCCCTCATACCCTGTTTCTTCTCGCAATTCACGCACGGCGGTTTCTTCAGGAGTTTCCCCGTCATCAATCATTCCTGCGGGAAATTCTAATACTTCATTGTCCACCGTATACCTGTGATTTATAATCAGAACCAATTCTTCCTTGATGGTTTCAGCAATAATATAAACCGCTTCACGTCCACCAACACGACTTGTGAATTCATAATTTGTGGAGCCGACTTTCCGCTCCTTCATTTCCATCCACTTGCCTTGATATACTGTTTTAACTGTCATAATTCTCCCTTATATATCCCTGTGGCATATGAGCCTTATGGCGAGCCGCCGACATTAATCCTTTAACCCGTTCAAGCTTTTCTCCACCCAATGGGCAGGCATTTATTCTTTTATGATAATCTGACAACTCATCCCAACGGAGATATGAATCAAGAGCATTGTATGTCAATCCCAATTCATCTTCATCAGTTTGACCTTCCCACAGTCCGGCAGACGGCTTTGCTTTGATGATTGCTTTGGGCACCCCAAGTTCACGGGCAAGCTCATAAACCTCATCTTTGTAATAATCCATTAGTGGTTCAAAATCAACGGCACCGTCGCCCCATTTGGTGAAGTATCCAATTTTGTGTTCAGATTTATTTCCGGTTCCAATTACAAGATAATCCACTTCACCGGCGATGGCGTATAAAATTGCCATGCGGGCACGAGCTTGAATATTGGCATATGTCAATGGAGACTTTCTTGGTTCTATTCGTCCACGCCTTAGAGCGTATTGGACAGAATCTTGGATGGCGATAGCTGGACTTGAACCATGGGATGTAATATGTCTAACACCACGACCCTCATATGCATATTTCCACATATCATTTGAATTGCCATATTCCTCATCAGTATTTGCAAGGATTGGAATGCTAACCGCTAATACATTTTCTTTACCAAGTGCTCGGATTGCAAGTTCAAAGGATACGGCGGAATCAACCCCACCGCTAAGCCCAATTACAACGCCTGATTTACCGGCACCATCAACATAATCTTTAATCCACTCCGTCAAACCTTTTATTTCTTTTTGTACGTCCATTTAATTATCCTTTATGTTGACCTATCATATATTTACATGCTTCTAACTCCTCGGGAGATACTGACATGTTTTTAACTGGGTTGTCTGATAGCTTGACAGTCGGAATTTTGTTTCCCTGTCTGTCGTAAACATGGGTAATCTTAATTACCATGTTCAATGGTTTCAGACCTGTATCATTTGTTAGATGTGTGCCGATTCCAAAAGACACATTAATTCTACCTTCAAAATATGAAGCCAACGACACCGCCTTTTTGATATTCAACCCATCCGAAAAAATGATGGTCTTGCTCATTGGGTCAATCCGCTTTGATTCATAATGCTTGATGATTTTATCACCAAAATCAAAGGGGTCTCCAGAATCATGTCGAACACCGTCAAACAATTTGGCAAAGAATTTGTCAAAAGCGAATAAGAAATCGTCCGTTCCATAGGTATCAGATAATGCGATTCCTAAGTCACCACGATACACATTTGACCAAGCTTCAAGAGCTTTGAAATTCGCAGACCGATAACCATATTTGGCACCGTGATACATAAACCATTCATGCGCCACTGTCCCGACTGGTTTAATACCATACTTCATTGCAAAGTGTACGTTACTCGTCCCTACAATGACATCCTTGGCACGTTTGATGAATTCGTCTTGGATTGCATAGCTGTGTCGCCTACGTGTTCCAAGCTCGGCCACCTTGATGCCCGAGTCTTTAATCATTTGAATTTTAGAATCCATTCGGTCAAAGGTGTCGTCTGCAATTTCTTGATTTTCAAAATATGTCTCAGAAATGACAGCCATCAATTGGGTTTCCCATAAAATAGTACGGTGCCATTTACCACTAAATTCTATTGTCAGCACCCCATTTTTATATTTTACTTCTACCTCACGGGTGTTGTACCGATAGCCTTTGAGATAATCAATATATGCTTCTGGTAGAAATGGAGTATCCTGTAATAGGAAATCACGCTCTGCGCACGATAATTGTAGATTGTCCATTTTTAAAATATTTCGTTCTAATCTGTAACAAAAGTCATCCGAGAATTTCATGGTCATGTCACGATTAAAAAATTGATAAATGACCCGAGCACGGGGATACACAAATAGTACTGCCCACATCATAGTCAGCTTGTATAGGTCGGTGTCCAACAACGATTTCAGCATTATACTAACTCCCAGTCACCTGAAGCAACAAGTGCTTCCGCTTTTTTCCATTTGAGTTCTTTGGTTTCAGTTCCCTTGGTGATTGTAACCTTTTCATTCCTACCAATTTTTGTGGATACCACAGGCGTTTGCTTGTATTCATAATCCCACATAGTCTCGCCACGCAAGTGTGCAAGCTCATGTTGGATTGCAACGGTTTCAAGTATGTCAATTTCTTGACCACCCAATGAAGTAAATGCAACCGGAGCCTTAAAATTATCAGCTTCAATAATTATGGTTGAGCTACGTTTGGTCTTTACAACCTTCCCAGGATATGATAAACATGATTCGGTATAAAACAACTCGCCGGTCTGTTCAATGATTTTCGGATTGATAAAATATATCGGTTCCTTTACATTGATGACACATACATTTTTACTGAGTCCAATCTGGTTAGCCGCTAAGCCAACTCCGTCTTCCTCTTCCGTGAGCTTGTTAAACAATGCAATGGCAATCTTCTCACCCTCTTCAACGGATACGTCCTCACACGGCTTAGCCAATACACCATCAAACTCATTATCTAAAACTATTTTGGTCATGTACTCTCCTTTGTCTCGGACAATATACTATGCGGGAGCATTAAGTGCAAGCATTAAAAGACCGGCTAATGTGGCACCAAATGCCATCATAGCCATGCTCCAAAAGAATGAAAGTCCCCAATCTAAACCGCCTGACAATTCTTCTTCTTCCTCATCATCCATCGCCATTATTTCATTCCAACGCTTCTTTTCCTCATAGTCAAGAAGGGTCTGCATAAGAATTGGTTCAACTTTTACTAATTCGGGTTTCATTATTTATACCTACTGCCCTTACGTTTTGGAGATGTTTTTGTGGCAACTTTACGTTTTTTTGGAGTTGCTTTCTTTTTTGGTCTTCCCACCTTTTTCTTCGCTGGAAGCTTGATGCCATCCTTCTTAGCTTGAGCTTTGGCTTTTTTATCAGCTTCTTTTTTCTTGGCAAGCATTTTCTTTTTGTGGAGTGCTACCAATTTTTCTTCTTTGGATATACGCTTCTTTGGAGTTGTTTTTTCTTTAGGCGGTGTAGGCTTCAGAGTTCCCTTTAGTTCAGGTTGCTCTACGCCCTTGTGAAATACGTTACCGTCCTTGTCCACAAACTCTGCCATGAAATGCCAACCTGCGGGTCTACCGCTACTGACTTTCTGCGCTTTAACCTGCGGTGCTCCAACTGCTCGCTGAACACATCGTGAACATTTTACACTTTTGGCATCAGCATCCACTCGCTCTTCGTTATAACAATCCTTTACTTTACACTGTAAATATTTGAACGATGGCTTTTCTAATGTTTTTGATTTTCTACTCATTCAATTTTTCCTCGCTTCTCATTGCTTTCTAATATACAACATTTTATTGCGATATGCAACACCTATTTTCTAAGGATTTCTACAAAACACCGTACACAATCCTGTTCTGACACTTTAAAAGCTTGGATTTCATATGGGTTTTTTTCATATTCATGTGTGTTTGTATACCGGCTTAATCAACTCGGCGATTGTAAATAATGTATTCATTCGTGTATAACGGTAGATGTTAAATCGGTTTTGTTTGGGTTCATATTAAGATAAATATGAATGTGGTTTGCATCAGAGTCGAATCATCCGTGAAGTTTTTTCCCACGGTTGTCGGCGGATATTGTTGGATAGTCCGCTTGGTATTTACTGAATCCATATTCATCAGCACACCAATTATATATTTTTGTTAAGTCGTCCATTTGCAATCTTTCATAACAAAAAGCCTTGCGACGTTAATCACAAGGCTTTTAAGGTTTATTATAGGATGTACTCTATTTTTTTGTTACCTGAGCGGTTGTTTTTGATGTTTTGGGCGCATTCCTGTCCGCCTTCATGAACTTGGTAAATTCATTTGCCATAAACATAACTGAAGATTCAGTTGCGGCTCCAAGACCATCTGTTCCACCACCACCGTTGACCGTCACGTAGTTTTCAGGGACTTTGAAATCAATATCAGATTCCAGCATCATCTTCAAACCCTGCAGTCTTGCGGTTTCTTCAACTCCGAGAACTTCTGCCTGTGCACGCTGTCCAATGGCAACCTGTTCAAGAGCGAAACGCTCTCCCTGTGCAACTTGGGTCAAGAATAGTTTTTCACCCTCACCCTCAAGCTTACGAGCATCCCTGTTTAGACTTGCAGACTGCTTGGCAATCTCAGCTTCAACAAGCTTTGGCTGTTGGTCGGCCAAGGCACGAGCATTTTCAGATTTTCTACGTTCTGCATATGCCTTCTGCTCTTCTTTATATGTAGTCTTCATCTGATTTGCTAACTGTGTACGCTTTGCAGGTACAAGCAACTCAGGTGGAATGACAACTTCAGCAAGTTTGAAACCCTTGATTGAAACACCGGCTTTTTCACCTTCAATTCGGAGTGTTTTTTCAGTTGCGGCTTCAATCTTTGAGCGAGCATTCAAGAACTTGAGAGCATCAACTTTCTCACCTTGATTTCTGAAATCAGAGCGTAGGATTGGTGTGATAACACGGTCTTCCAATTGTGTAAGTGTTCCAACACTTGCGAAGATACGTGGTGCATTAAGAGGTTCAACTTGAATCTGAACTCGTGCTTCGTTGTTGATAATCCAAGCATCTTTTGATTTCACATCAATAGCGGGACCGGCGGCACCTGAAGGCATCGGAATCTTTTCTTCGGATGCAACTTGTTTGATTTCACCCTCATCATCATATTTCAAGTCAATGGTTTTCTTAGTATATCCACCAGCGTAAACCCATGTTTGAATACGAGTATCAAATGGTGTAATCTGATATGCCCGAGTATTTAAGTAATACATACCTGAAGTTAGTGGTTCTCTCCATACGCCCTTGAATCCTTTTTCTACAAGAGGTTGGGCAAGGTTTCCACCTTCAGTTGCCATTTCAATATCGTCCGGAACTTGTCCAACTTGTGAGAACACTACACCAACAAAACCAGGTGCGATAGTGGTTGCGTCAACAATTTCAACTGTCCAAAAATATCTGTTAAGTTTATATTCTGCAGGTGTCAATACATTTAACTGTGGACCGGCGTAACCGCCATTGTCAACAAAGTATTCAACATCAAGCATCGCCTTTTCAATACGTGGGCGGTCACCGGCTAAAGTATCCGTTGTAGCATTGACCCAATCTGGCGCAATAAACATATCTTGAGGAAGAGGATTTCCATCAATTGCTTTAAGCAATCCAACTTTTCCAGGTGGGATAATGACGTTTGCAACATCTTCTATGGTATAAAGAACATTCATAAAAGGGCTAACGTTTAATCCTTCAGGAAGGAAATCAGCTTGCCTTTGGTAGCAATTACCTGACCTTCAGACAAGTGTGCGGTTGACCCAATAGAATATTTCTTAATTAGGTGACCCGTGTGCTTGGTAGGAACTCGGTAATAGCTTGTTGATAATAGACCCCATAGAATAAAGACTGCACCACCGGCATATGCGGCAATCCGAATCTTCGAAAGGTATCCATTAATAGTATCTGCCGCTTGCTGTTTTAGCTCGGCAATTTGTTCTTCGGTTCTGCGTTCGCCGTAGCGAGACTGACTGGTGACTTCACCGAACGTGTTTTTCAGTACTGTTTTGGCAATCGGAATAATACCGAAGATTGAAAACAGTCCAAGAATTAGCAAGAATAACCACATACGTTTTCTCCTTTGTATGATGTTTGTTTTATATTACTCACCATGAGTAATTTTTTACGTTGAAACCAATATAGTGCTCATATCGGTAGATGCAAGCACTATTTTGATTTATTTACTGAATTTATCAGCACACTCCATTGCAACCCAGCTTTCGGGTTTTGCTTTGGCTGTGTAACCCATAGCTTCAATCCAACCCATGACTTCCTTCATCATGACATTGCTCTTGTGCATTGGGTCTTTGTTAACATCAGCGTGAATTTCGCTGATTTCGTACCCAAGTGTTTCAAGTAATGGATTCAACCACACTGCCGCTTCAAGGGACATAGAGGTTTCCTGAATGATTTTCTGTCTGATAGAAATCTCATAATTGAGTTTTTCTGTCTGAGTGAGATAATATCCACGACCACCGTGCCCATCAAAAAGCATTACAATAGCTGTGATGAACTTGATTTTACCTTTTTTGAATTGACTGTCACTTCCAATAAAGAAAGTAAGAGTTTTAGTCGGAGCATTTGCAATGTCCGTCAAAATTGTCTGTTCAATGTCAGCAATCTGTTTGTGTTTAAAGCTCTGCCACATGGCAAACTCCTTTCCTTTTATGCGTCTACTTGAGCTTGGTGCATTTCAGGAATGTACACTTTTGTAATTGTAACATTCTCTGCAAATTCAAGCGGCGAATCTACGTTCGTTAATCTGTCAATTGCCATTCTATGTCGGCTATTCATTGTATCTTGAATCTGATATATTCCATCTACGGATTGTCCGTAGCCCTTAAGTTCAACATAATCACCCATTTCAAATGACCCTTTTCCATAAGCAGGGTCATCCTTCGGCAACCGATGACTTAACTTTGTATGCAAGTCCCAACTGATAGCTAACCATCTGTGGTTACTTGCATCATTCTTGATGATTCTTGCTCCACTCGCTGTAATCAGTGGGTCGGAATCGCACTGCGCTTCCACTGGGTAATAATTAGTCAGTCGCACGGCAAATGATTTAGCACCATTTACCAACCCATCGACCTGCCATTGTAAATCTCTGACCTCAATGGTAAGACTGTCAATATCATTTTGCTGATACATTGCGGAGTATGCAAGTAATGTATTCTCCTCTTGCAACGGCATTATAATGAATGTATTAACCAACATAAATAATGCAAACATAAATCCTATTGAGGTGCCCACCATTAATTTTGGACTAATACTGAATGGGATATCTGTCGTTTCATCTGTGTTCATAAATGTCTCCTTTTATTAGACCACACAATATAAAAATAAAATTTATTGCGTGTCAAGTGTTATTTTGAGTTTTTATCTTTTATATTTTAACAGGGCTTTTCCTGTAATTGGAACAATTGGCTGTATCAATTCAATAATACCGTTCGCATATTCTTGCATTTCTAATTGGGCATGAGAGTCGGCACGGAGTCTCAAAAAATGTGCTAAATTGTGTAAATTCACGGTAGCATAAAATTCAGTATACATACTCTGAGGGAGAACAAGCCTTGCTTGCTCATTCGCAACGCCCCTATCCAACATCTCTTCATAAAGTCCCATAGAATGATTCTGATGAAATTCTATTTGTCGTCGTATCACAGCGGCTTCGGATTCATGAAGACCTCCATCACTCCCCTGTAAATTCTTTTTAGTGTCTTGATATCTAAATTCATTGGGAATAAAAAATTCAATATTTTCAGTTGTATATCTTCTACTGATTTCATTGTAAGACCACGTTCTATGTCTCATCCATTGAGAGCGAATAAACAGCGGGCATTTTACATGAAATGTGAATGCAACATGTTCAAATGGTGATGTGTGGTTGTGCTTGACCAAATAATTTATTAATACTTCGTCGTCCTTGTCCATCAAATCTTTGCGCTTTCCAAAAGAAACACGAGCCGCATTTACAACATCTACATCGCCACCCATAGAATTTATTATCTCAACTGAACCGATTCCATCATTTAATATATCCACTTATATTCTCCTTGGTATTACTAATTTACATATTTTATTTAACGTCTGAGCCTTCTGCATTGCTCTCCACGTTCCACCTTTGTCAACGCCATCATACACAATCAAAGCGATGTCACAATCTTCAACCATCCGAATGTTGCGAGTTTTTCTGTATACTCGGTCAGCGGCATCTATTAATTCTTGCCGGTGAATTGCATCTTCGGTTGACATGTAATCGGTTTGTTCTTCAAATGGGATATAGCAGGCATAGGTCATGCCCTTGTTTCGTAAGATATCTAAAAACCAAAGGTCAACTCCAGACGCCATCCCAGATAGCCCGTAAAGCCACCCATATTGGATTGTAAGCTCGTCTATTGCAGATGCCATATCAACCCTTAGCTGAGGTATACTATAACCTTCAAGCTTTTCAACTCTGTGCCCTGTAACCATTAATTTCATGTAACCTTAGTAGGACTCGAACCTACAATTGAAGTTTAGGAAACTTCCGTGATATCCCTTTCACTATAAGGTCATTTTATATTGTTCCTGAATGCGTGCATTAATTTTATCAGCGTTGTAACATTCGGCAAAATGAATCTCATGCACTGTTCACCCCTTAGATACAAAATAATCATGCCTATTTTGATAGTATTCTGATAGAATTCCTGTTGATTCATAGTGTTGATTTCCATTAATCTCAAATGCTATCTTGTTATGAACATCAGCAAAATCTAACTCAAACAGTCTGTCGTTTTCGGGTGGTATATAAAATTGAGCAATATTAATATCATCGTATTGTGATATTATTTCCCGAAATGCGATTTCTGGTCCACTTTCTTTATTTCTGTACACCGACCAATTATGTTTGTCCCAATTTTCCCGTATTCATTTTTTGCGAGATTCGGACATTTTCTTTTTAGTTTCTTCCGTATGATGTCTGCCGGTTCAAACATCTGGTCGCACCATGTCATCATACGCACCATTTTCATGTGCCTTTTTTATACCTACAGATTTTTTTTTATTTGCTTCATCGGTATTGGCAAGCTCTCGATAGGTTTCTAATGCAATTCTGTATTCTTTAGCCTTTGGATTTTTAGGACATCATCTCGAATGATTGGCCTTTGCGCTTGGTGTTAGTTCTGAAAATTTTTCATCACATCATTTGCATATCCATTTACTCATTTCTCGCTCCTTAAATTAAGTCCTATATTCTATCCGATAATACATATCAAAAAACTTAATTTTCAGCCATGTAATCTGAGATGGACGTAACAAATTTATCAATGTCCATTTTGTACCAACCTGCAGAGTTCGCACATCCAGCTTCTATAATAAATAGTTGCCCGCCCGATAATGCGATATCCATAATGAATACATCATGTGCCACTTCATTATCTTGCTTCCAAGATTTTCCGCATGAGAACTCCTCGTGGAGTCTGGTCAATTCCAGGGACGTTTTTTAATATTGATTCTAAATGATTTGATGTGCAGTCATTTAAGAAAACCCACTTGAATGGCTCCGAGCCAGTTTTACCGTAGGTTCCCCAAATAACATTTTGCATTGCTTCTTTAAGTGGCGTCGTGGTGGTTATCCACAGATTTTCAGTATCTTCACCGACGGTGCCGTGGAAATACTCAGCACCACCATCTACAGACGTTTTGCCACATGAACATTCCACATAGTCGTGAACGCTTGAAGAATTTACAATATCACCACACGCAAGACATTTGGATGCGTTTTGGACTACTCCGGTGTCGCTCCCGAATGCTTCAGAAATTGTTCTATTGTGTTTACGTTTGTAGTTACATTGGGTCATTTATTTTTCCTCTTGAATCGCCGACATATAATAATCAGATGTATATCCATCATGAGCAAAGCTTAATTTACCAATGCCCCGCTTGCTGATATTAAATATCGCAGAATCACATTCAGTATTTGCCCTCAACATATGTGCGAAATTTGGAGCACTAAATGGAAGTGTAACAGCCTTCCCATCAATTGATACTTCAACCGGTATGCTAATGCTATTGCTTGCCAAGTTGCTATATCCAATTATTAATGATGTGACTGCATCTTTTGTAACCACCGAAAATCCTTTGGTATTGGATAATGCGCCAACGCCTTTCATAAACGTGTCCATTGTTTTTTTAGTTAACGTAACCCCAAAATCAAAATCAGTTGGTAGATTTGTTGGTTTCGGCGGCGGTGTAAGAATGCTTAAATCGCTTAACATATATCGTGCAGTAGTTTCCATATCACTGTCAGACATATCTAAACTGATAGCAGTATCGCCAACCCGAGTTAATGTCATTGCTATATCACTCCCGAGAATTCCAAGCATTGATAGTAATTGAGAAGTGGTATACACCCCAAGCTCTATATCACCAAACTCATTAAACTCATCAAGCATCACATTACCGAATACGGTGCGGTCATCGCTTATGAATCGTACAGACAATTTTGTGCCTGTGCTTTCCCATTTTACACTTTCGACTATCCCACCAAGCGAATATTTTTTAATAAATCGCACTAAGCGTGTTTTATCCATAACCTTTTCTCCTTAATATTTTGAGCCTCGGATGGGATTCGAACCCACGACCTAACGGTTTTAGAGACCGCCCGCTCCGCCAATTGAGCCACCGAGACGTTTGGAATTAATTTTCTAATTCCAATTCTTTTCTGTCAGCCGTGCCTAATAATTCCAGGCCACTGAACAATTTGTCATTGCCAATGGTTGCAATTGCAGTCACTTGATATTCAATATCCGGTTCCAAGAAATGAGAATAGTCAACTCCTCGTGAATCTAATGTATACATCCACTTCTTCAACTCATCTTCATTCTCGACCTCAAGATAAATGAGATATTCATTTTTCCAAGATTTTGTTTTATTATCTTCATACAACTGTGCAACTGCGTGTCCGCCTTGAACAGCAGGGTACATGGGTGCGACAAGCGCACCCAAATCCCGTCTACACAAAACGTAGCACTTATTCACTGGAAACCTCCAGCGGTGAATTTTCCATTTTAAACGCTTTAATGATTTCAGAATAACGTTCCTTATGTTTTATGATGGCCTGTTCATCCCATGCCTGTAACTTCTTACGGTCGGGCTGTTCAATCTGTTCTCGGGTTTTGCCTCGCAACTCGCTGTAAGCGATGTGTCGTAACCTATATTCCAATGACCACGAAAACCACTGAGAATATTTCTCCTTGGTAGCGTGTGGGTCAGTGGTTAGTTTTTTGTTTCCATTGTGATGCCTGATGACATCGGCAATTTCAGTTAATTCATTTACGATTTCTGCGAATATTTCTTGTTTACTCATGATGTTTCTCCATTTATTTTTAATTGATTAATGTATTTTGATTGTCTTACATTAACAATTATGGAGGAACACCGCTCTGGACCTATGTAAACTTCATTATTTTACCTCGTAGTGGACGTATGATTTGGGAACCCAACATTCGGTTCCATTATAGTTTACAACGGTCAATTCTACATCACCCATTGCTTCACCGGTAATTGGATTAAGTTCTTTCCCAATCCTGTCCAAGATTAATTTTGAAACTGTGCTCATTAAAACCTCTTTAGTTTATTTACTTACTTTGGTCTGCTCAAGAATTTCAATTCTATCCAGCATGGCCATTAACAATTCGGTAATTCTCCAACTTTCCCAAGTATCGTTAATTTCCTCAATTGCCTGTTTCATATCTTTGGTTGATACATATACGCTCATAACAGTTCTCCTTTATTAGTTGGTGCGGGATAGGAGAATTGAACTCCTGCCTCATGCTTGGCAAGCACACGTACTACCACTATACGAATCCCACATTTTTTAGCTCGGTATGAATTTTTTAAGTTCTGTAACCTGCTTTTCAAGACTATAAATTTTTTGTGACAATGAGTTAAAAACCATTGCGACCCAACGTGGGTCATAATTTCTCTCTTTTTGTAAGAGACTTATTGCATCTTGAATTTCTGCTTCTGTTTTTCTTGCTTCCATAACATTTTCCTTTATTTATATATAAATAGCTATTTCCAATATTTTCGGTTATTTTCTGCTATTTCTATCCGATTTTTGTGCGGCACCCACTCTTGGTCATCTTGCCACATTTGTCTAATCGTTTCTTTATATCTCATCTTTTCAACAATTTGTGGCCACTCAATTGGTGTGAAGTCCCACAAATCAACCCCAACGTCAAATGATAGCTTGTGGTCATGCTCTACAGCATTTCCATGAGAATGTCCATATAAGTGCCATGAACCGTGGAATGATGATTCCCACTCGGTCTGTTGATAATGGTGCAATGTAACCTTTTGACCTTCAATCTTTGTTTCCAATTTATCAACAACCTGAAACCACCCTGCTTTATTTTGCTTGTGGTCGTGATTGCCTTTGATGAGAATTTTATTCCCCTTAAGCTTTCGTAGCCAAAATTCGGGGTCTTTCCAAGCGAAATCTCCGATGACATAAACACGGTCACCATCAGATACCACTTCATTCCACCTGTCAATCAGCGTTTGATTCATTTCATTGACATTTCGAAATGGTCTGTTGCAGTGCTTTATGATATTGGCGTGGTCAAAGTGATTATCTGCCGTTACAAATATTTTCATTGGCCGTTTATTCATGATTGCATTCACAATCAAATGGTGGTTTATCACAGCAAGAGACATCAACGGTGGGTTTATTACTGCTTGTTCTGAGAACTACTATTTGACCACTGGTGGCTTTATCGCCGTCCAATCCAAATAATTTGGCCACCATTGACCCAAGATTTTTCTTAGTTACTGTAGTAACAGCGTAATATTGTGCCAACTCTTCAAGCAATTTTTCATTGGCAATATACCCATCCTTGTATAGTTCCCCTAAAAGTATTTGTTTTACAGCATTCATTTTTTCTGTAAATTCATCTTCGCTCATATTGTAATAGGTATAATCCATTAGCTCTCCTTAATCCCACATTGCATAAAAGTGTTCTTTGAACAAATCAAATGCTCGGTCATGTTTTTCTTTGTTTACGATGGTCCATTTTTCATCGTATAATTTTTTAAGTTTTTCATTTCCACTGTCTTTGATATGTTCCTCATAGTCAGTATCAAATATTCCACAATCATGAATTTTGTTAATCAATTCAAAACCTTCAATCATTTCATCCAATGTAGATAACCACGCTTGCCAACCAGCTTCTTGTTCCTCTTCGGTAGCATCAAAATCAACAAATGTTGACGGTGCCCCGTGAGTGTGTTTGCGCAAATCTTTAATTGCTGGAAGCATTACTTTAACAAAATGGTAATCAATGCTCCAGTGTGCTGTGTCATCATATCCACGAGTGACGCGTTGCCAAGGGTGAACGATGTATTTGCGCCAAGGTCTGTTGGTGAAAAAACGATAAACTGCCCACCACGTATAATAACCTAAACCATCCCATACTTTTTGATAATATGGACGATTGGCTCTTTCTTCTTTATATGCTTCGAGCATATCCTCAAATGAATCGTATTTTCTAATTGTCATAACTCCTATTCATATTCTCGTATCTTGAAGTGTTTTTGAATCTCTTTCACTTTATACGGTTCATCGTGAAAGCTTGGGTTTACAACATATAGTGTGCCAACCTCAACCTTTTCACCATTTGCATCTTGCAATTTCTTTGCAAGTTCAAACATTGTTTCCTCGTCATCATCACTTAAATCAATGTTGATGTCGGTTGCAAACCATGCTAATAAAGCATTAACGGCAATTCTGGTTTCTTCTTTCGACAGTTCTACTTGCATATTACTCCCTTTGTTCTTGTACACTGTAATCTTTGTTAGAAAATCGTTTAACCCAGCTACCACTACCATCTTTTTCTTGATGGATAGTCCTTCCGTCTTTGATAATCTCACGGAAACGTTTGCCTTCACTTACAACAACGGTCTTGCTTTTTTCTTCTGTCATGATAATCCTTTTTTTATGTTCTCACAATATACATTAATAAATAGCGGGATGCAACCCCAAAATGCATTTTATTTTATCTTTCTCAATTCTTTTTCAATTTCCCAATCTTGAATTGGGCTAAGCAATGTAACATACCGGTCTTTTATCCTAATTTTATGGGTTATATTCCAAACCCGATGTGCCAATTTTATATTTACAGAAGCGGAAATGTAGTCCAATAAATTTACACCTTGCTCCCAAGCACCCTCTTCAATTTGAACTATCTGCGCTGAGTCTGTATTACTGACCAAAAATTTAATCAAGCTGTCTGGGCACCGTTTGTAATTACACCACATTAAACCTGCTCATTTACATTTGAACTGACACGCTGATTCTGCCGTGAAGTTTCACCAGGGGACAATCTGCGTCTAAGTGGATTCGCCCATTCTCGTTTGGGAACCATTGCAATTGTTAAAAAATCAAAAATTTCTTCCCAATCTGAATATTCAAATCCGGCTTTGTCATCAAGAAAAATATCAAAATATGGCTTGGTTTCATAGAATCCAAAATCTTCATATGACCTGATTTCAGGGTTTTCATTGATGTAGTTGAATCTAATTTTGTCCTCAGCCAAGCTATTTACATACCGATGTGTTTGGTCGGGGTAAGACGATGTAAATAAAATAAGGCGGATATCATCACGCTTTGTAAGTATTTGCATACATTCTTTTGCGAATGGTGGGTAGTCAATTTGGACTTCCTCAATCTCATAATTAGGAATTGTGACTACGCCGTGCATGTCAATCATCCAATACGATTCGTACCAATGATTCTTCAATTGCTTTTCGTGTTGGTGTGTGATTACATTAATTATTGAGGCCATTAATACAAATCCTTTCTGATTTGGTCTAATTCACCCTTCATGATTTTGTCAAGTTTGTACTTTTTACCTGTCCGATGGTCTTTGACTTCATTGCGACCATAGTTGTAATTTCGGACAACATCCATATCACGCTTGACTTCAACGTATGTTCCCGTCTTTTTAGCCAACCATAATTTGAACTCGGGTTTGTCGCATAAATCCTTAAATGCTTCTTTTTTATTCTGCTCCCGAGATTTGTGAGCCGTGCATCGCTGTGAGATTCCAGTTTCAATATGTGTAATCTCACAGCAATTGCTTGACTTGTTGCGGTGTTGACCACCGCCGCCGGAACCAGAAAACCACCGAATAGTGAAATCCTTTTTTGTCAGCGTTAATACTGGTTCCCGTTCCATTTATGCTCCTTCTGCAAAGCTACTTGCGTGTAGTTTCATGTCCATCATATCAAGATACTTACTCATAATCTCAGGCTCATATAGTGAAACATCCACTTGCCCTTGATATTGCTTCAGTGCTTCATAAAAGTTAGCACCGAATGCCACGTCTCCAATATCGTCCAAAGATAGCAAGAAGTCAAACAGTTTCTCGGTTGAAACCTCTTTTTCTATTGCACGACCTTTTTGGATATATGGAAGCAAAACAAAATATTCAATCTTGCCATGGTATTCCGCATAGATTTTTTTGAACCTCTCCACGGATTTTTCACCATCAATGATAATATGGAAATTCACCTTGATATCGGCATCTTGCAGTATTTTAGTAGCACTTCTCCAATGCTTGTCAAGATGTGCATGACAGCTAACCGCAACCCCACCACAATATTGTTGGGTTGCATCTATGATTTCGTCCGTCAATTCCATTCCATTTGTAGTATAATTTGGAGTGATTCCCAAATCATAAAACTTCTTCAAAATTTCAATAAACTTGGGATGTGAGGTTGGTTCCCCACCGCCGATTGCTACCTGAAATGGTTTTTGGTTTTCAGTCATTGTCCCAAAAAATGAGTCAACATTATTCAATACATCATAATGTTCATCCTCTGGATTTGAATCTTGATAACACCATGGGCATTCGCCTTGGCACTTTCCGGTGATTTTTACATCATAAAACTCCGGCCACGATAACTCAGTAATCGGTTTAGCGGTGTCAAGAGCAATTCTCATTGTCTTGCCGTTCAAATAAATACCTTTGTAATTATGTTCTGGGAACATACGTGTCTTAATCATAATCTGCAACCCTTTATTTAGTGTGTTTTAACCGTCACGACCGCCATCAATTTCAAAGATGCCTCGCATTTTTTGAGTAAGTTCCAATGAGAATTCATCGTTAACTTTTGAAGTCATAACGAGATTGTCCTTATTGTACCAATCGTTATCGTATCCACCCTCATACTTCAACACGTCCGTGTCATTTTCAGCAAGAGCTTTGGCGAAAACTCGCTTGGCAATTTCCTCGTTCTCTTGCCAACTCAAATCTTCCCAATTTTTGGGAATATCATATTTCTCAAGCATTTCATCATCTTCTTCATCAATCCAATTTTGAGCGATTTGGTCAGTAAATGTATCTTGCCAATAGTCATAATTTGGAGTGACTTCAAATTCAAACAAATCTTCAGATTTCTTATCCGAACCGGACTCTTTCAGAATTGTATTGATAAGCTCGTGCATATACGTGCCTGAACTTTTGGTGCCTGCCACATAAATAACTGTGGATGAATTCGTGATTACATCCACGAAGCTGTGCATTGGAATTATTAATTGATTATCCATTGTAGTCTTCCTCTATTTCAAACATTGCTTCAACCTGTTCAACCATGTTGAAGGTTAACTTGTCATCACCCTTTACCTGCATAACAAGGTCTTTTTGGATATAATCATCTTCAAAGATATCTTCAGTGGTGCCCGCCTCTACGGAAGCATTATACATCTCACGAAGAACTTTAGCTTGACCATCATAATCTAACTTTTCAAAGCCTTCAGGCAATTCTTCTTCAAAATGATATTCCATGCGGTCTGACCATTTATCAAAATTGACTGCTGTGGAAAATTCAAATAAATCGTCCGATGTTTTGTCCGACCCAGTTGCCTTCAAAAGAGTATTAATGAACTCCTTCATAAGCTTAACGGATGAACCGTGTGCTGATACATAAATGACTGTGGATGAATTTGTGATAACATCTACAACGCTATGCATCGGAATAAAAATCTGTCTCATAACCTTTTCTCCTTTTACTGTGGGCACTCGCCCGATTCAAACATGTTATTAAAGTAGTTCTGCAAATTCAAAACTTCTGTACTGCTGTTCTTTGCAGTGATAACAAGTTCATGTTCCATTTCCATGGCTTCAGCATCATAGTTAAAGCTGTTTGAAAGTCCTTTGATGCCCTTTGTTTGGAAAATCCCAAGAGCAACTTCACGCAACATGCTCTCCTGAGTATCCCAATCGGCATTGATAAATGCATCCGTTCTACATGATTCTGGCAGTTCATCCAAATCCATATATTCTATTGAATATTCAAATGTGTTTACCCACCCGTCAATGTCCGGTCTGATTTCAAAATCAAACAAGTCTTCTGCGGTTTTGGTAGACCCGCCGAGTGACAAAATTTCATTAATCATATCCTTTGCAAACTGCTCAGATTTACCTGTTGCGGTGCAATAGATTGTTGTGGATGAATTTGTAATTACGTCCACAAAACTGTGAACGGGAATTTTGATTTGTATCATATGCTTCTCCTTATCCTAAGTGAAATCTATTTGCATTGAACGTCTGTTCAATCTCATCAAATAAATCATACGGTATTGAATTGTCATCTGTTCCATAGATAACAATTTTACCCAATAAATATCTTTTACGTGGACTGTGCTTGTCATCAAAACCCCAATAACAATCGTCACCAATCTCATCAATATTTTTCTTTGAAACAAGCACGGGGTCTCTGAAGGTATCCCTGAATGCATATCGGTTTCCGGTTTTCCCATTATATTGAGAAAGTAGTTCTTTCAAAATATCACCAATTTGCTGTCTTGTTTTGTGTGTATCGCATACAAATAACTCAGTGGATGAATTCGTGATTACATCCACAAAGCTATGAGCATCAACTACTAATATTTGTCTCATAGTCTACTCCATAGTTTTTCCATATTTTTTGAATCTAAACAAGTTACTCTCAATTGCCGTATTGTCAAGGCATTTTTTATAATATTCTCCATATTCAAATCTATCAGCATTCTTGTTTATGGATTCCTTCAAATCGCCGCTTTTATTACGCCTTGAACTTGCACCCCAATCTGCCAACATTTCAAGTTGGTCAAGTAAAGTCATATCCTTGATACCCTCTGCATGTGCTTCGGGGTGATGTGAGTTTTTCCTATAATGGTGCTGTAATGCCGTTTGAAAATCTCGGTTCATCATATCAGCATTATAGTTATCGTCAAGATATTCATTATCTTTCAAATTTGGAGTGAATTGGGCGAACCCATCTTTCTCCACATTTCCATATTTTGAAAAATCATGTACTACCCCACGCTTAATCAACGCCCAACAAATTTTGAAAATGTTGATTAACACCCAAAACTTGTGGCTTGTGATTCCTGTGTAATGATTCCATACTGCTTTATTCATACGTTATCTCCTTTTTTTAAATTATAATACATAGTATCATATTGAAAAAGGCGTTTTAAGTCGACTTTGAGACCGCTAACACAACTTCACTACCCTACTACATTCATTTGAATCTCCTTTTCGCAACCAACTTAATCCCTGAAACGCAAAAAGTCAAGCGTTAACTTGACTTTTTTTGCAGGCACATCAGGATTTGAACCCGAATCGCACGGAGTTGGAGTCCGGCAGGTTACCGTTACAACATGCACCTATTTACTATAAATAGTATTGAACCCAATTTTTAAGTTTTTGAAGTTTGGAAAGAGTAAAAATAAAAGGTTGAGATTACACCTCTGACGATATCCCTTTGGGAAGATTATTTATTTCCTTCCTGTGTCCACAACGAGCCGCAAAGCTCTTTACTCTTGACGAGCAGTAAGATATCAATCCCAGTAGTTAAAGACTACCACTCTTATCGTTTGAAGTTTCTCCACAGTTACTAATTACTATCCAAGCTTGCGGGCCTGACTAAGGTTTTAACACCAATAGAACTTTCGCCATAAAACACCGTCGCCTTGTGAGTTTCGATGTGCTCGGTTCATCCGAAGATGCCAAGCATTAGGGAATTGTGTCCTCAAACGCATTCGGTCTTTTTACTTGGTTCTTAAAGCCGGAATCTAACCGACATCAGTTGCTTTAGATGCAATCGCCTTAACATTAGGCAATTTAAGAGTATTGTGGACATTGGAATCTGCGCCGAAATGCTGTAGCGATATCCCTTTTGAGGACACCATACTACTCAGACTCATACCATTCCTTGGATAAAGGATTTTAGCGGTTTTTACTTGTCTCCGTGACATATGCCTTTTGACACATGCCTATCAGTTATACGCATCCCGTCAGTGTTACCCTCAGAATACGCTTTCCTTAGAAAACATACATAATCACTGAATGCAAGCTCTTAGTGTCCCCACCTCGAACAAACATCCCTGGCTCTTCCTGTTGGATTTCTCCTCACCGACTGTTCCACAACAACCGGATGAAAGCCTCTCCTCCCCATTACAGGGTTGAGGCTCGCATGTAAAACCATTGTATAGATGTCTCCCTTGCGAGAGCGACTTTCTACAGTCCTTTAGTCCCTCTTACGAGGGGTTATCTAATGACGCCATACCGCCATGTGCCCCGAGGGGCAAACTTTTCAAAAAACATACGTTGCTTTTCTAACGTACTACCAATATAACATTAAAATCGCCTATTGCAAGGCTTTTTTTATATTATTTATATTTTTTATTTCTTATACCTATATAAATAGTAGGCTAATTCCCCAAATGCAATTTTATTTTCAATTATTTTGCATTTTTTTTGTTTTTGATATTTATAATAAACCAATAGGAGAATAGAAATGCCAAAATCAGGTAAACCACAATTCACAACATATGAAAACTATCAAACAGGAATGAATGGTTTTGATGAACTATCAGCAGTATCCAATACATCGGGTAGTTGGCATTCGGTACAGACCATTAGTGGAAGCTGTACGTTCGCCGCATCTACTGCAAGTGGAAGCAATTTTACATCCACTGTTGTTCCAGAAGGAACCACCATCAAAGGTTGGTTCACCATTCTAAATATCACCGCCGGAAGCCTTTTAGCTCATAGACAATAATTTATTTATCTTGTCTTAACCGGTGCCGATTAGCACCAACGTGAAATCCACCACAATAAATACATCTATACACTGCAAAGTGTAAGCCGTTCAAATTCTGCAATCTTTCAGCGGATTTTAATGCGGTCTTTTCCGTGTTATATCTAACCTTCGGAACCCCATGTCCTCTAAAATGACTTCGCTTTGACAGTAAACCTTTAATGGTCCCTGTAAAGATTCTTCTTAATAACCGTTTCCAAGGCAGTTGATATTGTAGTGCCAAGTATAAATTTCTCAGTTTTATCATATCATTCTCCCTTCTTAATTTGAGCCTCATATAGGACTTGAACCCATATCCTCGGTATACGACACCGATGTTCTACCGTTGAACTAATGAGGCACGTTGCCACGTAGTTGTCCTGCCATGAGGATTCGAACCTCAGTCCCATCCATACCAAAGATGTATTCTCACCGTCTAAACTATAGCAGGTTTTAAGTAGTCCTGGATGGATTTGAACCATCGTGTACCTATTCGGCCTCAACCTTATCAGGATTGCGCTCTAACCCCTGAGCTACAGGACTATATGTTCGGTAGAGCTACCCGAACAGCTTTGATACAATCGCAGGCTCTATCTCTGCTTATCTCCGCCAAATTAGTTGGTTGTTTATGTAAATATCAGCATTAATCATCCATGCTATCATTTTCATAGTTTCTCATTTGGTCTTTTCATCCATAGAATCTAAAAAATCCATTTTAATCTCGTGATTGTATATCATTTTTAATTCCTATCTTTACATTGGTATTTGCGGTATTTCTTCCAACACCGGCGGTCTTGCGAATGCCACTTGGAATTTTCCCATTTGTGCCACCCACATATTGGACAGCTTATTGCACCTTCTTGGGCACGGTGTAATTTGTACGCTTTGTTGTACAATGGACTATTATCTGTCCATTCAAAATCTTCTCTTGTTGCGTTTTTCATTGTAGTTTCTCCTTGTTAGGTTTACTACAATGCGTTTCCTTTCTTCATATGTACTCCTTTATTTTGTGGGCACGGTTGGATTCGAACCAACGACTCACCCTTTATGAGAGGGGCACTCTGACCGCTGAGTTACACGCCCAATAAGTAGACTCGGTAGGATTCGAACCTACATCTCGACTTTATCAGAATCTGACCAGTTTATAAAACTGGGGCTTTACCGTTAAGCTACGAGTCCATATAAGATTTGATAATAGGATGATTGTTTTTATTGCGGGTCGCCCACCTTAGATATCATTATGTCATCCCCTGTCCCGCTATCGTTAAAATCAAATCTTGTAGCACTGGAGAGATTCGAACTCTCATAGTCATGTGACCGCCGCCTTCTTAGGACGGTGTGTATTCCGTTCCACCACAGTGCCAAATATAATTATAATATGAGAAGTCAAAAGCTCCTACGTTTCCCTGCACATTTCTACGCCACTGGATGAGTTACCTTACATCCTTCTATGGTGGGGGCATACTATAATTATGTACTCACGGCAGGAATCGAACCCGCTCCAAGGGGGTAGAAACCCCGTATGCCTCCTTTACACCACATGAGCTTTTTGCACTCTATATATAAATAGAGTGCTTTTTGCATTTTGTTCCTTGGCGTATTCTTTTGCTTCTACTTTTTTAGAATATGCCGAGTCGATTGTGGTATCTCTGTTCCCGAACTTTAATTTGCTGAGAACTACATATACCTCTTTCATTAATCTATGAACTTGTAATATAATCTACGTGCAATTTCAATCACTGCGCCTATTCCAACACAAATCCCTGCAACTTGGAAATTTTCCAAGTACATTGCAATCCCTGCAGTGACATATAACGGAAATCTTGTTGCACCGAAGAAGCTAAATTCCCTGTTCTTTGCAGTTCTTATTTCTTGTGATTCTGTCATATTGTAATCCTTTATTTTAATTCAACCGTTGCACCGGCATCAGTAAGCTTTCTCTGAAGCTCTGAAGCTTGGCCTTCTGACAGTTCTTTCATTACAGTTGCCGGTAAGTTGTCAATTAAACCTTTAGCAGATTTCAAATCCAAACTTGTTTCTGCTCGGATTATCTTGATAACATTGATTCTCTTTAATCCAGCATCAGTAACAACAACATCAAATTCCGATTGTTCCTCAACCTCTTCAACGACTGTCTGTTGCTGAACCTGTTGCTGATATGGCGGCTTGATATTGAATTTAGCATAGAACATTTCGATTGTGTCAAACAATTCTATAACTGAAGCCTGTTCCAAGTACTCCAAGAATTGGTCTTTTGTAATAGTCATTTCTATAACCCTTTATTTTTGTTTAGTACGTCCACAAGGAATCGAACCTTGTTCTCAGGCTTAAGAGGCCCGTGCTTCACGCAATTAAGCTTTGGACGCAGTTAATTTGTCTATAATATTTTCAACAAATAGTTCTCGCTGTGTTCTATTCAATTTAGAATATGAACTTCATCGTACACGTATAATTTCCCAACCCAAATTTTCTAAATGTGGAGTCCGCCGTGCGTCGGTATCCATCGTTGGTTGGTAATTGTAGTGTTGTTCCCCGTCAACTTCAAAATCAATCATTTTATCAGGTAGTGCAAAATCTAATGAATATATTCCAACTCCATATTCTGCCTCATATGAAATATTGTGGTTATCAAGGATAGTTTTCCAATATATTTCTGGGTATGATGGCCCCTTCGCATGGTGATTTCGTTTCCACCCTACGTCATCGGGATGAGCTTCCATGTGAGCAAGTTGTCCAATTCGTATTTTATTTTTGGTCTCCTCGGTTAGCGTGCGACCAATTCCTGCTTCTTTCATTTTTGCTCTGGAGGAGTCTTGTAATACATATTCAGTTCCATTTTCCCGAGCTTTTGTTCATTGATTTCTTGAAGCTCCACTTTTTGCCATATTTGCCATAGCAAGTCTTCAGGCATCCGAAGGATTTGAATTAAACATTGATTTATTGGGATTATATGCACAATATTTTTCATGATATGCAACCCCACGTGGTGTATATTCCTTGTTACAAAATTGACAATTTTTCATAATAACCCTTTTACTGTACAGGAATTTTATCGAAATCCACTTTATGTTCCTCACACAATTCAATACATTTTGAATATGCGCTGAACGCTTCATTCTTATTACCACTTTTGGACAGTGCCTTCAATTTTTTCAATTTTGCAAACACGCCCATGGTGATATTCCCATATAAATATTCGAACAGTTCAGGAGTGTTCTCCATAACATCAACTTCTGCATGGGTCATGTGTCCAACCTGTTCGTTTAATTGTTTACGATTGTCTTCTTTTTGAACATCCACAGATTCACCCATGAACCAAAATAGCCAATTCAATACCGGAGTATAGACTGATGGAATAAAAGAATTTCCAGCCAACACCTGACCCTCAGATAGACCTTGACGTTTGCCGTCCTCAAGCAACACTTGGCGTCGCTTTGTGCCGTCCAAAATCTCAGCTTTATGTGATTGGAAATGTTGTTCAGCCAAATTGGTAAGCTTGCGCTTATCTTCCTTGACTTTTCTTGTTTGTTCTTTAATTCTGTCGGTATTAAAACCTGAATTGTTCAGTAATGTTGTGAGCTTATCCATTTTTTTATCCTTTATTTATATATAAATATTGGAAACTTAAAAAAAGTACTCCGACAAGGAATCGAACCTTGTTCAACGGGTTAAAGGCCCGTTGCTTCGCCAGCAAAGCTTCCGGAGCAGTATATTGGTACAAACTTAACAAATGATACAAAATTTCGACTTTTGTTACATAAGTACCAATGTATTGGTATTTGTAACCCTACCCGAAGTCGAATCGAGATTTTTACCTTGAGAGGGTAACGACATACCATTAGTCCATAGGGTCATACTCAACTGTAATACCATTACTATTTTTTTCATAATATACAAGTGCAACATCAATAATTTCATTTAAAGCGTTTTGCTTGTATGACATTGGTTTAACAGATATTGGCGTCTTGCCAACGTATCCATCAATGCCCAAAGATTCTTCTTCCGGTCTCGCAAGCCTTCACGATGTATCGTAAAGGGTAGCTAATCGAGTCAGTATACTTGCTTGAACTTTCAGTCCAACATATGTTTTGGCAAGCACCAAATCTTCTACTCAGATTTTTACAGAATGGTGTGGAATCCAAGTGATTCCCATTTCTATCAATTTTAAGTGTGTTCGGTCTGTTGCAATATCAATTGCATCTGGCATTTTAGCGGTGTACCAAGCTACTCATTCCGAATATGAATTACCATTAAATTCCTGAATTAGGTCAGACATTTGCCCAACATGTTTAGCTCGGGTTCCCTGAGAATATTGATTTGCCATATTCCCTGTCCAGTATTTTGGAAACTCGGGCTGTGATATTCCAAGGTCGCAGTTTAAATCTGCCTTTTTAATTTTTAGTGTTTCCACGTAACCTCCCATTATTGCATTGTTTGCATAACATATCGTTTTTGTATGCTATTACATATGGTGTTTCTTTGTGACAACCATCGCACAGCTTAGTCAACTTGTGCTGTCGGTCATACAAAAATTTAGAAAATGAACGATAGCGGCTATCATGTTTCCACGCAGACCACCTTTCCCAAGTACGTCGGTGTTCATCTTCTAATTCGAAATACATAACTAATCTCCTGTAAGCGGGGTTCTGTCATTTAAACTTGCCATTGACCTATTTGCATCAACCTTGCTATTATAGAATTGCTCACCTTCTAAGCTGTTTTGAATTACATCCTCACCAGTACGAACGACTGTTTAGGTCTCCTGAGTTAAGCAATGATGACCCGACTTTCCTCTCCGTAGAGCGACAAGTCAGAGATTAATTAAAGCGGAGACTATAGGAATTGAACCTATAACTCCCGAAGGAGCCACGCCTTTCCAAGACGCTTGACGTACCAATGTCGAAGTCTCCCATTATACAACATTTTCCTGCGATAGAACTATTTTGAGCGGAAGCAGAAGGAATTGAACCTTCAGACCGAGTTAACGGCCCACAGTTTAGCAAACTGCTTGACGTACCAATGTCGATACTTCCAAGTTTGAGCGGAAAATAGATGAATCGAACACCCGTCCGTGAGGACGCCCACGGGTTCGAGCCGTGTTGCCGACCGTTTAGCGGTATTTTCCATGAGGAAGGAGTGGGATTCGAACCCACGGGTGCCCATAAGGACACCTCCGGCTTTCAAGGCCGGTGCGATTAACCACTCTGCCACCCTTCCGTGGCCACAACTTAGACTCATGTTCGTTGCGACAAATCCAGTTTGCACTTAATGTGAGTCTGGACATGAGCTATGGGTGGGACTCGAACCCACAAGAACCAGTTTTGCAGACTGGCGGTTGACCATTTACCGTCCATAGCATATGGGGTGAATATTGGAATTCGAATCCAACCTAAGAGGGTCACGACCTCTCGTGCTAACCGCTAACACTATATCCACCATGTATAGTACTCTCGACAGGACTTGAACCTGCAACCTTTCGGGTCGAAACCGAAGGCTCATCCAGTTGAGCTTCGAGAGCATTTGTATCGGATGAGGGAGTTGAACCCCCGCCGTCTCCATGTAAAAGAGACATTCTACCATTAAAATAATCCGACATAGACATAGGGAATAGATGACCTTATCAAACTATTCTTCGTTTCACACTCAGTACTTTAAGTGCGGCAACCCTATTGTTTGTAGACCCGAGCAGACTTGAACTGCCACCTTTGGTATATCAGACCAAGATTCTTCCGTTAAACTACGGGTCGATGTACGCAGTGATGGAGTTGCACCAACATCCCTCAGCTATCAACCGAGATTCTGTTTGAACTAACTGCGTGTTTGTGTGGATACTAACGGAATTAAACCGTCCTTATATATGATTTGTGCACAACCATAATACGTTTTCTCAGACTAAGTACCCATGTAATCCGATGCGCATGGCACCTTTTCATAGACATGCCTCATTACTCGGATAAACATAATGACGTGGAGCCTATCGGACTCGAACCGATAATACCGCCTTGCAAGGGCGGCGTGTTCCCAATTATACCAAGGCCCCAATTGTAATTTCCAAAGTTTTTTAGTTGCCATACGTGTCAGAGAGCATTGTTGGTTAAATGCGGGTCTGAGTTGCCCCTAAGTCATATCAAATTACTAAAGTTGGACTGGCGTGGAACACATGGGAATCGAACCCACCACAGTCTGGTTGCAAACCAGTCTCGCCCCCTTGGTACATGGTGCCCCAAAGTTATACATAGTTATACGCCCTTGACCGTATAAGTTGTTATAAGTCGCACAGGAGAGAATTGAACTCTCAAGCATACGGATATGAGCCGTAGCGTACCCTGGCTCTGTGCGTTGTACAGGAGATTGGACTTGCACCAACATACCACCAGCCTCATGGCCAGTCGCTCACCCTTATCAGGCTTTGGCGTACTCCCGTGTACGAAAGGAAGGATTCGAACCTTCGGTCTTCGGTATGTCGAACCGATGATTTACCGCTAATCTACTCTCGCAAGTGTTCTACCAAACCACCAATCTTCAGGTAATGTGGCATCTTTGTTAATTTTTTTATTGTCCGTTCCATTGGTAATTCATTTTGAACCATATTGAGAATTTTTTGTTCCTTGATTTTTAGGCTTTCTCATTTTTTCTTTGGTTTCTTCTGAATGTGTTCTACCTGTTCATGGATGACCATTTATTTCATAACTTTCTTTCATCGCAGAAACAACTTTCTTTCTGAATTCGGGGTCTGATTTCATCCGTTCAGCGTTTATTTTATTATACATCTGTCGGACTTTTCTACCACCTGCCGCATGGAATTTGTATGCGTGTTCCTTACCAAAAAGCCCTCCAGGACCTCCCTCACCACCAACGACAATGTTCATACACATTTTGCTCTTTATCAAATTCTCGTTTACAATTTCACGTTCTCTATTTGAAAGAGCTTTTCTATTCGGTAGATATTCCAAAATTTTGGTTATGTGTTTATCTTTCCCAAATCGTTTAAATGAATATCCTAACTTTCTACCACTTCCCATATATCCATCATCCAAATTATCAGTTGAATGCATTCCTATGTAAAATTTCCCATTTACAAGACATGTTGTTTTATAAATGATGTGGTATTTTTTCTGTCGTCTTGGCATTTTTTATTCTCCTACTTTATTATAAATAGCAGAAACTTTAAAAAAGGAACAAAACGTAAAATGTAGCGGGAATCGGATTCGAACCGACGACCTCTTGGATATGAACCAAGTGAACAACCACCGCTCTCCCCCGCAAGTCACTCTACGGGGAATTGAACCCCGCTCTCCGCCTTGAAAGGGCGACGACATAAACCGATAGTCCATAGAGTGTGGTTTTGTTTTTTACAGAAACATCGGGAAAACTGGCAGAATTTCTGTCTATAGAATATCTGCTAAAAAGTGCCACTGGGTGGACTCGAACCACCATCGCCAGGTACTTCACACCTGCGCTCTACCAATTGGAGCTACAGTGACATGGGACGATTTTTTAATTTACCGTAACTACTCGGTGGGATACAAAAATCTTCAGAAAAAATCCCAGTTGTCCCGCCCGATGGAATTGAACCACCACAGCCGAAAGGCGTCGGATTTACAGTCCGGTGAACTCAACCAATGTTCAGGAGCGGGATTGGCTATGATTTTTTATTAGAATCACAGCTATAAACTAATTTGACGGCGTTGCCAAAGTGCCCCAATGAAGATTTGAACTTCAGGTGTCAATTAGCTTTCCTATAATTCGCCATTTGACCAGTACGCCAGTGTACCTTTGGGACTTGTGGGTTGTGAAGAAGTCGAATCTCCATCCGTCGGTTTACAGCCGAGTATACTACCGTTGTACGAACAACCCATATGGCAGATTTTGTTTATCTCAGTTCTACCAAAACTGCGTGGTAGTGTTTTGATATCTCAGTTCTACCAAACTGACCAATATTGCGGGACTGATGGGAGTTGAACCCACTTAAATGGATTGACAGTCCACCGTCCATAACCGACCGACCCCAGCCCCGTGTATTTAAAAATGTAGCACCGAGTGGATTCGAACCACCACTGAACAGGGTTTAAGCCTGATGCCTCTGCCGTTGGGCTACGATGCCTTCTTTTTTTGATATGATTTTCTTACTGACTCTGCGATTTTTTGCTTGTGAGCCTCGCTTTTTGGTTTACCTTTTCCGGCTTTACCGCCCGCTGATTTATCACCCCTTGATTGCATTTTACATGCTTCTTCATATCCATATTTATCAACCGTGCGCTCTCACACCGTTCTTTGCCCTCCCGCTTCTATTGCATCTTGGGTATTATCCCTTGGCGACCCAAAATATAAATGGTTTGGATTGCAACATTGAGAATTATTACAAGCGTGACATACATGAATTTTGTAACCACTAACGGGAATGGTTGTATCCAAGTGATGTGCCAACAATCCAATTAAATATGCCGAATTTTTAATATGGCCTCGGATTGTGCATGGTTCATCTAATTTCAAAAACCGTCGTCTGGTTTCTCTTGTCTCTAATAGCGTATGTTCAATTGTTTTCATTTCAGTCTCCTATTTATTATAAATAGCAGACACTTTAAAAAACGATTGCACGGTGTGTAGTAGCCAAGGAGAGATTCGAACTCTCACACCAATTACGATAACAGGTTTTGAACCTGCCGTGTCTACCGTTCCACCACTTGGCCATATAGGGAGTCTTATTTGATTTACGGATATACTATAGTTTTCCGATGAAAGCTTTGTCCTCCCAGTCATCTTTCAAATGTGTCTTTGCAGGACTCGAACCCGTATCTCGCTTATTTGCACGTATTATTCCAATTATTACGACCGCCCCTTTGACAGGGCAGGGTGGACTCGAACCACCATTTTGCTTGAGTGCGATGTTTTGCCGATTAAACTATCAGACATTTTGAACTCAGTGAGGGAATCGAACCACCTCAAATCTCCTGCGTTATTTATAAAACAATACCATGGACATATTTTATAAACACAGACACTTGACCGATTAATTGATTTTGCACCCGTCGATGCATCATCATGAATCTAACCACCGCCCTCAGCGGTGTGCTCTACCAATGAGCTAACCGAGTATGAATTGTTTAGCAGATTTTGAAAGTCGAGTTGTGAATCTCTTTAACGTACCACTTTCGTTTTCTTGTCACATTTACACCCTTGCGGGACCAAACAATGTGCGACATAAGGGATTCGAACCCTTACCAACTGGGTGGAAGCCAGTTATGCTAAGACGTTTATAGTCAAACCGTTAAACACCAATGTCGCAGGTAACCGCAATAGGATTTGATACCTATATCTCCGCTCCCATGAGCGGTGTATTATCAATATTGATACTATGCAATTGTCGAAAGGGTGGAACTCGAATCCACTATTCCAGGTTTCCAAAACCCAGACGCTTATACCTTAGTCACCTCTCGTTTTATTCTTTTTTGTACACCCGATTGGATTCGAACCAATGTCTCACGGCTTAAAAGGCCGGTGCATAAACCAACTCAGCTACGGGTGCATTTTGAGCGGATATAAGGTTTCGAACCTCTTTCTCCATGTTTGAAATCATGCATAACTTCAAACTGGCGCATTAGACACATATGCTACACCCGCATGTAAAGTAGCACCACGGGGCATCGAACCTGTTCTCCGAGTCAGAACCAACAAGCGACTAAGTTACTTCTCCAAGGGTGGATTACCACCATCAGTTTTTAAATAAATGTGCAAGTGGGGTCTCGAATACCCACTTCTCCAACCAAAACAGTTGGCGACATCTAATAGTCCATTGCACAAAATTAGCCTTGGGTGGATTCGAACCCCCATCCCGACTGTCCATTCCACCATGTGTACATCATGTGTTGCGGAACTACTAAGACGGTGCCTTACCGATTAGACGATTGGCCATCGTGGGTAGAAAAGGTTTTGCACCAATAATTCCCGAGTGTTTACTGTAAGCAAGCTCGGAGTTTTTCTACTTATCTGATGAAATAATGGACAAGCTGGCCGGAATCAAACTCTTCTGGTTCCCGTGTTGGTTCTTCTCTTTCGTTGGGGTCGCCAAAGCTAAATCTATTCATATTACCTCCATATCCAAAACAGTCTATCTTCAAAATCCAGATACAGCCATATAATTAGACTACGCATTAAACATACCGCGTACTTTTGAAAGTACACTTGCTACATTTAATGTCACATTGTGCAGGCCAAGACATTTTTAAGGTACTTGCATTTATGTCCATCAACTCAGCACCACAAT
>Ga0233437_1002123_pt1 | contig 31794 bp, 42 predicted proteins | sample SI_122_August201_FD_182714 | JGI IMG/M metagenome (GOLD analysis project Ga0233437, IMG submission 182714) | Seawater microbial communities from Saanich Inlet, British Columbia, Canada - SI_122_August2016_200_MG | ecosystem: Environmental > Aquatic > Marine > Inlet | place: Canada: British... | reverse complement strand
TTTTCAAAAAATTGAATACAAAAAAAAAGAGACGTTTTTCAGCGTGTACGTAGCGCACCCACTACCCAACAATCCAACTTATACCTTATTATAAGCGCTACTCTTATAAGTTAGCTGTAAAGCTTGTAAACCCTGTCAATAGTGTAGCGCACCCAACATTGGTTAATATTAGCCACGCGTGGTTGATATCAGCCAACCATGCCAAAACCTTTACTACGTACAATTAACTTCACCCATCAATATCCTTAACTATTACACATACTTAACATACTATTACACACACTTAGCATACTTTGGCACGCTACCTGCATTACTATTATAGTATGCACGCAAACACTAACCCAAACAAGGAACTAACCATGAAAGAACTTACAAACATTCAAACCACGCAACCGCTAACAACTATCACTAAGACACTCTTCACTAAGACAGCCCTTAACAATAACCTTAACTACCACGGATCATGTTTTATTAAACAGTCTGAGAAGTTTACCACTATTAACCACGTATTAAACCATGTTGACACTGCTAACATTTTAGGCCACAGGCAATTAACTAATACCAATATTAACAGTCTAAAATTTGCCACAACAAATGGCTATTCTTACTTATCATTGACTGGTAAGAGTCTTTATATCACTATGACCGAAACACCCTTATACCAGGCAGTTTTTATTATTATAGATGACATCCCAGATACGGATCAAACTAATATTGTTGTATACTCACTTGACAGATAAACCACAAACCCAAACAAAGGAACCCACCATGACACCAAAACAAGCAAAAACCCTTTGGGGTTTTGAAGTGCGCAACAGTCAATCACGCCCCATAGCATGGCTAAAAACCACGCTAAAAAGTTACCAAGCGGAACCCCTTATCAATGCCATTAACCAATGGGAAAGCGACAAATCAGAGTATAATCGTCTCCACGTACGTACTTTATTAAAACCATACTCACCTAAATTCGAGTTCAACATCATTGCGCCCAAAGAAACGATCAAGACCGAAGTCAAAGAGATTATAAAAGAAGTAGAGGTCACTATTGAAAAAGAGGTCATCAAGACTGTCAGTATCACTCAAGATATGGACATTGACACCGTTATAGAGACCGTTTTCCCTGTTTGCAAGGGTGCAACGCATATAAAAGACCTATTCGACAGTAAACAGCCAGAGTTCAAACCTGCAAAAGTATCTAAAGAATATTATAAGCCTGAAAACTTTGACACTATTCTAACTGCATTGAAAGCCAAAAACGCCAACGTCCTTATCAAAGGTCCGGCCGGATCGGGGAAAAGCCTTATGGGTAAAGAGTTAGCTAAGCAATTAGGCTTAGATTTTTTCGTACAATCTTGCGCCGAAGATACTACCAAAGAAGACCTTATCGGATCGCCTAAAATATCAGTTGATCCAGAATCCGGCCAAAACTTTTCAGAGTTTAAGCTTGCGGAATTTATGGTAAAATTGCAAACACCTTGTCTTTGTATGATTGACGAGATTTTCGCCACAGAATCAGGAATACTTATGGGTTTAAATGGTTTACTTGAACCAAAACAACGCTATATAGAGACTTTGGCAGGGATAGTCAAAGTACATGAAAAGGCGCGTATACTTGCAACGTCCAACGTAGACGGGCGCAACAACGATCGAAATTACGTAGGGGCAGGGAAAGCGGACGGTAGTACATTAGATAGATTTGCAATGTTTACGCATGGTTATAGTACCGAAGTTGAGCGCAACATAGTCAATAGACTCCCCAAGCTTCATAGCGATGATATTATTGCATGGCTTAAAAAGCTTAGGTATGAACTACAAGCGGCAAATATTTCCTTTGATCCGTCCACACGTAGGCTACATACTTGTGTTGAACTTGTTATAGTCGGCCTTGATCCTGCAATAGCTTTCCAAGCTTGTTTTCTTGAGCAACTATCCAATATGGAATTGAAAAAGATTGGTATGGATAAACTTGAAAGCACACGTGAAGCAGTTATAACTGATGAAACAAAAGAGGAGGCGCCTTTCTAATGTTAACACCTAACGAATACCTAACGAATACCATGCCAAGGTCCAATGAACTTTGGATCAATGGTCTTGATATAGTGTCTCATTGCCTACAAAGAGACCATACCCAATCTTTTTATAAAGACGATAGTCCTGCACTCCACCACTGGGATGAATGGAGTGACGCTATGCAAGACAAAGTAAAGGCGGAAGATAACTTTGATGATATATACGACAACGCGTACGCACCTAAAAAGGCTTGGAAAACTATTAACAGAGAATCAGGTTCCTTATGTGTTAGTTCTTATTTGTCAGGCGCTAAACGTTGTTTTAAGACACGTAAAAAATTAAGACAGACACATGACGCCTTATCAATCCTAATTGATATATCAATCCCATATTGCGAAAGGTCACAGAACTATATGGTCAAGCGACACAAGGCAGTCTATGAACTTATAGCGCAATGTGATAGCGACGATAGACCAGTTCAAATCGTTGGAGTAACGTCGCAACGCATACCAGAACTTAAAAAACCATTGAACATATTTATTATGGTAAAAGATTATAACGATTCTATTTTTCCGTCCATATGGGGTGCGCTTAAAACCAATGAAACATGTAATAGCTTTATAAATGTCATTATGGATTATTTTGTAGGCACGTCAACGTTCGGCAACGGTTCACCACGTGACTTACTTAATGCTGAACAATATTTCCCAATGAATGAAGAACTTATTATATTCGGATCAAGAATCCAATCAAACAACGCTATAATAAAAGGAGTATAACAAATGACTAACGAACTTGAACCTACCGTAAAAATGGCTGAAAGCTTGCAAGAGATAACAAACTATCTTGATGCCCTATTATTTAATGGTGAATTGCCACCATGTTATGTGACATTAACACGCAATAACAAGGTCATTGGAGGGTATCATGCAAAGGATCAATGGGAAGGCAACGACGGGCAGTCAATACCTGAGATTGGTATTAACTCAAATTTGCTTGTTGAACCTGATCCTTTAATCCTTTATAACGTTTTAATCCATGAACTATTACACCTTGAACTATCACATAAAGGTTTGGGCGGACGTAAAGGCTACCATAATAAAGAGTTCGCTAATAGGTGTGAAGAACTGGGCCTTGACATACAGGTTCACGACAAGGATGCAGTAGAAGGTCAAACTACTGGACAGTCAGTTAGTACAAGCTTAAGGCCCAAAGGTCTTGCTGAAATGGCAATAGCTAAGATACCGACCGACCTTGCATACACCGCCAAGCACGTGATTGACATTGACAGTAATGGAGCGCCTCAAGATGGCGAAGCACCTGTACTGATACCAGTAAAGCAAAGAGAACCTAAAACAAAGACAGCCGGAAAGAGAACAAAGTACCAGTGTCCTGTATGTGGACTTTCTATGTGGGGTAAGGCTAACGCATATCTTATATGTGGTACTGATATGCAAACCATGATCGAGAGCTAATCTAAACGGGTAATTGTGGTGTACACCACAATTACCCACAAACTTTTAAATAGGAGTAAACAAACCATGAGAACCTTTTTAATCCTTTCCGTACGTATAGCGTTGCGTCTTAGATGGCTTTACTATCACTTGAACCCACGCTATACGAAATACAACTATGATGGACGTTGCTTTAAGCACTATAGCGGAACGTACCACTATGATTTTAAATATGAACCCATTAAAAGAGCATAATACTATACTACTCTTAACAGTTTTAATTTTACTGGTAGGTTTTGACTTTACACCTTGGTACGTTGCTTTAATAATATACGTGTGTGTTGACACAACTAATTAACAGTTAAATAGGAGATTAAAGACAATGAAAGAAAACAAATTACATTTAACAGTGACCAATCAAATTGACAATCAAGGCATTATTTTTCTTACTAACAGCGAAGGCGATATGTTCAGCATGATTAATCTTGCTTATGACAACAAAACAAGGTGGGGTTTTTCACAGATCAAGCAAGGAGTGCATAACGTTATTGATCCACAGAATATAGGCTCTATTACCTTTCCACCGGATTCTGATGGAGTAGTCAAGGAATTTTTAACAGCATGATTATACCTTATTATATAGGAGCGCAAAGTATGGAAACGATTTTGATAGCTATTTTTCTTGTTATACTGGCCTTTAATTTAGGGGCAGTTGTAGGTTATAACCTTAAGGACGATGAACCAAAATAAAAATAAAATAAAGCTTGACAAACGTTTAAGCATTTAGTAGATTGAATCATCGGGCAGCAATGCCCACAAACAACAACCCTTATAAGGAGTTAAAAAAATGGCTACCAAGACACCCGAACAGATCGAAAGAGACAGAGCAAGAAATGCAGCTATTCGTAATGCGAAAGAGACAGTTAGAGGTTTCTTTAATGCTGCTGCCTTTGGCGAACTTCCAGGCGCTATCCAGGAAGCATTAAAGACTCTTGCACCTATGGCAAGACAGGCAACCAGTACCATAGCCCTTGAAATTGAAGCACTCTTTGAAAACAAAGACGTTCTTTCCGAATTGGATATTTTCAAGGCTCTCAAGGTCGGCCCGAATGAGATGAAAGCAAAGGTAAACCATTGCTTGAAACTGGCCCAACCTGAGGACAGAATGTGGATTGCTTATGATTCCGGTGAATGCACCTGGACATATGTTGACAAAGGTCCATTGATGCCCGAAGGTTTTTCAACTGACAATCTGATTCCGTCCATTGCTGCCCATGTGGAAAGCCCAGACTTCGCTATCCTGTCAGTAACGGCCCTCATTGATGCTGCAAAGGCAGCCAAGGACGAGGACTCCGAAGAAGAGTAACACTTGACCCATAACCTTTAACAAGGCCATGACTTCCGAAGTCATGGCCTTTTCTATGCCCGAAAATGAAAAACCCTCGAAAAACAGGCCCCAGAGCATAGCCTAAATGCTCGTTTCAGACTTTCCGAGTACCATAGTCCCACCTTTTTTAAACCCATACCAAAAATCCGAAGACCCCTATGGATAAAGGCTTTCAGCCCACAGGAAATTATTTTATTTTTTCCTTGACAAGCCATAAGAATAGGAGTAGATTAGAAGCATGGTTATAGCACATATAGCATAAACAAACACATACTTTTAAGGAGCGACAAATGCAATTTTTCATTGATACACTTAACGAAGTAGGTGAGGTATACGTATTTTTAACTATCATGGTTATAGCGTACGTAATAGGCCGTATCAAAGGCGAGAAGTTCACAGACGACAGTATGTGTAAAGTATGTCATAAACACGCAGCACATATTGACGGTGAGTGCGTCGATTGCTGTCATTAATAATTGTAGTGTACACTACAAAAGGAGCGACAACAAATGAAACTAACGCTTGGGCTTTTCGTAATGGCTTCACCAGTTTATGCGCTACTTGGTTGGATTTGGTATACTGACGGATTTACGCTAATGTTAAAAGTATTCACAATTACATCTATTATAGTTGTTGGAGTATTCGCCACAACTATAGTAGCATTAAAGATTATGAGCATTATATAAAGGAGCTAAGTATGCCGCTTAGAATTGGAGATTTAATAAAGATAATAGAGGCCAGTAGCATTAGGCTACCAAGGACAGGCACAGGCCGTAATCATCAAATAGTAGCACGTGACCTTGAAACCTGTATAGGCGACCACTTTTTAAAACGAGACTACGTTAAAGGCTCGGACGACTATAAACACATGATGCTTAGAAGAGCATGGACACCTATGAAAGCTTATAGGTTTAATCAATTAAGACCATATCAACAAGAGGACGTATTACAGGACGACAATGAATGGTTAGCAGAGCGCAAGATTAATGGTTGGCGCATGATGATAACCTTTATACCTAACACTACTCCAAGGTTTTGGGGTGGCAACCTGTCAACAGTCAATTTTCTACCTACCGACTACACTAAGCATATCATTTTAAAACCTAATAAAGCCCCTTACACAAAAAACTATCCAGCAACGTCCAGCAATTTTTCAGGACTGATAGGGCGTACGTGTATACTTGATTGTGAAGTTACTGTCAAGGACGGTGATGAAATGCTGTCTGACCATGCAAGCCTTATACGTGTACAAGAGATATTAGGCAGCAATGCAGATAGGGCAAGACGTATGCAGGAAGAAGCAACATTGTTATTTAATGTATTTGATCGCATTGACCCAAAACAATTAATGCAACCTTATTATGGTAGGAAACTCGATGCCATTGAAAGCGTATTACTTTTACAGCTACCTACAGAGTGCGCATTATGGCAATTTTTACACGTTAAAATAGTTGCACAAAAAAAGAAAGCCTACTGTCATAAGATATGGAAGGAAGGTGGAGAAGGGGTTATATTAAAGCATAAGATGGCGTTGTATACTCCAGGCAGCAGACTGCGTACGCACCAGATCAAGGTTAAACGAAGTCACAGCGATATGGTGGGCGACGATATAGACGCCTTTATAACACGTACGTTTGAAACACCTGAATGGTCTAAGCTTAACCTTATCGGTGGAGTTGAGTTGTCTTTATACCTTAAGGAAGGTGACGAACTTAACGAACACGTAATAGCCAAGGTTACAAGTATACCGGATCATATGCGTAAGCAGTTGACCAATGACCCGGAAGCATGGTTAGGTAAAGTAGTTGTATGCGACGGGCAGGATTTATCAGCACGCAACAGGCGGTTACTTCATGCTAAAGTTGCTTGGAGCAGGGGCGTTAGGAAAGATAAGAATCCAAGAGATTGTATAATGGAGCTTAATGAGATAGAGGGGGTAAAATTCTAATGTTTAGTTTATGGTTTAATGACCTTGTTCACTTATTAAAGAATGAGCGAGTAAATATTACAGACGACACAGCCCTTATAATGCTATTTTGCGAGAGCGCAACACTTAAACAACTACTATTATGGGTAGGTAGGGAGAAATTCTAATGAAACCTAAAGAACTGCCTGAAAGAGTGGTAATAACTGAGTGTAATATGTACGAGCTTGTTTGGTACACTCCAGACCATGTACCTAAACATGGGCCAAAAGGCGTAGAGTTTATACGTATGGATGCTTTGCCTAAAAGTATGCAACTTACATTGAAGGCTATATTAAAATACAGAGAGGGCATATCTCAATGATCCCCGAACCATTCCCACATCAAGTAACAGCAAACAATAAACTTAACCCATTGCAGTACGCAGCATTGTTTGCGGACATGGGAACCGGCAAGACACGTATCGCTATTGACTGGTTTATCCATAAGCTTAACACCATTGGATCAGATAGAGTAGTTATTATAGCTCCGTCAGTAGTTGGAGAGCAATGGGTAGACGAGCAGTTGCCAGAGCATTGTGGTGTACACTACAAAACACACGCATTTGAGGCTAAAAGTACGCAAAAAGCTCTCAGGAAACTTGACAATTTTATCATGTCAGCTAAGTACGCAGAAGGTTTGCACATACTTTGTATTCACTTTGAAACCTTTGTAGGTAATAAAGGCCAAGACCTTATACAACAGTTCCTATCTACAAGTAACAAAGCACCCATTATAATAGTGGATGAATCCAGTAGGATAAAGAATCCAGATGCTATAAGCGTAAAGCATATCGTGGCATTAAGGCATACGTACCCTAACTCCTTTCGTATGATAATGAGTGGGACACCTGCAAGCAAAAGCCCCGTAGATTTGTGGTCACAATTCGATTTTCTCACACAAAATTATTTTAATTGCGGTTATGTAGTGTTTAAGGCAGCACACTCCGTACGTATTGACAAAAAGTTTAAGGTCAAGGGTAGATTAATGACAAGGGAAATGACCCTTGACAGAGATACGTACGACAGTATTAAAAAGATAATAGCTAAGAACACGTTTCAAGGACGATTGCACGAAGCAGTACCGGCTATGGTTCAAAAGCGTTTTGGTATAGCAGCACATGATTTTGAGTTCGTACGTAACTCGCCAAAGTTCCAACGTTTTAGAAACATGGACAAATTACAGGAAAAAATTGCACCTGTAACGTATGCAGTTAAGTTGGATGACTGCGCCGACATACCTAAGAAGATACACAGGAAGATCAAACTTCCATTGAACCCCGAACAAAAAAGGTTAATCAAAGACCTTATAAAATATAGCGCCACAGTATACGACGGTGAAATGTTGACCATTGACATTAAAGCCTTGATAGGTTTAAGAGTTTTACAGATATGCGGTGGTAATTTTAGTCATCTTACAGACTTAGAAGGTAAGTTTGCAACGACTCCCATTAAGGGCGTTAACTATAAGATGAAATATTTAATGGAAGATATACCAGAGATAGGCGATCAGCAGTTTATTATTTGTGCAGTCTATACACCAGAGGTAATAGAGATAAACAAACAGATCAGCAGAATCACAGACATAGGTAAGTTGCATGGTGACACACCTAAACAGGAAAGAACAAGAGTTATAAGGGAATTTAAAGCAGGACACTTGCAGGGTATGGTTATGAACCCGTCAGTAGGTGGTTACGGTTTAAATTTACAAATGGCTCGTATTCAATATTGGTATAGTAGGAATTATAAAACAGAAGCAAGGTTACAGGCAGAAGCAAGAGGACGTAGGATAACAACAGTTAAAAGCCCTATATACAAAGACCTGTTAAGCGATATTAGTTTTGAAGACAATGTATTAGAGGTATTACAAGAAGGCAAGGACATCAATGACATTTTCGTAAACAAGGCTATTAACGAAGTGTTTAAATTATAAGGAGACACTATGCCAGTATCAAAGAACAGACGTAAGAATGGCAAGAAGCGAAAGAGTAATAGGACTGCGTTTAAAAGCGTTAAACTTGCAAGGAGGTTTGTATTAAGAAATTTGAACAAGTATTTAATGACAAGAGGTTACGACACCAAGTTTACAGACACGATGAACAATGCGGTTAAAAAGGTCAACCGTTAATTGTAGTGTACACTACAGAAGGAGACACCATGAGCTTAGACCATTTACAACAGGCAGCACAGCAAGAAGAGAGCGCACAACAGACAGACTCTCTATTGACAATCACAGCATTAGCAGAGGAATGGAAGCAACGTAAAGCTGAGTATACTCAGTTAGAGCAACTGGCTAAAGAAGCAAAGAAACTATTTAACAAAGTATCTCAAGAGGACATTCCAAACGCAATGATGGAAGTGGGCCTTAGTGAGTTGAAGCTGGCCGACGGTCAGAAGATCAGTTTTAAAGAGGACGTATCTTGCTCCATTAAGGACTATAACAAGCTTGACGAGTTCCTTACTGAACGGGGCGAAGATGGTATGATGAAGATAACGCTTGAAGTTGGCAAAGTGCCTAAGAACATCTTGCGTATGATCCTTAAAGACCTTGCGGAGACGTACGACATTAGCGCAATGCCCAAACAGTTCGTACACCCTGCGACTATGGCTGCTTACATTAGGCGACTTTGTGGCATTAACGGTAAGACCGTTGCCGAGGTTGCAGTAGCAGATATTGACGAAACGATGTTAAGTGTGTATAGGTACTACAAAACAACAATTAAGTAAAGGAGAACGAACAATGGCTAAAAAAGAAGCGACACCCGAAGAAATGAACAAAATGTTTGAGAATTTTGAAGGCGACACAGGCGGCTTTGAGGACATGAGCGGTGATACCCAATCCGTACCGTTTATTCGTATGCTGCAAGAGCTTTCCCCACAGGTACGTAAGACACAGGACGCTTACATGGAAGATGCAGAAGTTGGTATGCTGCTTAATACCATTAACAATCATCTTTATAAGACACCATTACGTTTCGTGGTTGGTAAGTTTGAACGCTACTATATCGAATGGCGACCTAACCGTGGTGGGTTCGCAGGTGTACACTCTATCGAATCCGTTGAAAAACGTATCGGTGACGACCTGATTTCTGACGATGGTTGGAAGATCGTGAACCCTGCCAACGGTAACGAGTTCATGGACACCTACGTGTATTACGTTATCCTTCCAGACTATCTTGAAGACGGAGTTTGTATCTTTAGCTTGTCTTCCAGTCAGTTGAAGGAAGCCAAAAAGCTTAACAGGAACCTGCGCTCAACAATGATTCCAGGTACGACACAACGTGCGCTCCCGTTCTTCATGGTATGGAACTACGAAGTAATGGAAATGAAAAATGACAAAGGTGAATGGGTCGGCCCTAAATTCACTCTTGAAAGCTTTGTTACACAGGAGCAGTTGTCCTGCGTAACCGAGACACGTAAAGAATTGCCGAACAAGACCATTGACTATAATCTCTTAGAGCAGGATTCCGGTAAACCTGCGGTGGCTAAGAATGGCGAAGTTCCGTATTAGAAGGAGGTCTATGTTTAATCCTTTAAGAAAAGAGCGATTTATTGTATGGCATAATGACACAGCAGACAGACTGATTGTAGAACGAAACTGGTTTCAACGAATGTTGTACCCTATATGCTTCGCTACTTGTAGTGAAAGTATGAAGTCAAGTAGGATCAAAATTAATATTGAAGCTGCCGAGAAGTTTGTTGCACATATCAAAGCTCACTTAGGGCCAAATGAGCATGTTGTGTGTAAAATATGCAATAAGTCAGTTGAAGAGATTTACCTTGAGAATGAGCGTTGACAGTTATGAAGTGATGGGTTTACGTGTGGCTTGTGCAGAAGTACAGGCCGCACGTTCTTTTTCGCTTGAAACGAAGGTCTACAAGTATATTAAGCAGGTTTATAACAAAGCAGGTTGGAAGTTTATACGTGTAGATACCACAAATCAGATAGGTTTTCCAGATTGTTTATGTTTAAAAGGAAGTGAGTACGTTTTGATAGAAGCTAAGATGTTGAAGACGAAGAAGCTTACCAGCGTACTTGACAACATGACATGGCAACCTGGACAGATACCCTTTATGCTTCAAGCGCTTATAAAGAAACAATGTTACTTGCTTATCGTTGCTAAAGGTAGCAAGTTGCTCATATTAGGAGACGAAAGTTATGTTCGGACAATGCTTAGTTACACCGACGATTTTAGATTCATATGAATTTGCTAAGAGCGCACCCCCATCTTGGACAGTAAGGGCCGAAGAAGGATTTTTAGCTAAACTCAGAAGAGAAAAAGTAGATTACCCTGCGTGGGTAAAAAAAGGGCAATCGTTTGAGGACACAGTTGTGCGAGTTTGTAATGCACACCACAATAAACGGTTTAAAACTAATCCAGTAAAGCAAGGATCAGAGTTATTTCAAAAAGTTGTATCAGAGTGCATAGGTGGCACGTTCCAAGAGAAATTATCAAAGAAAATGGAGATTGACCGACAAAAAGTATTTTTATTTGGCTACTGCGACGTTACTTTCCCTACCCTTACCATTGATTTGAAGACTACGTTGAACTATAAAGGTGAGAGTAAATACCTAAACGGGCATCAGCACCTAATTTACTCTTATATACGCCAAGTGCCTGAGTTTAAGTATCTTGTCGTACAGTGGGCTAATGAAGATGCGATAACGATCCAAGCAGTACACGATATTTACTACCATGCGCCAGACCAAGCTGAACTTGAGAGAATTATCAGGTTAAAAATAAGCAACTTCTTTGACTACCTAAGTCAAAATAACCTTTGGCAGGCTTACTACTACACATTCTCTAAAAATTAGGCTACACTATGAAACAACTGCGACAGTTTTCAAATGACTTTGCTACGTTGTTTGCAGGTAGCAAAGATTCATATGGTATACACATCCCTGAGAAAGTTACAAAAGATGGCGAGAAAGCTAAAGGTAAATCATTCACAAAAACCGAACCTTTAGCTGACGTTACTTATTTAAAGCACCTACATGGCGAAGTTAGCCTTGGTATAGTGCCAATAAATAGGGAAGGTTTCGTTTCTTTTGCAGCTATTGACGTTGACGAGTATCCATTAGACCCTGTTAAGTATTTAACTATGCTACAGAAAGCTAAGTTGCCCTTGGTTGGTTGTAGGAGCAAGAGCGGTGGCTTACACCTTTATTGCTTCTTCAATCCTCCAATAAAAGCAGCTACAGCGATACCATTAATGGACAACGTAAGGGAGTTGCTCGGACTGCCAGCAGATACGGAGATATTTCCAAAGCAAACAGCGTTAGCAGAAGGTGGCGGGGGCAACTGGATAAATTTACCTTATTATAATGCAGAGAAAACAAAACGTTACGCTTATAGTAGCGACGGTAAAGAATTGCCGTTGTCAATATTTCTTGCAAACACTATGGCGTTACGTACAACACCAAAAGCTATTAAAACAGCGTTAGACACGACACCATTAGCAGAAGCCCCGCCCTGCCTACAGAAACTCTTCTTAGCAGGTGGGGCAAGAGAAGGTAGTAGGACTGTATACATGCTTAACTGCGGTGTGTACCTTAAAGCACGTTTCGGTGAAGCGTTCGCAGAGAATTTACACCTTCTTAACAACAATACACTCGATCCATTAGACTACGTAAGATTAGACACAACCGTAGTTGCTTCCCTTAATAAAAAAGACTACCACTATGCCTGTAATTCGCCTTTACTAAAGGAGTATTGCATAAAAGATGTTTGTGGCACACGTAAGTACGGGGTCGGTGGGCAGTTCGTAAGTGATTTTGAATTTGGGCAGTTAAAACGTTTTAAAGGTGACGATGATGATGAGTATTACCTATGGGAAGTGAACGGAGTATCATTTGTACTTTACGGTATAAAAGATTTGATGGGACAAGACAGGTTTAGAGCATTATGTGGCAGTAAACTGAATAAAATTCCTAACAAACTCAAAGAAACTGTATGGATTAAGATAATAAATAATGCGTTAGCCAACGTAGTGGAGGTTGACGATGAAATAGGCGCAGGAATGTCGGACAGATCGCATTGGATTGAGAAAGTTGGAGAGTTTCTTTCTACACGTAAGGCGATAAGACGTGAACAGTTATTAGATGGCCTTGTGTACTTGAAAGGTAACAAACTTTATTTTAAAGCTGCTATACTGCAAGAGCATTTGTTACAATGTCAGACGTTACGAGCAGTAACAAAGATGCAGCATAGAAAACTGCTAACTGACTATGGAGTTAAGCGTGGGTCAATACGCATAAGGCATAAGCCCATGAACTTTAATTACGTAGAGCTTAAAGAGCAGCATAAGAAGGGTAGGTTAATAGATATTGACCGTAATCCTGAGCGTGAGAAGTTGGCGTTAAAGAAGAAGGAGTTAAAAGCAGCTAAGACAGGCGAAGCATATAAAGAAGTGGCAATGGACTTTAAAGAAGAGGAGAAATTTTGATGAACGACGACTTAAAGAGGTTTGATATTTGGTTTGAAAAGCATATCGGTATAGGTATTTGGTGGAGATCAGAATATTTTACGTTTGAAGTATCGTTGTGTCTTCCGTTTTTTGCAGTGTCATTAGGTCTTGGAAGGAGAAAAGAGCTATGAAGAAGCGCACGATCTATGGCCCACCAGGAACAGGCAAGACTACGTACTTAATGTCCCTTATCATGGAAGACTTGAAAACGATTAAGCCTAACAGAATAGCGTTCGTATCTTACACTAAGCAAGGAACGTATGAAGGAAGTGGCAATGGACTTTAAAGAAGAGGAGAAATTTTGATGGCTAACGACTTAATGAAAGAAGACGACAATATAGAGCTTAACAAAGAAGAGGCCAAGATAGCTTTGTACGCTGTTGTGTGCCTTATTAACAGTAAAGACTACACACGTCACACACCTGAAGAGGTAGGTAGTTTAATGGGTAAACTTGCAGCATTATTATCATGCTACCCTAACAAGGAGATTAAGAAATGAAGAAACGTACGATATACGGGCCTCCTGGAACCGGAAAAACAACCTATCTAATGTCACTGATAATGGAAGACTTGAAGACGATTAAGCCTAATAGCATAGCGTTCGTATCTTACACCAAACAAGGGACGTATGAAGGAGCTAAGCGAGCGCATAAGAAGTTCAGTTTAAAGGCTTCTGATACTCCGTTCTTTCGTACCATACACTCGCTATGTTTCAGGGAACTTGGTATGCGTAAATATGATATGCTACAGATAAAGCATTATAAGATGTTATCTGAGAAGATAGGTATTAACTTTACAGGCTACTATACGCAGGACTTTACAAGCCCTAACGATGAGTATCTTCATGCGTTAAGTATGGAGAAGCATAACCCTGCGCTATCTGTTAAAATGTCTAAGCATATGAACGCCAGAAAGTACGACTATATAAAGCTCAACTACGCTGCCATTAAAAAGCAGTTAGGTATTAAGGACTTTGATGATCTGTTAGAAGACTACATAGCGTTCTGTAAACCGTTTGACGTTGACGTAGCTTACATTGATGAAGCGCAGGACTTAACCCCGTTGCAATGGAAAGTGGTAACCCATATGTTTAAGAACGTTAAGAAGATAGTTGTCGCTGGAGATGATGACCAGAGCGTGTATGAATGGGCGGGAGCTGACACACGGCAGTTCCTTGGGTTCTCTAAAACGAGTACGGTACTCCATAAGAGTTACAGGCTGCCAGAGAAAGTATGTAAGATAGCTAACAGAATATCAGGAGATATATCACTTAGGAAACGTAAGGACTTTATATCCAACGGAGAAGAGGGGATTGTTGACAGAGCGCCCAATTTAACAAGCATGGATTTAAAAGGTGGCGAACTTATCTTAGCACGTACGAACTATAAGCTTAGAGAGTTGTGCGAAGAACTGGAATTGATGGGCGTCCATTATATAAGGAAGGGTTATACTTGTGCAGAGCCAGTAACTTTAAAAGGTATAAACACCTATAAGCAGTATTTAAAAGGCGAGCGCTCACAGCTTGATATAAAGAAGTTTGGAAACCTGTTTAAAGATATTTCTGTAGGTAAGGAATGGCAAGAGGTTTTAGACAAACCAAAGGCCAAAATCGCCTTCTATGAAAGGCTTTTCAGCAATGGGGGTTTAGAAAAAGAGCCGGTTTTATTGGAGACTTTTCATAGCTCAAAGGGTACTGAAAAAGATAATGTGATAGTTTCACCTGATCTTTCATTGAGGGTAAGCAATGAGTTTGAAAAGCAACGTGATGCAGAGTTGCGGTGTCTCTATGTCGGAATGACAAGGACAAAAAGCCGATTGACTTTGCTGGCCCCAAGCTGGCCCCGATATTATCCAGCAAAATATTTTAATTTTTAATTGTGGTGTACACTACAGAAAGGAGTAACAATGCCTTACATATCAGACAACGAAATTGAAGCGTATAAGCAAGCAAGAGTGTTGGCAGTTGATATAGAGACTTATGACCCTGAACTGTTAACCAAAGGCCCAGGTACGCACAGGGGTAAGGGTTATATTTGCGGAGTGGGCATCGGACGGGAAACCCCAGGCGGTGACATGGCGCACTACCTGTCGCTTACGCACCCTGACTCAGACGAAGCGACAAAAGAGCGCAGCAGGAACGTGCTTAAAACACTATTACCTACGGTCGGCCCTAAACTTGGAGCTAACTTCAAGTACGATAAAGAGTGGTTGGAATTTGAAGGTTACGAAGTAAACGGTGTATCTCACGACGTACAGTTTGCTGAACCTTTATTGGACGAGTACGCACGTTCTTATAGCTTATCAAGTCTTGCTAAGAAATACTCTGTCAACCGTAAGAAGACAGATGTTCTTGAAGCCTACCATAAGCACATGGGTTGGCAAGGTAAAGCGATAGCTAACATTTGGCGGATGCCGTTCAAGGTTGCAGAAGAGTACACACTTAACGACATTATACTGCCATTGGAAATCTTCTCTAAGCAGAAACGGGCCTTAGAACGTCAGAACCTTTGGGGCATCTACGAGCTTGAGATAGCGCTTATACCGTTAATGCTACAGATGCGACGTAACGGTGTGCGTATAGACGAGAAGAAGCTTGGGCAGGTCAGTATTCAGACAGCAAATAGGCACTTTGAAGTAAAGAAGAAGTTAGTAGCTTGGGCAGGACAGGACTTTAACGTAGGTTCGTCTGCTCAGTTAGCAAAGTTGTTTGATCGTAAAGGAATACCTTACCCAAGAAAACCACCTACACAGAATATGATACTAAAGGGTAAGACGGAAGGAAACCCGAACCTTGACAAGATGGCGCTGACAAAGATGGCTGAACGTGACCCAATTTGCGCAACGATACTGGAATACCGGCATTGGGACACTATGATAAATATGTTCTTAATGCCCTACAGCGATATGCTTGTTGACGGAAGGTTGTATGCTTCGTTTAACCCTTTAAGGTCAGATAAGTATGGAACGGTGTCAGGTCGTTACTCATGCTCACAACCTAACCTACAACAAGTGTCCGCTATTAAGGAAGAAGGCGAAGAGGACAACGAGTTAGACTTGCTTAAAGGTAAAATATTAAGAGAGTTGTTTATACCAGAGGAAGGTCATTTGTGGGCTAAGTCTGATTACTCACAAATAGAGTACAGGATTATAGCGCACTACGCCACAGGCCCAGGGTCAATAGAACTAAGAGAACAGTATAACCACGACCCTAATACTGACTTTCATAAGATGATACAGGATGCTACGGGATTTGACAGACGTACTGCAAAAAGGCTTAATTTTGGTGGAGCTTACGGTATTGGTATACCAAGTGCTTCAACCTTGTTCGGTTGGTCAATGTCAGATTCCCAGTTGTTCATGGAATCGTACCATAAAACAGCACCTTATATAAAAGAGACACGAAACGCCGTATCGAGAGTTGCCAAACAGCGTGGATATATCTTCACTATATTAGGGCGCAAGGCACGTACGCATCCAAGCAGGAAGCTGCACTCCATGTTCAATAGGCTCATGCAAGGTAGCGCAGCAGATATATTTAAGCAAGGAATGTTAAACGCTTATAAAGCAGGGTTGTTTGAGACTCTTGTACCTCATTTGTTTGTACATGATGAAGTTGACACAAGCGCACCTCACACACCAGAAGGTATGGAAGCACTTAAAGAGTTAGACTATGTAATGGAAAATGCGGTTAAGTTGGACGTACCATTAAAGGTAGATACACACACCGGACGTAATTGGGCGGAGGCAGACTAATGAGTGGAAAATGGGGTTGGAACGAACCAATATACATTAAGAAAGCAGAAGCGTACTTGGACAGTTGGGAAGGTGAATGGGACAGGGTTCAACGTAGACGTAAGGAAGGACACCCGTTAATGAAAGGTGGTCGTTACAGAGAACCTGAGTACGACATACTGTTTGGTAAACACGCAACTTTGGGTGTTCCCGCACCAAGACGAAAACACCCAAAGAAATTTAAAAAACCACCTTATGCAAGTAGGAACTAAGGTTTATTTATGAGTTTACTTTTACCGTACTCACGTGCGCCAACGTAGCCAAGATAACCTGCGCCAAACACTCCCCACAGGCCGTCTGGTATAGCGTTCAACCACGCTTGCATACCTGTAGCAACCTGCGTTGCGGTATCCGGTTTAAAGACCGATAAAATCCCCATAGGAATAGAGAACAAAATCAAGATATACATAATGTATAAGAACGACGGCCTTGCTCTACTTGTCCAAGGATCAGCGCTCTTAGCTTCTGCAAGAATAACACTAAGTTTATTTTCCTGTTCTCTAAACTTACCGTCCTGAGCCATCTTTAGAGCTTGAAGCTTAAACGCTTCTTTGTCCTTAGCATCCACAAAAAACTTGTCTGCTACTGTGTCAATAGCCCCCATAACGGCGTTGCCTATTCCTAATATGTCCATATTAACTCCTTTGGTTTATGCTTGTCTGAATCTGCGTGTATAAAGTTATTAGCAATTCCAATTCGTTCAAAACCTGCTTGCTGTAATCCGTAAAGAATCTTATAACGGCTACTTGAATCTGCGCAAGCAATGTCTGCTGCACAACCAGTAAGGTGACTTGAAGTTTCAGAACCACCGGCAGTTTTGTTGTGTACACTACAACGAATAGTTGAAGTAAGTTTAAAGGGCGTATTTGCATGAGTTCTTGCAATATCCAACATACGCACAAAGTCCTCATTCATACTCTCAAAACCGAGTTTACACTCACGGCAACACTTAAATTCTGCTTCTGAAAAGTTAATCATGCTACCCCCAAATCTTTAGTTTAGCAAGGATAGCAGCGAACCCACCTATAAGGCCAAAACCACTGGCTATTGCTGTATCTTTCATTTTCTTCTTATTTAGCTTATAAAATTTAGCGTTGCAAACATCTATATGATTAAGAAATGTGCCGTTTTGTGTCTCTTGAAGGTTGTAAATGTCCTTAATGTAATCGAAAAGAATATCTAACTTAGTGTGTGTATCTGCTTCTTTGAAAGTCTCTTTCGTGATTCCGGTCATGTTTAACTCCATTTAGGATTTAACAGGTCTCTTATACTTGAACCGTTTAACTCTCTCAGGTCTTGTAACCCCGTATGCTTCAAAGTGTATACGGTGGCCTTTCTTTTGTGTCAATTCGTTTACAGCAGCTATCTCGTCAGGTTTGTCTTTCTCGTCAGTTTCCACAATTTCAGGGTCTAACGCTTTAAGGTCTTCAACCGCAGCTTCCTCTTTATCTTGTTCAGGAACCATACGGCCATTAGCGTCTGTCACGTCCCAAGTCTTAATAAACTTGTCAGCCCGTTCAGCCATGACAACCCAAGCAACTTCGTCTGTAGAAGCCGATTCTTCGCTAACTATTTTAAACTTAGCGCCAGTTATCTTTTCAGACCTAACACGTGCAAATCCGTTTTGATTATGTAAACTTGTAACAACAGCGTTTTGTGTAAGCGCTTCAAACGTTCCGTCCATCATTCCAGCAACAGAAGAATCTTTGTTCAAGTCAATGATTGCTGTTCCGTTTATAAGCTTTGCAACCCCCCGATAAACAAGGTCAATTCTCGGCCCCTCTATAAAAGAGTGATACAAGAATTTGTTATCAGGATCTACAGGATGGTCTATCTTAAATGATCCGCTACCTTTAGAAAATGCTCCAACAACGTTAACAGCTCCGCCCGCAGCTACTGTCATTCTGGTAGTGTTGGTTGTTAAAAAACTCATAGCGTGTGCGCCAGTAGTTATCAACTGAAGCACGTTTCCATCTGACTGGACGCCTAAAGACGACGTTGTAGAGATAGCGCCAGAACTAAGGCTAATAATACCATCAATAGTAACTGTGCCTGTTAATGCAGGTGCAGCCAACGGAGCAAGTGTCTCTACTTTATCTCTTACGGCGTTCTTAGACGGAGCTACGTCTGTAACAGCGTTCCATGAAGTAGCGTTATAAGCGGTATCCGAAACAAGAAGCGCTTTAAGATTAGCTATTGTGAGTTTTTTAATAATATTCGAAGCTGCGCTATCCACAAGCGCAAGGGAGTCCGCATCAACAGGAGTAGTTTTCCCTGTAGCTCCGGCAATTAACGCACCAAGCGTACCAGCAGTAATAGTTGTAGGTCTTACATGAAAAGTGGTGGTAGTCAGGGCTGTGACTACAACAACGTAATTGGCTGCTGCTGTATAAGTAAGCCCGCCCTGCACAGTGATATTGCCAGCATGAGTGAAGACCGCTGCACCTGCGCATATAAGCAACCGCTCTTCTCCAGCTTTAGTAGCTGCTGGAAAATCGGTAATTGTCTCCGAACCTGTGAAGCTTATTATAGAGTTCTTTACTGCCCATATGGCGCTTGTTGTTGCATGGCTTGCTACAGTTGTGTAAGTAATGTCGGGCGACCATTTAGTAGGTTCCGTTACAGGTGTATCACCGGCTGTAGTTGCAGTTTCACAGGTATATAAGACACCGTCAGTCCATAAAACAATCTCGTCAACTGCATAAGCCTTGTTTACGTTGAATACTGATATAAGCTGCACTACTTCCCAATAGGTTGGTTCTGCACCGGACGCTGGATCGTTGGCTGTGTTTGAGCCAACTAAGGAACGGTAATAAGCTCCGTCAGAACCTACAACAATATCCCTTGCAGCGTAAGTAACCGTAGTATCCCAATCTGCAAAGTCCCCTACGCCACCAATCCCAGGCATAGGGTCGAACTGCTCAATCTGAACACCGTCACTATCATAAGAGGTTACTCTATATGACCCTGTGCCAAATACACTTGAACAACGGCCAGAAGCATCCAACACTACAGGATTAGTGTTGGCTACGGTTTCAGCGGAATCTGAGTATGTGTCTTTAAGTGTAGCGTTTGAACCTGACTCCGTGAACTTTAGCGTACCGGCCACTAATGGTGCGCCAGCGTTATCAAAGAACTGCGTAAATCCGTCTATTACTCTTGGCATTATTCATTCTCCTTTATACGTTCAGGCGTTATTAAGCCCAAGCCGATTGCTGTTCTTGTAGGCGTGATCTTTATACCTTTGTTTCTTATACTGTCTAATACAAGTGCTATTTTAGCTTGAACAGTTGGAGCCGATAACACTCCAAGACTTAATCCTGCAGAAGCGCCAAGAGGCCCTCCGAAAACACCACCAACAGCAGATCGTGCCATCCTATCGTAGTTTATTAAGTTACCTTTAGATAGCGTAGCCACTCTTCCTTCTATATTGTCCCTAAGCGAGAGTAGCGCGCTCTCATTTGCGTTAAGTTGCTTTATCTCTGGTATGATTAGCTCTAACGACTCTTTAATATTCCTTGCGATTAACATCTTAGTTTCTGTTGGAATAGGCTTTGCTGCCATTGTAGCGTAAGCTTTGTTTAGCTCGTCATAAAGCTCTAACTTAACACGCTGTGCTTCTTTTGGAGACATAGTTGACGTGTTCTTCTTAACAGCGTTTTGGTCAATAAAACTCGCAACAACTTTGTCTATCTTCTTATCGTAATTAAGCGCTGTTCTTGTCTTTAGTTTGTCAAGGTGCTTTAAAAAGTCGCTGATCTGGATCTGTTCTCCACGGCTTGCAGCTACTTGGATCATGTCAGTAATCTCTTTATTAAGCACGTTTGTTTTAGCTGCAATTTTATGAAGACCATCGTATGTAGGAAGTATCTGGTTGTCAATGGCTGTATTGACTATTAGGTTTAGCTCGTCTTCTGGTATTCTTGAACTAAACTTAACAGCCCGTTTGTACATATTGGTAGTTTTGTTTTTAGGTATAAGTTTAAAGGGCAGCTTTGCTCCAGCTTTAATCACGTTTAAAGGGTCTAATAATGCGCCTGTTTTAGATATAGTACCACCCACAGTCCTAAGCACATTAAGTTTTGTTGCTGCACCAGCAGTCTTTAACGCTGCACCACCTGGAACCATAAAGCTAACTGCATCAGCTAACATACCAACAGGATCATTAGCTATAGTTTGTTTTAATCCTTCAACGCTACCATAGCGATCTTTCATAAAGTCCACAAGTAAATCAACATTTTTCTCTTGCTCCTGTTCGCCAGGATGGAGTTTTTGTGCTGCACCTACAGCAAGACCAGTAACACCCTTTACCGTCTCCCAAAGATGAAATACTGTGTTAAACGTATCTTTAGCAAACTGTTTTGCACTTGAAGGTACGTTGTCCATACCTTCCGCTAACACATTCAACCAAGGTGTGTTCTCACCAACTATCCCTATATCATCAGCGGTGACTGCACCTTCGTCTAAGCCCAAAATCTTTCTTTGGGCTTTAAACGTGTCTGGCACTGGTTCAGTAGGCACGTCTAACACGACGTTATTAACTTCTTTAAACTTAGTTTGGTCTAATGTAATACCAGTAACTTCTTTAAAAGTCATTATTCCTCCATGTACCGTTTTCCGTCAGGTGCTTCGTATACATCTTTACCGTTTGAAGTACCTACCTTTTTTGATCCTGGTGGAACGCCTTCAGGCACAACTCCGTCGTCGTTACCAAAAACTGGCGGTAAGTAGTCGTCGCCAATAGCTACACCTTCAGGTAAGGCGGCTTCGATAGCTGCACGTTCTTCGTCGGAGTATAGCTCAAAGTTGTCTGCAAAATCAAGCATTTTTCCTGCTAAGTCTAAAGGTGTTGAGCCTTTATTAAGTCTAATAAGTCGGTTCTGTTCTTGAGCAAGCGCCATTTTATACTCATTAAACTTACGCATAGCTTTTATAATTGCAATATTACCTTCTTTTGTTCTGGCTAAGCCTATAACTGAAGCTTTAAGGAAGTCTAAATCTTTATTGGAAGTGTTACCAGTTAAACCAAGACCACTAGCAGGATTACGTAACCTTAATGCCATCTCATTTGACACTTTACGTATAACCTCTTGCTCACTTAAATCTCCTACAGGAAGACCGAACGTCTTTGCTAAACTCTTCATATTTAATATAAGTTCTTGGCCAGCCCCAGTTTTAGCTCCTCTTGATAAAGCTAACGCAACCCTGTCAAGCATCTGATTCTGAGTCACAGCTTCTTTACCGCCTTTCCATACATCCGCCATGTCTTCGCCTAACTTTGCTCCAATCATTTCGTTAGCTTTAGTAATAATGGAATCCTGTGGCTTACTTAGATCAACATTGACAAGAGACTTTAAAAAGTACGCGCGCTTGTCTTCGTCTGAAAGTGTTTTAAAAAATTCATCTTTTGGGCCAAGGTTACCTTGCTTTATATCGCCTTTAGCTTTTAATCTTGCTTTAACTGGGTCTTGACCTTCCCCTATGTACTGCTGCGTTAGTGAGTCTTCAAACGTCTGGTCTATTTGTTTTAATTTCAAGTTACCTGCGCCAGTAGCAGCAGCCTGAACCTTAGCGCCAGCAGCCTGAACCTTAGCGCCAGCTTCTATAGGCGCTACAATAGCGTCAGTTTCTGCGTTCTTAGTAGTAGAGTCAGCGTTCTGTTGGTCAATGCCAATCTCCTGTTGCTTCTGAAACTGCTTACCACGTGCGCCACTCTTATTAACAAAGCCAAGTAGTTTAAATATCTGAGCTTTATAAACCTTTTCGTCTGTCTCTTCGAGTGTCTCTTCAAGTAGCCCTTTCAAAAATGAAGACTTATTACCTAATCTTTTTATAGACTCTTTGAGTAAAGGCTTGCTTTGTTCCATAGGGACTGCACTAACCATAGCAAGATTGTTACCTACCTCAACTATACCCTGTTCATCTAAGTTACCTTTCATCTTGCTTACTGCTTCGTAACCTTCTGGATCACGTACAGATAGTGTAAACATATTTTTCTCAAAAGGAGTAAGCCCTTCCGGCAGCGTATTTAATACGCCTTGCTGTGCCATAGCCACGTTCTGAAGGTCAGTTGTCTTTTGATTAGTTAACGCCGTGTTAGCTGCGTTAGTCCGCATACGTTCTTTTGTTATTCGTCCAGCGTCAATAGCCCCTGGGATATTAGCCAACACAGGGTTAGCTATTTGTGCAAGTATTGAGTCAGCCATTAAGCACCGCCTTTTGATCCGAACGCCAGTTGTTGCAGTAACGTTCTTTTAGGTATGTTAAAGCCAGTAAACTGTGATCCTGGGTTCAGCGGGGGTGGTACGGGAATTGGGCCAGCGTCAACGGACGAAGCGTTAGGGGGCAAAGGCCCACCGCCATTGGCTACTTGAGGAAGCGTATTTCCATTAGGGACAGGTCCGCCTGCGTCACCTAAACCAACGTCTGCATCAGGATCGGGTGTGCCACCTATTGCTCCTGTAATTGCGTCTAATCCAGCAGCTACAGCAGCAGCACCGGCTACAGGAAGACCTAAAGCGGTAAGACCTACGTTCAACGCTGTAGGTACATCTGCCATATTGTCAGAGAAACCTTGTGCAATAGAGCCTAAGAAACCTGGCTCAGATGCTTGACCTTGTCCACCTACAGGCCCGCTCGCACCTACATTACCAGTACCTTCTCCACCGACACCAAGATCGCCACCGCCACCGAAACCTGCACCAGTAGCTACACCGCCACCGCCACCGAAACCTACCGGAGCGCCACCGTCGCCATCTCCACCATCTCCACCACAATTAAGTTTAAGGTATAACTTCTCTAACTTCTTGTCTGAGTATATCATAAGGTTCTCCCGTAGACTGTATATAATTTCTTCATGCCCATTAGTCTTTCATAAGCTTTTTCATTGTGGGTTGATTCGGCTTGTACACTCTTTACACGACGTTCTTTTAGCAACTCATAAAAGTCGTCTCTAAACTTCTTTACAGCATTAATAGCGTGTAGATAAACAACTCTGCAAACATCGCCTGTAACATAATAAACCATAATGCCAGCGAACTTCTCGCCCTCAAATCCTGCAAGACCGTGATACTGTCCTGTTAAGCATCGGCCTAAGCACACTTCTGGAGATAGGTTTGTAGACTTCATTTCCTGTATATACTTATAATAGTATATAAAGTCGTTACCACCTATGACTTTGAAAGTAATCAAACTACTGCCCCTGCTACTGGTTTTTGCTGTGGGTAACCTTGGAATCCGTAAATGTTAGCTACTCCTGCAAGACCGTTCTGTATTGCTGCGCCAGTTCCTAATGTACCTGCCGATTTTGCATCGCCTAATTGTCCTGCGTAACCTGCCTGTTGTAAGCCTTGTCCAAGTGCAATATTCGCTAAGTTCGTACCTGCTCCAGTTTGTAACCCTGCAAGTTGTTGCCCAGCGCTGGTAACTAAATTAGATATATTAGTTGAAGCGTTGCTCTCTAAACCTGCTTGCTGTGCTGCGTTAGCTGTTGTAGTTGCAGCCCCTATCTGTCCTTTCTGAGCTTGTAACGTACCAAGCTGAGAACCGGCAGTTGTGTTTATTCCAGTAAGTGCTGTACCTTTACCGGTTGCAAGGTTGCCTTGTGCCGTGCCTAAAGCTGTGCTTGCATCTGCAAGTGATATTCCTTTTTGCGCAGATACAGAAGCTAACTGCTCTCCATACTTGGCTTTTGCAGCCTCTACAGATATACCCTCTTGAGCTGCTAAAGTAGCTAATGCTGATCCTAATTCGGACTCTAACTGCTGCACGGACACACCCTGTTGTGCTGCTAATGACGCAAGTTGTGAACCTGCACCAGTCTGTATACCGCTCTGTGTAGTTGCTGCGTTTAAACCGCCCGCAGACAGTCCTCCAAGATTGTTGAAGTTCTGCTGGTAATTTTGTGCTGCTATACCTGCTGCTTGTTCCTGTAGTGCCTTACGTACATTTCCCCCACCAAGCCCACCAATAGCTGCCGAGTTCCTTAGAAGTGCTTGTTCTTGTTGCTCTCTAAGGTACTTCTGCCCAGGAGATTCTGAGAACGAGTCAAACGCTTGTTGCTGCGCTGCTGAACCTAACGCACCAGAAAAAGCTGCTTGTTTACCTAACGCAGCTTCACCTGTATCTGCAAATTTTGCAACCTCGCCTAAGCCCGCTGTTGTTCCGGCCTGTACTGCGCCTTTAGCTTCACCAAAACCTGTGTTTAACGCGTTTATACCTTTAGCTGCTTGTCCTGTTAAATCTGTAGCACCTTGCGCAAATCCCTGTTTAAGCGCGTTCTCACCTAATGCTGCTTGAGTACCTAAGTCAGCGGTTGCTTGGTCAAAGCCTGTAGTCAACTCACCTTTAGCCTTTACAGCTTGATCTGAAACAGTCTGCCCAGCTTTCAAGAAACCTTCTGACGTATCAGCAAGACTTTTCTTACCGAGATAACCAACAGTTTGGTAAGCGCCGTCAAAACCAGCAGCTAACTGCTTGTTTGCTTCTTGAAGTCCATTGTTTATTATACCGGAAGCAGTATTAGCACCACTTGAAAGTTCGTCAATACCTGCTTGAACATTAGTAACTAAGCCGTTATAAGCGGCATCATAAGAAGTTAGTATGTCTTTACTTGCTTTTTCGGCAGCTTCTTTAGATATACCTTGTGCGTTAACTATCGCATCAGCTTGCTCGCCTGCTGCTTTGTCGGTAATCATGCTACTTACTATCGCACCGCCTATCGTAAATAATGCGTCCCATCCTGCGCCCATAATAAACCTCTTATTATATTAAAATCCAACCTTGTGTCTTATCGCCACCAATATCTGCGTCTCTCTTTACGTACATAATAGCGCTTGCTGTTCCTGCTGTATCCATATACATTCTAAGCTGCTCTGCTTCAACTACACCCTCTGGGCTGCCTGAACCTGACATAAGAGAAAGCCTTGATACTTTGAAGGTGAAATCTCTAAACAACTCACGCATGAAACCTTCTTCATCAACGATGCTTACGTTGCTTGGGGGAGTTACTATCATTCGGCCTCCAGCTTCAATATAGCTTTCTTAACAGGGTCAGATATTCTAAATAACAACACAGCCATTCTTGAGAACGTGCCGTTCTTACGCCATATTGCTCTCTTGTGAAATTCTCCAACTTTACCTATTTTACGGTTACGCTCTGCTCCGAACACTTTACCGTCTTTAGACAGCGCCATAGAGACAACAGGGTCAGTAGTTGTAGAGTCACCTACACCAGCTTCCATAGTCAGTTCTATTTTAACTAATGATATTTCGCCGTCACCAACAAACGGTTGAGTAGTCCAAAGACTTATAATTGGTTCGTCGTATTCTGTATTTAATCCCTGTACAAGCTCTCCGTATCTTCCGTCAATGTTGTCGAAAACCATTGTAATACCATACACACTTAATAAAGAACTTACACGCCATTTGGTATCTGACTTGTTTATAAAGGATACTCGTTCGTGCCAAAGTTGTGTGGTTAAGTCGTAAGTAAACGTTCGATCAGGAAATGAGAAGGACACAAAGTAAGCGCCTTTCTTTGAATAAGCTATTGCAAAGGAGTTACTTATCTCTGTTGAAGAGTAGGCGTTAAGCACGTTCTCAATCGCAGTTGTAGAGATACGTGTATAGGAGTTATTTGTAAACTGCCATATTGCGGGTGATTCGTTCTTACCTGCACCGACCATGAAAAATGAAACGTTGCTCTTTATAAGGGTAAAAGGCGCTACGCAACCTTTATCCAAAAATACACCGTTTCGTTGGAACGGGAAACCACTTCCACCCATATTTGAAGCACCTTCTGTCGTTTCTGTTCCAGTTATATATACTTGATTATTCACTATAAGAGGTGCAACTACTGCGTCAGGATCAGATTCCGCTGAACCAAAGTCAAGCGCGTCCCATGATAGTGCGTCATTTAAATTAGATACTGCATACTTCTTTTCGTCTGTAGTGACAAGAAAGTAACCGTCAACGAACACTACGTGTTGAGGATTACCGCTTGCAGTAAAGTCTCCATCTGTGATTTCAGCAAACGCCGGTACTGCATCTTCGTTATACACGTAGCCTGCGCCACCAGGGACTAAGACCATTAACTGCGTGCCATTAGTTGCCATTGACACCCGACCATCGCCAGCTATTGTTCCAAGCGAGGTTGAAGGGTAACTAACAATGCCCAACGTAGTTACTTTATCTATTCTATAAAGCGTCGTGCCATTAACACAATACGCTATATCGTCTTTTTTAAGTGCGCCCCTGTTCTTCTGTAAAACTGCTCCGGTAGTTCCTAACGAACGTATGCCAGGAGTTCCGAACAAAGACTTCTGTGAGAACGAAGGTTGCTGTGGAATGTTTACGTAGAGATTCTGACACCTTTGATGTGAGAAAGGTAACGAGTCACTTATGTAAAATCCGTTTGTTAAATTAAGTTCTGCCATTTGTTACTCCAAAAGGATTGCAGCAGCTAACTCTGCTGCTTCTTCATCAACGCCTGAGTAGAACGGCCCAGTCTCATTACCCATGTGTCCAGAGCCTACAGGCAGTATACCTGGGAATTGAGATTCGGTTAACGTTACTTTAAGTTTGTACAACTGCTTGATTCCGTTTCTTGCGTTAACAAGAACTTCTTGTGTTGCTGAGCCTTTACGATACTTAGGCCACAGTCTTAGTGCTATTACTGATACAAGCGCATCTACAGCGCCATCGTCAATTAACACTTCGTCGTCAACGGAGTCAACGTCAACGTAATCGTCGTAGTCGGCTCCGTTAGCGGCGAGTGTGTGCATAATTCGATTGATTATACGTATGCCAGTTTGTGCATCAGAGGACTCTAAAGCAGCTTCGTCTACAGACACAACTATGTCTTCAAACGCATCTCTTAATATGGCTTCAACTGTTTCCGACATTTGTAACTCCTCTTAATGCGTTTATTTTATTCCCCTACACGAGTCCAACCAAGACTCTGCGCAGCGTCAACATTGAAAAATTCATCGTTAGTCTCAACCTTAATACCGGAAGGTTTTTCCCACACGATAAAACCTTTCTTTGCCTTCTTTACTTTTGTTTTTGCTTCACTTTTTTGTTTGCTTGTAACCATTATAGTATCTCCGTAAAAGTTTAAAAGTTAACGCCTAATTAAAGGCGCTAACGTGGGTTAACTACTACGAGCCGAAACCGTGTCCAGCAAAGAACGGATTCAACACCGCATAAGCAGGTCTAAAGTCAAACCTGACTTTCTGGTTATTCTCAAGGAAGTTGACACCTTTGGAAATTCTGAACTGAAGGCCATCTTCGGTTGTTGCCAATGTGTCTGTGCTGTGGAGCTTCTTAATCGGTACGGAACCGATAGAGAAAGCATTTTTGTGCCAGAACAGATTCGGCTGGTATGTTGTACTTGCAGCACCAAGCATAGTAATAACATCACCTGATACAGGAGAAGAGTCAACTGTGTTATAAGCACCTGCTGATTCGTAAATAGCAGGGCCGGTTACAGTAAGGTTGCCTGCGCCAGATGTGAGTGTAACGCCGGTTGTTACTGTACCAGTCCACAGAATCATTGCCCCTGCGTCATCAAGGATGACTTCACGGGTAGACAGGTTCAAGCGATTGCGCCCTGTAATTTGGATACGCTCGCCAGCAGCTACAACAAGGTCAGACCCGCCGTTTAATGCGGTTACAGCGAGTACCTGAGTCATTGTGTCCTTTGCTCCAACGTAAGTTACAGTTGGGGTTCCTGACAGTGTACCAGCTTTGTCAGCGCCAGCAGCAGTTGTGTAACTTGCAAGAGTTGTTGCGGTCATAACGGCATCAAAACCGGCATAGTCAGAAGCAATTTTGGCTTTTTCATGCGCTTCGGTAATCAGTTTACCGGAGTTTCCGCCAGAACCTAATGAGCGCTGGTTAGTGGCGAGTTTTCTTTGGGTAAACGGATTAACCGCATAGTACCAAGGAGCATCCATTGGCACACCGTGAGCCTGCATCATAGCGCCAGCTTCAGCAATATCTTCCCAGGTGTCTGCTGCTGTGCCAACAGTACCGGCGAGAAGGGCACAATTTTTCATCATGTAAGATGCAAAGTCAAGCTCAAGATCAGTTTTGATACGAGTTGCTAAAGGTCTAAGCAACTGGTCAAGCTGGTCAAGTTTGATAGCTTCATCAGCTTCGTCGTAATCAACGAAAGCGGTAAAGTAGTTCTGGACGGTTCCAGTTGCCTTACCAGTGATGATGTTATTTACAGTTTCGCTTGACACATCACCATCTGAGGTACGTACAGACAGAAAATCAGTTGGGCGTTTAAAGTCAACGTTCGCACCAGAAGCAGGGTTAAATCTGCCTTTCAAAAGCTGCGTGTTAACGTTTTTTGACATGATTCGGTTTGATTCAAATTCAGCCAAAAATACTCTTGCCAGTTTTCTTGTAAAATTCGAGTCCAGATTATTAGTAGCGTTAGGCATTCTATTTTATCTCCTTACGTAAAAGTAGCGCCTTTTATCCGAGGATCATCGCCCCTTACGTTCTTGTTACCTCTTGGGTGATTCGGAGGTTTTGGCGTGTTTGTTGTTTTCGGTTTAAGCTTTTTAGCCTGCGGAGTAACTTTTGTTGCAATGTAAACAGCAGCTTGCGTTTGCGTCATTTTACTAACCTTGTCAAGTTCAGGAAGATTTTGGGCCAGATAGGTAATGTTCAACGGCCCATCTGAGTCTTCCAGTAGATACATAGCTAAATCAGCTTTACCTTTAAGGTACGTACCTAAAACAGCTTGACTTGCATCAAACTCTTTCTTGTCAATTTTAAGTGTACTTGCTCCTTCATAAGACGCCTCTACTGCTGCGTTTACTTTTTCAGCGTGCGTTCTCTGAGTAGTTTGCAACCTTTGCAAAGATGCCTGATTTTCGGCCTCTTTCCTTGCTGACTCAGTAGCGTGAGCTATGATTATCCGGTCACGTTCTGCCATCTTAGCATCACGATCAGGGTCAAGATAATCGGGAATTGGTGGAATTTCTTTCAATTCCACCTTAGTAGCTTCAGCATACTTCCTTTCTAACTCTACACGTGCTGCACGTTCAGATTCTGCTCTCTCCTCAGCTTCTTTCTTCTCACGGTGCATTTTGTTGATCTTCTTCTGTACACCGTAGGCTTCTTTCTTAGCAGCCTTTTCTTCTTTACTCTCCCCTGAACTTTCATCAGTATCATCATTAGATGTATCGTCCCCGGATTCTTCGTCGTTTGGATCATCCTCTATAGGGCTTAAGCCCCTGTCTGGATCAACCTTAGACTGTTCTTGTCCGTCAAGAACCTCTTCGTCTGTGCTTTCACTACTTTCTACAATTTGGTCTACCATAATCTTTCTCCCGATATTAAGGCTACCGTAGCCTATCCCTGGACTCGTCCAGTACGGTTATTCTGACGTTGCTATAGTTTCGGACAGCTTACGTGCTGTCTGCTTATACGCTAATGCGGTTTCACCACTCACAATTTCATCAGCGCCTAATGCGTTTCTAAGGTCTACTAACGTCTCTGCGAGTATCTTAATTTGATTATCTTGTGACTTAACTAAGTCTATCATTACTTCATTTTGTTTATCTTGCTGTGCTTGCGCAGCTTTCTGCCCGTCCAACATCAATCGCTCCATAGCTATTTGGTGTTTGTTCTGACGCTCCTCTATCTTACTCATAGTGTCAGCAGCCTTTGCTTCTGTTTCCTTAGTACGTGCTTGAGCTTCTGCTATAAGCGCTTGATCTACAGCACTTGGTTGTTTATTCTGCTCTGCTACCTGCGCTGATAGTTGCTTCTCTTCTTCTGTAAGTTCGTTCTCAGGTATAACTCCGGCAACTACCATCTGGATACGTTTTCTATCGGCTATAACGTCCATACCTGGGGCAGACATATTCCTAAGCCAAATGTCTGCACCCAACTGCATAAGGGTCGGGTCTAACTGCGCAGCACGTTCAAACGCTGCGTTGCCCTCTTCCTGTCGGTTATTGAACGCAGGGCCAGCCGAGCATACAACGGAGTAATAACCCTTAGAAAGATCGTTCAACTCTACTACTTGCTGAGTTTCTTGGTCAAATATACGTTCGTTTAGTGTAATAGTTTTAATTGTACCATCTTGTGAGTCTAACTGCACTTCTCTTCGTGCGTCGTACACCCTGGCTAACGCTCCAGTTTTAAGTATTGTTGCTGTGTGGGCTATGGCTACTTCAAGAGCTATAAAATATTCATAGTTGCCATTGTTTGCTTTATTCTCAACTCGTTCTAACGCTACGCCACTTTGAAGACCAAAAGCGTTGTTTTGAGTAGGGTCTAATTTATTAGCTATACCTTGAATATGTAAATCCATTGCTTGCGTAGTTTCTTGAAGACCTGCGTTTATCTGCGCTCCGCCAGTTTCAAACGGGGGTGGTTGATCTGGTACGTGGTTGTAGAACTGTACTGGATCAGCGTTAGTGTTCAACGTGGCTATTTCAGTTTCGTACCCTGCGGCTTGTTCAGCAGTCATCCACTTTTTAGCTCGTGGAGACAGTGCGCCTTCTCCAATCTTTCTGGATTCTGCGTAATTAAGTATGCGCTGCGGATCCATTAGCTTCTCTACAACGCCCCAATAAATTATCTTGTCTTCTGAAATCTCAAAGTTTGCGTAACAAGGAACAAGCGGAACGTACTCAAATACAGTCTCTCTTGATGGAGTTAAAAAGTCACCACCGTCTAATATACGGTGGAACA
>Ga0233437_1002122_pt1 | contig 31813 bp, 24 predicted proteins | sample SI_122_August201_FD_182714 | JGI IMG/M metagenome (GOLD analysis project Ga0233437, IMG submission 182714) | Seawater microbial communities from Saanich Inlet, British Columbia, Canada - SI_122_August2016_200_MG | ecosystem: Environmental > Aquatic > Marine > Inlet | place: Canada: British... | reverse complement strand
TTCTATCCTGTTAGATGGAGTAAGGGGGCATCAAGGGTATGATAAAAAAACACTAAAAAGGCTGATATTGATGTGTTCAGATCTGATTGAATCCTATCCGGAAATTGAAGAGATGGATCTTAATCCGGTTATTCTTTATGAACAGGGACTGGATGTTGTTGATGCCAGAATTATTCTGAAAAAGAATAATGACCTGGACATGCAATAATCTCAAACAAGCCACACTTTTGGTTGTGTGAAAAAGCAGACAATACGTAGGGGAAAGCGTGATGTCAGCCCTTTGAATTAGCACATAAACTTGTTTCAGGACCCGCATCTCTATTACTGGCTGTCAGGCCATCCACTCGGCCTTTAATTTTGATTTAAATGAGGCGTTTGAAGTATCTTCAAGGCTGTATGGGGATGCATACAAAACCAATGATGCAAGGGAAGGAATTCTGGCCTACCTTGAAAAAAGAAAACCGGTATTTAAAGGGAATTAATCACCCCAAGACTGAACTAAATCTCATTTTTCCTCTTTAGTAAAATTTCTTTGTTTTAAAATATAAAATCTGTGATAGGCTGGTAAAAAATAGGAAATATGATTTATTAATCATTTTAATTTAATTTTATGGGATCTATAATCCATGTTAAAAAATATAATCAAAGATAAAGCTAAGATTCATACAAGAAATATCAGACTTACCACATACCCCCATAACAAAAAAAAATTTCCGGGATTTAATTAACCAATGGACAAAGAAAAATGTATCAATAGTATTCGGTCAGCAGTTAAAAAAGGAGTTCACCCCGGGGCTCCAGAGGATGATTTATTTGTGCCCACAAGTGTGATAGTGCTGTTTGTTTTTAATCCGGCAGTTGAGCTGCTGTTTATCCAGAAAGCAGATGTAAAAGGATACCCATGGGCCAACCAGATGGCATTTCCAGGCGGGCATAAAGACAAGAAAGATTTTTCAACAAAAGATACTGCCCTAAGAGAGCTTGCCGAGGAAATGGGGATAAATCGGGAAAATGTTGAGGTTATGGGTTCTCTTGGGCACTTTCAAACCATCAATGACAAAGATATTGAAGCCTGGATCGGTATCTGGAATCAAAAAGAAGCCATTAATTATGACAGGTCTGAAATATCAAGAGTATTCCAGATTCCATTAAAGTATTTGATTGATCTGCACAAAAAAAAAGAGTTCCATGGGCAAACACCCAATGTCATGGTCTTAAAATACCCCTATGAAGATGTTTTGATCTGGGGGGTGACTGCAAAAATTTTACATCATCTTTTAGAGGTCTTGTTAAAAGACGTTTAAAGACCTTTGAATAATGTTCAATTTTGTTATAGTGCAAGGAAGATTAAAATTATAACCGGATGAATATATTGAATATTTAGAGGATTATCATTTTCATATTCTGCAGCAATTGGGCAAAAGGGGGCGTTATTCAAAGGTCTTTTTTAATTGTTTTTTGACCGCCTTTTAACTCTTAAAAATATTATAATCACCAGAAATAAGCTTAAAAATGCCAGAAGGGCCGGGAACCACACATGTTCCTGGAAATTGGGATTACCAGAACCCACGAAAACACCGGTGATGGCAAAGACAAATACAAATAGCATAACAACAATAAGTGTCCAGCAGACAAAATTGGAATCATACCAGGAAGTTATGGTTTTTCTAAAGAATGGGTTTTGGTCTAGTTGCATTTGTATTTCTATTAAATTAATGTGAAAACCACAATATATAGATTTTTTTCTTGACAAACAACAATATGTTGATAAGATCTACTTCTTAGTGCGCCAATCAACCTTATTTTACTATGACTAAAACTGCTGACTAAGATATGTTAATTTCAATCAGATTTCAAGAGGTGGGTACATGTTTGAGCAAATTAAAAAACGGGATGGAAGAATAGCGGAGTTTGATTCTTCTAAAGTCACCCATGCCATTAAAAAAGCAGGCCAGGCAACAGGTGAGTTCAATGAAAGAGAAGCCAGAAAAATGACAATGAAAGTTGTAACCCTGGCAAGAGACATGCGTCTTGGAGCTATTCCTGAGGTAGAAGAAATTCAGGACATCGTGGAAAGAGTCCTTTTGGATTCCCCGTTTTATCAAACAGCCAAAGCCTACATTATTTACCGGGAGCAGCACAACCAGATCAGAAAAATTGCCATTAAGGAGAATGTGGGACTCATGGAATCCTATATTCGGAGAATGGACTGGAAAGTAAAAGAAAACAGCAATATGAGCTATTCTCTTCAGGGGTTGAACAATTACATATCTTCAGACATTACAGCAGAATACTGGCTCAATAAAATTTATCCGCCACAAATCAGAGATGCCCACTACAAAGGAGATCTCCATATACATGATTTAAGCTTATTATCTGTATATTGCGTGGGTTGGGATTTACAGGATCTTTTGGCCCAAGGTTTTAAAGGGGTTGCCGGCAAAGTGGAATCTTCTCCTCCTAAACATTTTAGAAGTGCGCTGGGCCAGATTGTCAACTTTTTTTATACATTGCAGGGCGAGGCTGCAGGAGCCCAGGCCATGTCAAATTTTGACACACTTTTAGCACCATTTATCAGAGAGGATGGCTTAAATTACAAAGAAGTTAAACAGGCCCTTCAGGAGTTTGTATTTAATATCAATATTCCCACAAGGGTAGGATTCCAGACACCCTTTACCAATATCACCATGGATCTGAATGTGCCATCTACTTTAAAAGATTCTCCAGTCCTAATCGGTGGTGAATACAAACAGGAAACCTATGCCCAATATCAGGAAGAAATGGATGTGCTGAATTCGGCCTTTGCAGAAGTCATGATGGAAGGGGATGCAAAAGGCCGGGTGTTTACCTTCCCCATCCCTACATATAATATTACCGAGGATTTTGACTGGGCCAATCCCAATCTGGAAAATATCTGGAAAATGACGGGAAAATACGGTATTCCCTATTTTTCAAATTTCGTTAATTCAGACATGGATCCTGAAGATGCCCGTTCCATGTGCTGTCGATTGAGACTGGACAACAGGGAACTGAGAAAAAGGGGCGGCGGTCTGTTTGGTGCCAATCCCCTGACAGGTTCCATTGGCGTTGTCACTCTGAACCTGCCGAGAATAGGTTATCTGGCAAAAGATGAGGTTGATTTTTTTGAACAACTGGATACCCTCATCAAATATGCAGCAGAATCATTGAGCATTAAACGCAAAATCCTTGAAAAATTTACAGAGGGTGATCTTTACCCCTATTCAAGATTCTATTTAAGAAAAATCAAAGAGAGTACGGGAGTATACTGGCGCAATCATTTTTCCACCATTGGCATCCTGGGAATGAATGAGGCCTGTATAAACTTTATGGGTGAAAACATTGCCACACAAAAGGGTCAGGATTTTAGCGTAAAGGTAATGGAACATATCAGAACCAGAATTGAAAAATTACAAAAAGAAACCGATGAAATCTTCAACCTTGAGGCAACTCCGGCCGAAGGCACTACATATCGGTTTGCCAGTAAAGACAAGGAGAAATTTGAAAATATCATCTGTGCCAATGAAGAAGAATATAAACAGGGTAAAAACCCTTTCTATACCAATTCCACCCATCTGCCGGTAAACTATACTGATGACATTTTTGAAGCGCTGGAACTTCAGGACAGACTACAGGTAAAATATACGGGAGGAACAGTCCAGCACCTTTTCTTAGGCGAGGAAGTAACAGATACCCAAGTTGTGAAAAATGTAGTAAAAAAAGTGGCCAATGCATTTAAACTGCCATATTTTACGCTGACCCCCACATTCAGTGTATGCCCTTCCCATGGATATATTTCAGGAGAACATGAAATATGCGGGACGTGTAATGCTGAAACGGAAGTCTACTCAAGAGTCGTTGGATACTTAAGACCCGTTGGACAATGGAATAACGGAAAGCAGACAGAATTTTCCATGCGTAAAACATTTAGCGTCTCTAAGGTGGCCTGATAAGGGAAAGAGAAAGTGGATATCGGTGGATTTCAAAAAAATTCCTTGATTGACTTTCCTGAAACCATAGCATGCATCATTTTTACCCAGGGGTGCAATTTCATCTGTCCCTATTGCCACAATCCAGATCTGGTTGCCGGTCCTCAAAAAAGGGCCGGCAATCTTTATGATGAAAACAAAATTTTTAAATTTTTAAAAAAAAGAAAAGGATTCATAGAAGGTGTTGTGATTACAGGCGGAGAGCCAACCTTACAAAATGATCTATTACTTTTTTGTCAAAAAATTAAAAATCTGGGATATAAATTAAAAATAGACAGTAACGGGACCCGGCCCGAGGTACTTACAACCCTTCTTAAAAATAAACTTGTTGATTTTATCTCCATGGATATAAAAACCAGTCTTGAAAACTATCATCTTGTGATACCCCAAAAGTTTGATCCCTTAAAAATTGTGAAAAGCACCCGCCTTTTAATGAACAAAGCCCCTGCCTACGAATTCAGAACAACCTGCAGCAGACCTTTTGTCAGCAAAAAAATCATGGATGACATTGGCAAAATGATAACTGGTGCATCAAAATATATTCTTCAGAAGTGCTCAAGGGATGTAAACGTTCTTGACCCTGATTTTGTAACAACAGACAAAAATTTTTTTTCTGATAAAGAAATGTTGGAACTTCAAAAGACAATTGAAAAATATGTTGTCAAATCTGTTGTTCGTTAAAGACTATAACCTGCCAAAAAGGAATTACAAATGGAATATCCCCTTGTAAAGGCCTGTATTGACCTTGATGCCATCCAGAAAAATATTTTAAATCTAAAACAAATCACTAATAAAAAATCTAAATTCATGGCTGTGGTTAAAGCCAATGCATATGGACATGGGGCGGTTCAGATTGCGAAAACAGCAATCAAAACAGGTGCTGACTGGCTTGGTGTTGCAAGGATAGATGAGGCTGCCCATATCCGCCGGGCCGGGATTAAAGTACCGATTCTGGTTTTGGGATATACCCACCCATCCCAGGCAGCCATGATAAACAATCTTGATCTTGTAGTCACCGTGTATGACCTTGAGATGGCCAAGGCATTGTCCAGCAAAGCCTCGGCTTTAAACAGTCCCTGCAAAGTTCATTTAAAAATTGATACTGGAATGGGGCGGGTTGGCATGATTATCGACAACAATCTTTGCAATAAAGCCTTGTCCGATAAAACTGCAATCAACAAGACAATAAAAAAAATTGAACAAATGATAAAATTGCCGGGTATTGACCTTAACGGTATCTATACGCATTTTTCAGCTGCCGACCAAAAAGATAGAACCTATACCAACCTACAGATAGAGGCGTTTAAATCATTATTGGACGATCTAAGGGGAAAAAAGGGTATTGATTTTGAAACCTGTCATGCTGCAAACAGTGCCGGTATTATTGAATTTCCAGAGTCTCATTTTGATATGGTCAGGGCTGGTATTGCAATCTATGGTCTTTATCCTACCTTAGAGGTGGAAAAATCAAAAATAAAACTGGTACCGGCCATGAGGTTAACATCAATTATAACGGGTGTCAGAAAGGTTCCCAAAGGGTTTTACGTCAGTTATGGGATGACCTATAGAACCCAAAAAAAGACAATACTTGCCTCCGTACCTGTCGGGTATGGAGATGGATTTTCAAGATTATTTTCATCCAATTGCATCATGCTTGTAAACGGACACCGTGCACCTGTTGTAGGCCGGATCTGCATGGATCAAACCATGATAGATGTGGGAGACATACCCAATGTAAAAACCGGGGATGAAGTCGTGTTGATCGGTTCCCAGGGAAGACAAACCATTGGAGCACAAGAACTTGCAACCCGGATCAATACCATACATTATGAAATTGTATCCGGCTTAACATCCAGGGTAAAAAAGATTTATTCCGGGTCAGGTTCCGGGTAAATCATTTTACCGGTATAGGATAAATCATAACCGCCAAACTCTTTTGCAGTGGCTTGAATCACCTTTCCTTTTAAAAGCGATAGAAACAGCTGAATCCCTTTGTCAAAGAATCTTTCTTTATGAATTAAAAAATCAAAACGTTCCCAGCAGATTGGAATAAAATCAAGCCCCAGAATACTTGCTACCGGCCTTATTCCAGGAGCTGCATCGGCTTTTTTTGTCAAAATCTGCAAACCAACATCCATGTGTTTGGGCAAATTATTTTCATATCCATTTATGGTTTCGCCTCTTATCCCTGATTTTTTTAATTCTTTATCAAAGAGCTGACGTGTTCCAGTACCCAATTGCCGGTTGATAATTCTGATATCCTGCCTGCCAAGATCTTTTACAGATCGTATGTTTTTTGGATTCTTTTTTTGGACCATAATACCCTGTTCCCGTAAACAAAAGTTCACCACTGCCGGCAACTGGTTCATTTCATCTTTTAAAAAAGGAAAATTATATTCTTCATTATCTGCAACAAGATGACTTGCGGCAATGTGGCAAAGATCCTGTTTTAAGGCTTTTAAGCCTCCCATGGAGCCAGTCATGCCAAACATGGCCATGTGTTTTTCGTGCTTGAGATTAAAGGTTGAGATAATCCTGTCCAATAACAAATCATTACTGCCGGCAATGAGAATAAGCCCATGATAGGGAGGAAGCTTGACAAGTTGAGGATAATTTTGTGTACCTACTTCTATCCACTGACGAACCAGATTTATTGGGAACAGCCATTTCCCTGTGACTTTAGATGCGGGCAGACCTTTTTCCGCAATGAGTGTATAAATCATTTTTTCATTTACATTTAAAAACTTTGCAACTTCTTTTGTTGAAAGCATTTCACGCATCATGGGAACTCCCTTTATCTCAAGAAAAAGATGCCGCGGCTTGTTCAGCGACTTGCTTTGCCGTCATTGAGTGGCAATCGATTTTTATATCACAATAGGTATCATATAAGGGTGTTCTTTCTTTGTAAAGGTCTTCTACCTTTTGTCCCGGCCTGAACGCAACTCCCCTGGATGTCATATTCGAAAGCCTTGTTAAAAGATTATCCAGATGAATGGAAAGATAAATAATTGTAGAAATTTTAGAAAGATGTTCCATGGCCTTGTGACTGTATACAACGCTGCCGCCTGTGGCAATTACATGGTTTTCACAACTGATATCGACGATATGGCTTTCTTCAATTTGTAAAAACTTCTCCAGACCCTTTTCAGAAATAATCCGGGAAAGTGTTTTTTGTTCTTTTGATTGAATTAAATCATCTGAATCAATAAAATTAAATCCTATTTTTTGAGCTAATAGATTTCCAACTGTGCTCTTACCAACAGCAGGCATTCCTATCAATACTATATTTTTTTTAGTTTTCATCAAATTCTTTCTGATATTTTGCAATAAATCAATTTATAATAAAAATAAAATTACAAATACTATCCTTTTTTTATTAATACAAGGGAAAATCATATCCTAAATTTGCCTGAAATGGTATATTCCGATTTCTCGTCATCATTTAAGGGCCGCAGATGAAATAAGTTGAACCAAAATAGCGCGGAATTTTGGTTTATCAACAAGGCGCATCAGAGGTTCAATAGCAGGCCTATCGGGCCTTTGATGCAACACAGTAGATGGACCAAAAGGCAAGCAATTTAGTTCAAGTTATAAAATTTGCGGTCCTAAGATGATAGACATCTGTAACAGAGTTTTTAAGATTTGTTCTGATAACTTATATTCAAGAACTTTGACAAGGAAACAAATGGTTTTTCCATCAAAATCATCAACGTTTAATTTAAAGCCATTGGTCATCGGTTCCATCTGTGTTTTGATTACGGGAATATCCTATGGGTTTGGTATGTATTTATTCCCCATGATGATTCCTGAGATGGCCAAAGACCTTAACTTAGATTATGCGCAGATCGGCACTATTACCGGTATCGGCAGGGCCTCTGTTTTTTTATCCATTCCTTTGGCCGGGTTTTTAACCACCAGGATATGTGGATTAAAACTGATTGTCGGAATACAATTCATTGGTGCTGTGCTTTTGGCAGGGCTATATGCGGTTAAAGGGTTTAAAACCTTGCTCATCTTAAATTTCTTCATCCAGGCGTGGCCGGTAATGACATGGATCCCTTTGATTTCCGTGGCAGTGGACCATATTCCAATCAAATGGCGGGCCACTATGCTCACTTTGGCCTCAAGCTCAGGGTGTTTTTTGATTTTGATTGACGGTCTGCTCTCATCCTTTTTCCTTGAACACTCACACTGGAGATATCTTTGGTTGACTGTTGCTCTTATTTGTCTGTTCAGCTGCATTGTTTCACGAATGGGGCTACAGTATATGTCAGTTTGGATTAAAACAGATCTCTTACCCGCTACAAAAGAAAAAGCTTCTGAAGAAAAAGTTACAGAATGGTTAAAAAGCAGTAATGGTATTACCATGAATTTGATTTTCCTGATCACTGGTTTATCTTTTGGAACTTTCCAGGTCTATCTGGCCCCCTATTTAAGAGATGAACTGTTTGTGGGGCTGGATACAACAGCCTTGATGTGGTCCACAATGGGAATCAGTGGTGCCCTTGGCGGGGTATTTTTCGGTCTACTCACCGACCGGGTAGGCGTTCGGATATCACAATCCCTGATTTTTTTATCCGGCCTTGGTGCAATAGCATTTCTCTTTGCTTCCACATCTTTTTGCTCCCTCTTTTCAATGGCACTGTTTTTCGGTATCCCCCAGGCAACCGTCTACGCAATGGGACCGGCCTATATCTCAAAAATGCTGCCTGCAGGATCTGCTACCAAAGTATTTACTATCGGAATCATGGTCATGTCCTTTGGCACTTTATTGGGAAATTTTTTAGGAGGATGGAGCAAAGGCATTACGGATACTTTTTGGTGGCTTTACATGGCAATAGGCGTCCTTTTTGCATGCGGCGCTTTGCTCTCCCTGTTATTGACATCTGAAAACCAATATCCCTGCAACACCTCGTTATAGCATCTTATAAAACCTTTTTTCACATGAAAAAAATTAATTTGTGTTGCTCTCCAATATGTATTAGTGTGATTTTTATAGGAACCGACCTGAATATTTTAAGATTTAAAGATTTAAAAAAGTGGTAATTATTCAGCTCTTACACTTGAAACCGCCCTGTCTGATGGATATTTATTTCGATGCTAAACGCTTAGCCTCCTGCAAATATCCATCAGACAGAGCTTTGGGGATAACTCTTTTTAACGGGCTGAACAATTACAAAAAGTGAAGAATTAAAGGGATTGCCATATGAACAGTCCAAAAAGACTCAATGTTTCACAGCGATTGAAATGGGGTTTTACCTTATTAATTCTGATATTCATACTTTTCGGAATTTATACTATTTACCATGGTCTTAAAGCTTCCCGCCTGACCCGAACGATTTATAACCACCCATTGGTTGTATCAAACGCAGCACTTCAGGCAAATGTTATGATCACAAAAATGCACCTTAATATGAAAAACTTGCTGCTTTCTTCTTCGCCATCAAAGAATAACGACTTTTTGATCACCATGAATGATCAGGAAAACAAAACCTACCAGTATCTTGATATTATCAGAGAAAAGATTTTAGGTGGTGAGGGCCTGGCTCTTGAAACAAAAACCCGGAAACTGTTAGACGACTGGCAGCCGATTCGAAAAGAGGTTATCGGATTGATCCGCAGGGGTGACAAGGAAGCTGCAACCAGCATTGCAATGGGAAAAGGAGCTGATCACATTGCTGCTTTAGAAAAAAAAATGCTTGGGCTGATGAATTATGCAAGGCACAAAGCATTTGAATTTATGCAGGAAAACGATAAAACTCATTTTACGATGAATATAATCGGGGTGTTGTTTTTATTATTGGGAACCCTTGCATCCATCATTGTTGCATTTTTTACGTTAAGAAAGACCCGATCAGCAGAGATTGAACTCAAAGAAAGTGGAGAACGGTTAAAAGCCATTTTAAAGGCCACTCCCGACCCAATTGTAATATATGGCAATCAGGGGGAGACCGAATATTTAAACCCTGCCTTTGTCAACCGATTCGAATGGTCTTTGGATGAATTGAAAGGAAAGCGTATCCCTTTTGTTCCGGATGATCAGAAACAAATAACGCTTGAAAAGACAGAAGAGCTGTTTCGCTCAAAAAATATTGTACAATTTGAAACAAAACGATTAACAAAAAGCAAAAAAAGAATTGATGTCATTGCAAGTGCATCCTGCATCAAAAACCAGAAAAACGAAATATCAAAATCCGTGGTAATCTTAAAAGACATCACGGACCGGAAACAGACTGAAAGGCAATTGGAATCTCTGAACCTGAGATTGGAACACGAAGCTACTCATGATACTTTAACCGGAGTTTTGAGTCGTCGTGCCATTTTAGACATCCTGGATAGAGAGCTGACCCGGGCTAAGAGAAGCAACACAAACCTGGGCATCGGAATGTGTGACATTGATTATTTCAAACAGGTCAATGATAAATATGGTCACCAGACAGGTGACGATGTCCTGTCCTGTTTTGTCAAAACCATCCGGGACACACTTCGGACCTATGATTTTTTGGGCCGATACGGCGGGGAAGAATTCCTAATGATTATACCGGAGTCTCTGACTTCGACTGATCAGGGAGTCTACGAACGTGTGAGAAAAAAAATAGCTGATCGTAAAATGGATACAAGATCTGGAAAACTCAGCGTAACAGTAAGTATCGGCATTACTATCAGCAAGGGAGACGAATCAGCAGATGAAGTAATTGCCAAGGCTGATGCAGCCTTGTATAGAGCCAAGGAAAATGGCAGGAATCAATTGGCCTTTGCTGATGACACAAATTTAAATAGTGTTTGAACGAAAACTCACCCAAACACGGGTTTCCGGTCAGGCACTAAATACATTGGTTTGATTGGTGTTGATGCGTTTGGCAGCAACAGGTGTCTATAACACAAGTAGATCTCCCTGTTTGGGAAGTATGAACCTTATACCCAGATCATTATGTTCTTTAAGCTGATCCCTGACAACATTTCGGATGGGTCTTCCCTTATTTAAAAACTCATCCGGTTTTATGTGTCCTATGATGACATTCAGGTTTCTTAATGCCTGTGATTTATTATCAGGATCTACCATCATGGCCAATTTGTGAAATGCCCTCATGATCCATACAGGCGTCAAATGACCGAACAATTGATCATCAGGCTGCTCATCAGGGTATGATGCTTCCATATAAATTACACGTAGTTGTTGTTTTTTAATCAAAGGCGCAATCTTTTCCCAGAGTGCTTGTGTGGTAGAACGTTTTTCCACTTCATCCGGCCCTGTATCTCCCATATAAAGAGCATAGTAACCATCTGACTCAACCAGAAAAGCCGTTGAATCCGAAGTAATATCATGAGATAAGGCAAATGCAGAAACCTTCATTGAGGTATTTTCAATGGCTGTGCTTTGCCCCGGCTTAAGACGGACATACGTATACGTGCCAAGACAAGGTTTATTCCCCTCATTGGCCAAATTGGGCCAGGCTTTCCAATTAAAGATCGAATCACGCAGGTCATCAATTGTATCTGTAAGGCTCATTATGGGTTTCGGGCTGTCATTTGGCGAAATACTGGCTAACCCATGGACATGATCAAGATAACAATGGGTTATCATATAGGCTCTAATATGGTGGTGCAGAACGACTTGTTCCAATGTCGAATCTGGATATAATGAAACATCAATATTGTTAAATACTTCATTTTCAGCGGCATAACGAAGTCCGGCAAGTAAAGTACCAGCATCCAGGCATATAAAATCTGTTGAATTGTAAGGGGCCAGCAAATGGGAATTCAAATTGCTTTCATTCAAACCGCCATCAACTCCTAAACAAATCCAGGTAAATTTTGGTTCTGATGTCTTCATTTTACTGATTTCTCTCTTTGAAGGGTTACAAGATTATAAAGATTGGCCTGCGCTATTTCTGCTCAACTTATTTCATTTGCGATCCTTAATAAAATAAGAATACAATATTTTATGGTGCAAAACAAATTAATTTTAAAACTGAACCCTGCCAAGGACGACTTTAGGCGGACAAAATATTTGATCGCCCTGTCAAAGCTTTTCCCGGCCTTTTCTCCGCCTTGACTTTCTTTGCTTTGAACACTATTTTTAGACAAAATTTAATATAAGGTTGAAAAACTATAAATATGAAAACAAAAATAATTACCATTGTTGGGAAATCCAATTCCGGGAAGACCACTCTTCTAGAAAAAGTAATTGCCCTTTTGACTGACAAAGGATACAAAATAGGATCTGTAAAGCATGCCCATGACGGATTTGAAATGGACAAAGAAGGAAAAGACAGCTGGCGTCACAGGAAAGCCGGAGCTGGTGCAACACTTGTTATCTCTAAAAATAAAGTTGCCATGGTTAAAGATGACTCGACAAGTTATATTGAAAAAATGCAATATTATCTGTCTGACATGGATATTATTTTAGCAGAAGGATTTAAAAAACAGGCCCTTCCTAAAATAGAAGTTTTCAGGACAGATAGCGGGCACAATGAACCTTTATGTATGTCTGATAAAAATCTGATCGCCTTTGTTTCAGATTCAAATTATAAACCGGATGTACCGATATTTGGGCTTGAAGATATAAATAATATAGTTGATTTCATAGAATTTAACTTTTTAAAAAATTAGCTTATAAATGAATCAAAAAAAAAGATGAGACTAAACAAAAAGTGGATAGCATATGGAATGGTCATTGTGCTGTCCTGTCTTTTTATGGAAAGCCCCTGCATGGCAGATCAGGATCAAACCAGAGGCTATCATTCCATAACCCAGTTTAAAAATGGGTCTATAAACTGGACAACCGGAAATATTTCAGCCATTGGTAAAGCATCCCCTAAAGATAATAACGAAACCTCCCATGAGTCTGTTCCAGGACTGGCCAGAGCAGATGCAAATCGACAGATTATAGAAATTTTAAAACAAATAAAAATTAACCCTTCATTAACCGTTGATGCCTATGCATCTAAAAATGATATCATTTTAGCGGGTATAGAAAAAACTGCAAGGGATGCCATCATTTCAAAACAATATTACACCTCAGCTCTTGCCGTTGAAATTATTATTGAAACCAGCATGTTTGGTGGGTTTTTACAATTGGTATTGCCGGAAGAAATTCTACAGATACCTAAAATCAATCCGGAAATAAGTCAAAAAAAAAATGATGAAACAATCGGGGAATCTATCTACACTGGTTTGATCGTTGATGCAACCGGTCTTGGGGTGGAACCTGTACTTAACCCTTTGATTGTCAGCGAACAGGGCCATGATATATATTCTTCTGCTTTCATCAGCAGGGACTTTGCAGTTCAAAACGGGGTAGCCAAATATCTTAGCAGTATGGATCAGGCATTAAAGGACAAGAGGACAGGCAACCATCCTCTGATCCTCAAGGGATTGCGTAAGCAAGGCAAACCCAATACAGCCATTGTTATCAGTATGTCGGATTACAGCCTGTTGGAAAAGGCAACAGAACGCCACAGGTTTTTAAAAGAATGCCGTATTATTATTGTAAAAGATTAATATGGGCATTATCAATTCATCTTTATTTCCATGGCCTTTTGTTCCATTAAAAAAATCAATATTATTTTTGTACCATTTCTTTTAGTTCAGCCAGGGTTTTATCCGACATTTTAAAAGAATGTTCCAAGGCCGGGAAAACCTGGTTGGTGACGTCTTCTTTATAGGCTTTTATGGCCTCTATAATTTGGGGTCGGATCTGTGTATATTGTTTAACAAACTTTGGTACAAACTTATCAAATAGTCCGATCATATCATGGGTTACAAGCACCTGCCCATCTACATTATTGCCTGCCCCAATGCCTATAACCGGCACATTGACGGCTTCAGCAACAACCTCTCCAAGGGGTGCCGGAACAGCCTCAAGGATCATGGAAAAGGCACCGGCATCTTCCAAAGCTCTGGCATCATCAACAATACGTTTAGCCGCTAAGGCGTCCTTCCCCTGTATTTTGAACCCGCCAAGGGCGCTGGCCGTCTGGGGAGTCAGGCCAATATGCCCCTGCACAGGGATTCCCGCTTTTACGATGGCCTCAATAGTAGGGGCAAAATCTACTCCGCCTTCAAGTTTGACAACATCACAACCACCTTCTTTCATGAGACGACCGGCATTGATAATTGCTTCACGCACAGAGGTGTTGTAACTCATAAAGGGCATATCTCCGACAATGAGCGGCTTTTTGCATCCGCGAACCACTGCCTTGATATGATGTATCATATGTTCCATATTGACTTCTACAGTACCGTCAAGCCCCATCACGACCATTCCCAGAGAGTCTCCCACCAGCACTATATCCACACCAGCCTCTTCTGCCATTAATCCAAAAGGATAGTCATAGGCCGTAACCATCACAATTTTTCTATGATCTATTTTGGCCTGTTTAATATCATGGATTGTTATTTTTTCCCCAGTCATTTTACTTTTCTCCAAAATTTAATTTAATAAATAAAACTGCCTTGTGCCGCAACATGAGAGTATGCTATTTGTTTGACAAAAACCAATTTTTTATCATAAAATAAAGAATAAATAATCAATACAACATAAAACACAATGAAAAACTGATCCAGCTAAATAGTGATAATAAAGGCAAATAATGACAGATAGACATTTTGAATTAAAAATCGGAAAAGGAGCACAAACCTTTTCCATCCCCGAGGAACAGCTTCTATACGAACTTATAGGGAAAAACAATGCACCACCCGAGGATTTGACCGCGGCCTATCGATATGCTCTGGACCATCCCATTGACAGCCCCCCCTTAAGTGAAATTGTTAATCCAGGCGAAACAGTGGCTATTGCTGTCAGTGACATCACTCGCGTGTGGCAGCATAATGAATTGACATTGCCAATCCTGATTGACTATCTGAATGAAGCCGGTATTGCGGATAAGGACATAACTATCATCATTGCCGTTGGAGCTCATCGTCAGAACACGGCCGATGAAATGGCAGAGTTATGCACAAAAGCAATCTGCAAGCGTGTACGTGTGATAAATCATAATGCGTGGGACACAGACAACATGGTCTATTACGGGAAGACCAGCAAAGGGACTGAGGTGTCTTTTAATCGAATAGTGGCCGAAGCTGACCGGGTCGTTTTGACGGGAGGTGTCATCTACCACTACATGGTGGGCTATGGCGGTGGACGAAAGAGTATTATGCCTGGTGTGTCCTCACTCAAAACAATCCAGCAAAGCCACATGTGGGCCATGGGAAAAACTCTCGGAGACGGTTCAAACCCATTAGCCGCCAATATGGAGACCGCTGGAAATCCATCCCACGAAGATATGATGGAAGTAGCGGCATTTTTAAAAGCCGACTTTATTGTCAATGTCGTTCCCAATCTGGATGGTGACATTACGGGTATCTTTACCGGCAATTGGATATCGGCATGGCAAAAGGCGACTCAGATGGTTGATGAAATATTCGGAGTAACAATTCAAGAACAGGCCGATATTGTCATCGCTTCTGCTGGCGGTTACCCTAAAGATATCAATCTCTACCAGTCCCAAAAGACCATTGACAACGCCGTCTACGCCATGAAGCCCGGTGGTGTTGCCATCATCCTGGCAGAGTGTCCGGATATTAAAGAACCAAATGAATTCTTTGACTGGTTCAACTATCCAACTTTTTTTGATATGGAAAAGGCTGTGCGGAAAAATTTTCTCATCTCAGGATGGGTGGCGGTTCGGCAACTGGAGTATGCCAATAAAGGGCATATTATCCTGGTTACCCAGGAAAAAAACATTAAACTATCTCAAAATGCAGGTGTCCAGGGAGTAACCACTATGGAAGAAGCCCTGGCTATAGCATATGGGAAGTGTGGCAGTAATTGTCCAAAAATTACGGTTATGCCACAGGGTGCCAATACATTTCCAATTCTTAAGACCTAACCTGGACAAGCCTGAATCAAAGGGAAAATATGATTAAAATAGGAAAGCAAAACCTGATAACAGATGTTCCGGGAATTCAAGTCGGGAACTCTCAAGATGAAGTGATCAGAACCGGAGTCACTGTTATTATACCTGATGAACCTGCCGTTGCCTCGGCAGATATCCGGGGAGGGGGACCGGGAACCCGTGAGACGGAAGCGCTGAACTCGGATTGTTTAGTGGATGTTGTTCATGGGATTGTTTTAAGCGGGGGGTCAGCATACGGATTGGATGCCGCCGGAGGCGTAATGGCAAATTTAAGACAAAAAAAAATTGGTTTTAATCTGGGGGATGCCATTATTCCCATTGTTCCATCTGCAATCTTGTTTGACCTGTTAAACGGTGGAGATAAAGAATGGGGAGTCAAATCACCCTATTTTGATCTTGGTTTTGCGGCAGCCCAAGCTATTAGCACAGATTTTGATTTAGGAAATGTCGGTGCCGGTTTTGGTGCAATTGCCGGTGGTTTAAAAGGAGGCCTGGGAAGTGCTTCTTTTATTTTTTCAGACGGCGAGTCAGAAATAAGTGTTGGAGCGATTGCAGCGGTGAACTCCATGGGATCTCTTACAATTCCTGGCAGTAAAACCATGTGGGCATTCCCCTATGAGCAGAATGATGAACTGGGAAAACAACCCATGCCTGAAAAAAATGCCAAAATTGATATGGACTTTTCTTTTGAGTTGCCCCTAGGTAAAAACACAACCCTGGTGACGGTTGCAACGGATGCAGTGTTGAGCAAACCCCAGGCCAGACGAGTTGCCATAATGGCCCAGGATGGTTTGGCAAGAGCTATAAGACCGATTCATTCGCCTTTTGACGGGGACAGTGTTTTTGTTTTATCAACGGGTAAACGTGAACTTTTAGATCCCGTGGTTGGTGTATCCAAATTGGGTATGCTGGCTGCCGATTGTGTGGCAAGGGCGATTGCCAGGGGAGTTTACCTGGCGAAAACTATGGGTGATTTAGAAAGCTACCGTGACCGTTACGGCAGCTAAAATATTATTAATGAAGGAGACAACATGAGTAAAATTAAAACTATTGTTACATTAATTGTTCTAACACTGGTAATGGCCATGAATGCGTCATCCGTTATGGCCGCGAAAAATAGTTTGAACCTTGGAATGGTATTGGAACCAACCCACCTTGATCCGACGGCAGGAGCTGCCGCTGCCATTGATGAGGTTGTTTATGCCAATATTTTTGAAGGGCTGACCCGAATTGATAAAAATGGGGCTGTAAAACCAGCTTTAGCCAGTAGCTGGACCGTGTCGGAAGATAAAAAAACCTATACCTTTAATTTGCAAAAAGGCGTTTTATTCCACGATGGGGCTTCATTTGAGGCCGATGATGTAGTCTTTTCACTAAACAGAGCCAGGGGCGAAAAGAGTGTCAATGCTCAAAAGGCTTTGTTCAAACCCATCCAGTCCGTTGTCAGCAAAGATTCTCACACAGTGGTGGTGACATTGAGTCAACCCACGGGTGGATTTTTGTTCAACATGGGCTGGGGAGATGCAATAATCGTAGACAAAGCCAGTGCGGAAAAAAACAAAAGCAATCCCATTGGTACGGGCCCTTTTAAATTCTCCAAATGGGTTAAAGGCGATCGGGTTGTAATGGTCAGAAACGATAATTACTGGGGAAAAGCAGCTAAATTAAAAACCGCCACAATCAAAATCATCCCTGATCCGGCAGCGGCTGTTTCAGCATTGATGGCCGGTGATATAGACGGGTTCGCCAATTTCCCGGCTCCGGAAAGTCTCTCACAATTTCAGAATGATCCACGATTTAAAGTTGTTATAGGCAGTACTGAAGGAGAAACAATTCTTTCAACCAACAATCAACGGGGACCATTCAAAAAGTTAAAAGTGCGCCAGGCCGTTGCACATGCCCTTGACCGCAAATCTATTATTGACGGAGCCATGTTTGGATTTGGAACACCTATCGGAACCCATTTTGCACCCCATCATCCTGCCTATGTTGACTTGATCAGCACCCATCCCTTTGATCTTAAAAAGGCAAAACAGCTTCTGACTGAAGCTGGATATCCAAACGGATTCAAAGGAGTTATCAAGCTGCCACCTCCCTCTTATGCAAGACGCGGTGGTGAAATTGTTGCTTCCCAACTGAGAAAAATCGGTATCGATTTAGAGATCATTCCCGTGGAATGGGCTCAATGGCTGGATCAGGTGTTTAAAAAACGAGATTATGATTTAACTATTGTTTCGCACACCGAGCCCATGGACATCGGTATATATGCCAGAAAAGATTATTACTTTGCCTATGACAGTCCTGAATTTCAAGCGTTGATGAAGAAACTTGACGCAACGGTGGAAACTGATGCCCGGTATGAAATCCTGGGACAGGCCCAGAGATTGATTTCAGCAGAATGTGTCAATGGATATATGTTCCAGCTTGCCAAACATGGTGTGTGGAATAAAAATATCCGGGGACTATGGGCAAACAGTCCTGTTCAGGCAAATGACCTAACCGAAGTCTATTGGGTTGATTAAATTGTTCATTTAATATGCAATTATCGGTCAGCCGTCTCCGATAGATATCACCCGATAGATATCAGTGGATAGCTGACCGATACCATTTGGTACAAAATACGCAAATGAGAATTTTTCTGGTAAAAAGAATTTTTACCCTGGTACTGACCCTGTTGGTGGCCACCCTGGTGGTGTTTGTGGTTCTTGAAATTCTGCCCGGTGATCCGGCATCGGTTATGCTGGGAATAAATGCAGAAGCTGACACGCTAAATGCACTCAGGGAAGAACTAGGCATCAACCGACCGGTTTGGGTTCGCTATACAAGTTGGGTGGCAAATTTGGTAACGGGAAATCTGGGAATAAGTTATACCTATGATGTACCAGTATCAGAATTGATTTTAAGTCGTATTACCATCAGTTTTCCTCTGGCTTTACTGGCCATGACGCTCTCCACGCTCATCGCAATCCCCTTAGGTATCCTGGCCGCTTCCAATCATAATAAACCAATGGATTTTTTGGTGATGAGTTTTTCACAAATAGGAATTGCCATTCCCAATTTCTGGTTTGCCATGCTTTTGACGATCCTGTTTTCCGTTACCTTAAGGGTGTTACCTGCCGGAGGATTTGCAGGTTGGGATGCAGGAATAGTACCGGTTCTAAAATCTTTTTTGTTACCGACAATAGCACTGGCCCTGCCCCAGGCAGCCATCCTTGCCAGGGTCACTCGTTCAGCGTTGCTTGAAGTTTTAAAGGAAGATTTTATCCGCACTGCCAGAGCCAAAGGAGTCACCAACCAGGGGACTTTATGGAAACATGCGCTGCGAAATGCATTAATACCCGTTGTGACCATTATGGGACTTCAATTTTCTTTTCTGCTGGCTGGAACCATTATCATTGAAAATGTGTTTTATCTGCCTGGAATCGGCCGGCTGATTTTTCAGGCTATTTCCCAAAGAGATTTGATTGTGGTAAAAAATCTTGTTATTTTACTGGCAGCGACTGTTATCATGATCAATTTTATGGTGGATTTGCTTTATGCAGTTATTGATCCCCGTCTAAGAGGGGGTAATGATGTTTAGAACATTGGTTGAAGTATTGCGGCATGGCTTGAAAAATCGAAGTTTTGTAATTGGCGGAACAATTTCATTGCTATTTTTCCTTGTCGCTTTTCTTTCCTATTTCTGGACACCCTATCCTGTTGAAGATATTAATATTGCCGACAAATTGCTGAAACCAAGTAGCCGGTATTTGCTGGGAACTGATCATTTTGGCCGGGACATTTTATCAATGTTAATCAAAGGGGCCAGAAATTCAGTGATCGTGGCTTTTGTAGCCATTGGAATTGGTATTGGATGCGGCGTTCCCTTAGGCTTGACGGCAGCTGCACAAAAGGGGTGGATGGATGAGTTGATTATGCGATTCAACGATTTTACCTTTGCTTTTCCCTCACTTATTTCCGCTATTATGATAACAGCGATCCTAGGTCCTGGATCAGTCAACTCCATTATTGCCATTGGTATATTTAATGTGCCGGTTTTTGCCAGAGTTGCGCGTGGTGCTGCATTAAGCATCTGGAAACGTGAATTTATCCTAGCAGCCAGAAGTGCTGGAAAAGGCCCGTTTAGAATATCCGTGGAACATATTTTACCAAATATCTCAAGTATGTTGATTGTCCAGGCCACAATTCAGTTTGCCCTGGGCATTCTGGCAGAGGCAAGCTTAAGCTACCTTGGACTGGGAACTCAACCGCCCATGCCCAGTTGGGGGAAAATGCTCAATGAAGCCCAGACCTTTCTACATTTTGCACCTCAATTGGCCATCTATCCGGGATTAGCCATTGCATTAACCGTCATGGGGCTGAATCTGTTTGGAGACGGCTTGCGGGATGTTCTTGATCCTAAATTAAGAAGAAGCAGGTAGCCGGATGACTTTGCTAAAGGTACAAGACCTTTGTGTAACCTTGAATACATCCCATGGTCCCCAACAAGTCATAAGCCATATCAACTTTTCCATGAATGCCGGAGAAAAACTGGGTATTGTGGGGGAATCCGGTTGCGGCAAATCCATTACAGCCCTTGCCATGATGTCACTTTTACCACCGGATTCCAAAACCAGTGGTAAAATTATCCTGGAGGGCCGGGACATTTTAACCTTAAATTCCAAAGAAATATGCAGCATCCGGGGGAATCGGATTGGAATGATATTTCAGGAACCGATGACCGCTTTAAATCCCGTGCAGCAGATTGGAGCCCAGATCTCCGAAAGCATCTATCTGCACATGAAACTGAACCAAAAACAGACGATTGAAAGGGTGAAGGAACTGATGGATAAGGTAGGACTTCCCGTCAGCCGATTTGGGCTAAACCTGTATCCCCACCAGCTTTCCGGGGGACAGCGCCAAAGAGTGATGATTGCCATGGCAATTGCCTGCAATCCAGATATACTGATTGCCGATGAGCCGACAACGGCCCTGGACGTGACAGTTCAAGAACAAATTTTAGATTTAATACGGGATCTGGCTGATTCATCCGGAATGGCCTTGATAATGATAAGCCATGATCTTGGCGTTATCGCCCAGACAACCCAAAATGTGATGGTCATGTATACGGGAAGCATTGTTGAGATGGGAAGCACAGTGGATGTATTTCAAAATATGAAACATCCTTATACCTATGGTCTATTTTCCGCCATTCCCCATGCAGGTTCTTCAGCACATCTTTGCAGGAAAAGACTTAGCAGTATTCCGGGACAGGTGCCGGAACTGCATTTAAGACCCAGGGGATGTAATTTTGCCGACCGCTGTTCAAGAGCTTCAAAAATGTGCAAAGCAAAAGATCCTGTTGCCACAAGGGTGTCTGACCATCACCAGGTGTGGTGCTATCACCCGCTAAAAGAAGAAGACAAACAATGAAACAGCCATTGATTAAAATTGAAGGCGTGTACAAGGACTATCAGCTTCCTAAAAAATACCTGTTCCAAAAGGCCCCGGTTTTTCGTGCACTTCATGGTATTAACTTGGAATTGCATAAGGGCGAAAGTTTTGGCATTGTGGGAGAATCGGGTTGCGGAAAATCAACTCTGGCCAGAATTGTGATGGCGCTTGATGAGCCAACTTCTGGAACTGTTTTATTTGATGGCCAAGATTTATTTAAAATACCGACTGCCGAGTTAAGACATTTGAGACGAAATTTTCAGATGGTCTTCCAGGACCCCTACGGATCACTGAACCCCAGGAAAAACATTCTGGGAATAGTTGCGGAGCCGCTGGATACTTTAAAAGAAAAACTTTCATTTTCCCAAAAAAAAGAACGCGTGGCCAAAATACTGGTTGAGGTAGGGCTGAATGCCACGGATACGGACAAGTTTCCCCATGAATTTTCCGGAGGACAAAGACAACGGATTGCCATTGCCAGGGCATTGATTACCCGTCCCTCTTTGATTGTGGCGGACGAGTCAGTGTCAGCTTTGGACGTATCGGTTCAGGCCCAGGTATTGAATTTAATGATGGATCTCCAGGAAAAATATAACCTCACATATATGTTCATCAGTCACGATTTGAGTGTTGTTGAATATGTAACAGACCAGGTTGCCGTCATATACATGGGACAAATTGTGGAGCAGGGAACAACTAAAGCCTTGTTTCAACGCCCCCTTCATCCTTACACCCAGACCCTCTTACGGGCTGTCCCAGACGTGAACCCCTTAAATAAAAAACGCAAAAATAAGCTTGTCATTCCACAATTTGAAAAAACCACTGAGAGTTGTCCATTTATAGACCGATGTATCAAGGCAACAAAGATCTGTGTCAATAATGCGCCGGAGCTGCTTGAGAATGAAGGCCAACTTGTGGCCTGCTTCAATGCTGAGTAGTATTTGGCCTGTTTAGAAAATGAAGACAGGATCTTTGCCCGTGATATCTTTGTACGCCTCTGCTGCAATCATGACAATGGATTCGTCTTTTTCCATGCTGACAACAGGCTTATCCGCTATAAACTCGATTTGTGCATGGAAATCAGGATCATCTACAGCCAAATGATAAGGAATCTCGATTGTTTTAATAATATAACAGAACATTTAACCGGTTTTCCAGTTTTTCTTTCAAACAATTCAAAGCCTTTGACGGTAGGTAAAACTCCTGTTGAACGGGTGCATAAATTGCTGTTAAAGCTCCATTTTATAAGGGTTTGCAAGAATAGATTCCCATGGTTCCAAGGAAGCAGGCGGCCTGTCCCATAAATTTATGGGACAGGTGAAATTAATTTTCAAAAAACCACCGAAACCCTTAGAGCTGAGGTCTTTCCTGATGAATAATCTGATTTTCTTAATCGACATTCCCTTTACCAAACAATGAAACCATAAGACAAATCTATTTGGGGATTTTGTTAATATTAACATTTCCCCCAAATGGTTACAAAATGCTGTGTCTGGCAATGATACAGAAAACTCTGGTCTTCTCACATATAGTGTTCATGTTTAAATTTAGAATTTACCGGCAACATAAATAGAGACACATAGTCCACAGCAAGAAATCTTTAAAATATCGGAGCAAATCTAAACATTTTTTCTCTCATAATTTTATATAAAAGATCCTGCAAATTATTTGCAGCTTTTGGTTTGCTATGAAAATTCATAGATACGCCTGTCAAGAAAATCTCCAATTATGTAGCAAGTTTTTTTAATTAAACTTCAGGCTATCCCATATAATTTAATTTAAACCTGAGGATGAAAAACTTGTCCATACCAAATATGGTATTCTGGAAAAATTCAAAAAACCCGGACTGGTTAAAGAAACGATCGGTAATTTGTCGAATTTGATTCCAGACAGATAATACCGGTACATCATTCAACTTTTGTATAATCTTTCCCGTTATATTTTACGATCAGGAATGATTATCTCCCGCCCTTAAGGTTATTTCCAATACCGATGAAATTTTATTTCAGCAGAATCTCCCGATAAGATCAGGAGTGTTTCTTCCTCAAAGAGAAAACATGGATATCATCACGCAGTTGAATGGCTTGATCTGTAGCTACAGAACCTTTTAGTTTTTGTACTAATTCGCTCATTAGATTGCGGTCCTCCGCTTGTATCTTCTCCCGGCAGAAGTCATAATCAAAAAGTTCGTCCAAATCCTTAAATGACATAATGGTAAAAAATGTTTCTTTGTTTTCTATTTCAAGATCGCAATTTTCAACCACTTTTAAGGTTGCCAGAAGCCTTTCAGTTTCATCATCAAAAAGATTATAGAATTGTGTTGCCTCACTATCAGCCGTTGGTTCCATTACAATCAAGTGCCCATCGTCAGTAAGTACTCGAATGGCTTCTTTGAGGGCCAATCTGCTATTCTGGTGGTGCAAAGAGAGTGTAAAAAGGACGATTGAAAAAGACCCGTCTTCAAATTCCAGAGCCTCTCCACTACCGATTCTAAAATCGGTATTAGGAATTTCAGATTTGGCTTTATCAATGCTTACTTCATCAGGGTCAATCCCAGTAAATATTTTGGGCTTGTGAGCCAGCATCATTGAAATTCGTCCTTCACCACAGCCGATTTCAAGCACTTTTTGACCCTGTAAGTCTACAAAGTGCTCAATCATTTCTACTTCTGTTTTTTCTATATCAGGTTCCATTTCTCTTTTCACCTATTTATCGCAAACATTGTTTTACGCAAGCCCCGCCCAGAACCGTGGTATACGTGCTCGTAATTAATTTTCAACTATTTTAAATAACTGTTGATGGTAAAAGGGTTACCCGTTTTGATAAAGGTAACGAAACCCGAATATCACAACAAATGAGGTAACCCTCTTGTTGCATGGTAGCAAAAAAATCATTAAACATGAAGTTGGTCTTTTAATTTAGCTGAAGAACTTGGTAATGTTTCCCAAGCCTGCCGGATATTCGGTGCGCTGTGTCGCAGAATAATTTGACTATTTGACTATTCATCCATCCTGTGGTCATCAGGCTCGGGATGGATGCCTTTATACCAAAGGTATTGCTGATCATGAAATTATTTACATTTGCTTTTGCATTAATTGTCATCTTTCTGCTGTCTTGTTCCGGGGTCCATGCCAAGGTTAGCCCAATAAAAAGTAGAAGAAGAGGCAATCGGGCAAAAAAATGATTGATACGATTGTCTGGACACCACGGTTAAGGTGAATAAAAATCAATATGAGCCTTATGTATTTGATTTTACTTATTTCCATATACTTGAATCTACTTTGTGAAAATTTTTATTTGTCTTGCACCACAATCTATTGTACTTTGATATATTTTAAATTACCTGGAATATTAAATGCATTCTTATGGTTTTATGGAAGAAAAGACTACAAAACATTATTATAGCAGATTTTGCTTAGGAACTCGTAATATCGTTTAAAATATAACTGCTCAGACCGTATTCTATAAGGAAAAGCTTATGGACATTTGGACAATGATAGCCGTCCTCGCAGTTCTCACCGCCTGCTCAGCGCTGGTGATTATTTTTATACACAAACTTCGTTTTTCAGTGCCGGGCACTTTATACTGGGCTTGGGGCACCTTTACCATTGCATGCTCACTTATCCTGCTTGCCCTCAGGGGAATTCTATCGGATTTTATCACAATTGTTGTTGCCAACACTGCAATGGCCTATGGCGTTAGTTTAGTCCTGATTGGCATACGCATTTTTGTCGAGCGCAACAGCAGATTAATGTTTAATTTAATCTTTCCCCTGGTTTTAGTCCCTTTTTTGTTCTGGTATTCACATGCGGACCCTTCCGTGGCAGCCCGCATTGTTCTGGTATCTTTAATACTTGGCGCTTTTTTAGGTGCCATCGCCTATGAACTATTAAGAGAAACAAAAGGTGGCAACAAGCAGGCACAACGCTTTCTGGGATATGTTTTTGCTGCCAATGCTGCATCTTACCTGATTCGCATTATACTAACATTGATCTATCTACCCACAGGCGATTTTTTTAAATCAGGACCTGTAACAATTGGACTATATCTATGGTCGATCATTTTTGTGCTCCTGTTCACCGCTGGAATAATAATGATGATCAGCGAGAAGCTGCAAGCCCAGAAAAAGTTGGGGGAAGATGCACTGCGAGATAGCGAGCACAAACTTAATCACCACCTTCAAAATACTCCAATTGGAGCACTTTCCTGGGACTTGAATTTTAAAGCGATTGAGTGGAATCCAGCAGCAGAAACTATCTTTGGGTATTCTAAGGCCCAGGCCATGGGTAAACATGCTGCCGAACTTATCCTTCCTGAAAATATGAAAGAATTGGTTGATGGTATTTTCCAAGATCTGATATCAGAAAAAGGAGGTATTCGCAGCACAAACGAAAACATAACAAAAGATGGCCAGCAAATCATATGTGACTGGTACAATACAACCCTGAAAGATTTCAAAGGCAATGTTATTGGCGTGGCATCACTGGTACAGGATATCACGGAACGAGTGCAAACCTTTGAAGCGCTTAAGGAACAAAAAGAATTTAACGAAAAGATCGTTCAAACAAGTAGTGCAATAATCGTAGGTCTTGATAAAAATCACAAGATTAAACTTTTCAACAAGGGTGCAGAAAAAATAACAGCCTTTAAGGCAAACGAGTTGATTGGCACAGATTGGTTTGAAATATTCTTTAAGCCCGATATTTACGATGAGATGGATAAGATCTGGAAAAGAGCATGGGGAGCTGAATTTGACTCTTATGTCAATCCTATTCAAATTAAAAATGGGGATGAAAAAGTAATTTCATGGCAGTCAACGGGTATGTATGATAGTGCGGATGAGACAAAACATATGCTGTTCTCTATAGGGGAGAACATAACTGAACGTGTGCAGGCTGAAAAGGCACTTAAGGAGAGCGAGGAAAAATATCGCTCCATGATGGAATCCATGAGAGATCCCTCTTATATCTGCTCCCCTGAACAGAACATTGAATATATGAATCCGGCTATGATTGACAGGGTAGGTAGAGATGCATCAGGTGAGCTTTGCTATAAAGCTATATATGATAGGGATGAAAAGTGCTCATGGTGTATATTTGACCAAGTTAAAAAAGGAGAAGATCTCGATTATGAAGTGGTTGATTCAAAGACCAAGCGTTATTATTCAGTTTCCAATTCACCCATATTTTATGCTGATGCTACACCTTCAAAGTTAACAATTTTTCATGACATAACCCAGCAGAAATTAAACCAGGAAGCATTAAAAAAAACGGCTGAACAGCTACGAGTTCTTGCTTTAAGACAGACACATATTGAAGAAGCAGAGAAAAAAAAACTGGCATTAGAACTCCACGACCGGGTGGGCCAGAATCTGACAGGCTTGAATATTAATTTGACTATCATAGAAAACCTGTTGCCGTCTGATTCTCCAGACAAGATTAGCAACAGGTTGTCAGACTCCATGGCCCTTACAGACAAGATTTTCAAACACATAAGGGACGTGATGGCTGATTTAAGGCCTGAAACCCTGGACGATTATGGGCTTGTGGCAGCCCTGGGTTTGTATTGTAAAAAGTTTGAAACCCGGTACAACATCAAAACACAAATCAAAGGTTCAGAATTTACTCCCAGGATTGAATTAGAAAAGGAGACAGCTCTTTTCCGCATTGTCCAGGAAGCCATGAACAATACAGCCAAATATGCCAAAGCAGATCTGATTACACTGGTATTTGAAAGCAGTGAGAAATATGATCGACTTACCATTGCGGACAATGGGATAGGATTTGATCCGGACAAATTAAACCTTGCAAACAAAAACCATGGGTGGGGATTGACAATCATGCATGAAAGAGCCATTGCAATGGGTATGATGTTTCACATTGAATCAGGCAAGGGCAAGGAAACAAAAGTGATAGTTGACATAGAAAAATAAAGGAGGATATATGACGATTGAACTCTTTATCGCCGATGATCATGGAGTGGTAAGGGACGGGCTTTGCTCCCTTCTTGAATCAGAATCTGATTTCAATGTTGTTGGCTCCGCTGAAAATGGGAGACAAGCTGTAAAGCAGGTATTGAAATTGTCCCCTGACGTGGTAATTATGGATATTGCCATGCCTATACTCAATGGTATCCTGGCTACGGAAAAGATCATGAAGGCCAGCCCTGACACCCGAGTAATCATCCTTTCCATGCACGACAGCAAAGAATATATCGCAAGCAGTCTTAAGGTCGGTGCCCTAGGATACCTGCTCAAGGAATCTGCCGGGAAAGAGGTGGTCCAGGCGGTCAGAAGTGTTTATTCTGGAAACCGATATCTAAGCGAGCGTATTTCAGATACAATTTTTAATCACTATGTTGCGCAGCAGACTGTTGCGATTCAAAACCCTGTTGATCAGCTCAGCTCACGTGAAAAGGAAATTCTCCAGATGGTGGTTGAGGGGAAATCCAGTGCACAGATAGGCATAATTCTCAATTTATCCTCTAAAACCATTGATACCTATCGTAGCCGCCTGATGGCAAAGCTTTTCATAAATGATATTCCCAGTCTTGTAAAATTTGCCATCCGCCATGGTGTTACAACAACGGAATAATTTTAATTTTTATATTATTTTTGTTATAAACTCCCCATTTGTATAGATTTCCCTACAAGAAAAGACATACTTTCCCTACATACAACATCTTCAAATTAATATATCCTGAAGTAAACCTGTAATCAGGGAACTTTTGTCATGAAAATTCCTGTAAAATTTGATTTGGGAATTATGCAGGTTGTAACAAAAAATCTGGCTTAAAGAATTAAAAATTTGCGTTCTTAATTGTCAAACTGGAGAATATTTAATTAAACGATCTTCAAGTGGGTAAAATGATGAAAAATTTTATTAAATTAAAAATCCTGGTCATGATGTTTGTTTTTGTTTCAATAACGGGAATGACCAATTTCGCAGGTGCTGATGATTCCGATATAAAAATTGGTGTATTGGCGATTAGAGGTACTGAACACTGCTTGGAAGAATGGATGCCAACGGCTGAGTACCTGACCCAAATGATTCAGGGAAAAACCTTTGTCATCGTACCCATTTATTTTGAACAAATATATGATGCTGTTATAAATGCTGACATTGATTTCATTCTGGCAAGCCCAGCACTTTATGTGGAGCTCGAAGCCCTGTACAAGGTCAGCCGGATTGCCACCTTAAAAAACAAGGTGTTTAATAAAGCCTACACAGAGTACGGCAGTGTTGTCTTCACTAAAAAAAACCGGGACGACATAAAAGAATATAAAGACCTTAAAGAAAAAACCTATATGGCTGTCCACAAAACTTCCCTGGGGGGATGGCTGATGGCATGGCGGGAATTCAAAAAGGCCGGGGTTGATCCGTTTAAGGACTTTGCCTCCCTTAATTTTGGGCAAACCCACGATGCAGTTGTTTATGCAGTGCGTGATGGACAGGTAGATGCTGGAAATGTGCGCACGGACACCCTTGAGCGTATGCAGGCCGAAGACAAGATACAAGTTGCTGACTTTAAGGTTATTCACGAACATGGGGGTGAAAAAGTACACCTGCCTTTTGTGCACTCCACAAGGTCGTATCCGGAACGACCCCTGGCCAAACTTTTGCACACTTCCATTGGATTGGCGGAAATGGTTGTCGAGGCATTACTGGCCATGCCCCGGGATTCTGCTGCTGCACAAGCTGCAAAGATTGCTGGATGGACAATTCCATTGAACTACCAGGACGTTCATGCCTGCCTGAAAGAATTGAAAGTGGGGCCTTATAAGGATATTGGGAAAATAACGGCCCAGGCTATATTTGAAAAATACTGGATTTTGATATTAATTTATATTGTCATCCTTGTAGTGTTGGCCGGGTTTCTTTTTACTATTGCAAGACTTAACCAAAAGGTTAGAACGGCAAATAAAGAGTTAAAAATAGAGATTGACGAAAGGATACAGGTAGAGGCTGCATTAAGGCAAAGCGAGTATCAATTTTCCACCCACCTTCAGAATACATCTGTAGGCGCAATTTTCTGGGACCTGGACTTCAAGACTATTGGATGGAACCCTGCGGCTGAAGCTATTTTTGGCTATACTAAAAAGGAGGCCCTGGGCGGACATGCTACGGAACTTATTATTCCTAAAGATATGAAAGAATTAGTTGATGGTATTTTCCAGGATATATTGTGCCTTAGGGGTGGTACAAACAGCACAAACGAGAACATAACCAAAGACGGTAGGCGTATAATATGTGACTGGTACAACACTGCTATAAAAGATATTGATGGCAAAGTTACAGGCATGGCATCTTTAGTAAATGATATCACAGAGCTCAAAAAGGCTGAAGAATCGCTGCGAGAAAGCGAAGAAAAATACCGTTCCATACTGGAATCTATGGATGATGTAGCATACATTTGTTCATCAGAATATGTTATAGAATACTTGAATCCTGCCATGGTCAAATGGATAGGTCATAATGCCACTGGGAAATTGTGTTATCAGGCAATCCATGGCCTTGATGAAAAATGCTTAGTGTGTTTCCATGACAAAGTCATGCTGGGCAAAGTGATAAAAACTGAAGTTATTAGCACTAAAGACAATAAACCGTACCATTGCTCTTTTTCTCCTGTATCCAACAAAGGCGGTTCTGTTTCAATGTTAGCTATTTATCGTGATATTGGTGATTTAAAAAAAATGGAAGCGCAACTCCAGCAATCTCAGAAAATGGAATCCGTGGGCCGGCTGGCAGGAGGGGTGGCCCATGACTACAACAATGTGCTTACCGTGATCACAGGTTACACTGAATTAGCAATGATGGAGACAGATCCGACCTCAAATCTATATGACCATCTCAATCAAATTTTCATGGCAGCGAAACGTGCGATAAACATTACCAGGCAACTGCTGGCCTTTGCCCGCAAGCAGACCATCGCCCCCAAGGTACTTGACCTTAATGAAAATATTGAAACTATGTTCAAAATGCTTCGGCGCCTCATCGGCGAGGACATTGACCTTGCCTGGCTGCCAGGGACAAATCTTTGGTCCGTTAAGATGGACCCGTCCCAGATTGATCAAATCCTTGTCAACCTGTGCGTCAACTCTCGAGATGCCATTGAAGGTGTGGGCAAAATCACCATTGAAACGAGTAAGGTGACTCTGGATGAAGCCTATTGTGACGATCATACAGGTTTTGTTCCCGGCGAGTTTGTTTTACTGGCTGTAAGTGACAATGGCTGCGGTATGAAAAAAGAAATACTGAATAATATTTTTGAACCATTTTACACTACAAAGGCTGTGGAGAAGGGAACCGGTCTTGGATTATCCACTGTATACGGCATTGTAAAGCAGAACAATGGATTTATAAACGTCTACAGTGAACCGAGCCAAGGGACTATGTTCAAGATCTACCTCCGCCCCCATGAGGGCAAGTCTGTTGATACTCTGGAGGAAAGTATGTCAGAAATTCCCCAAGGCCAAGGTGAGACCATTATGCTGGTGGAGGACGATCTCCCAATCTTGAAACTTGCTAAGAAAATGCTTCACGGCCTGGGCTATAAAGTGTTGGCGGCTAACTCACCCCAAAAGGCCCTTGGACTGGCAGAGGAACATGCAGGCGAAATTCACCTGCTTGTCACTGATGTGATTATGCCTGAAATGAATGGACTTGAACTGTCAGAACAATTGAAATCCCTTTACCCAGATTTAAAATGTATGTTCATGTCCGGATACACTGCCAATGCCATCGCCCACCACGGTGTTCTGGACAAAGGGGTGCACTTTATTCAGAAACCATTTTCCAAAAGTGATTTAGCAACAATTGTCAGAAAAGTATTGGATGAGGGAAAAAGCTGATTTTTTAATTAAACCCTGACTCTATATCTTGTGGTGGGAGAGAATTAAAGCCTGAATCCTCAGGTTATACTATATGAGCCAGAGCTGTTGTTATAAGACATTCTTCCGCATTAAACGATAATATATTTACATCATTCTGCCAGATTTCAGAAAATTATTTTCAGGGTTTGAATTGCTGGAAAGTGTATCTCCAAATATGTAGCGTCTTTTTTAATATTTTTCGGGGCAATATATAGGATAGACATATAGAGTGTGCTACTCTCCCAGGGAACAAGTAATCTGATAATTAGTGTTTGAACGAAAACTCACCCATCTACTGCGTTGCTGCAAAAGTTTGAAATCCTCATGTACAGGAGTACACTCCGGTTTCAAACTTTCTTGCGCCTTGTATATGGGCAATTTTTCGCCCAAACACGGGTTTCCAGTCAGGCACTAATTAGACACTTGACTTTATCCCATGGTGTAATTACGATACATACATAATAAATCAGCAATAGTGTGAGGAAAAAAATATGGGAAAACAAATACGCACAAGAGACATTAAATTAGTCCCTATTGGAAATTCCAAAGGAGTTCGCATACCTAAATTGCTTCTTCAAAAA
>Ga0233437_1002117_pt1 | contig 31850 bp, 23 predicted proteins | sample SI_122_August201_FD_182714 | JGI IMG/M metagenome (GOLD analysis project Ga0233437, IMG submission 182714) | Seawater microbial communities from Saanich Inlet, British Columbia, Canada - SI_122_August2016_200_MG | ecosystem: Environmental > Aquatic > Marine > Inlet | place: Canada: British... | reverse complement strand
ATTGTCATTGTTTAGCCCGTTAAAAGACGTTATCTCAGAGCCCTGTCTGATGGATATTTGCAGGAGGTTAAGCGTTTAGCATCGAAACAAATATCCATCAGACAGGGCGGTTTCAAACATAAGAGCTGAATAGTAACAAATAATTTACAATTAATATGATTCTTCCTCAATAACTTCTTTGGCAGTCAATTTTTTTGAATCCATAAGCTTCCAAACATAAATAACATAGGCAAGAACAATGGGTATGCCCAGTGCTACATATGTCATGGTTGTCAGAGTATACATGCTTGAGGACGCATTAAAGATTGTAAGGCTTGATTGCAGATCAAGTTTTGAGGGATAAAATGCAGTGTTGTTGAATGCGGGCAGGCACAATACAACAAGCCCGACAAATATAGTTCCAAATCCGCTGAACCAGATTCCCATTGTACTTTTTTTGAATGAAGATGAAAGAACACCATATAATACCAGTATAATTCCCGCTAAAAGCAATATCATCAAATAGGGCATGGCCAGAAGATTGGATAAATATTTGGAAGAAACAAGGGAAACAATACCATTGCCGTCAACACTGAATCCTTTCATGAAGAGGATAGAAATAAAAACATACAGCAAAAAAGGCAGGGCAATAAGGAAATTGTTCCAGGTGCCCTTACGTAACCTTGACTCAAGATGTGGTGTTAAAGAAAAATCAATGTTGTTTAAAAGGTATAATGCACCTAAAATCCTGGCATTGAATACAAGGAAAATACCAAGAGAAAGGTTAAACAGGGAAAAAGCTGCTTCAAGACCCCTTAAGTTTATCCCCAAAAGGGTGTAGTCCCAGCTTACCCTGTTATAAAGGTCAAGTGTAAAATTTGAGCCGGTATAAAAGGTGCCAACAGCTGCACCGATCAGCAGAATACCAATTGAGCCGTTAATAAAAAGAAACAGTTCATAAACGGTTTCTCCCAAAAGATTGTTTGGTTTTTTTCGATATTCATAGCTTACTGCCTGTATAATAAATGAAAAAAGAATCAGCATCCAAACCCAATAGGCCCCGCCAAAGCTTGTTGCATAAAATTTGGGGAAAGCTGCAAACAACGCACCGCCAAACAGGACAAGTGTAGTAAAAGGCATTTTCCATTTGCGCCCCAAAGAGGTTACCACCAATGATTTTTCAAGCTCAGTTTTTGCGACCTGCCACAAAATCGTCTGCCCTCCCTGGACAAAGGTAAGAAACAAGAAAAGCGCACCAACTATGGAACAAATGATCCACCAAAGCTGTTGCAAAGTTGCATAGTCAAAATTTGAAATCATTTTAACGGCCCTCCTCAGGTCCAATGGATATTTGTTTAAGCATGATTGTTATTTCAGCAATAAGCAAAATGGTAAATAAAACTAAAAACATAAAGAATGTAATCTGAACATTTTTTGCTGCAAGATTTGTGGCTGCCATTTTAACGGGTAAAAGGCCGTTAATGGCCCATGGCTGGCGGCCAACTTCCGCCACAACCCAGCCGGACTGCTGGGCAAGTAAACCCAGGAAGCCTGATATCAATCCAATGGGAAGCAGCCACCTTTTTTTTGTAAGCAAATTCTTTAAGGCATAAAAAAGAAAGACAGTAAAAATAACAGGGAAAAGTGTTCCTAAAGCCACCATGATGTGAAAGGCATAGTATGGAATCGCAACCGGTGGAATCGCTTCTTCAGGTTTGTTGAGATATCCATACCCCATGTATTCCTGGTTTTTTCTAAAACTTGCCAATAAAATTTCAGTTTTTGAGCTATTCTTTTCTTTTTGGGCCTGTTTAAACATTTCAAGATCTTTTATGGCCGCTTTTCCTTTGACGATTTTTGATGCAACACTTTCTATTTTTTGTTCTTCATTACCATAAACCAGATCATCAATTCCCGGAACAAAAGAATTTAAGGTGCGGTTTGCTAAAAGAGAAAGAAGATAAGGTATTTTTACTTTCACTAAAAAAGGATCTTGATTGTCCCCTGGTTTTTTATCAGAATTTAGAATCCCTGCAGCAATGATGGGTGCGTTTGTCCGGCCTTTGTATAAGCCTTCAATAGCGGCAAGTTTCATGGGTTGTTTCTGAGCAACCAGAAAGGCGGATTCATCCCCGGTGAAAACTACAAAACTTGAAGAAAGCAGACCAAATACAGATGCCACAACAATGGATCTTTTAGCCATTTGAATATGTCTGTCTTTTATAAGATACCAGCAGGAGATGGTTAAAACGAATAAAGAGGCAAATAAAAATCCAGAGCTTGAAGTGTGGATGAATTTAGAAACAGCAACAGGATTAAACACAACTTGTGCAAAATTGTCCATTTCAAATCGTGCGGTATCAGGATTAAAGATCATGCCGACAGGATTCTGCATCCAGCCATTGGCCACAAGAATCCATACTGCTGAAAGGTTTGAACCAATGGCGACCATCCATGTGGAGAAAAGATGGAATTTTTCTGAAACCCTGTTCCATCCGAAAAACATGACAGCAAAAAAAGTTGCTTCGAGAAAAAAAGCAAAAATTCCTTCAATTGCAAGGGGAGCTCCAAAAATATCTCCAACTATCCAGGAATAATTGGACCAGTTTGTTCCAAATTCAAATTCAAGGATGATTCCCGTTGCAACGCCGATGGCAAAATTGATTCCAAATAATGTCATCCAGAATTTTGTAATGGCCCGCCATTGTTTGTTTTTTGTGTGTACATAAATAGATTCAAAAAAAGCACATAGAAAAGAGAGCCCCAGTGTTAATGGCACAAATAACCAGTGATACATGGCAGTAAGAGCAAACTGTGCCCTGGCCCAGTTCACCATACTCAAATCAATATCAATCATCGTCTTTTTTTTTCCTTTTAAAAGAGTTTTGGATTAGTATTAAAAAAATCATGTAATAGTTCAGCCTGTTAAAAGAAATTATTTCAAAGCCCTGTCTGATGGATATTTGCAGGAGGTTAAGCGTTTAGCATCGAAAAAAAATATTCATCAGACAGGGCGGTTTCAAGTATAAGAACTCAATAGTTACAAAATCATTTTAATTGGTTTTTAAAGCACTTCTTGTGATTTGCTCAAGAACATAGCTTGCTTTTTCTTCATCGGTCGCAAATTTTGTATTCAAATAGTTAGGAAAGAAAAAAAGTTTTAGGATCACAAACATCACTAAAAGTTTTATCAGGATGATTGCCCACAATTTTTTTCCAAGAACCATTCCCCTAAAACCATCACGATAAAATGTATAAATAGAATCAACGATTTTTAAACCATTATTTTTTTTCTCAATATTTGTAATACTATTTTTCATTGGCTGATCCATTGGAGTTTTTTGGGAAATGTTCTTATGGTAATATGTTTTTCCATTTGAATCCTTTTCTCTTGCCTATTAAAAATTCTTTTATCCTTTTGTCTTTTCGATTTAGAGCAATTAATATGCCATAAAAGGAAAATAAGAATAAAATAGATGACTAGTGAGATTGATAAAAATACCATAAATGATTCATCAGCTTATGACAATGCTGTTTTGAATTATTTTATTAAATTATTCAAAACATAACTTAACAAAGTTATCATGGGTTTGTTTGCTATATTTGTTTCAAATGCGGATAAAGATGGGGCATTAATGTATCAGAAAAGTGAGACAAAAAGATGGAAGGACATATAAAGTTAGGTATAAAAAACTTTATATGTTATAGCCTTTAACAAATATAAAGGAGCATTAGTATGGACAAAAGAAAGGAATGCGGCAGGAGGAATCCTGCCGCATTTTGATTTATTACTTTTTTGTTGCCTGGGTTTCCCAGTCTGCAATCTCAGTTGTTTCGTAAATTTCTTCCCATCCTGTAACCATTCCTGCAATATGGCTGAAAAGGGAATGGCCGGTTGTGGTCATATAAAGATGGACGATTAGAAAGTTTAAAAGAAAGAGTGCAATCAAGGTGTGGGTAACAGCCAGGATCGGCAGGGGCAGAATCTGGGGTATATCGTTATACAAATAATATAAAAGACCTGTTGCCATTTGGGCCGGCAGCAGCATTGCAGATATGCCGAGATATGCGAGCCGCTGCAAGGGGTTGTGTTTGGCCCCTTTTGCTTTTTGCACTGGATGTGGTTTGCCCTGAAAAATTCCCCAGGAATAGTAGAGGACCACTGAAAAAAGTTTTTTTGTTGTGGGTATGTATTGCTTCCATTCCCCGGTTGTAAATAGCCAGAATACAAAAAATGCAAATAGAATCAGCCAGGACAGGCCGATAAAATTATGTATATTCACAGCAGTTTGAAATCCGAGCAATGTATAGGTGCCATGAATTTCAAGACCGGTAACAATAAGGCTTATAACCATAAGGGCCTGAAGCCAGTGCCAGAGACGTTCATATCTTGTGTAAAGATAAATTTTTATAATTTTTTTATCTTTCATTTATTCCTCCTTGCCGTTCCGGGTAAAGAATCGCCCCATACCATGGAGGAATACACCTGCCAGGGCGCCAAAAACCGAGAGCCATCCAATGGTATCCATAAGGTCTGATTTGTCTCGCCCAGGCATATACAACCCTGTAATATTAGCAAGCCTGGAGCTTTCCCTTATATGGCATTGGGTACAATTGAGTGCATTCCCCTTTGGGGCCACCATGTGGGTGATGGGAAATGCATAGGTTGTTTCCACATAATCAAATTCCCCGGAATAGGGGATATCAAGGGTCTTATTGCCGTGTTTAATGGCATCATTCATATCAAACGTTGTCCAGAACCCTTTTTTCCCGGAAAGCATGGGCGCTAACAGTTTTTTATTTATTTTATCATAAGGTTGTTTTCCCCGGTGAATTTTAAAGGGGAAAATCCGTGCTTCCGGATCATTTTTATCACCAACCGGATGGCTGACTTTTACAATTTTCGCAGGATCAATGACATCATCTATGGTTGTACTGGTCTGGGATCCATTTGACCAGAAATATTCAGGGACAACATTCTTTTCCCATTTGAATTCCCCTTTTATGGATTTGTAAACAGGTTTTCCAAAAGGGCCTTTTTCAATATAGGGTTTGCCATCCTTCATTTTTCCGGCTTTGGTCCAGTCCCACCACATCTTTGTGGGATTTACTCTTGCGTATTCTGGAATATGACATGCCTGACAGGAAACCACATTTGTATGATCGTTCATCTTTGAATCATTTTTATGGGGTTCGCTGCTATGGCAGGATACACAGGTGATTTTAGGAGCCAGGTCATCTTCAATCAGGCTTTTTCGTGTTGCAACAGCAGGGTTTGTATATATCCTGCCGGAAATGTGATGATCAACAGTGGTATGACACCGGGTACAGGAAAAATCTTTGCCATCCGTTCCCATGTGAACATCCAGCATCCGGTTCGGCTTTGTTAAAGAGGTGTCAAGATCACCATGCTTTACGCCATCACCGCCCCCACCTTTAAAATGACATTCACCGCAATTTTTTCGTGTGGGAAGGGTCACCTGGGCTACGGCTTCTTTGATCTCCGTTTGAAGTTCTTTTGCAATTTCTTTGGTCTCCGGATCTTCCTCTTTGGAAAATGCCTTAATATCTGAAAGTGCCTCGTCAAAATTATAGTCTGATGAATTATGGCATTTCAGGCAGTTGACTTCGCCTTCCACACCTTTTTTATTCCAACTGGTATGGCAACCCAGGCAACCCTTATCTTCCATGGCATTTCCGGAAATACAAAAATTATTTACTGAATAACCCGCCTTGCCGTATCGAATATCCTTTTTATCGCCGGAAGCAAGCCAGGTCCAGTGAATGGTTTTATGGAACTGGGTTGCAGCTTCTGAATGGCAGGATATACACGCTTGAGTGATTTCTTCTCCCGAGGTAAAGTCTTTTTTTAAAGCTTCAGCTTTTGAGTGGTCTACTGTGGTCCACTGTTTATTGTCTTTAACTGCCTGTCTGGCAAGTTTGCGGCCCAGTGCTTCTTCCGAGCCATTGGGGGTCGATGCAAAGGCAGACTGAAAGGAACAAACAAAAGATGCTATGACAATCAATGCCATAAAACATTTTGGCAAATACCTTTGTTTCATAAGGTTCTCCATGGGTTTGTTAAATAGTCTTTGAACGAAAACCCACTCATCTACTGCGTTGCTGCAAAATTTTGCCAAATTTTAAATCGGGCCTCATGTACACGAGTACACTCCGGTTTCAAAATTTCTTGCGCCTTGTATATGAGCAATTTTTCATCCAAATACGGGTTTTCGGTCAAGCACTAAATATCTTTTTTAAAAAAAGGGCGGACAAAAAAAGGCCGCCCTTTTTAAATTTTTATTTACATGTGGCAGGTGAAGGTGAGTCTGATGCATGATTATAAAAATATGAATAAATATCAAGAACATCCTTATCAGGAAGTTCTGTCCAGTTATCCTTGCAACCAAATTCATCAAAATTTTTATTTTCAAAAATTTCTTGCCACTGCCCCATCGTTTTATCTGCAGGGCTTATTTTTGGAGTGGCAGATTCAACTTCACCGGTTTTAGCACAGGCTTTAAATACCTTCCGATATGTGTATTTACCTTTTCTATCGTTTCCACCCGGGCCTTCTGAAGCAAAGGCCATGGAAAAGGATACAAGTATAAATATCATTACCATGAGGGAGGCCATATTTTTTTTAAACATGATATGTTTCCTTTATAATTTTTAGTATTTTTTTAAAAGTTATATGGACTTTTTAATTTCAAATTTACCATCTGCTTTAAAATCAATTTGTGCTTCCACATAATAAACATCTTTTAAAGCTTCTCTTACGTCTTTTGTCATGTAAAAAGCTTCTCCACTCCTTGCACCCGTGGCACAAACAAAAACAATGGGTTTGTCAGTTGGAAAACTTTTGATTTTTGACTCAAGGTCTTCCACGGGAATATTAATGGCTGTTTTAAAAGATCCTTGTGCAAATTCGTCTGCGTCTCTTACATCAATTAACATGATGGAATCAGGATTATTTGCAATAATGGATTTAAAGAGTTCAAGATCAATAGACCCTTCCTCTGTACCAGCTTTAACCTGCATGGTCTTATTGGAAGCGCCATAGATTTTTTTCCATTCAGGATATCCTTTATCAAAAACCTTGACATTGGTGTATCCCAATGCAAGGGCTTTTGCTGCTGATTTATGACTTAATTTGCATTTGAGACCTCCACAATAGAAAACAACAGGGGTGTTAAGATCCCTTGGCAGTTTTCCCTTGAGAGTATCAAATTGAGAAAAGGGAATGCTTAAGGCTGTGGGGATATGTCCTTTGACAAATTTGGTTTTTAAGGGTCTTGCGTCCACAATCACAGCATTGTTATCTTCAATCAGTTTTGCCACATGTTCCGCATCATAAGAGCCATAATTTCCTTTAAGACTTATCCATTCAGGATATCCTTTTGCATAGACTTTTACATTTGTATAGCCTAACTTTACAGCCTTTTTGGCAGATTTATGACTTAGTTTGCATTTGACACCCTCACAATAATAAATCAGTAAGGTATTTTTATCTTTCGGCAGAAGATTTGTTTTTTTATCAAATTGCGAAAATGGAATGCTGACTGCTCCGGGAATGTGCCCTTTTGCGTATTTGCCCTTGTAAGGTCTTGCATCAATCATCATAACATTTTTCGGCATGGGAACAGCAATGTGTGCTTTTACAAAGGTGGCATCCACAATGTCATTAAACATCCATGATGTATCTTTTTTAACAGTTTCAGCTGTTTTTACCGTTTGGGTCGGTGTACATCCTGTTAAAAGAATCAAACCTGCCAGCATGGCCAAGAGCAAAATTTTTACTTTGTTGGTTTTCATTTGTTCTCCTTAAAATTTGTATTTTTTTGGGTTATGTTAATGGGTATCACCATTATATATTTTGTGTTAACTTGCATTCAGCAATGAAAAAGCAATGAGCGTGCCACACAAGAAAAATTGATGAAATTTTTTTGTAACTAATTAAATTTAAATGAAATTTTTGAATATATAAGCGAGTTTAAAATTTTAATTATCAGGTTCTATTGTAAATGTGTTAATGATGTGTTAAGTTACAGCTTAACAGTATTAACCCTAATGTTGCAAAAGCCATGAAACCCTCATATTCAAGGCAGCAAGGTTGCAGCTGTATTCGTCTGACGGCTCAACCTTGATAACGAAGAAGATGAGGGTTTCATGGCATTCCCGAAGGGTGAAAATTTTATGCAACGTTAGGGCTAACATTAGAGGAGTGAACATGGATATAGGTAAACAATGGCGACATATTATTGATTCTGTGCCGGATGGCATAATCATTGTTGATGAAAGAGGAAATTTTCTTGCAGCCAATCAAACCGCACAATTGATTACAGGGTATACTGAAAAAGAGTTGAAAGGTCAATCCTGTAGAATTTTGAACTGCACGGGATGTAAAATTGTCGGCAAAGGCAAAGGCAAAAACTTTTGCGGACTTTTTTCCGAAGAGCTGATCAGGGAAAAAAAATGTATGATTACCAACAGGCATAACAGGACCATACCGATTATAAAAAATGCAACTGTACTTTTTAATGCGGAAAATGAGATTGTTGGTGCCATTGAAACCCTGAAGGACATATCTGAAAATATTAATTATAAAAATGAACTGGCCTCTATAAAAAGAATGTATCATATTGATGATGGATTCCATGGCATTATCGGAAGAACTCCCCTGATGCAAAGCCTTTATGAATATATCGAGAGCGTGGCATCGCTGGACACACCGGTAATGATTTTAGGAGAGAGCGGAACGGGTAAGGAAATGGTTGCCAAAGCATTACATGAAACCGGGAATAGAGCCTCAAAACCTTTTATTAAGGTAAATTGTGCGGCATTAAGTGAGAGTATTCTTGAAAGTGAATTATTCGGTCATGTAAAAGGTGCATATACAGGGGCTGATTCCGACAGGATCGGAAGGTTTGAGGCTGCACACAATGGTACACTTTTCCTGGATGAAATTGGAGATATCCCTCTTTCCGTGCAGATTAAGCTGCTCAGGGTTTTAGAAGAAAAAATGATTCAGCGGGTCGGAACAAACACATCCATTCCCATTGATGTCAGAATCATTACAGCAACCAATAAAAATCTAGAAAAATTAATAAATGAGGGGGCATTCAGGGAAGATCTTTTTTTCAGGATCAATGTTTTCCCTTTAACCTGTCCGCCGCTTCGGCAGCGTAAAGATGATATTACCTTGATTGTTCAGCATTTCATAACGCTTCAAGCAGAAAAGACAGGGAAAAATATTCTAGGATTTACACCAGAGGCCATGCGCTTGATGGTGGTATACCCCTGGCCTGGAAATATCAGGGAATTGAGAAATACTGTTGAATATGCTTTTGTCCTGGCAAGGGGAAAAAGCATCGGGATCGAACATTTGCCTGAAAAGATCACCAGCCATAATCCCCTTGAGTTGAAACCCTGGAAGATGTCAGAGCACAAGGGCATTGTCACCATTGGGCTGTCTGAAAAAGAAACTCTTCTCAACGCACTTCAGCAGGCTGACGGAAATCAGACCAAAGCAGCAGCGATTCTGGGTGTCAGCCGGATAACTGTGTGGAAACGTATTAAAAAGCATGGAATACAGCTTAAGTGATCCGCTTTAACCCATTTAAAGAATGAGGGTCGCAGTTTTACAAATTGATAATACTGTTTAAAATAGTTAAAGTTGCGTTAAAATAGTTAACTATGTTAACAAATAGTTAATGGTTTTAATGAAAAAAATTCGTGTAAGAAAATCAATTGTAAAGAGACAAACGAATGTAAAACGCGGTAAAGTGTTTGCTTAAAAGGCTAAACAAGGTTTTTGAAAAAAATAAAGCGTCTTTGGCATACTCATTGCTTAATGAAAACAAAAACAAAAACAAAATGTTCAAATGCATTAAAAACCGATTCAAACAAAGGATTTGAATATGAAAAAGGAAAATATACTTGTCATTACAATAATTTGTATCGCAATTATTGGTTTTGTCCTTTATAATAATTCAAAATCGGAAAGACAGACTGATTTTATTCAAGGAAAAGTATCTTCCCCAAAAAGCAATGCTTCAAATATAGACTGGAAAAGTTATGCAAAGGGTTTGGAATTGGCAAAAAGTCAGAACAAACCTGTTTTCTTATATTTCCACGCAGACTGGTGTACCTATTGCGTAAGACTCAAGAAAACAACTTTTAAGGACCAAACAGTGTTAAAATATTTAAAAAATAATTTTATCAGTATTGCAGTGGATACCGATAAAAACCAGGAACTGGCAACACAATGGAAGGTTAAGGGACTACCGACAATATGGTTTTTAAAATCGAATAACTCAAAGATTAACAGTATTCCGGGATATGTTGATAAAAAACAATTTCTACATATCCTTAAATATATTCAGACACAAAGTTATGAAAAAATGAATTTTTCAGATTTTGTGAAAACAATTTAAATATATGTCCAACATATAAGGACACTATTAATGCAATATTATAAAAGAGAGGAATAATGACTTCTAAAATTTCGCGCAGGGCATTTTTAAAAGGCTCAATTACAGCTGCAGGATCTGTGGTTGCAACTACAGGCATTGCAAAGGCTGCCAAGTCTATAACCCATACAAAAAAAGAACCCCTGGCGACCTTGCTCGACATCAGTAAATGCATTGGATGTGAAGAGTGTGTTTTTGCATGCAAGGAATCAAATGCAAACAAATATCCAAACCCGAAAAAACCATTTCCAAAAATGTATCCCACCCGGGTCCCGGTGGAAGACTGGTCAGATAAAAGAGATGTGACTGATCGCTTGACTCCCTATAACTGGCTTTTCATCCAGCACGCATCTGCAACAGTCAATGGCGAAGAAATTGAGCTGACCATTCCAAGAAGATGCATGCATTGTGATAATCCACCCTGTGTCAAGCTTTGTCCATGGGGCGCGTTAAAACAAGAGGAAAACGGGCTTTCAAGAATTGATTCCAACATTTGCCTTGGTGGTTCAAAATGTAAAAAAGCCTGCCCCTGGGATGTCCCTCAAAGACAGACAGGTACCGGGCTTTATCTTGACCTGTTACCTGCCTTGGCCGGAAATGGTGCAATGTTTAAATGTGACCGGTGTTATAATAAGCTTGAAAAAGGTGAAGTGCCGGCATGTATAGAAGTATGTCCTGAAGATGTTCAAACCATTGGTCCGAGAAGTGAAATTTTGAAGAAAGCCCATGCCCTTGCAAAAGAAATGGGCGGATATATTTATGGTGAACACGAAAATGGCGGAACCAATACTATTTATGTCTCTCCTGTCCCCTTTGAACAACTAAGCAATAGTATTGAAAAAGGAAAAGGAAAGCCCCATTTAGATAAAGTAAAAAATATGATGGCAGATGGGACCAATCTTGCCAAAGCCATGATAGTAGCTCCCATTGCAGGTTTGGCAGCTGCATTTGGAAAGTTTTATTTGAGCTCAAAGGAGGATAAATAATGAGAACCACAGGAAAAATAAGAAAATATATTTACAGCATTACACTTTTTTTTATAGCATTATCCGGATTTGCCCAGATGCCGGTTTTCAAACGGTATTATATTGCTGATATTCCAGGTTTGGGTTGGCTGGCCAAATTTTATGTGACACATATAATACACTATATTGCTGCCATTGTGTTGATAGCATTTGTCATATATGTTCTTTTTGATTTTATTTTCAATAAATCAGGGTTAAATACAATTACCCATACAGGCTATTTCAAAATACTCCTACTTGCAGGATTGATTGTCTCCGGCTTATTAATGGTTGTAAAGAATCTTCCCAACATCTATTTTAACCACAATGCAATTATATTCCTGGATCTTTTCCATTTGAGCTTTTGTATGATTCTTTTAGGTGTCGGTCTCTATTCACTGGTTAAGAAAAAAAGCTGGGTGAGTTAACATATGATTATAATAAAAGACCTAATACCAGGTGGAATGCAGGGGCAAAGGTCTTTTATTGCGAAGTTTGGGTCAATTACCCCGTCGCTTGCGACGTTATAATTGATCGTATCCTTTACCAATACCCCGCTGCATGCGGCGGGGTATTTTATTTACCAGGTTGAATATGGATTTTCAATCAGGTTGGAGTTAAAGTATCTGGGGTCATGGGTGACTTCTTTTCCGATCCAGTCAGGTTTTTCAAAAGGCTGATCAATTGACAAAAGTTCTATTTCAGCAACTACAAGTCCCTTGTTATCACCTGAAAATAAATCAACAACCCATTCAAAATTTTTAAATTTTATTTGATATCTTGTTTTTTCGATCAAATTTTTTTTGCAGAACAGTGAAAGCATATCCATGGCATCCTGTTGCGGGATGCGATATTCATATTCTTTTCTTGATGCATTGCAGGTAATTCCTTTGATAGTAAGAAATGCATAGTCGCCAGAGAGACGAATCCTGACAATTTTATCTTTTTTGTTTACCATATACCCCTGGCGGATAGTGGTGCCGCAGGTAAGCTGTGAGGATGGAAGGTGTTTTAAAAGAAATTTTCTTTCTATTTCAATGGCCATTATTTAATCCGATATCAAAAATAAACCAATTATTTTTATTGTTTTAAGATGGAATTTATTTATCCCTTTTTTTTATGCAAAGCAAGTCCAACACCGGAAAGTATGATGATAGATGATATAAAAAGCCTTGCAGAAAATGTTTCTGACAATAAAACTATGCCGCCCATGGCCGCTATCACGGGCACTGTCAACTGGATAATGGCCGCCCGGGTGGCATTCAATCCTTTTAATGCAGCATACCAGATTACATATCCGGCTCCAGATGCAAGTGTTCCGGATATGACAGCGGCAAATACACCTTTTGAAGTAATCAATACAGGCGAGGCTATTAAAAGGCCTGCAATCAGAACAATGGGAATTGAATAAATAAAATTCAAGGTGGTCGTTATTACAGGATCTTTTGTCTGTCTGCCGAAAAGGGAGTAGATACCCCAGGCTATCCCTGCAATTGTCATTAAAGCAGCACCCAATGGTGAAGGGGAGCTTAATCCCGGGGAAACCAGGTAAACAAGGCCGATAACGGCCAGAAAAAAACCGGCAACCTGGATTAAGTTCATTCGTTCGCCTGAGATCCATCCGGAAATAATCATGGTTGCCTGTACCGCTCCAAAGAGAATCAGGGCACCTGTTCCAGTGCTTAAGCTTGTATATGCATAGGAAAAGAACAGGGCATACATTGTCAGCATGACGGGCATCATCCATTGGATCTTATAAGAAATGTGCATTGTCCCGCGTTTTGTGAGTATAAGAATGATACCAAGAAATATTGCTCCCGAACAAATTCTGATGGATGTAAAACTTGCTGCATCAATTAGTTCTCCCCCCAATGCAAACCGACACAAAATTGAATTGGCGGCAAAAGCAACAAGGGAGAGACTTGTAAACAATATTGTTTTCATTTGGTTCCTTGATAGTAAGCAAAAGGCTGCATCTTTTTTGTTGATATAGTCCATTCATAAATTAAATGCCAGCCCAAATCAACAGGTGAGGGTATTAATCCATAAGTCATATTGGGAAAAATATATTTACTCTATTCTTGATAAGTTAATCCAATTATGTTAGGCGCTTTTGTAGCTAAAAAGACAAAGATAAAAATTGAAAGGAAAACCGAAAGGAGAAAAAAATGTTGAAAATCGGTATTATTGGTGGATCAGGACTTGATGATCCTGATATCTTAAAAAATTCAAATGAAGTTGACATTACCACGAAATATGGAAATCCCTCTTCCCCGCTATTGACCGGAAGAATCAATGATGTGGAAATTTTTATCCTTGCCCGGCATGGCAGAAATCACCAGTTAAGCCCCACCCAGGTGAATAATCGGGCTAATATCAAAGCACTTCAACAAGCAGGAGTTACCCATATCCTTGCCACCACAGCCTGTGGCAGTTTAAGGAATGAAATAGACCGGGGACACCTGGTTATTTTGGATCAATTTATTGATTTTACACGATTTCGGAAAAATACTTTTGCAGATTCCTTTGAAAATGGCATGGTTCATCCAGGCATGGCTCACCCATTTGATGAAAATTTAAGAAAACAACTTTTTGAATCAGCAAAAAAGCTTGATTTAAGAGTCCATGACAAAGGATGCGTCGTCACAATAGAAGGGCCGAGATTTTCCACTGTTGCTGAGTCCAAAATGTTCAGGAACTGGGGGGCGGATGTGATCAATATGTCAACCGCGCCTGAGGCTATGCTGGCAAATGAAGCATCGATTCCCTATGCTGCTGTTGCCATGTCAACGGATTATGACTGTTGGAAAGAAGATGAAGCGCCTGTTACCTGGGAAGAGATCCTGGCAGTATTTGATAAGAATGCGCATAATGTAATAAAATTGCTTGTAAATGTAATAAAAGAATTAAAAGAATAGAATCTGATAAAATAACATGCAAAGGAAATAGAAATGGATTTAAAAGAAACTATCAGAAGTATTCCTGACTGGCCCATAAAAGGGGTAATATTCAGAGATTTGACAACATTGATGCAGGACCCTCTTGCATTCAAAGAATCATGTGATGTGCTGCATGACCGATATAAAGACATGGATATTGATAAAATTGTGGGAATTGATGCCAGAGGTTTTGTTTTTGGTGCGGTCCTGGCCTATAAATTGGGTATCGGGTTTATTCCTGTCAGAAAAAAGGGAAAACTGCCCTGGAAAACCATTCAGGAGACCTATAGCCTTGAATATGGAGAAGATACGCTTGAAATCCATGAAGACGCGGTTGAAAAAGGTGAAAAAGTTGTCATTGTCGATGATTTGATTGCAACGGGCGGAACGGTTGGAGCAACGGTTAAGCTGGTAAAAAAATTAGGAGCCCAAATTATTGAATGTGCTTTTATCGTAGAGCTTCCTGAGTTGAAAGGAAGAGATCAGATTCAAGGCTGCAAAGTGTTTGTCATCACCCAATTTGAAGGCGAATAGTTATTAATTTTTGGCAGGTGAAAACTATTTTTTATTTGGGAGAATAATGAATCAGCAAGTTTTGGGTGTATTATTTGGTTTGGCAGCTTTTGCAGCATGGGGTTTTCTGCCTGCCTACTGGAAACAGATGCAACAAGTCTCTGCATTTGAAATCCTTTGCCATAGAATTGTCTGGTCCTGTATTTTTCTTACCCTGATTATTTCTTTTCAGAAAAGATGGACCGAAGTTGGCAGTATCGTTAAAACACCTTCAAAATTAAAGGGCCTTATTTTAAGTGGGCTTTTAATCGGATTGAACTGGTTTGTCTATATATGGGCGGTGAACTCGGGAAGGGTTGTGGAAACCAGTCTCGGGTATTATATCAATCCCATGATCAATGTATTGATAGGATATCTTTTGCTTGGAGAAACATTCAGCCGGCTTCAGTTTGTTGCTGTTCTCTTTGCTCTGGCCGGCGTGATTTATTCTCTTATCGCCTATGGTGCTCTACCCATGTTTGCCCTGACCCTGGCCATTACCTTTGCTTTTTATGGCTATTGCCGGAAAAAAATTATGGCAGCCCCCATACCGGGGCTGCTGATCGAAACCATGGTTTTATTTGTCCCGGCTTTGGCATATATTATGTACAGACTGATTTTTGCAGGCTCCTACTTTATAAAAGATTTTGAATTAACCCTTTGGATGATAGGAGCAGGCATTGTCACAAGCCTGCCTTTGCTTTGGTTTGCTGCAGCAGCGAAAAGGCTTAACCTATCCACCATAGGAATTCTGCAATATTTGGCCCCGTCCATTGCTTTTATGCTGGGTGTATTTGTTTATAAGGAGGCTTTCACCCATAACAGCCTGATCACTTTTGCATGTATCTGGATGGGTGTGCTTTTATATACCTGGGAGTCCTTGAGGAAGAATCAAAGGACATGATTAGGATATATTCGGATGATTAAGGACCCCAGACCGAATATTGAGTTATTTTAAAAATTAAATTATTAAAAATTGTCTAATCAGCAAAAGCCAATTGATTCCGTCCATTTTCTTTAGCCCGGTATAAGGCGGCATCAGCCTTTGCAAGCAATTCATCCGCTGTTTCATTCCCACGGCTGTTTCTAGCAATGCCGATACTGATGGTGATGCTAACCACAGCTGATCTTGCGGCAATTTTATGTTCGGCTACTTTTGCCCTCACACGCTCATAGATATTTTCATCAGTCAGTCCTGTGGAATCGGGGATGACTAAAAGAAATTCTTCACCACCATATCGACCCACAAGGTCATAGGGTCGAAGTGCTTTCTGGACAACTTCAACAAAACTGCACAGGACATCATCACCCACCTGATGGCCATGGTTGTCATTGACATGTTTGAAGTGATCAATGTCACATAACCCAATACTTAGGCTCAAATTTTTTCTTTCAGCACGGTTTAACTCACCACGGAGTTTGTTTAAAATGGCACGGCGGTTCGGGGCCTTGGTTAAAGGGTCGTGTGTGGCTTCGTGTTTCAATTTGTAATTGAGTAGTTCCAATTCCTTTTTCGCCTGTTTCTGTTCGCGATTGTCCTTTAAAATGACAACTATCTTTGATACTTCGCCATTCTGCTTTTTGATGCAGGATGCACTTATGATTACATCAACATATGCACCTTTTTTTGTAAGCCTTTTTGTCTCAAATTGTACTTTATTCCCAGAATTCACCAGCTCTTTTGTTTTTTCAGAAGTTATTTGTTTTTGATCATCGGGAACAAAGGGGATTCTTTTACCAAGCAACTCATCCAAAGACCACCCGAATACGTCAACATAGGCCGGGTTTACATATTCTGTTTCACCAAGATTGTTATAAATGACAATGGGATCAGGAGTTGCAGACAAAATGGCTTGCAATCTTTCCTCACTCTCCCTGAGCGCGTGGCTGGTCTTTTTACGCTCAGTAATATCATTTACCAGTGATGCCATTCCGATAGGATTGTCATCCGCGTCTTTTAATGCGGTATTGTACCAATCACAGGTGATTCTCCGGCCGTCTTTAGTTGTATTCTCGTTTGTGCTTTGTGAACCTCCTTTTTCTGATAGGACATCATTGTAAATGCCTTCAACCAAATCTTTCATATCTTCGGGAAGGATAAGCTCGGTAATATGTTTGCCCATGGCCTCATCTTTGGTATAACCAAATATGGCTTCTGCAGCAGGGTTCCATTCAACAGTCCTGAACTCCAGATCCCAGGCAATTGCTCCAATGGGCGTGTTTAAAAGGTGGGTTGAAAGAAGCTGCTTGCTTTGTCGCAACGCCTCCTCAATTTTTTTACGTTCGTTGATAACCTCATTGTATATAATGATACCGCCGATTGAACCGTCTGATTCATACCAGGGACGGCATTCCCATCGCGTCCAGTCGACGGAGCCATCCTCTCTATGATAAGGATCTTCCTCTGCGTTTAACACCTCACCGGATAGAGATCTTTGATGAGCGTCTTTCCATCTTTGTGGAATATCTGGAAAAATCTCATAATGGCTTTTACCAATTACATTTTGCTCTTTAACCTTGTAATCTTTAAGATACCGTTTGCTTACATATATATATTTTAAATCATTGTCAAAAACAGCAATTGCACTACGGGCGTGGGAAATAATATAATCCATCAAATCGTGGGAGGCAAAGAGTCTTTTTTTGCTGTTGTGTTTAGATTCAGCTTGCTTTAATTCATCGGAAATTGGTTTTTTATCCATGTAAATTTCCTTTTGTATCGAAATGGTTTGACCAATGGATTAGAATACTTGACATATTCTGCACAAATCCAAACTATAAAATTATCTATATTTAATCATCTGGTAAATCCAGTTATAAATGACAATAGTATAGGTTGTTGTTTAAAGTAAACAAATTTTCGTAAATTCATTTTATATATAGGTGGAAACAAAAGAAAATGAATCAATCTTTTTCATTCAAATTGATATATCACCCGATTTATTTTGTTCAAATTCAAGTAGGTGGGGTCAGGCCTGCATAGTTGCGTTTATTGCTAAATAAACGCAACTATGCAGGCCTGACCCCACTCGATGTTATTGTTTATCTAAAACCTTTCGTATAGAGGTCGCAAGTCTTGATATTGATACGGGTTTCATAATGTAGCCGGCAAGCCCAAGTTTTTCAGCTTTTTCTTCATTAATGAGTGAACTATGGCCGGTACAAATGATGACAGGGATATCGGATCGAATTTCCATTAATTTTTCAGACAATTTTGCGCCGTTCATATGCGGCATGGTCATATCGGTTATTACCAGATCAAAGGAATATGGTTTTAACTGGAATAAAGCCAGTGCTTTTATAGGATCCAGCAGGGTCTCAACTGTGTATCCAAGTTTTTTCAGCATTATTCTTGCCATAATTCTGATGGATTTTTCATCATCAACAAAAAGGATGGTTTCATTACCCCGGGGGATTTCACCCAATGCCTGAATTTTAGATTTGGGTTTTTCATCAACCATGGGGAATAAAAGAGTTATAGTGGCGCCTTTACCAAATTCGCTGTCAACAAAGATAGCACCATTATGGTTTTTAACAATGCCATGCACAATGGACAGCCCTAAACCCGAGCTTTTTTCTTTCCCTTTGGTGGTAAAATAGGGGTCAAAAATTCGGTTCATGATTTTAGGATCTATTCCAGTACCCATGTCGGTTATAGTAACTTTAGCATATTTTCCGGTAGCCAGGTCGGGAAAATTTGTTACACTATTCTCTTTGATGGTGGTCTTTTCAACAGTGACGTCCAAGGTACCGCCTGTTTTTTCCATGGCTTGAGAAGCATTGGCGCAAAGGTTCATCAAGACCTGGTTGATTTGAATTGAGTTGGCAAGAATAGTTATATTGGCCTCTGTCAGATGCTCCCGGATTTCTATGGTTGCAGGGATGGTTGATCGCAAAAAATTGAGTGCATTTTGAATAACTGTGACAGCGCTTATGGGTTTTAATTTCTGATCAGTCTTGCGACTGAAGTTGAGCAAATGTTTTATAATGCCTTCTGCCCTGATACTGGCAGATTTGATCTCTTCAAGCTTGGCATGCGCAGGGCTGTTTTTTGGCGTTTCTTCAAGTGCCAGTTCAGTGTTTCCAAAAATTATATAGAGTATATTATTAAAATCATGGGCAAGACCACTTGTCATGGTAGCGATTGATTCCATTTTTTGAGATTGGATTACTTGTTCCTGAAGTTTTGCCACTTTTTTTTCCGATAACATTTTTTGGGTTACGTCCCGGCCGGTACCACTTATGAAGGGTTCACCATCTTCAGGCTGGACCAAAACACTTCGATATTCAACATATATTTTTTCGCCATTTCTTTTGAAATAGATTGTCGTACCCTCATGGTGTCCATTTTTTTTGAGCGGTTCCATATAATCATTTTTAAATGCAGATACGAATTCGGATTTCATAAAATCCGAAGCCAGCCTTCCGATTAATTTATTTTCTTTATAGTCAAAGGCCTTACACATAGCAGGATTGACTGAGGTGAAGCGACCCTCAATATCCTGGGTGTAAATGAGATCGCTGATTGCATTAAACAGATCGCGGAAACGGCTTTCAGAATTGATTAATCTGTTTCCAATCTTTTTTTTCAGGGTCACATCTCTCAAGGCACCAGATATCTCTACAACTTTACCCGTTGCATCCTTTACCGGTGATTCATCAACTTCAACTAATATGATACTGCCATCTTTTTTTTTTAATTCAAGCAGGTAAGGCTTTTGAATTTTGCCGGTTTTAATTGAATTTTCCCTAAATTCAACTCCAATCAGATTAATGGGGTTGTCAGTTGTCAATTTTGTCCATTTCATTTTCATTTCTTCAGGGGGATATCCAAGAAAGGCTTGGGAAGTTGGACTCACATAAGTTAAAATATTGTTTGTATCATGAATGTAAAACAACTCGTTGCTATGTTCGATTATGGTTTGTAATTGATGTTCGCTTTTTAGCAAAGCCTGCTCAGCCTTCTTGCGATTAGTAATGTCCAAAATTGTTCCCGTTGCGGCCAGCCTGCCTTTATAATCAATAGTAGATCCATAAATTTCAACATGAATTATAGCTTTGTTTTTCTTTATTCCTCTGAATTCGTATTGGATAGATGATATTTCTCCGGCCACCCTTCTGCGAACCTGCTCTTGGACTAATTTTAAATCATCTGGATGGATGAGATCATGAAAAAGCATGCTGTTAATGCATTCTTCAATAGTATATCCAAAAATTTCAGCGAATTTTGGATTTACATAAACAAATTTATCCCCTTGGATGAGATAAACCCCGACAAATGATTGTTCTGAAAAACTGCGGAATAGTTTTTCAGATTTTTCTATTTCCATATCCGACGATTTTTTTGCATCTTGATTTTTTTGCATAATGGTTAATCCATTGCCTATAAAACTTTGTTTGTATGCCTAAAAATTTAACATGATCCCGTGGGACACAATACTTGCCATATTCCGCACTTTCACCAACCCATAACGTCTTTAGAATGCTCTTAATATTCCCCTCAATCCAAACAAAATTACATTAGTATATATTGTTGTAAAAAGTAAATATATTTTCATAAATTAAATTTAAGATATTGAGAATAAGGAAATCAAATCAGAAAATTTGGATATTTGTCATAAGAATAATATTTTCTAACCAATTTATACCAACCCGTTCCGATCCAGGTTATTTTATCCGCCCTAGTGCCTGAATAATTTTCTAAAATTCTCAAAGGTCTTGCATTGAACGGCAGAAAAAATTATTTACGAACTTGCTATACCTTCCAGTAGAAGGGTGATTGCCTTATGGGAGCATTATGGATCATGGCTTACAAGCTCTTGATTACTACAGCGGTTAAGCCGCCATGGTGTTTGAGCGAAGAATGAGCGAGTTCATGGCGGTCAGCGAAAGTAATCATAGAGCATGTAGCAATGTCCATCCAGCGGACGTAAGGCGATCACCTTGGAGCGGGATATGCAAAATTTCTTCTGGCAAATATCCAGTCAGAAAATAAATGCGTTTGATTGACGTTTCAGGGTCTGATAAGGTGGCAAAAACGTGTAAAATTGGGAAATATAATTTTTGTTTAATATCTTTAAAAGCAATAAAATGGAAAACCTGATGGATGCACTGGTATCTGTTTTAAAAGCAGTGCCGGACAATCCAATGATGCCTGAATGGATTGGTATTCAGTCCAGGGGGATGAAGCAGTGGATCACGATGCAGACTGCAAAAAAACTGGGTGTCTGTACAAATATGCATTTTCTTTTTCCAAGACAGATGGTTGACCAGATCCTGACAAGTTTTAAGCCTCTTAAAGATCAGGAAAACCAGAATGAAGGCTTGAATGAAGATCTTCTCTTCTGGGCAATCATGAAATTGATCCAGGAAAACAGATCACAAAAAGGTCTGTCCAGTGTTGAAAATTATATCAAGGATGACGAAACAGGAAAAAAACTTTATCAGCTTTCCTTGAAGATTGCAAAAGTGTTTGATGATTACCAGGTTTACAGGCCTCACATGCTACTTGACTGGCAGAAAAATCAATGTAATGAAATCCTGAAAGATCCTGTTGCCCAATGGCAGGCCCGACTATGGGCCATGATTACATCAAAAAATTCTCAAAATCACCTGGCATTTAAAGCGATTACTTTTCTGGAAACGTTTTCTTCAAAAAATATTAACTATGATAATCTTCCATCACGAATATCACTTTTTGGCATATCAGCTCTTCCACAATTGTTTTTGCAGGTATTTGAAAAACTGTCTGAAATCATAGATATCAATCTTTTTCTTTTGACACCATCCAACCAGTTCTTTTTTGATATAAAATCAGAAAGGCAGATGGCCAGGATAGCCATTAAAGAAGAACCAGGCATAGACCCTGAAAATTTATACTATGAAATGACAAATCCGCTGCTGTCGTCTTTGGGAACAGCAGGAAAAAAGTTTCATTCCTGTCTTGAAGCATTTAATTACCATGAGCCTTTTGACGATTTGTTTTTGGACCCTATAAATGATTCAGACAAATCAAATTCAATGTTAGTGCATCTTAAGTCTGATATATTAAATCTAGTCTTAAGAAAACAAGGAGCCAATGATAAAAAACAAGGAACCAATGATAAGAAACAAGGAGCCTGGGATGCACCTGTAACCATTGGGGCATCTGACACCTCTGTATGTATCCATGCCTGCCATTCGCCCATGAGGGAAGCTCAGGTGTTAAAGGATCTTTTGTTAAATGAATTTCAAAAAGACCCTGAACTTAGCCCACATGATATCATTGTGATGATGCCGGATATTGAATTGTATGCACCATTTATTGAGTCTGTATTTGCTTTTGAAACCTCTTTGCCGTTTTTAATAAGCGATCGCAGGAAAAGATCTGAATCTGAATTTCTGGATGCTTTTTTAAAGATATTGGCACTAAGGGACGCAAGGCTTGACAAAAAACAGGTACTGGATCTTTTACTTTCTGAATCCATTGCCAAAAAATTCAAAATTACAACAGATGAGATCTATTTTATTGAAAAAATGGTTCAGGATGCCAAAATCTTATGGGGAAGGGATGCTGATCATAGAGAAAGGTTTGGATTGCCACCCTTTGAAGAGAATACCTGGCAATTTGGATTACAACGGCTTTTTATGGGCATGGCCATGCCTGAAAATTATGAAGAATTAGTGCAGGATATCCTACCCTGTCAATCCCTTGAAGGGCTTGATCTTGAGGTGATGGGTAAGTTTGCAGCCTTTTGCCATGTTTTGTTTTCCTGTCTTGAAACTCTGGCCAGTGAAAAAACAATTGAAAAATGGTGTGATGCCTTGAAAAAAATATCCATTTTATTAATGGATTGGAATTTAAAAAACAAGGAAGACCCGATTTTTTTGAACCAAACAATTGATGAACTTAAGGAAAATGCCCAAAAATCAGAATTCACAGGTCTTGTCTCTTTTGAAGTGATAAATTCTTATATTGAGCATAAGTTTGATCAAAATATTTCCCAGGGCAATTTTTTGACAGGGAATATAACTTTTTGCAATATCATGCCCATGCGCAGTATTCCGTTCAAGATTGTCGTTTTGATGGGAATGGATGAGAAAGCTTTTCCCAGACAGACTTTTATCCCGGGATTTGATCTGATCAAAAAATATCCAGAGGCTTTTGATAAAATTTTAAGGGACGAAGACAGGTATTTGTTTCTTGAAACCCTTTTGTCAGCCCGGCTAAAGTTTATTATCACCTATACAGGAATGAGTATACAGGACAACTCAAAAATCCCATGTGCAGGGGTCGTAAGTGAGCTTGCCGATACAATGGATCAAAGCTTTATTTTTCCGGAAGGGAAAGCCAATCATCTATTTCATCCACTTCATCCATTTAATGAAGTATATTTTAACCAAACTCAGTCATTTTTTTCTTTTTCAAACGATAATTGTAATATTGCAAAAGCACTTTGCACCATTAGATCTGAAAAAGGGGGTAATAATAAGCCTAAATTTATCCAGGGCTTAACTTCAAAAGAGTCTAAAGAAACTTTAGCAGGTATTACGATTGATGAAATAATTCGCTTTTTTAAAAATCCTGTTAAAGCATACATGAAAGAAGGATTGAACATAAAAGTGCCGGATATTGAAGCCCAGGCCCTTGACAGGGAAGTCTTTTCCATATCAGGTCTGGATCAATATTCACTTGGCAATTTACTGATTGAAAAAAACAAAGGTTTTCCCAGTAAAACTCAATTTTATCCAATTATCAAGGCCATGGGAATTCTTCCCTTTGGAGAACAAGGCAAGTTTGAATATGAAAAAATTTTGAGCACAGCAGGACCTGTCATCGATATGGCAAGGACCATTGCATCTAAAAAACAATTACCCCCAATGGCCTTTGAATTAAATATAGACGGCTTGATTGTTTCAGCAAATTTTTCAGATATAAGGGAAGATGGAGCATATTTCTTAAGTTTTGGAAAACTCAATAGCGCAAGATTGCTTTCAGGCTGGATAAAGCATCTGTTTTTAAATGCCTGTGCTCCTTTGGATTATCCTAAAAAAACGATTCTCATAGGGCGGGACCCCAAAGGGAAAAAGCCTATTGTAACCTTTTCATTTCCCAGGTTGGAATCAAATGCTTTTAAATATTTCAAAGAGTTGACTCAAATTTATGAGAAAGGAAAAAATCAGCCTTTTTATTTTTTCTGCGAAACATCCTGGCAATTTTTACAGGCCCTATCAAGGGGAAATGGTGAGCTGGACCCGTTAAAACTTGATAAGGATTTAATTTTTAAAGCCATGAACAAATCAAAAGCCAGCTGGTATGGCGGTTATTTTAATTCAGGGGAAAAACAAGACCGATATGTATCAAATTGTGTTGAGAATAATGACCCTTTTGAAAGTGTTGATGCCCTGGTTTCCTCGGGTTTTGTACAAAATTCCATAACCGTGTATAAACCTTTGCTGGAAAATTTAAAAATAACATCATGAAACCTTTGGATCCTTTCCATATAAATCTTGAGAAAACCACACTCATTGAAGCCAGCGCCGGGACCGGTAAAACATATACCATTACAACGCTTTACTGCAGGCTTGTGGCCAATGGGTATCCTGTTGAATCAATCCTGGTTGTAACCTTTACCGAAGCTGCAGCAGCAGAACTCAAGTTGAGAATCCGGACACGCCTTTTTAATACGCTTGTAAATCTTTTAGAACAATCCAATGACACAGAGGATGATCTGGCAAATTTTTTTAAAGACCATGAAAATTTACCTCAGATATGTCAGAGACTGCAACTCGCATTAACCTGTTTTGACCAGACATCAATTATGACGATCCACTCTTTTTGTCTCAAAATATTAAAAGAGAATGCCTTTGAAAGCCATTCTCTTTTTGATATTGAGCTTATGCCGGACAGATCGTTATTTTTAAGACAGGTGAGTTTTGATTTTTTTATGAGCCATGTTAACCATCTGGACACTCTGTTTTTATCTTATTTGAGTCGGCAAAAGATCACACCGGAAAGTTTTGCTGTATCCTTTGGACCATTTGTTTCAAGATCAGACCTGTTATGCAGACCAAGTGCAGCAGGTTTTGAAAATATTTTTGATCCATACAGGGAAACCTTAAAGAAAATCCATGATATCCTTTTGACAAGGGATAAAGAAATAATAGAGTTGATCCAAAATCACAAAGGAATCGAAAAAAGAAGTTATACAAAAAAAAATGTTCCAGCCTGGCTTAAAGATTCGTGCCGGAAAATTGATGAACAAGGCATGAACACATTTTTTAAAATGACAGAAGATGGAGACGCACTTTATAAGTTTTCTCAAACAAGGATTGACCTGAAAACAAAATCTGGACAAACACCGCCTTTGCATGAATTTTTTGATTTATGCGAGCTTTTGCATTCTTTTTATCACCAGTTTGAAAATAATCTTATCAGTCTTAAAATTAAATTTTTAGCTTTTTTCAACAAAGAGCTGGAAAAAATGAAAAAAGCCCAGGGTATCTGTTTTTTTGATGATCTTGTCAACGACCTTGCAAAAGCACTTGAAAAACCCATTGAAAAAAATAATGCGCTTTATCTTCAAAAGGCAGTGAGAAAAACCTATAAAGCCTGCCTGATTGATGAGTTCCAGGATACAGATCCCAAGCAGTATGATATTTTTTCAAAGCTATTTTCCTCACAGGGCACGCCGTTTTTTATGATTGGCGATCCCAAACAGGCTATTTATGCTTTCAGGGGTGGAGATATTTTTGCTTATTTAAAAGCTTCTAAAGACAGTGAGCAAAAATTTACACTTGAAAAAAATTATAGGTCAGCTCCTTTGCTTGTTAAAGGGATTAATGGAGTTTTTTCAGACACCACTAATCCGTTTCTTTACAACACCATTGAGTTTTCCAAAGTTAAAACTCCAAAAGCAGCAAATAATTCCCTGATTTTCAATAAAGAGGTTGTTCCGCCATTGCAGTTTTGTTTTATCCAGAGAGCAGGCCAGGCTCTTGACAGACAGGGTTTTATCAGCAAAGAAACTGCTACCGGGATTATTCCAAAAGCCTGTGCAACAGATATTTTATCACTATTGCAATCAGACAAACAATTGATTAACAAAAATAATAAGAGTCCTCAAAATATCAGCCCTGAGGATATTGCAGTGCTTGTCAGGACAAACAAGCAGGCAGAACAGATACAACAATTTTTATCCGGTCTTAATATTCCTTCTTATCTTTCAAAAACAGGATCTGTTTTTGATTCTGGGCAGGCCATTGACCTGCATGATATTTTATGGGCTGTTAATAGTCCTGATAATAAGGGCTATATTTATGCCGCCCTGTGTACATCCGTGTTTGGTTTTTCATCGGAAAAGATAGTCGGCCTCGATGAAAAAGAAGGACTTTTTTTCAAGTGGCAAGATCAATTCAGTGAATATAAGAAAACTTGGGAAACCAAAGGGTTTGTCTCCATGGCCATGTCCCTGCTTCATTCTGATGAAGCATTTTTAAAATGGAATTTGAGTCTTGACGAAAGGAGTATGACCAATTTTTATCATTTGATTGAATTGATTTCGCAAGCCTGTCTCAAACAACAGCTATCACCTTATTATTTATTGAAATGGTATGACCGGCAAATGTTCAAGGAGCTTCGGGACGAATTTGCAGATGAGCTAAGGTTGGAAAGCGATAAAAAGGCTGTGGCGATTGTCACCATTCATAAAAGCAAAGGGCTTGAGTATCCGATTGTTTATCTGCCATACCTCTGGGAAGGGCCGCGAAAGTCTTTAGAAAAAAATATTCTTTTCCATGATCCAGAAAAAAATTATAGACTGACGCTTGATTTGGGATCAAAGGATCTGGAAAATTCCCGATCACATTATGAGAAAGAAGACATGGCAGAACAAAGAAGGTTATTATATGTTGCTTTAACACGGGCATCCGCCATGTGCAGGATCATCTGGGGCGGATTTAAATCCGTTGACACCTCAGCTCTTGGCGCCCTGCTGCATCCTGAGGGCTGTAAAGATGATCAATTAATGATCAAGGATCTAAAACAGCTTATATCCCGAGCAGATAAAAGCATCTTTGTGCAGCCATATTCCGGTGAATTATCTAAAAGGTTTATTGACAGGACAGATTCGTCAGATTTTGTCTTATCTGCCAAAATGATTTCCCGGGATTTAAAAGTTTTTTGGAAAATGTCAAGCTTTTCAGCTATTGTCCAGTCCCAAAATCCGGAAACCTTGCCTGAAAAAGAGAAGCCTCATGACCATGGGACCAAAGATATTATATCCCTTGCCCGGTTCCCCAAAGGTGCGGGAGCAGGAGATTTATTTCATTCTATTTTTGAAACAATTGATTTTACTATGGATTCTGAAAAGGGTTCTGAAAAAATTTTTAAAATAGTTCAATCAAAGTTTGATACATTCGGTTTTTCGGGTCAAGAGATGATTCAAATGGCTGATAAATCAGTAAAAGAGGTGCTTGAGACGAGGCTTTCAGACTCAGCATCAGGTTTTTCCCTAAAAGACATCGGGCCTGATCAGCGCTTCAATGAGCTTGCGTTTACATTCCCTGCACAATCTTTTCAGATGTCATCTGTAAAAAAAGCTTTTGAACAGTCAGATTTAAAATTTGAAACATCAGGGTATGTAAAAAAGCTTTCTAAAATGACTGCTCAATCCTTTAAAGGGTTTATAAAGGGATTTATCGATCTTGTCGTACAACATAAGGGTAAATGGTATATTATTGATTATAAATCCAATTATCTGGGTGATACCTATGATCAGTATTCACAAGATGCCATGTTTGATGCCATGTCAGACCACCACTATTTTCTGCAATATCATATCTATCTTGTGGCCCTGCACAGGTATCTTGGACTGCGATTAAAAAATTATGATTATGACACCCACTTTGGTGGCATTTTTTATCTGTTTATCAGAGGCATGCTCCCTGATTATGGTTCGCAATATGGTGTGTTTCATGATCGCCCGGAAAAAACTGTTATAAATTATCTGTCAGATAATTTATAACAAATTCGAGTGGATAGTGCACAACCCCATGGCCCAACCGGTAAATGAAAATTTGATGGTGGATTTGGGCCTGATCCCCACTATTAATGATGGGGAGAATAAGGATCTTTTCTTGCAGTCATCTTTTTTATGGGCTAAGATAAATTTGACTAAACTTGACTAAACTTTTTTTGATAATACAGTCGCTGCAATGATTTTCAAATATAGCGCAGAACATATGGAGGGTGATCATGAATTTGGAAAAATATAAACTTGTGATTTCAGATGCGATTCAAGGTGAAATTGATGCAAAACAATTTTATGAAAACATAGCTGAATGGATCAAAGAACCCCATCTCAAAGAACTGTTTGAAAAATTTGCCAAAGAAGAAGAGAAACATGAAAAAATATTGACCAATGTTTTAAATCAGGAAAAAATGGACATATCTTTTTTTGATTTTGACAAGGATTTTAAAGTATCTGAAACGATTAAAATGCCGGAGGTTAATGAAAATATTGATCTCAAGGCTGCAATTGGAATTGCCATGAAGAATGAAGAAACTGCAATGAAAAAATATACAACCCTTGCACAAAATTGTGAAGAGCAACAATTAAAAGCAGTTTTTCTGGATCTTGCAGCCATGGAACGCGAACACAAATTCAAAATAGAGCAAAACTTTGTGGATGTTGCCTATCCTGAAGCGTGGTGATGAAATAGGCCATTGGGTAGTTTAGATATGTGACCATTACATCAAGTGTATTGGAAAATTTATTCCTTTTGTTTTAAAATTTTATATTCCTCAATTTTTCGATAGATGGTTCTACGACCTATGCCGAGCATACGGGCTGCCTTAGATTTGTTCCAATCGGTTTTGTTTAAGGCGGCAATAAGTTCTTTTTTATCAGGCAAACCTTTTTCCAAACCAATGGGTTTTTCAATTCTTAAATATTCCTTTATTTCCACAGGCAGGTGGTCGAACAACAGGGTGTCTCCCTGGCATAAAACAAAACCATGCTCAATGGCATGTTCAAGCTCTCTTATATTCCCCGGCCAGGAATAGTTCATAAATGCATTAATCACTTCATTTGAAAACCCTTCAATCTGTTTTTTAAAACGCTTGTTAAATATCTCTAAAAAATGATCCGATAAAAGAGGGATGTCTTCGCGTCTTTCCCTTAAGGGAGGAATTGGAATATCTACAACCTTGATCCTGTAATATAAATCCTGCCTGAACTCTCCAAGTTCAATTTTTTCTTTTAAATTGCAATTGGTCGCAGCAATGATGCGAACATCTATTTTTGTCGGGGTTGAATCACCCACCTGCTCAAATTCTTTTTCCTGAAGAACTCTTAAAAGTTTGAGCTGGATTAAAGGAGAGATATCACCAAACTCATCTAGAAAAATTGTACCCTGATTTGCCATTTGAAACCGGCCTGTTTTATTTTGAACAGCACCTGTAAATGCCCCTTTAACATGACCGAACAATTCACTTTCAAGAAGATTTTCAGCCAGGGCACTGCAATTGACTTTTACAAAAGGTTTTTCTTTGCGTGGACTGTTATAGTGAATGGCATGGGCCACCAGTTCTTTGCCCGTTCCGGTTTCACCGGTAATCAAAGCAGTACTGTCTGTTTCTGAGAGATTTTCAACAAGCGCATACAGTTTTTGCATCCTGCTGCTTTTCCCAATGATTCTGTGAAATTGATGACGTTCTTTTAATTGTCGTTCTAAATTTGTAAGCTTTGTGATGTCTCTGACAACAAGCACCATTCCAGGTGACTTGCTGCCACCTTGCCTGAGCGGTGAACCCGTTAAAAGTACCACTTGCCGGTTCTGCTCAGAATGCCGGCATTCAATTCTAACTTCTCCAATTGTTTTTTGGGTCTTTAAAGTTTTTTTTACGATATCCATACATGATTTATCGCAATATGTTTGAACTTCAGCAAAATTTTTTCCGATAATATCTTTGGCGGAAAATCCGCAGATATTTTTTGTCGCGTCATTGGCCTCAATCACCTGTAGGTTATGATCTATTGTGATGACAGCATCTTTTAGGCTTTGGAAAATGGCTTCCATTTTATGGCGAACCCTTAAATTATCCATCTCCAACTGCTTTTTATTGTCCAGAAGTTGTTTATGTTTAAGGCCATGGGTGGTGATGCGTAAAAGCGCTTCTTTTCGAATTGGTTTGGTTATATAATCAAATGCCCCAAGGCGTACCGCCTCGGTTGATGTCTCCATATTGGGTTCACCTGTAATCATGATAACCGGACAGGTCAGTTCTCTGTTCTTGATTTCATGGAGAAGATCGATTCCCGTATAGCCCCCAAGGATAATATCGGTAATGATCAAGTCAGGGTTGAAATCTGAGATAATCTTTAGAGCTGAATCAAAGTCCATGGCAGTCATAACATCATGGCCCTGATCCGCAAGAATCATTTTAAAACCAAAACGAATATTTTCTTCATCATCAACAATAAGGATTTTTGATTTCATATTTTTTCCAGTGATGATCGGTTGTTATTAATGGGCAGATCAACAATAACTTTTGTATAGTCACCTTTTTGACTTTCAAACCAGAGGCTTCCTCCATGGTTTTTGATAATTCCATGGCTGATAGAAAGCCCTAGTCCTGTGCCTTCACCCTGGGGTTTGGTCGAAAAAAAGGGATTTGCCACCCTGTTGATGAAATCCTTTGAAATCCCTAAACCTCGGTCATAAAATGTTAGACGCACATAGTTTTTTTTTCCGATTTTGATTTTTTCTCCATTGATTTGAAGAATTTTATTTTCGTGGAGTTTTGGATATTTTTTCTGTAAGGCATAATGGGCATTACTGATGATATTCAAAAAAACCTGCTGAATTTCCTGGCTGCGCGCATTGATTTGTGGAATATCAGAGGGGATATTTACAGACAGATCGATTCCATCCTTTGCGATCTGTTTTTCCACAAGTTCAAGTGCCAATTTGAGGATATTCTTCACATGGACAGGGCTTGCCCCTTCCTTTTTATCCCTTGCAAATGAGAGCAGGTTTTTTACAATATTTCCGATTCGTTCTCCTTCTGTGATAATTCGTTCTGGGATTGTTTTGTCCCCGCCAAGTTCATGGAATTTATCCGTAAGAATTTCAGCAATGCTGATAATGCCTGTAATTGGATTGTTAATCTCATGTGCAACCCCGGCGGCAAGTTCGCCAAGAGAGGCAAGATGACCGACACGTATGGCCTCAGCCTGAAGATGTTTCTTTTCTGTAATATCTCTCATAACTACAACAGATTTTATTTCTTTGTCTGACTCCTGAAAAGGGGAAAAAATAATATCATAATGTTTTTGATTCAAAAAATCGGTCTCCAATTGCTTAATACAATTCTCTTTTATTGATTCTAACATGTGGCAAAAGCTGCAAGGTTTGTTTCTTTGAAAAAGGCTTTTATAACATATTTCTCCTATGGATCCTCCAAATTGATCTCTTACAATATTATTCTGAAATTCAATAACAAAATCCTTATTGACAATATACAGGCCTTCCCCAATACCATTGACCACATTTTGAAGTTTATCACGCTCGTTTCGTATTGTTTTTTCAGCACGCCTGACATTTTTTTGAGATCGTATTGCCATAATACCATGGGCCAGATCGTTTGTAAGCTCCTCTAAAAGTTTTATTTCTTCGGCACTAAAAGCATCCTCTTTGGACGCATAAATACTCAAGGCGCCAAAAACCTTGTTCTCAAAACTCAGTGGCAATGCAATATTTGAGAGATATCCGCGTTTGTGTGCTTTTTCTTTCCAGGGTAAAAAATTCGGATCAGAATGGATTTGTTTGCTGACAACCGGTTTGTTCTCACGTATGGATGTACCTGCAGGGCTTTGGCCAAGAAGGGTATCTGACCATGTAACATTCAGATTATCAAGATA
>Ga0233437_1002116_pt1 | contig 31864 bp, 27 predicted proteins | sample SI_122_August201_FD_182714 | JGI IMG/M metagenome (GOLD analysis project Ga0233437, IMG submission 182714) | Seawater microbial communities from Saanich Inlet, British Columbia, Canada - SI_122_August2016_200_MG | ecosystem: Environmental > Aquatic > Marine > Inlet | place: Canada: British... | reverse complement strand
GGCTGAGTTTAAGAAATATAAAAGAGACTATCCCCTGGCCCTGGGAGACACGCAAGTGTTGGCACAGACGATTGCAAAAAGTCTGGAGATTAAAAAAGGGTATATCGAAATTGATGAGTTTGATACAAATGAACGTCAAGTATTTAATTATGGACACTCATTTGGACACTCGATTGAATCGTTAACAAACTATTCCGTTCCCCACGGCATCGCCGTTAGCATTGGGATGGACATGGCCAACTTCGTTTCAGTAAAAATGAAACTTCTCGATGAAACAATAAGAACAGAGATACGGGAGTTATTACAGCAAATATGGGTCGGGTATGATATCAAACATATAGATGTTGAAAAGTTTTGCCGTGCATTGGCAAAGGATAAAAAGAATGTTGGGAAGGAATTACGACTCATCCTATGTAAGGGTTATGGGAATGTGTTTAAAGCACCTGTGAAGAATGATTCAACATTACATAAATGGCTTGAAGAATATTTAAAAAATGAGATTTAAATGAAGATTTATGCAAACACATCAACTCTTGTCGGTTACGATGAGGGGTTACATTTTACAGAAGACAAAGCACTGGCAGAAATTGTTCTCATGGGTAGTAAACCCATTAGTGTTGATGAATATCCTAAATTGGAAGGCATCTTTCGAGCAGGGATTGGCAGGGATAATGTCCCTGAGGAAGCGGCAGCTAAACGAGGAATTCTGGTTCGTTATCCATCGCAGGAAACAATTGATATTATATTTTCCGAAACCGCCGCTTTTACCTGCAGTCTGATATTCCGGATGATATACGAGCAGACCGGTACCGTTGATCCATGGGTAAAACATGATCGACTGCAATTGGCTCAAAAAACCCTATTGGTGATTGGAACCGGGAATATTGGCCGACGAGTGCTTGACTATATGAATCCATTCATGAAAACAGATACTTTTGATATTATGCAAAATGACTTGAGTGAGTTGCCACTAAAATTAGCTCAAGCGGACTGTGTGACTCTACATATACCCAAGAATGATGAGAACGCCGCATTTATGGATGCTGAAAAGCTGGGAATGATGAAGGATGATGCTATCCTGGTAAATACTGCCAGAGGACCTATAGTAGATGAGAATGCCTTATACAACGAACTGAAATCAGGAAGAATACGAGCAGCTTTTGATGTGTTCTGGCAAGAACCCTACTCAGGAATCCTGAAGGAGTTCTCTCCAGATCCGTTTTTTATGACCCCCCATATTGCCAGTACCTGCAGTAGCTTTCTTACCGGCTGTAGAGATGGACTTGACAACCTGATTGAGGAATGTAATCATGCTTAAGGTTGGAATAATCGGATATGGTAAAATGGGTAGAATTCGCCATGAGGTCATCAAAGAGCTGGAAGATGTATCCATCCAGATGCTTTTTGACCCAACTCCATTTGATTCGGATGAAAATATAGCCAATTCAGCTGACGAAATTATCAATCATCCAGACATAGATGTGATCTTCATTTGTACTCCAAATTATCTGAATAAGAAGTACACTATACAAAGCCTGGAAGCAGGAAAACATGTGTTTTGTGAAAAACCACCCGCTTTTACAGCTGACGACATAGTCGAAATACAGCAGGTTGAGCAAAAATCCGGTAAACTACTTATGTACGGCTTTAACCATCGGCATCATGAAAGTATCCGCCGTATGAAGGAACTTTTCGATAGTAACGAATTTGGAAAGATTCTGTGGATGCGCGGTCGCTATGGTAAGAGTGTTGACCAATCCTACTATGAGAATTGGCGAGCCAAGCGAGAACTTGCAGGTGGTGGAATATTAATCGATCAAGGGATCCATATGTTGGATCTTTTTTTATTGTTTGGGGGAGGTTTTGATAAGATTACAGCCTCCATATCCAATTTATACTGGAATTTGGAGGTTGAAGATAATGTGTTTGCCACTCTGGAAAACACAGAAACTGGTTTGACTGCCTCACTTCATTCTACGATGACTCAATGGAGACATCTCTTCTCGCTGGAGGTATTCTTAGAAAAAGGCTATATGGTACTAAACGGGTTGAAAACGAGCTCTAATTCTTATGGCGATGAAATACTCTCAATTGCCAAAAACAGAAGCACTGCGCCTGCAGCAACCTGGGAGGACGAAGAACATATTACATATCACAATGATTCCTCTTGGGAGTTTGAGATGCGTGAATACTTTGAAGCCATAAAAGGCAAGAAAGAAATCACATCAGGCAATTCTAAGGATGCTTTGAGGTTGATGAAAGTTATTGATAATATTTATGGAAATTTATGATGGAGAACGTGAAAATTATGAACGATAGTGATCTTATACAGGATTTTTTAGCCAGGTACGAAAATGCATTACTAAAAACCGATGTTTCGAAAGAATTGCTGCAATTGAAGCAAGATTTATTAGCGATTCAAGAAAAGGGCAAAAAAGTTATTATAGCGGGAAATGGTGGTAGCGCGGCTATGGCCAGTCATGTAACTGTGGATTTCTCAAAGCAGGGGAATGTCCGAACCGTTAATTTTAATGAAGCTGATCTCATTACCTGTTTTGCGAATGACTATGGTTTCGAGCACTGGATTGCTGAGGCTCTTAAGGTGTACGCAGATAATGGCGATATGGTTATTTTGATCAGTTCCAGTGGCACCTCGGTAAATATGGTAAATGCTGCACATGCTGCCAAAAATCTTGGACTGCAGGTGGTTACATTCACAGGATTTAGTGAAGACAATCCTCTGAAGCAATTGGGTGATGTAAATGTTTGGCTGGATAGCAAGGCCTACAATATTATTGAAAATACGCATCAAATATGGTTGCTCATGCTCTGTGATCTTCTGGTGGGAAGTGCAGAATACTCTGCCTGATACGCTTATTTATCATTAATAGCAACCTGAAGATAGATATCCAGCAACCCCTATGAATTACTCTATCCTGTTTTCTAAAGATATTGTTGTATTCATGTGTGGAATGTTATCCAGTATTTTTGTGGCCAGACATCTTGGCCCGGAAATTTATGGGAGTTATGTGTTTGTCATTTTGATCTTGGCATATTTCCTAAATTTTGGACGTTTCCGGGAATCTATCAGCATGCTTCCCTACATAAAGCGTAATGTAGATCAAAAAGAGATTGTCTTCTCGCTCGGTCTTGTGATTAATCTCACGATGTCAGCGATTTCAATCCTTTTACTATTGATCATTGGACCTACCTTTGGACTCTTTGAAAACATCTCGGTTTTCGTATACCCAGTTTTAGCCGTGATGATTATAAGTGAATCATTTATGGTTTATACAACATATATCCTTTCTTATGAATCAAACTATCGACTGCTGGCAGGACTGAGTATTTTTCGTTCTATATTTCAAACCGCTGGATTTGCCTATCTATTCTTTTTTTCCCAAACCGAAAAAGATATTTTGCCTTATCTTGGAATCAATGCTGCATCAGTTCTCTTGGCAGCACTGATTGGCTTCTATTTCATTAGAACGAATATGAATTTTCTATTCACCGGTTTCAGAGAAATGAATTTGAAGTATTATCTTAAGACCGGGGGATTGTTTTATGCCACCGATCTCATCAATTTTTTAAGTGTAAAAGGGGTAGCTAGCTACGTGGCGGCTAAAATGGCTGTATCGAATCTGGCATTCTTCAATATGATATTTACCCATTTTGATTTACTCCGCTTCCCCAACAATGCTCTTGGGACTATGATGTATCCCGAATTATCAAAAATCGTCTCTGATGTGGACCAAAGGAGCTATATACATAGAAAGATCAAAATAAATTTGATCATTTACCCAATTATCCTTATTGCAGCCTATTTTTTATATCCCAAGCTGGTTCTACTCTTCTATGGTCAGGAGTATGCTATAGTGGCTGAATATTTCCCTTACGTTATACTTATTGGTGGACCCTACTTGATAGTCTATCCCATAATTCATTATTTCTCATCCAATGGTCATCCGCAGTATGAAGGATATATTAAACTTTTTAGCCTATTTATCCAAATTGCCAGTGTAGTGTTTTTCACGCACGCTCAAAACTTCACTCTGTATCATGCGATATTGTCTCAAGCAGTTGGATTTATTAGCTTCACAATTGCTCTTGCAATTATTTATAATTTAAAAAAATTGGGGGAAAAGCATGGATAAACAAAACCATATTCTCTATCTCATAAGATCTGAAGCCGATCTTGAGCGGATTGTCTCCATTGCTATGGCAGGAAAACCCCATGCCAAGCAATCATTTATTTTTTTTGGTGATAGCAGTCCCATTTTTGACATTGGAATCAAAAACGAATTCCAGAAACACTTGTTAAAAGAACATGATTTTCAGGTCTTGGAAGCAGTAACTCTCTCTGTCACGGGACAACTTTATAAATTGTTAAATCAAATCGAAACGAGTAATAAATTATTGCTCCTGGCAATTGGATTACTAAGTAAGTTACTATTTAGGATCATTTTTAAGTCTCAGCATAAATTGGCCGAGAGAGTACTTCGCCGAATGAAACCTGATTCTCTGATCACGGACAATTCTGGAGAGCGAGATAATTATTTCCCCCATTTCCTGAGACAATTGGCTTTGAAACAGGGGGTCAAAGTCCATGTAACTGGCCATGGTCCCGCAGGCGGGTTGCACAAGGATTATTACTCCTATGAGGAACATCCTGTGACTCCATTTGAGGGTTGTTCGGTCGGGATTTGTAGTATTCATGACTTTGGCTATGGTCTGCCAAATCGTCAGTTAACTGGGGATCCTGCCGATTCGTATCCCCATGTAATCCAAAAACATGCATTGTCATACGGCGATATTGATTTCATGTCTGAGAAGAAATACAAGATCGGGTTTTTCATGGCGGCACCTTTCGAGACCTGTACGAATAGTTGGTCTGTTATGGAAGAAATCATGCTGGATTATGCTGGTCGCGAGGATGTAGCTATGATCGCCAAATTCCATCCTAGGCTTTATAAGCATGGTGATTACCGATATCTATTAAAGATAAATAATTTAAAGCTATACGGTAGCGAACTCGATCGAAGCAGGCTAGTTAAATGGGCAGATATTGTAGTCTGCAGTGACCATTGTTCAACTATATTTGAGCCTATGATTTTAGGTAAAAAAGTTGTTGCGATTCACTCAAAAAAGGTCCGACAATATGCCAAGCTTGTATCGCCAATCCATGATAGCGATCCAACCATAAATTCAATCCATCATTCGAATGAATTTGATCTTGAAAGCCTCTCAAATTATAACAAAGATGCCAAATTTATTGATGAATATTGTTGGGGAGGCAATGGACACTCTGACTTAGGCATAAACATACTTAGAAAGTTGATCATAGATATTGATTAAAATATTATTCCCGATTAATAAATCTGTTCCAGCGATTTACAAGCACTACCCGGAGTTTTTAAATATTCTTTCAGATAATCTATCAAAGATTGGAATTGATATCACTTATATGCTTTTTTCTAAGCATTTAAAGGAGGATGTCAAATCTAGTGTATTAATATCAAGTAATTCTTATTCCGGGAAGGCCAACCCTGTTTCCGCTTTTGAAAGTAAGTATGGAATATCCCTTCGTGAGTATATACATACGGATTTAATGCAAACCTCAAAATTTATTGTCAATAAACGCCATAGAAACTGGTATATCCCCGAGCATGAGTATGTGGGCAATGATTCTTATGCAAACATAATGGAGGGCATTGAAAATGAGTTTAACCAGATTAAATATGATTTTGTGATTACAGATCAAACTACAGACTACGAACAGAGCTTTATTCGATCTCTCTGTGAAAAAAGAGATATTCCATTTATCAGATACATACCAAATTTTATGAACAGGGGACTATTTATATCATATGGGAAAAGTGGGAATGGTAGAATATTAAAATTGCCAATAAATCAATATGATTTAGAAAACAGTCAAACCTTTGTAAATGATTTTAGATCCGGGGCAAGATCAAATATTTATAATATGAATGAGAACAATCTTACAATATTTAATCCCAATCCCAAAGAATCTATTTGGAAAAAACTTTTTAAAAAAAAATATCAAGAATATCGTTTTTTAGTAGAACTTAAAATAAAAGATTTAGTAATAAAGAAGATAGAAAGTCGACTGAAAAAAAACTACTATGATGAGCTGGTGGAGGATGATAAATATATTTATTATGGTCTCCATTTAACCACAGAAAGTCATGTATCATTGCATTCTTATCCGTTTATGAATCAGATAAACGTTATTGAAACAATTAGTAGAGCATTACCTTATGGCTACAAGCTATATGTAAAACCACATCCTTGGTGGGAGCATACAATTAGTTTAGGCACAATTCGCCAATTAAAAAGAATCCCATTCGTACGACTCATCAACCCCCATTATCCCATTAAAACCATTATTTCGAAATCAAGTGGATTGGTAACACTTAACGCAACAACTGGGGTTGAAGCGCTTATTCTTGGGAAACCGGTTATTGCCCTATCAGAGGTAAATAGCTATGTAAGTTTTCATCCTTGTGCGCAAAGATGCAGCAATATGTATCAATTACCTCGCATGATTCGACATATGATTGATTCAGAAGTGAAAATTGATGATACAATTGACTATATAGCAAAAATGTTTTCAATATCCTCAGATATTCGAATGGAGGGTGATCGATTTATTTCGGAGGCGGATGCAAGATCAAAAGCTAAAAAGTTTGCATCGTGCATCAGGCTTATAGTTGAGAATTATTCCACTCAAATTTCACTATAAGTGTATGAAAATCATATAATCTGACATATGCAAAAATAACCTCAGTTAATTAATGATCGGAAATAAGATAACTATCAAAAAGCAAATTAGAAATATCATTAGCAATTTCGGTATTGATGTAATCAGACATAGAAAATCTCCATATGAGTATCTTTTGGGTCAACCTCGGTATGAGTTAAAAAAGATTAATCTAATTGGAAAGACGTTTAATGTAGCTGATGGTCACTCCTTTTATTACAGTCATAGAGAGATTTTTATTGATGAGATATACAAGTTTCATGCGGCCAATTCATCTCCCAATATTCTTGATTGTGGTTCAAACTATGGAACAAGTATTATTTATTTTAAACAACTATATCCAGACGCCAAAATTACTGGGGTTGAAGCTGATCCTGGTATATATGATCTTCTGGAGCACAATATTTCCCAGCATGACTATTCTGATGTAAAACTATTGAATATGGCGGTTTCCACATCCTCTCAACCAGTCAAATTCTTTAGCGAGGGTGCAGATGGTGGAAGACTTCATAAATTGGATGACCCCAACCATACATATGAAATTAATTCCATTACCCTGGATAATTTAATTGAGGGACAGGTTGATTTTTTAAAGATGGATATTGAAGGTGCAGAATCAGAAGTGCTTTTAAATTCAACTAAACTTAGCCAAGTAGAGCAGATGTTTATTGAATATCATTCATTTGAGGATGACACCCAGTCTTTGGGTGAGCTGCTTGCCTGTTTATCAAAGAACGATTTCAAATATTATATCCACACACAATTTTGCAGTAAGCGACCTCTCACTGAGAAAAGCACACAACTAGGTATGGATATGCAGCTAAACATCTTTGCTAAACGCAATCTATCCACATGAAAATTCTAACGATTAATTCACACGATAGCTCAGGTGGAGCTGCTCGGGCTGCCTATAATAGCCACAAAGGTTTGCTTGAAATTGGGTTAGATTCAAAAATGCTGGTTGCACAGAAGGGGACTTCAGATTTTACCGTTATTGGTCCTGATAACAATCTCCACAAGTTACAATCCATGCTAGCAATGCGAATTGACGCGCTACCAGGAAAATTGCACGCTACGCCAAACAAGAATCTGCATTCCCCAGCCTGGTTTTCTACGTTTAAAAATTCAAATATTGAAAAATATAATCCCGACATCATTCATCTCCATTGGGTAACGGGTGGCTTTTTATCCATCAAAGATATTTCAAGGATAAAAAAACCGATTGTCTGGACCTTGCATGATATGTGGCCTTTCAGTGGGGCAGAGCATTATTCAGATGAATCGATGAGATATAAAGATGGGTACACATCTGAAAATAGGATGGTCGGTGAGTCAGGATTTGATCTTAATCGGTGGGTCTGGAATAGAAAAATAAAGCATTGGCGACAACTTGACAATATCACTTTTATCGCCCCATGCAAATGGATGGCCGAAAGCATCAGAGAGAGTGAACTATTCCATGACAGTCGCGTGGAAATCGTGCCGGTTGGTCTGGATCATACCCTGTATCGCCCTAGAGATAAAAAAACCATCAGAAAAATTCTTGATATGCCCACAGATAAAAAAATTATTCTCATCGGGGCAATGAATTTTTTGAAGGACACCAGGAAGGGTGGTCATTTTCTTAAGAAGGCGTTTGAATCTTTGAAGAACTCGGGGTATGGTGAGGAGTATGTGGTTTATATCTTGGGAATATCCGCACCGGAGAAAGAGGAGAACTTTGCATTTCAGACATATTATTATGGTGCAAATCGTGATGACTTGTCGCTGGCTCTTTTATATTCAGCAGTTGATGTATTTGTGGCACCCTCTGTACAGGAGAATTTCTCAGCAACAGTTTTTGAATCCCTATCCTGTGGAACCCCGGTGGTCGCGTTTAACATCGGCGGTATGCCAGATATGATAAATCACAAGCAGAATGGATATTTGGCCAAACCCTATCAAACTGAGGATTTAGCCGATGGAATTGAATGGGTTTTGGAAAAATCTTCTCCTACCCAGTTATCCAAAAATGCCAGGCAATTTATTGAAAATGAATGCACCTTAAAAATTCAGGCAGAGCGGTACAAAAATATATACGAAAGCATTGGTAGTTAATTCATCCCAATTGCTCAAATGATTAAAGGATAAGTCGATATGAAAATATTAGTTACAGGGGGCGCAGGCTTTATTGGGAGTCATCTGGTTGATCGATTGCTGGACAGGGGTGATGAGGTTGTTTGTGTAGACAACTACATCCTTGGACGCAAAGAGCACCTGGAGCAAGCTCTGAAGAATGAAAAATTCAGTTTGCATAATTTTGATCTTATGGATTATGACAATTTGGATGCTCTTTTCAGCGCTGAGGGATTTGAAATGGTATTTCATTTGGCTGCCAATTCTGATATTAGGGCTGGAGTTGCATCTACCAAACGAGATTTAGAGCTCACTTTTCTAATCACATATAATGTTTTGGAATGCATGCATCAGCATGGCGTGGATAAAATATTATTTACATCATCACCAACCGTCTTTGGCAATCACGATGTGTCCCTGACTGAGGATTTACCAATGAGACCCGAATCTCTCTACGGAGCCAGTAAATTAGCCTCAGAAGCATATATTAGAGCCTTCTCTGGTCTCTACGGGATTCAAGCCTGGATTTTACGGTTGTCCAATATGGTGGGTGAGCGAATAACCCACGGAATAATTTATGATTTTATCAAAAAAATTAAGAAAAATCCTGAAGTCCTTGTTGTTCTTGGGGATGGGAACCAGAATAAACCTTACATGTATGTCCATGAATTAATTGACTGTATGTTCTTTGTGCTGGATAACTCAAATGAAAAGGTAAATGATTTCAATGTGGGTCCCAAGGATGGGGTGAAAGTGTCAGAAATTGCTGAAATATTTATCGATCATTTTGGAGCCGGTCATAAACTTGAATATACAGGTGGAAAATTCGGGTGGAAAGGTGATGTCCCATACTATAGCCACAATTCAAAAAAATTGAACACACTGGGCTGGGAACCAAAACACTCTTCAAGAGAGGCAATAGAAATTGCTATTAAGGGATTAAAAGAAGAACAATGAGAAACTATACAAAGCAGATTGCTGCAGATTTAGCTGGCCAAAAAGTATTGGTAACCGGATGCAACGGCTACATAGGCTCCGAACTCATAAATCAATTTTCAAGTAACAATGTAGATTATATTGGAATCGACAAAACTGAAAGCACAAATCCTAAAAATTTATGTTTTAATCTTTGTGATGCAGATAAAGTTGTTGATGTAATAACATCTAACAAAATTGACTATATCATTCACATTGGGACACATTCTGCACTGGCATATAAGGGCAATTTCCTTGAAGTATTCTATGAAGATATGCAAGCATTGAGGAATATTTTTTTAGGAATGGAGAAGACTGATTATCCGACCCGAATTATTTATTTTAGCTCTACATATGTTTATAGTGGACTGGCGATTGATACAATCGTTTCTGAGGATACCCTTTTAAACCCGAGTCACAATTTTGGATTGGCAAAATCCTTCTTTGAGCAGATGATTCTAAGAAATCACGAAAATAGTGTCATATTCAGACTATCGTCGGTGTTTGGGAAGGGTAAATACTTGCATCCAAATGCCATTGAAGTGATGGCCAAGGAAGCGATCAACAACAAATTGCTGACCATCTGGGGTAAGGGTACTCGGAGAATGCAATACGTCTATATGGAAGATGTTGTCACGTGCGTTTTAAGCCAGAAAGTATTGACTCCAGGAATTTATAATCTAGGTGGGAATCAATATGACACCGTGATGGCGACTGGTACGGCGATTGCGGATTACTATAAAGTAGATATTGAAAATCTACTCGACAAACCAGAAGGCGAGACATTGCCACGCATGGAGAACAAAAAATTGTCCACAGCGCTGGGTGATTTTGATTTTCAGGAAAACAAGTCGACCCTTATAAAATACTTACAGGATATTTCTTAAAAAAAAAGAGTAACAATACAGATGACCAATAAAAATGATTTAAAAAACCAATCGTACCAGGAATACATGGATAGAATTAAAGGGGAATCTATACCTGCGTATGAACCTGATCTGGGTGATGAAGAACTGGTTCTTTTGACAGATGTGATTAAAAGGAACTGGCTTTCTGAAGGAAAATATGTTAGAGAATTTGAGGATAGTCTGGCCAGAATATGTGAAAGAAATCATGCGCTATCTTTTAGTAATTGCACATCTGCCCTTATTACTGGAATGATTAGCCTGGGGATTGGACCTGGCGATGATGTGGCTGTCCCTAGTTTGGTACATTCCGCTGATCCAAACTCTATTTCAGCCACAGGAGCCAATCCGGTATTTGCCGAAGTAGATCCTCAAACATTATGTCTTTCAGTAGAAACAATTCAGGCGGCGATTACAAAAAAGACCAAAGCAGTATTATATGTTAGCCTGTACGGAAACGCCTCCAACCTGGATGAGATTGAAAAATATTGTTCACAAAATGACTTGATCTTTATAAATGACTGTGCACCAGCACTATTTGGTACATATAAAGGCCGCCCCATTGCATCATATGGTGATTTTTCAGCGCTTTCTTTTTTTGCAGATAAAACTATCACTACGGGAGAGGGTGGGATGCTGCTCTCAAATAACATTGATCTGATAAATGAGTGTAATATCTACAAACATGATGGCCGCAAAGAACGAGGTGTTGATGTTATTGAGCGGAAAGGTTTTAATTATCGAATTACAGAATTACAAGCTGCCATAGGGGTGGCACAAATAGGCAAGAGCAAGGGATTTATCGAGCGAAAAAAGGCGAATCACAAAACCATAAAATCTCGTCTTGCAGGTATTGATGCTGTTAGTGTATTTGAGTTTAATCCCGATGGGGATATTGTTCCGCACAGGAATATCATTATGGTTCCCAATGCGCGTAAACTCATAGATTATCTGGTCGAGAATGGCGTCGGAGCCAGAACGCTCTTTATGCCCATGCATTCTCAACCCTGTTATAATGAAAAGAATGAGTTCAAGATTACTGAGGATTTATACAAAACCGGAGTCTGTCTACCATCCGCTCCATCCCTCAAACAGGATGATATTAAATATATCTGTACACTAATAGAGAATTACTATTCTTAACGGAAGGGGAGCTATGAAAAAGATAGCAGCAACAAAACCATATTTTAGTGAAAATGACATAAGCTATATTTCTGAAAGATTTCAGGATATCCTTGCTGGGAAATCGTTTTTATCCATGGGGAAATATAGCCAGCAATTCGAGGAAGCTTTTGCCAGTTACATCGGGACCGATTTTGCTGTAGGATGCAACAGTGGTACTTCTGCCCTGGAATTAATATTCCGCGCCATCGGGATTGAGGGGAAAGAGGTAATTATGCCCTCAAACACCTTTATCGCCACAGCCAATGCAATTCTGAATGCAGGAGGCATCCCGGTATTTGCTGATTGTGATGAGAATATGAGTCTGGATTTTAAAGATACGATTTCTAGAATCACTGAGAATACAGTGGGAATCTGTCATGTTCATATAGGCGGATTGGTGACTGATTCTGCACTACAAATCGCCAGTTATTGTGATGAGCACAACCTGTTTTTCGTTGAAGATGCCGCACAGGCTCATGGTTCATCCAATATGGATAAAAAAGCTGGAACACTGGGTATCGCCGCTGGCTTTAGTTTCTTCTCAACCAAGGTCATGACAACTGGAGAAGGAGGTATGGTCACTACCAATGATCAAGATTTAGTCACCAAGATGAAATCAATTCGTGAGTTTGGAAAAGTAAAGACAGGTATCTTTACCAATTATCATACCCAGATGGGCTATAATTGGCGCATGCCAGAAGTTTCCGCCCTCATGGGAATTCGTCAACTTGAAGCAGTTGAGGGATTCATCAGGAGTAGAACTGAAATTGCCAATATTTACGATTCAGCATTAAATGGGATAGAGGGTATTCGGATAATAAAACCCACAACTGAATCCAGGTTTAATTATTTCAAATATTTAGTCATACTAGAGCATCATAAAAGAGAACTTGTCCATAAGGCCATGGAAGAAAAGGGCATTCAGCTTAGCGGATATGTCTATGAGTTGCCACTACATAAGCAACCGGTATTTCTTGAGCACCAAGAATTGTCTTTGCCAGTAACTGAGAGACTGTGCGCCCAACACATATGTCTTCCCATTTATCCGACATTGAGCAAAGAGGATGCACTGTATACAGCTGAGGCATTAATCGAAACTTTAAAAACAAATTGATTAGTTAGCGGTTACTGATTTTGTCATTTAGAAGTGACCCATCCAAATCTGTTGTATTTCTAGCAAATATCAGCCAATCCAATATTATGTTGCGATACAGATTTCGCTGCATCTAATCACGTCAATAAATCCAGGACACATTGATAATAAATGAAGATCGTCATTTTAGCAGGAGGCAAGGGTACTCGAATGGGAAAGCTTGCTGCCAACATCCCCAAACCCATGGTACTTCTTGCCGGCAAACCCATTCTTCAATACCAGGTGGAAAATGCAAAAGCGTATGGTTATGATGATATTATCATGCTTACTGGATATAAGGAAGAGGTTATAAAGAACTTCTTTGGTGATGGAAGTGCTTTTGGGGTGAACATAGAATATATCACTGATGAACATCCTCTGGGGACAGCAGGAGCGGTAAAAGAACTCGAGGAGAAATTAGAGGAAGCCTTTATCGTGTTTTATGGCGATACCATGATGGACATCAATCTGAATAATCTGGTTGATTACCATCATTCAAAAAAGGGATTGGCTACGCTGGTTGTTCATCCAAATGATCATCCTCATGATAGTGATTTACTTGAGATTGACACAAATAACAGAGTAAAGAAATTTCTAAGCAAACCACATACATCAGGTCACTACCACCAAAATTTAGTAAATGCGGCACTCTATGTTCTGGATCCGAAAATATTCAGGCATATCGAAAAGAATAAATTCGCAGATTTTGGCCGAGATGTTTTTCCCGAACTGGTTGACTCAGGTGAGCCAGTTTACGTTTTGAATACAACTGAGTATATAAAAGATATTGGGACCATCGACCGACTAAACGAAGTCGAACTGGATTATGTATCAGGAAAAGTTCAACGAATGAATACTACTTTCAAACAGAAAGCGATATTCCTGGATAGAGACGGTGTTATCAATCAGGAAGCAGAGCCCATAGATTCCGCAGGCAAATTTCAATTGCTCGCTGGTGTAGAAGACGCACTGAAACGAATTAATAAATCAGATTATCTATCAGTCGTTGTAACAAATCAACCCATGATTGCTAAGGGTTTTGCAAATGAAGCCCAGCTACAGGAAGTCCATAATTATATGGAGACAATTCTGGGGCAAAATGGTATCTATCTGGATCGTATATATTATTGTCCCCATCACCCTGAAAAAGGGCATGTCGGTGAACGAGTAGATTTAAAAGTTCCCTGCTCCTGTCGGAAACCAGAAACTGGAATGTTGGATCTTGCGGCTCTGGAAATGAATATTGATTTGAATCAATCATTTATTGTTGGAGATAGAACCGTTGATATAATGACTGGCAAGCATGCCGGTGTCAAAACTATTTTAGTTAGGGAAGGTTATGCTGGTCTGGATGGGAAATATGAGTGCAAGCCGGATTATGTATTCGATGATTTGGCAGAGGCAGTCAATTGTATCACTCAAAACGACAAAACGTATCCCGAGAAATGAGAATTTGACAGCTCTAAGGGATGTTCTCGATCCATTAATGTTCAACAACTTGAGGTAACGACGATAAAAATTTTATGATAGGGACACGAACACCATTCAGGATGAGCTTTGTAGGCGGAGGAAGCGATCTAAAAGAGTTTTACAATCGTCAAGAGGGTTGTGTATTAAGCACTACCATCGACAAGTATATGTATATTTTTATTCATCCTTACTTTGATGGGCGCATCCAGATAAAATATTCAAAAACCGAACTCGTAGACAAAATTGATGCTATCGAACATCCTATTGTGAGAGAAGCCATGAATAGATTTAAACTGAGCGGGGTTGACATAAACTCTATAGCAGATATTCCCGCCGGAACAGGGTTGGGCTCGTCCAGCTCATTTACTGTAGGTCTTTTGCATACTCTATATAGTTATGTGGGACAAACAGTAGATGCAGAAAGACTGGCTGCAGAGGCATGTGAAATAGAGATTGATATTCTGAATGAGCCTATTGGCAAACAAGATCAATATGCCGCAGCCTATGGAAGCCTGAATGTAATTCGTTTCCAGACTGATGGAACGGTCAAGGTAGAACCTGTGATTATGGAACCAGACCACTATCAGAAACTTCAAAATAATTTATTGATGTTTTATACGGGAACAACAAGGAGTGCATCAGGAGTACTTCAGGATCAAAAAAATAATCTACTAAATGAGCGGGATAAATTTGATTCATTGATCCGGATGACACAACTTGTAGAAAAGGCCAGCGCTTGCCTTACTAACTCTGATCTTGTAGGGTTTGGAAAGATACTGGACGAAAATTGGCAACTCAAAAAAAGCCTGTCGAGCAAGATATCAGGATCAACCATAGATGATATATATGCTACTGCGAAAAAAAATGGCGCTATCGGAGGCAAGTTACTGGGGGCTGGTGGAGGTGGATTCCTATTGTTCTATTGTGAAGCCGAAAATCACGATCGACTAAGGACCGCACTAAGCTCACTTCGGGAAATAAGGTTTAAATTTGATCATGGTGGATCAAGACGAATAAAAATATATGAATAATTTGAATCGGAATATTTCTGGAAGTTGATAACGGCTAGGCCACTAGTGTGTATTTTGAACTTTTTGGGTGAATCGATATTTGATTGTAATAAAGAGAGGAAAGTAAAGTGAATGAATTATTGAGAGAAAGTTTTATAGTTGATATTAATTACTTTAGGGTAATCTATGGATTAATTGTATTAACAATACAGATATTAGTAATTAACCATATATATATTAATTATTCCCACTCAAAGGAAAATAAGTACAAATTTTCTAGGAATTTTTTACTATTTGGTATGGCTATGTACCTAATCGTATTAGTTATTAAATCTTCCCTGGCTCTATCTCTTGGCATGGTGGGTGCACTTTCAATTATTAGATTTCGTACTGCTGTAAAAGAACCAGAACAAATTGTTCACTTCCTCATGATAACGGGAATCTCTATAGCAATAGCTGCTGAGAAAGAATTATTATCAATACTTCTAACACTATCGTTTACTTTAATAAGTATTATTCAAAGTAAACGACACATAGAACCAATTGAGTCAGAGAAAAAGTATATCCGAGTTATTGTTGAAGATGTGCAAGACATTAACCTGAATAATATAATTTCATTAGGCAATGATATTAATCTCCTTTCTATATCAAAAAGTCAAGATGGAAAAATTATTGCTGAATACGAATCAAATAGTAGTGACCTAAATGTGATAGAATCTTATTATACTGATTTGCTTGGAAAAAAAATATCAATTAGCATGATTACGGATGTCTAGAAAAAGAATATTACTGTGGGTTGCGGGTTTGCTGTGTCTCCTATACATGTTTGGAGGTGTATACCTATATGTATTATCAAAATATTATAACAATGGGGGTATGATTGGAAGTATAGTCACAAAAGTTACTGATAAAACAATATCATATGAAAAAGCAGTTAGTTATTCTGGATACTATATTATTCGAATAAAGGAATCAAAACCGACTTTCAGATTTATTCTTTCTGGTCGGGATATTTCATACAATGATTCTATTATAACTATGGTCTCCAGCAAAAAAACATTTGAGCCACAGTTTAAAAAATGGCGTAAAGCCAAACTTGTATATAATGACGAGGTGTATAAGATTAAATATAAGTTCCATGGACAAGACCCAAAGCCATACAAAAATGGGCATATTAGTTTAAGGGTAAAGTCTAAAAGACCGATTATAGGTAGGAGAGATTTTAGACTAATTACGGGATATGAAATGAATTATACTAATGTATTTCTCAACTCCATAGCAGGTGAATACGATCTAATCCATGAAGATGCTGGGCTGATTGTTTCTGCCCGATTTGGAAATATAGAAGAAGATTTTTACATGTATGAATCTTTGGAAAAATCCTATTATGACCGGGTGTACGGTTCCGAGATGTTGTACAAATTTAGCCCTAAGGGTGATTTTCATACAAACAGCCACTCTGATCCAATTGACAAATATTATTATGCCCTTGATAACAGTATATCTACAACTGACGATAGGATTAAATTAGGTTTCGTAAAGTACATGGACATTAGAAATGGGACAGCAGAATTTAACGCAGATGAACAGCAATATCTTGGAGATTATCTATCGTTGGTATATTTGTTTGGTCATCCACATCAAATTACTGGTGATAATGACAAGTGGCTTCTAGATGATAATATTTTACTACCTATATTTCGGAATGAAGGATGGATAATATTTCATGATCCTGCTCGAAACGTTTATGATCAATCCCTCTTTGATATTTACCTGCCAGACTCACCAAACACAATGGCGTATAAATACTTGGTCAAAGATGATCGAATACGCCAGTTTAGGAATGAAAACTTATATCAATTAACTCTTTCCCGAGACAAGATACTTTTAAGTTATGATTCATTGTTTATTAAGTATCGTGATATAACTAGAACGTACAATCAAGATTATCTTCGAATCAGTCTTAAGCACAATATTCAGAAGGATAACATTAGTAAATCATTAGATGGAATCATACAATATTTAAACATTAATGAAGTACATCTTCTACATATGCAAGATACCATAAGGTTAGTTAGTGATTCTTATGTTCGAATGGAACTGATAGTTAACGGTGTAAGTTATGGTGAGATAGAGCCCAGGGAATACCAAATAGATAACGATATATTGTTACCCCATATTCGAGAACATACTATTCCGTTTTCTGGAAAAATAAATAAAATATCCATAGTGAATACAGTAACAGGCGATACACTCGCTGAATCTGCAATTGGTTTCATTGATGTCAATTAGAGCTTCATCATACGCAAAAGTTTTATTCATTTTCCTTTGTCTAATTGTGTTTGACAAATTTGTGTACTATTCAGGCCAAGATAAGAAAAATAGGATCAGTGAGGATAAACGTGACATTGTCTCAATCGACCTAAGCCAGAAGGATTTAGATAAATTATTTTTTGGGAATGATTACTATAAATACCATGGTATAAGATCTCGCTATGGAGATAGCAACTCAAAGGTAACACAAATGCATGGCAATATGGTATTGAGGATAGATACCGACACTCTCATGTATAATGAGTACATTATCAATCCTTTTAATGTTTCGATCGATAGTCACCCTCATGATGGTCTCACATTTTCAACACAACCAAAACATATCTACTTCAATCGATTTAATTCTGGCTATTTTAATTTTACACCTGCTATTAATAAGATATTGATCGAAAAAAATAATCAGAGGTTCTCCTATACATATAGGCTTGGAGCTGATGATAGATTATATCTAGATGAGGGGATATCCGATGTTACTATTACCAATTTGAAAAATATAGTGGTATATGAAAAGAGCTACGATGTATTTACAAGCTTAAGAAAGAAGGGCATAGTTCCGATATCGCACAATGCATTCGTCTTCGTTCACAACCCATTAACCAATATTTACAGTTTATATCCAGATTTGAAGTACTTCGCATGGAAAGTAGGTAACTATTACAAGTTACCAGATGGAATTAATCTATCCAGATCAAACAATAAAGCTATATCGGATACAATCAGATTGGGACAATCAACGTCAATAGAATCTGATATGTATTATGCCAATCAGGTGATATTAGTCAGTCCTGGAGCAGAAATAAACATGTACAACGAGTCAAATCTCTATTTTGATAATTGCGAAGTAAACTTTGTTGGTTATTCAGGAGAACCTATCCTTATTCAGGGACATGGGGTGAATGGGATGTATTTTTCGGGCTGTAACAATATTATCTTCAGAAATGTTGAGGTATTTGGTATGTCCGCAATAAACAATGATATTTATCAATTACCAAGTGCAGTAACTTTTTATAAGTCAAATGTAGTAATTGATAATTGCGAATTTAGCAGAAATGTCGAAGGCGACGACTTTCTCAATTTGTTTTCGAGTAATTTTACTATCACTAATTCAAATTTCTCCAGAACTATAGCTGATGCTATCGACTCTGATTTTTCGGAGGGATTGATAGATAGTTGTACTTTCGATTCAATAGGAAATGATGGTATAGATTTTAGTGGGTCTTCAGTCAATATTAGCAACAGTAAATTCACTAACATACTTGATAAAGCAATTAGCGTTGGAGAGAACTCGCACGTAACAATTCAGGCATGCATCGTTTCTAATAACGAGATTGGCATGGTCGCCAAGGATGGTTCGACAATGGTAATTAATGAAGTACTTATAGATTCGAATAGGTTAGATATTGTTGCTTTTATAAAAAAGAGATTCTATTCCAACCCGACAATGGAAATGGATAGTTCAATATTAAAGTATAAATATCTAATTCAAGAAGGATCAAATATTCACGCAGAGGGCAGGGATAGTATTATTTATGTAACAGAAGTTGAACAAATGTTATACGGGAATACATATGGCAAGAGCTCTAAATAATATATATCGTTATGAACATAAATATGTAATTGATAAAGCCTCCTATTATACTATTCGAAAGCGTTTGTCAAGATCTGGGTTTTTATATCACCATGAGATGAATGTTGTTAATAATATTTATTATGACACGCTGGAATATAAATATTTATACGAAAATATTGATGGATTAGCTGATAGGGTAAAGTATAGATTCCGGTGGTATGGTGATCCATTGCAGACTTCAAATGGTACTTATGAAGCAAAAGTTAAGGATGGCAATGTAAATTACAAGATTCAATCAAAACTGAAAGATCTGGATATAGACATACTTAACCCACCAGAAATAAAAAAACAAATAATGGCTAGAATCAGTAAAAAAGACCAGCTCATCCTCCAACGATTACATACAACTCTAATCAATAAGTACCATAGAGAATATTTTTTGACAAAAGGCCAAATTCGATTGACGATTGACACAGAGATAGCATATATGAATCCTGCTAATGTTGATTATGGTTATCTTCATGACCCCAATATTATTGTTGAGATCAAATCTCCTGCCGAAATACTCCTTCCACTGAAAATGTTTCAGGACCTAAATCTTGTCCTTGGAAAAAATTCAAAATATGTAAATGGAGTATTGAGAACAAAGTCAATAACACTATGACTCTAGTTCACTAAAGGTATTATCGTATACCAAAAAAGGAATGTTTCTATTTAGTTGGCATGGTAAAATATTTTGAATACCTTTTAGTCGTTCTTTCTATTATTGTATCGAACTCATTGTTTTATACAACGTATAATGATGATGCTATTCTTGTGGCACTCTTACTTACTTGTGTCCTCGCATATTTTATCAGTGGGCAAAGAAAGATAAATAGATACTATTTTATCTATGGCTTGATTTGTTCATTGTTTATGCTGGCTCACCCAGCAATACTCGGGAACATGAGTATTCTAAATACTTATCTTGGATATATCATTCGAGTACTCTCGTTTGTGCTTATTATCAGCCTATTGGGATATTATAATTATACAAAGATTTATGTAAAAGTAATGATATTTGTCTGTACCGCAAATCTCATATTGTATGTTGATCAACTGTTTTTGTTTGGATTGTCGGATCCAATCGCTTCAGCTTTTAGTTATGCCACTACATTTGATAAAAATGTTTTCTATGAAAATTATATCTTTTATTGTAAACCAGTACTTGGAACCTGGGGAGGTAACTATTATGAAACATCATCAATTAAAAATCCTGGCCTGTTCGGTGAAGGTGGTGTGTATCAGTATTTTGTAACTGTAGCGCTCATAATCAACATCTTTTTCCATAAGCGGACTCGCTTGTTCAGTTTTACAAATATGATATTTATAATCTCAATCTTAAGTACTTTTTCAACAGCAGGATATCTTAACCTGGGTTTAATCCTGGCTTTCATAGGCGTTGAGATGTCTATAAACAAGAAAATATTTCGAGTCCTGACCATTATCTCCCCCTTCATCGTTTATCTCATATTTTCAACCGTCGTCTACGATAAGTTGTTTAATGAAGAATCAATGGCGTTTAAAATATCAACGACAAGAAGGATGTTAGATACAGAGGTAGATCTTAATATCATCAGCGATTATCCACTTATGGGCATTGGCATAGGAAATAATGAGCTATGGAAGAAATACTCAGACGAACAGAGCGGTGGATCATCAAGCTCAAATGGTATTACAAATTACCTGGCGAAGTTTGGCTTAATCGGGTTTATAATCACTCTCTACCCATTTTTCAGATTTAATATCAGAAAAAGACGAAACATTTTGCTTTACCTCACAACTTTAATATCAATGCTGTCTCAAGGTATGTTGATGACGCCCATTTTCCTTTTGTCTCTGTCGTTGATAAAGCAAAAGGAAGACTAGTCATTAAATTCAGTGTTATCATCGCAACCAAGAATGCAGCTCTACATTTAGAGAGTACGATTCGGAGTGTGGTTTCTCAAAATTATTTGGATATAGAACTCATCGTGATTGATTCCGAATCAAGCGATATCACCATGGATATCGTAGCGAAATATGCTGATAAATATCAAGTCAAATCTGTTAGTGAACCTGATGAGGGAATATCAGATGCTTTTAATAAAGGCATTCATATGGCAACGGGAGATTGGATAATCTTTCTTGGTGCTGGGGACACTTTTGTTCATTCAAAGGTAATAAGTGATGTGGTAGAATTACTGAGTAATAGAAAACAACTTCTGGCTGTTTGGGGGAATGTTATATTGATGAATGAGGAGGGGGAAGTGATAAAAAAAATTGTCGGGAAATATTCAAAATCTAAATTTAAAAGATACATGTCTATCCCGCATCAGGCGACCTTTCATAGCAAACAACTCTATAAAACACATGGCCTATACTTAAAAAAATATAAGGTAGCCATGGATTATGATCTTTTATTGCGAGAGATAAATAATTATGATAAGAATAATTATATGGACTATGATATTGCATACATGTTGACTGGTGGGATTAGCCAGAATAATATTAAATCAGTACTTAATGAATTTAAACAATGTCAAATCGACAATCACATCTGGCCAAAATATATAGCTTATTTACACTATCTGTGGGGCAATATTAAGCATCGATTAAAACCAATAGTGACTTACAATTATGGAAGAATATTTAAATGAAAACTTTACATATAATATCAAATTATTCCACCTCATATGGTGGTATGGCAATTGCCTGTAAAGAAATAGCTGAAGGGCTGGCAGAGAAAAATATATCCACAACAGTCGTAACGAGTAATCTTGATCATCCAAAAGGGCACATAAACAAACCCGCCAACCTTCCTATATTTGAAAATAAAGTTCGCTTAATATACTCATCTATCTCATTCCGCCCATTGGTGGCGTCATTAAAGATGATGCGCAGTCTCATAACTGAAATAAAGAATGCGGATATTATCCATATCCATGGTCTGTATCGATTTCCTCAAACATTTGCTGGTTGGTATGCCAGGAAATGCAATAAACCATATATCATTTCACCGCATGGATCGCTGGATCCCGTGCTCTACAACAAAAAGGAAAGGAAAATATTCAAGCGATTGTATGAAATTCTATTTGAAAATAAAAATTTGAAAATGGCAAATAGGATTCATTTTACCGCCGATGAAGAAATGGAATTAACTGAGTACCTCAATATTGACAAAAAGGGTGAGGTTATCAAGAACGGTATTAAGACGGCGGATTATAAGAATCTACCGGCAAAGGGCTTTTTTGCAGACGAATATAATGTGAGCAAGGAAGACTATAAGATTCTATTTTTAGGCCGGATAACCTGGAAAAAAGGTCTTGATATACTCATTAAATCTCTACCAATAATCAAAAAATCAATAAATAATTTTGTACTTTTAATTGTTGGACCAGATAATGAAGGATACAAAGCTGAAATTGAGAAAATGATACACGAATACGATATGAATGACCATGTTAAGTTTATTGATCTATTGGAAAAAACCGAAGTAATTAAGGCATATGTAGACTCGGATATTTTTGTTTTACCATCATATTCAGAGAATTTTGGATTGACTATTGTAGAAAGTATGGCTTGTGGTTGTCCAGTGGTAATTTCTCGAAATGTAAATATCCATAGAAATATATCTGATGGACAATATGGGTATGTAATTGACTGTGAACCAGCCCAGATAGCCAATGCCGTTATAGATTATTTTAATTTACCTCAGGCAGATAAGAATCTGCTTATGGATAAAATCAGTCAACATGCTCACGAAAACTATGATTGGGACAAATTGATAAACCAATTCATTTCGTTATATCAAGATACCATTAATAACCATTCAGGATTACAAAATTAATATTTTAATGATTCATCAGCATTACCATCCAGAAATGTCTGGTACTGCAAGGCGAACCAAGGAATTGGCAGAGAGCTTTGTGAAACATGGACACATCGTTTCAATCGTGACATCAATGCCGCGTGAATACAGGTCAATGCCAGGAGTTATGGAACAGAAATGTTTTGAAAAACTCAACGGTGTTGATGTTCATAGAGTTAAAACTTTGTTTGAAGTAAAAAACAATGTCATTTTTCGACTTCTCTCCTACTTGTCATTTGTAGTATTGTCTCTCAGATACGCTTATCGATTGACAGGACAATCTGATATTATCGTTTCAATTGCACCGATTTCATCTGGAATAATTGGCGCATTTCTGCGCAAAGTAGTTGGCAAGCACCATCATTTTGATGTACCGGATATTTTACCTGATCTCGGAATCAGTGCAGGGATGTTAAAAAATAAATATATCATTTCCGCTCTGTACAAGTTAGAAAGATGGGTGTACGATAATTCAAATACCATCTCAACCTGTACAAGGGGTCAAACAAGAAACATTAATGGAAAAGGTGTAGCATTATCAAAATTGCGATGGATTCCAGATTGGATTGACAACTCATTCTTTGTTCAACACCATGCAAGGAGAATGAATGATGCGAAAGAATTAATCAGTTTTCCAGGAAAGAAATTGATATCATTTTTTGGCAATATTGGCGCCTTGCAGAATCCCAAAGTCTTCCTTGATGTGATGAAATCCTTAGAGGATGATGGTCGGGATGAATATTTACTCTTATTTATTGGTGATGGCATAAAGCTGCCTGAGCTAAAACGGATCGCAAGAGAGAGAAATCAAGAAAACGTTTTATTCCTGGGAAGGATAGAACGTGAGTTAGTTCCTTCTTGTATGAAAAGGTCTGACATTCTGGTCACCAATTATGTTTCAGATGAGCATCTGGATTTGTACATTCCTGGAAAGCTCTTCGAATATGCCATTAGTGAAAAGCCCATCGTTATGGGCGCACGTGGTGATGCGAAGGAGTTTATTGAAAAATTTAAACTGGGTATGGTTGTTGAACCCTCTCATGTCATAGACATGAAGAATGCTATATTGACCGTATCAAATGATGCATATGAATTTACGCCACAAACGGCTCAGTTTCTAAAAGAGTATTCGCTGGAAAAAGTTACTAACTTATACAGTGAAGTTTTTAAATCTTTGGCGTAAGAAACCCAAAACAAATAGATACTTGATAAGAGAGAAGAAGATGTTTACTAATAAAACGTTACTAATCACTGGTGGAACAGGCTCATTTGGGACAGCTGTTCTGAATAGATTTCTGAGTACAGAGATTAAGGAAATCAGAATATTTAGCCGGGACGAAAAAAAGCAAGATGACATGCGCAAGAAGTACAATAATGAAAAATTAAAATTTATTATTGGCGATGTTCGTTCTTTTGATAGTATTAATTCAGCTATGAGGGGTGTAGATCATGTTTTCTGTGCCGCGGCTTTAAAGCAGGTTCCATCCTGTGAGTTTTATCCTCTAGAAGCCGTGAAAACAAACATTCATGGAGTCGATAACTCAATTAAAGCTGCCATTGAGAATAATGTAAAAAAAATAATTGTACTCAGCACGGATAAAGCCGTTAATCCCATTAATGCCATGGGAATGAGCAAAGCATTGGCGGAGAAAGTTGCAATTGCCAATTCAAAAATGGTCCAAAATGGGGGTACTAAGATTTGTGTAACCAGGTATGGAAATGTCATGGCTTCCAGAGGATCAGTGATTCCGCTTTTTATTGATCAGATAAAATCTGGAGAACCAATAACGATAACAGATCCAGATATGACACGATTCATGATGTCTTTAGAAGACGCCGTTAATTTGGTTTTGTATGCGTTTAAAAATTGCACCCAGGGTGACATATTTATTCAGAAATCGCCTGCTGCAACCATTCAGACCTTAGTAGAAGCGCTCAAAGAAATATTCAACGCGGACAATAAAGTTAAAATAATGGGTACTCGGCATGGCGAAAAGAAACATGAAGTGTTATTGAATCGAGAAGAATACTTTAAATCAGAGGATATGGGAGATTATTTTCGAGTTCCCCCAGATGGCAGAAGTTTGAATTATGAGAAATACTTTGAAGAGGGTGATAAACCGCTTTCTTCGGAAACTGAGTATAATTCGGAAAATACATCTCGCATGAACAAGGATCAAATGGTTGATCTTCTTTTACAGCTCGATTACATAAAACACTTGTTACAACATTAGGATTAGAACTATGAAAAAAATTATGACGATTGTTGGAACGAGGCCAGAAATCATCAAACTTAGCCGTGTTATTGCTGAATTTGATAAACATACAAATCATTGCCTTGTACACACTGGTCAAAATTACGATTATGAATTAAACGAGATTTTCTTTCAGGAGTTAGGCATTCGAAAACCAGATCATTTTCTGAATGCAGCGGGTTCTAGTGTTGCAGAGACGATTGGAAATATTATAGCAAATTCAGATCAGATAATGGAACAAGAAAAACCTGATGCAGTTTTATTGTATGGTGATACAAACAGTTGTTTATCAGTTATTTCAGCAAAAAGGAAGAAAATTCCCATCTTTCATTTTGAAGCCGGCAATCGCTGTTTCGATCAGAGAGTTCCTGAGGAAATAAACAGAAAAATAGTTGATCACCTGAGCGATATAAACATGCCGCTTACAGAACACGCAAGAAAATATCTGGTTCGAGAAGGAATTAAACCTGAAACAGTTATAAAAACAGGGTCTCCCATGAAGGAGATTCTGATGCATTATATGCCAAAAATAGAGAATTCAAACATTTTGAACTCCCTTGGTTTGAACAATGATGATTATTTTGTTGTGAGCGCTCATCGCGAGGAGAACATAGACTCTGAAATAAATTTTAAGCAATTACTTGATTCACTGATGGCCGTTGTTAAACATTTTGACAAAAGAATTATTGTGTCAACACATCCCAGGACAATGAAAAAATTGATTGAATATGATACGATAAACTATAATAAAAAAATTGAATTTCTCAAACCGATGGGATTATTCGATTATGTAAAACTACAAAAGAACGCTTTTTGTGTATTGTCCGATAGTGGCACCATTACTGAAGAATCATCTATTCTGAACTTTCCAGCAATTATGATCAGACAAGCTCACGAGAGACCGGAGGGAATGGACGAGGGGACTCTAATAATGTCTGGTTTAGGGGGAGAGGACATTATTAACGCAATAAATATTGTAACATCTTTTGATTATAGCAAAAGAGTATTTAAGGTAATCGAAGACTATGATGTTGATAATTTCTCAAAAAAAATCATAAAAATAGTCCATAGCTACATCGATTATGTGAATACGAACACCTGGAAAAAATCTGTAACTTGAAAAACTTAAAACTATTGATTTTGGGATCCAATGGTATGTTGGGTCATCTTCTGGTAGACTATTATTTATCTCGGGGTTATGAAGTTGCGGGGATCATAGAAGAAGATTGTGACATTAATCAAACGGATCTGTGGATTCGGATTGACTCTGAAAAACCGGATATTATTATAAATAGTTATCGATTGGTGATTGAACCGTGCGAGGCAGATCCAAATCGTGCAATGTATATCAATAGTTTTATCCCAAAATATTTAGGGTGGAGATATCAAGACTCCCCAGTTAGAATTATTCACTTAAGTACGGATTGTGTTTTTTCCGGGAAGAAGGGTGATTATTCTGTAGCGGATATTCCAGATGGAAGAAGCATCTATAGTTTGACTAAATATTCTGGAGAATTGCATAATTCAAAAGATTTGACGATTAGAACTTCATATCTGGGACCCAACCTTGCCGATAAGAATGAAGAGTTATTTGATTGGCTATTAGCCCAAAGTGGGGAGGTCAATGGCTATACCAATGCGTTCTGGAATGGTGTGACAACATTGGAATTGGCCAAAACCATTGAGCATGCTATAAAGAAAAACATTTCAGGTCTTTATCATCTCGGATCAGAAACAAAACTCTCCAAGTACGAATTATTGTCAATAATTAAGAATAAATACTCTCTGGATCATATCAAAATAAACACGGTTAACAATGATCTGATCGATAGGTATTTAATTGATAACCGAAAAGAATTATCAATCTCTGACTATGACACTATGTTTGAGGAACTTCATGTCTACATGCAAGCAAACCGTGAGCTTTACAATCATTATAGATTTTAGTTAAGTTGTAGATAATCAAAGAACGAGACCTCTATGAGTATTGTTTTATGCTATACGTGAAAATATTTAACTTAAACTCCTCTTTTCCCAGAAATTACCCTTAAACTTCTTGGCATTACATCCCTAAGAGCCATATACATGAGCAAAGCGGAAGTAATTACCAGAACAGGAATAGTGAGATAGAGAAGCAAAAAGATTACAGCAGTAGTTGGCTCGACAGCCCGATAGACTACTTTTTTTATTATTGTGAGCATTGGCTCGTGAACAGCAAACACAAAAAAACTACTACCACTAATCGCGAGTAAAACTTTTTTTAATGATTTTATCTTAACCATAAACTTGGACGTATACAATGCTGACCCCATACCTAATATCAAGCCCATATTGTGTACATATTGATTCACTTCATATCCTTTAGAAAAGGTATCTGCTACTAGAACCAGCAAATAGAGAATGAGTATTCCTACACCATATCTATCTAACCAAAATAAACTGATTTTGGAATAGACAAAATACGCTCCGGCATAGAAAAATGTGAACGCTGTCACAGAAGGAATAGTAATTGGCCAATAGTTGATGAACCATAGCAAAAATATAATAATCGGTAAAAATATCGTTTGTATTCTGGCAATAGAGTAGATTATGGGTGTGAGCAAAAACAATAACATTAAATCCCTTATAAACCAGAATTGATAAGATATCGGTGCTCGGGTCAAACCGAATATTGCATTTACATATTCATATATACTGAAAGATGCTATCTGGGCACTATCATTTGAAAAATAATCCTTGGTTACTGGTAAAAATTGCCCCAATGCAATCAGGATTAAGGTGAGAATGTTCCAAAACAGAAATGGAAGCATTAATGTTTTATAGCGAGAGGCAACCTTCATTTTAAAATTTTCTAGAGACCAGGAAAAACCCAAAAAATAAAGGTATCCTGAAATAAGAAAAAAAAGTGGAACGGCTATTCTTGAGAAACCCTGTGATACAATACTTTGTATAAGATCAGACAAATAACCCTGAGTACTTAGACCCACCACCGCATTAGGGAATTCAACACAGGGGCTAAAAGCATGAATGAAGACCACCCCTATGATTAAAGGAAAGCGCAACGCACTCAGCCTTTCAGACGTGTTCTTATCAATTCTCATAAAATCTCAAATTCGGTGTATGTATTTTCCTGAATAAGAACATTTGAGTAGCGACAAAAAAAAAGGTTACCTGTTGAAAGGGTAACCTTTTTCTAAGTAATACGGTATACTTTGGTTTAAAACAGAGCGCTAATATCAACCTTAACGTAAAGACCAGCATTTATCCAAGCTACAGCTCCATCGACATTGTCACTCGCGTTCAGAGAGACATTTGCTCTAGCATATGGATTCAAGACAATTGGAACACCTGGGATGGCGTAGGAGAAACTAGCACCAAGTGCACCACCTAAACCTTGTCCATAATACCCTGCACCTGCCTCAGCGGAAATGGCACCACTAGGTGTATTCAGAACAGCTGTGTTAATTGTGGCAAGGGCAATGTAGCCTTTGTAATCTGCAATGTCACTAAAATCAAACATACCCAGTTCAAGTCCTGCGCCAATGTCAAAAGGACCCACTGAGAATCCATACGGGGTATTGATAGTTACACCGTACATAAGATTGGGCGCTCCATCCCCAAGTCCCGAGCTCATGTAGATAGGGTAGCCAATATTCAAGCCAGCAGTATATCCAATCAGAGCAGATCCACTCGTGACCTCTGTTTCCATGGTTCCCTCTTCTGCCAGCATGGCTTCTAGAGCATCGCCGGCATCTTCTTCGACTACAGCCTCTTCCATGACGGCTGTAGTATCGGTCATGAACATCTCGTCCATGGCCATGGTGTCAACGGCGGCAGAATCAGCAACCATCTCAGTAGCCATTTCCTCAGCGGGAGCTTCCATAGCTTCCTGACCGAAAGCGGCGACAGCGAATACTAGAATAAATAGTAAAGAAAAACGTTTCATGTTTCCTCCAAAGTTCTTCATTTTTTCAGGTCAGGATGACCCATTTCTTTAAATTGATCTCGAAATACCCCCATCGAGGTCATATATTTCTCGATAACGCGTAAATAATACACTTCTACCTCCCTAAAAGCAACGTTCATTCCATTGTTTCATAAGGTTTTTTGCATCAATTAGTCGTCACAATTTGTGAAGACTAATTGATGCATTTCGGCATATTTGGAAGCGACATCGAATCAAGCAGATTGTGTTTTAAGTATCAAATGTTCCATAATTTTCAATATCCCCACAATGTTTACCATTTAACTTCAGTTTGGTGTTTACCCTACTCTAATAAATCTTTGGAGAACATATACCCACCTTTATATTGCCGCGCTAAATCGGGGCGTAGTGTCTCCTTCGTCAGGCTCAGGAAGACACATGGACATTGTTCCTAACACGGTTAATGAGCTTCCTTGAAAAGAATTTATTCCTGCGATAGTGGTGGGAAGTATGAAAAAATGAAAAAGGATTGATCCTTATGTCTGGAACTTTGCGGATGCGCGTCTTTCTGGTAGTGCTTCTGATCGGAAGTGCTGCCTATATGTTGAAAGATACCATTAGCTATTACACAATGGATGAGACCCAAAAAGAAGCCCTCATTGAGAGCGGCGAGATGGATGAGATACGCAAGAACATTATCCATAAAGGTTTGGATCTCCAGGGCGGTATGCATGTTGTCCTTGAAGTCGATTTAGAAGAATTGATTAAAACTCGGGTAGAAGATAATGATGCTGAGATCGATGCTCTAATTTCTAGTAGCCTCGAAGAAGCTCAAAATAACGAGACTGATTTTTTCCCCACCTTTGCCAAGAATGTGGATGCGACGAACATTCGTCTCGCTCGCTATTTCCCTATTTATGAAAAAGGTCCAAATTCAGACGTCATGGATGCCCTGGAAGCTGATGCTAAAGATGCTGTTGATCGTGCCGAGGAGATTATCCGAAATCGCGTTGACCAGTTTGGTGTTTCAGAACCAACCATCCAACGCCAGGGTGCCTGGAGAATCGTAGTCGAATTGGCTGGTATTTCTAACCAAGCCCAAGCTCGTGAACTGATTCAGGCGACAGCCCTCCTCGAATTTGTCCTTGTACACGAAGATCCTCAATTACTGGATGAAGTGATCCGCAATATTGACAAGGCCTGGGCTGCAGATATGGGTGATGAGATCCTTGAGGATTCTACTGAAATAGTGGCTGAGGCTGATACGACTGTTGATGAGGCCGCTCCCAGTTTGGCTGATGTCCTCTCTGGAGATGAAGGTGATTCTCTGAGTATCACCGGTACAGGTGATGTGGGTCGGCCATTCTCTTCATTGATTAATGTCGGTAGCAACACCATCTGGGTTCCTGAGGAAAATGTACGCTCTATTAAGCGTAAACTTGAAAAACCTGCGATAGCTGCAGCGGTTTCGTCAGATAGCAAACTCGCCTGGGGTGTTTCACCACGTGACATTACGGGTGATGGTCGCATGCACAGAGCGCTCTACCTCATGAAGGGGACTGCTGAATTAACCGGTGATGTAGTGACTGATGCTAGAGAATCCTTAGGTGGTTTTTCAGGAGCAGAATTTGTGGTACATCTCTCTATGAATGATGAAGGTTCACGTGAGTGGACCAAGATTACCGCCGGAAATGTTGGCAAGCGGATTGCCATTGTCATGGATGGAAATGTTCACATGGCTGGTGTTATCCGCGACAAAATTGCCGATGGCCGCACTCAGATAGAAGGTATGAATGATCTTCAGGATGCCAAGAAACTGGCAGTTGTTCTACGTGCTGGAGCCTTGCCAGCTCCAATGATTATTGAAGAAGAACGCACCATTGGTGCTTCACTGGGGGCTGATTCTGTGGCAGCTGGTACACAGGCCACTGTATTTGGATTTATCCTGGTTGTTATTTTTATGGCAATCTATTATAAAGGTGCTGGACTGATCGCTGACGTTGCGCTCGTCCTGAATCTTGGATTTACTCTGGCAGTTCTTTCTACTCTGAATGCTACTCTAACACTTCCTGGTATTGCTGGACTAATTCTTACAGTGGGTATGGCTGTGGATGCCAATGTGCTCATCTTTGAGAGAATTCGTGAGGAATTACGCAATGCTAAGACCGTTAAGAAATCAATTGATGACGGGTTTAACAGAGCATTGACCACTATTGTGGATGCAAACCTGACCACCATTCTGGCTGCTGGTGTTTTATGGCAGTTTGGGAGTGGAACTGTGAAAGGGTTCGCCACCACATTGTTCTGGGGCATTCTATGCTCCATGGTCACAGCTATTT
>Ga0233437_1002113_pt1 | contig 31916 bp, 30 predicted proteins | sample SI_122_August201_FD_182714 | JGI IMG/M metagenome (GOLD analysis project Ga0233437, IMG submission 182714) | Seawater microbial communities from Saanich Inlet, British Columbia, Canada - SI_122_August2016_200_MG | ecosystem: Environmental > Aquatic > Marine > Inlet | place: Canada: British... | reverse complement strand
CCGCCTATTTTTTTGCATAAAAAAAGGCCCTGATAAAGGCCCATTTATTCTGATATTTTTTGGATTTGGTCAATATATTTCGATAATCTGATCCTTCACTGAATCAGTTTAGCGTGGCGATTAACAGTCTCTACCTCGGTTGCTCCCGACTCCTCAGTGCCTTCATATAGTTCCCGGCCCGCCTGCTCATACGCCTCGTCATCCGGGTAGAACACCCCGGCATCTTGGCCAATGAGGGAACCCTGTTCATAACCAACCAAATCGTAAAACGTCTTATTGGCCCAATCCAGTTTCCGGTTGATGAATAAACAGACCCCAACAGGAGAAGCAGTAAGAATTGCCTTTATTCTCTTCTCGTTTCCCCGTAGGCCCTCATCCTGTTTTGCAATCCTCTCGCTTAACAGAGCCGCTACGGAACCGATAGCTACAAACATAAGAGCCCGAAAATAGTCATTGGCAGTTCCTACACCATCTCGAAATAAATAGTCGCTGAAAATCAGAAATACGGCCAAAAACAGGGCTACGGCCAAACCTTTCCTTTTCCACCATAACGATGCCAAGATAATTGGAACATAGAAGAAGTGGGTAAAAACATTGCCGATTTCAAGAACATCATGAAAATAGAATGATAGAACGCAGCAGGCAGCTAAAAGGACGGCCATTAGACTGATTTTTTCTTTTTGTCTTTTAGATTTTACTCTCATCGATTTATCATAAGTTGGTTTTCCGACCATTATCAAATATCTCCAAATCCAAAAAAAACCTATTTAAAGCATCGCGTGTTCGGAGGGTGTGCATTCACTTCCGAAGGTTCACCATGGGTTGCCCATCGGGTATGGGCAATGCCGGTCATCCCGTTTATTTTCCGGTTGCTAACCTTGGCTTCAAGCTCCGCAATTTTTCCACAGATGGACTGTTTTTCGGCTGCTGGGCTTGGGCCGGGTCAGACAGAAACAGTGGTCTGAAGAGAAGTTTATGATCTATTTGGTACATGTTTTTCAAGCCTGTAAATTGCGGGAAATAAAACCCATCGTATTATAAATCAATCTGGCTACCGTGAACTCAGCGGAATGGAAACCGTGAATCGGCGCAAGTTCCACCACGTCAAAACCGACCACATTTCTTCCACTGATGATCGTTTTCAGGGCCTCGGCCATTTGGAACCAGGTCAATCCTCCTGGTTCTGGCGTTCCGGTGGCGGGCATCAGGGAAGGATCCAGGCTGTCCACATCAACGGAGATGTAGATGTTCATGGGAAAATCGTCAGGTAGAATGCTGGAGGGGACGCCACTACCTGCAATATCCATAGCATCCAGGTGTCCGATTTGATGATCTCGGCGGAAAACGGCTTCATCCAACGACAGGCTGCGAACGCCGATCTGAAAAAGATCGAAGCCATAATCCAGCACACGACGCATAGCGCAGGCATGATTGTAGGGAGATCCCTCATAGGTATCCCGGAGATCGGCGTGGGCGTCAAACTGAACCACCCCCACCGGATGGCTAAAAAGCCCGAATCCCCCCAAAGCCCCCACCGAAAGGGTGTGTTCGCCCCCCAGAATCACCGGAATCTTTCTCCGTCCCACAAGGTCTTTGACTTGTTCTGAGAGTTCACCCAGAACTGTTTCCGGCAATCCTTCGCAGTTCAAAGGGGCCTGGGTAAAAATCCCCATATCCGCTGGAATGCCGACCCCGTCAAATAGTTCAAGTTGCTGCGATGCCGTCAGAATGGCAGAAGGCCCCTTGGCCGTCCCTGTTCCGTAGGTGACGGTCTTTTCATAGGGAACCGGCATAACGTGGAAAAGCGCTTCATCGGGATCCGTCTCGCCCAGTTCAGAGGCAAGAAAAGACGGGTATGGCAACCCTTTGTTTTCCGGTATCTTCACAGGAGAGATCATGACAGGCGGCTCCGATAATCTTCATAACCGAATTCACGAACCAGCGTATAGGAATCGACGTCACTGTCGTAAAGGGCTATGGAAGGAAGATGCACGCCATTGAAGGTGGTGGTCTTCACCATGGTATAGTGGGCCATGTCCTGAAAAACAAGCTTTTGCCCCACATGGAGGGGGTGATCAAAAGCATATTCCCCCACCACGTCCCCGGCCAGACAGGAAATTCCCGCCAGACGGTAGGTGTGGGGCGTCTCTCCCGGCATACGGGCACCCGCCACCTCGGGTCGGTAGGGCATTTCCAGGACGTCCGGCATATGAGTGGGGACACTGGTATCCAGGATGGCAATGGGCATGTCATTATGGACAATATCCAGAACCGTGGTCACCAGGACACCGGCGTTCAAGGCCACCGCCTCCCCCGGTTCCAGATAAATCTTAATCGGATAACGCGACATAAATTTCTGAATCAGGCTGCAGAGTAAATCCACATCATAATCCCCACGGGTAATGTGATGTCCACCACCGAAATTAACCCATTTCATGGACGGAAGAAATGTACCGAATTTTTCTTCGAACACGGACAGGGTACGCGCCAGAGCGTCTGCATTATGCTCGCAGAGCGTGTGGAAATGAAGGCCGGAGATCCCTTTAAGATCCTGGCCTTCAAATTGCTCTCGCCGCATGCCCAGACGGGAACCGGAAGCGCAGGGATCATACAGAGGCACCTTCCCTTCGGAATGTTCGGGATTCACACGGATCCCGCAAGCAATGGATGCAGGCGCATCTTGAACAGAGGATCTGAATCGTTGCCATTGAGAAAATGAATTAAACACCAGCACATCGGAATATTGCACCAATGACTCCAGATGGTCCTCACTGTAGGCGGCCGCAAAGGTGTGTACTTCCCCCCGGAAGTCCCGACCCAGGCGGGCTTCGTGGGGAGAACTGGCACACACCCCCCAAAGGGTTTGCCTCAGCAGCGGAAATACACTGAACATGGCAAACCCTTTCAATGCCAGAAGAATCCGGCAACCGGTGCGGTCTTGAACGTCCTGAAGAATGGCCAGGTTCCGCTTGAGGGCCTGTTTGTCAACCACAAAACAGGGGGTTTTCACCCGGTCCAGATCCAAACTTAGAGGGTTACTTCGGTCCATGGCAGGCCGTATTGATTGAGTTTTTCCATAAAAGGCGCCGGATCAAATTCTTCCATGTTAAAAACTCCCTTGCCGTGCCATTGTTTCGTGAGCATCATCATGGCGCCGATCATGGCGGGCACGCCCGTGGTGTAGGATATGGCCTGGCTTCCCACCTCATCATAAGCCTTTTCATGGTCGCAGATATTGTAAATATAAACCTTTTTTTCTTTGCCATCCTTGATACCCCTGATGAGACATCCGATGCAGGTACGGCCTCGGGTCAACGGCCCCAGGGAACCCGGATCTGGCAGAAGCGCTTTCAGGAACTGCAACGGCACAATCTGCCGGCCCTCATATTCCACCGGATCGATGCGGGTCATGCCCACATTTCCAAGCACCTCCAGGTGCTTGAGGTAGTTATCGGAAAAAGTCATCCAGAACCGGGCCCGCTGGATATCCGGCATATGGCGGGTCAGGGATTCCAGCTCCTCATGATACATGAGATAGATTTTTCTGGAGCCGATACCTTCGGGAAAATTAAATTTCTCGGAAACGGACAGGGGCTCCGTCTCCACCCATTGCTCTTTTTCGTAGTAACGTCCGGGAGCTGTCACCTCCCGAATGTTGATTTCCGGGTTGAAATTGGTGGCAAAGGGCTGCCCGTGGTCCCCGGCATTACAGTCGATGATATCCAACTCCCGGATTTCGTCAAAATGCATCTTTTTCGCCCAGGCGCAAAAGACATTGGTGACCCCGGGATCAAACCCACTGCCCAACAGGGCCATAATACCCCGTGCCTTAAAACGTTCATGGTAGTCCCACTGCCACTGGTAGCAGAATCGAGCCTCATCCAGGGGTTCATAATTGGCGGTGTCCAGATAATCAACGCCGGTTTCCAGGCATGCATCCATAATATGAAGGTCCTGGTAAGGCAGGGCCACATGAAGTACCAAGTTTGGTTTCACAGCCCTGATCAGTTCTACCAACTCCGGTACATTATCCGCATCCACCTGTGCTGTCCGAATGGGTCTTGAAAGTTGAGCCGCAATTCTGTCGCATTTTTCAAGGGTCCGGCTGGCCAGGCAAATATTTTCAAAGTCCGGCGCCTGGGCGCATTTGTGGGCCACCACCTGCCCCACACCACCTGCGCCGATAATCAACACATTGGCCATGTTACACTCCCTTCATCGTTCAAAATAGGTATAGCCTCGAAGTCCCGCCTCATAGGCTTTCATGATCCGGCGACGCTCCTGGGCCGTGATCTTACGTTCGCTGACGGCCCTTTCAGCAAATTCCAGGAAACGTGCCAACATGTTTTTGGGTTCGTATTCCACATAGGACAGAACGTCCGCCACCGTATCCCCCTCCAATTCCCTGACAAGACTGTATTGGCCATCTTCAGTCACCCTTATACTCACCACATTGGTATCGCCGAACAAATTGTGCAAGTCCCCTAAAGTCTCCTGGTAAGCGCCCACCAGAAAAACCCCGAGATAGTATTCTTCCCCTGGGGTCAATTCGTGCAGGGGAAGGGCTTTTCGAACACCGTGAATATCGATAAATTTATCAATTTTGCCGTCACAATCGCAGGTAATGTCGGCCAGCGTTACGAGATTGGAAGGCATTTCATTGAGCCTGTGAATGGGCATGATGGGGAAAAGATGCTCGATGGCCCAGGCATCGGGCAGCGATTGAAAAACACTGAAATTTCCGTAATAGATGTCTGCAAGGGCAATTGGAATTTCCTGGAGATCCTTGGGCACAAATTTCAGTTGGGTGATGTTCTGAGCAATGTTTCTTACCAGGTGCCAGAAAATGTTTTCAGCCAGCGATCGCTCCCGCAGTTTGATTTCACCCAGTTTGAAAAGCTGGCGCACCTGATCCCGATAATAGATGGCATCGTTGTAGCACTCCTGGGTATTCTTTAGGCTCAGGCCTTCCAGGGTATCAAACAGATTCTGAATAATTTCGTGGGTCCCTTCAGGCAGATTTTCAGGCAAAGGACGTCCTTCAAAACGGCTCTTGTCCAGAACATTGAATAACAGGACTGAATAGTAGGCGACGGTGGCGCGTCCCGTCTCGGTAATGATGGTCGGGTGGGGAACCTGTTCTTCATCCAGGATGCTCATGATGGCTTCGATCACATCGGAACAATATTCATCCAGTCGATAATTTCGGCTGGTCATGTAGTTTGTGTTGGAACCGTCATAATCCACGGCCAAACCGCCACCCAGATCGAAAAAACGCATGGGTGCGCCTTCATTCACCAAACCCGTGTACACGCGACACGCCTCCATGACCGCTGCACGGATGTCCCGAATATTTGGAATTTGGGAACCCAGATGGTAATGGAGCAACTGAAGACAGTCGAGCTTGTCATGGGCTTCGAGTTTTTCTACCAATTCAAGGACCTGGGTTACGCTCAATCCGAAAATGCTCCGATCACCGCTGCTCTCCATCCAGTGACCGCCGCCCTGGGTGGAAACTTTGATGCGAACACCGATCAACGGGAGAATTCCCAGCGCTTTGGATCTGTCGAGGATCAGGTCCAGTTCACCAGGCATTTCGATCACAAAAAAGCATTTGAGCCCCATCTGGCGAGCATAGAGCCCAAGATCCACGAACTCCTGATCCTTGTAACCGTTACAGATCAGACATGCTTCCGGATCATCAAGGAATGAAAGGGCGGCAATGAGTTCCGCTTTACTGCCGACTTCCAGGCCGTGGTGATATTTGGCGCCAAACCGGGTGATGGCCTCCACCACCTGTTGCTGTTGATTGACTTTAATGGGGTAAACGGCTCTGTAATCCCCCTGATATCCGTTCTCCTTAATGGCCGAATAAAAACTGTCATTCAACTCTTTGATTTGGGAGTGGAGAATATTTTCAACACGAAGGAGCACGGGCATGTCGTAACCCCTGTCCATGATACCGGAAAGCACTTCTTTGAGGTCAACGGTAATCTCCTTATTATGGCGAATGGGCCGAATAACCACATTGCCCTCTTCCGATATATCAAAATACTCCGACCCCCAACTTCGAATATGGTACAGTTCTGCGGAATCCTCTTCGTCCCATCTTTCCATAACCGCTTTCTTAATCACTTTTCGCCTCAGTTAATGATGTATGTGCAATTACTCTCCGTCTGATTACCCGGGCGCTGCGGTTTCATTCCCTTACACCCTGATTTCCAACGATTTCCCAATCTTCATATCGCTTCCGGCCTCTATTGCTTCGGCTGTTTCCCGAATTGGCCGACTTTTGTTTGTTTCTTCGACACTCCGGACACCTTTTGGGCGCATTAAATCCCTGTAAATTCAATCGTTTCTGATCCGCCACAGTAAAGGTAAAAGGATTGTCGCACTGAATGCAATAAATGGTCAGATCTCCCATTGTATGGACTCCCATTATTCGTTTCGTCTTCAACATTTCCCTAAAACGAAACAACGAAAAGCTTCTTCTTGGACAAACACATCGTTTTGCTGTCAACATGCAAACCCAATCATTCAGAATTAAAAACCGGTTTATCAACAGCGGAGTTCATCTCCCTCATTTTCGAAACTTAATCCCTCATAGAGATCGTAATAGTCAATATCATCATCGTCGGAATCCATGTCCTCCAGCGGTTCATAATCCGTGACCAGAATCCGTTTGGTGCCGTCCTTTTCCTCCGTAACCATACCTGTAACTTCAACTTGGGTATCGCATAGATCAACCAGCTCATGCCACAAGGCATTTTGTTCCACATTATAGCTGTCGTCATCAGCTGAAAGTTCAAAGTCGATAATATCGTCATCGTTATCCCATTCAGAGGCCATGAGGAGACCCGAAATCGTTATTTCCAAAGCATCGTTTTCAAAATCCATAAGACTTTTCCTTTCATAATTTTATTCCAAAATAATTTGCCGGCCTACAATTCGTTTTTGACAACACCCATGCGAACATAGTGTCAAAGCAATGAAAAAATGAACAGCAGATGGCTGAAACAGTTATGCCATATATCCCAATAGGGCGCTAAAGCAATAATCGCGCCAAAAGCATTTTGATAAGTTTGATTAAGCGATTTTAAATGCTATCATTAAAGATTATGGATTTGTAATTCCAGAGTATGGGAAAAGAAAGAACAAATAATGCCTTTCAGCTTTTCTAGTCTGGTTAACTAATTGAGTTAATAAGGTTATTCCTGAAAAGGAACTCAAATTTCCGCTTTTGGATGAATCGGAACAGAAAGTTCTCATTTATAACGGCTAATGGGATATGAAAGTGATAGCCTTTTCATGGGGAACTGGCGTAGCGTGGATTCCTTTCATGGCGAGAATACCAAACAGGATTTCTTGTGCTTAACAGCATGACCTCCCAAGCCTGCTCTTGTTAAATACGCACGTTAATAATGATCATATGTGAGACGCTCCGGTCTTAAGCGCAAGCCCCAGCCCGGGTTTTTCTGTGGGAAATAGAATTCCCTTTCGAAGAATGACGGCCCCCGCGGCGGGATCGTTTTTCAGATCCAAATGGCCATCAAGGTCGGCGTAGACCACATTGGGACAAGCCAGAGCGAAATGAAGCCCCGCGGCAATGGCCAGGGCCGATTCATCCATGCAACCTACCATGGCCTCCAACCCCGCCGCCTTTGCAACGGCATTGATCTGCTGTGCTTCGCCGATCCCCCCTACTTTCATGAGTTTGATATTGACCATGTCGGCCAGGTCTCCCCTTGCAATACGAAAGGCATCCCGCAAGGTCATGAGACTTTCATCAGCCATCACTGGAATGGATGCCTTTCGGGTAACACATTTCAGGAGATCCGGTGCTCCCCGTGGGGTGGGTTGTTCCATCAGCGCCAGGCGTGCTTTCCGCGTTTTTTCAACAAACCGCAGGGAATCTTCCACGGTAAATCCCTGGTTGGCATCGAAACGAAGTTCCATGGACTTTCCCACAACCTCCCTCACACGAAGCAGTCGGGCGATGTCGGAATCCACATTGAGGCCCCCTTTCAGCTTCAGTGCGCGAAAGCCCAGACCCTTCCAGTGCAGGGCCTGCTCAAGGGTCTCCTTTTCGGGCAGAATTCCGATGGTAACGCTGGTTTTCATCCGGTCCCGAAAACCGCCCAGAATCTTCCACAGGGGAAGGCCACAGATTTTTCCCAAAATGTCCAGAAGCGCCATGTCCACGGCAGCCAGGAGGGAAGGCCGGTCCTTCAAATGGGTTTTGAGGTCCTGCATCAACTTCGCTCGTCTCAGGGGATTTCCGCCCTTGAGCAAGGGAATAACAACCGAGCCAACGGCCTTAAGCAACATGTCAACCGTTTCCCCGGTAACCGGTTCATCAGGCGCAGCACATCCATACCCGTTGAGCCCGCTGGAGGTCTCCAGGCGAAGAAACAGGTTGGTGGTGTCACGAACGGTCTCATAGGCAATGGCATAGGGTTCATTCAGCGCCAGGGGCACAGGCCATGCCTCGATCTGCACAATTTTCATTGGCCCTAATACCTCTTCTGATATATTTCGTCCAGGCTCAGTCGCTGCAGTTCTTCAACAAGGGCCGCCAGGTTTTCAATCATGACCCGCCACATGCGCTCTCCTTTTTCACGGCTACCCAGGGTGGGGTCGCCCATGACGCCGGATGGAGAAATCTTTGAGGTGTGAGCATACCACCCCACGCTTCGTTTGGAAGTGAAATCCAGGTAACGGCTGGAAAAACGGGGTACAAATTTCTTGATCTTGTTGGAACGTACCATATGGGGCCGGGTGACCAGACTGGTGCTGGTTTCAATTTCACCCGCATGGACGTCGTTGGGTGTATCCGCCATGGCATTGATGTCCGGATCGCTGCTCTCCCCCGTATCCACACAGGTAAAGATATGGGCATCCCGGTTGATCATCTGGGCCGCGAAATGAAGGGCCGGGCTGTTTCCGCCATGCCCGTTGACAATCACCAGCTTGGTGATACCGTGCTTCACGGCGCTCATGCCGATATCGTACACCATCTGGGAAAGAGTCTCGGGGTTGACACTGAGGGTGCCACTAAAGTCCTCATGATGATAGGAAACACCGTATGAAACCAGCGGAAGAACCAGGGGTCTGGGCGATTTACAGAGCTCCGCCACGGCCTTTGCAAGATAATCCGCGTCAAAGGCATCGCAATCCAGGGACAGGTGCGGGCCATGCTGTTCAATGGCGCCCACCGGCAGCAAAGCCACATCCACCTCCTGAAACCGGCGTTCCGCTTCCGGCCATGTGAGTTCGCCGAGAAGATAATCGCAAATTTTTCCACTGGGATCCGCCGCACGTTTTTCCCTGTGAAAGGGCATGGACGTCGGGTGCTCAAACGGATAAGGCCGGCCCATGACGGAATCCGTCCATAGATCCATCTGCTCCCAAGACCGGCCGCGCCGCCTGACAGCCCCTTTTGCGTGCTCCATACAGATCCGGTAAAGAGGTTCCCGGATTTCCAGGGGAATGCCGTCCAGGGGAGATTTTTCCGATTCAAAACGAAGTTTCATGACTTGAGTCTGTTTTGACCCACGCACCCTCCCTATCACGGGTTTCGATAGTAAGCCTTTTTGGTGAAGCAGAAATGCCAGATATTGTATCCCGTCCACCTCCTGATGAACGCCCTTTTCCGCCACCTGCATAAGACAGCGATTCACCTGTTCGGTGGTGTATCCACAATGGGTGACATCGGCATCAATGGCCAACAGCATGGCCACAATCCGCATGCATTTTTCGCAGCTGCCGCAAGGTTTGATATTTTCCCCATCCTTGTGGGCGGAGTGACAAGAAACCTGGTGCTGCTGCAATTCCCCGTACCGCTCAGCAAGAGTTTTTTCGATGAGCAGTTCCGACATGGATCTCAGGATGGAAAACTGGCTGATGCCCCAACCCTTCCGATAAAAATATCGGGTCAGGGCATTATCAAAATACCGGCTCTGGTCATAAAGTCCGTCATAGTGAGTAATTCCCTTATGGGACAGCCGGCGGGTGGTATCGAATTCATCGCCGATCACCAACCGTCCCACACCTCTTTTCAGCAATAGGGGCAACGCACCGAAAATGAACACGGCAACGGTCCATAATCGAATAGGATATTCATCTGAACGTACATTAGCGAAGTCTTTTCGAATAAAGGGCAGGTGTCGCAGCATCCAATTGAAAATCCGGTCCGAATTGGTCCAGACCCGGGATGTGTGGGGAATGCTATCCCGGAAATATCGATAGGCATTCAGGGCCGTGAACCAGTGTTTGCCTGATTCATTCAAAAAAACAGGATGCACCTCCAAACCCATTTCATTCAATAAACCATAGCTCAGGAGGCTGTCTTTTCCACCGCTGCTAAGGACCGCGTAGCGCGACGCCTCTCCTTCCCGCTTTTCCCATGCTGAACCATATGCGGCAGGATCCTTCGCGGGCTCATTTTTTCCCTCGAACAGGAGTTTCGTGGTGAGATAAGTCTCTTTTTTAATGGTCGGCAGTTCCGCCGCCGGCCCTCTAAGAAAAGGATTGGGTTCCAGAAATTTCTTGACATAGATCTCCCTTGCCGTATTTCGGGCCATATCCCGAATAAACCGCCGGTCGTCCTTGTCAAATGAACCCAAAAAAGCGATTTCTTTGCAGAACAGCCCATAATTCAGGGCTATCTGGACGGCCATCATTTCCGCCAGATTTTTACAATCCGTCGCATTGGGGTCAAACACATCCTCTTCAAATTTGTAGATCAATTCCCTGGTTTCAGTCTGACCGTTCCGGGTTACCCGATATTCAGCGATCAAGCGGCGCTTTTCCAGTTGAACCGGTCCCACCTCAAGCCGTTCTATGACGTGCAATGTTGCAAGCGGGTCCTTTTCAGTTCCTGCCGTGGAGTTATTTTTTTTCTCAACCATTTCACCCGTTCCTTACGATTTGATATGAGGTTCCAGAATCCGCACCAGTTCCTTGGCCCCGTCTTGAAGAACATCAAAAGCGGGAAGGCCCGTATTATGGGTGATCTCACGGCAAACCCGGTGAATATCCCCGGGCTTCAGTCCTTCGTGGTTCACTGTTACGGCAACCACCGGTTTTTCCGACAACAGTTCAATGGCCTGGATCTGTTTTTTCAGTGGATGGAGGGGGTAACCTGGAAAACCATCGTACTCCCGTCTGCCCGGTGCATGTTGAAGCACCACCATATCCGGCCGTCCGGCCGCGAGGATTTCAAAACCGCCCGGATAGGCCGGATTCATGAGGCTCCCCTGTCCCTCGAGAATAATTACCTCAGGAAGAATCTCACGCCACGCCCGCCATACGGCATGCTCAATCTCACCTGACACAAAATCGTTGATCAGGGAATCCAGGATAATGCCGTATGAAACCCCTTGCATCCAGGCCGTCTGACCTGTCCCAATCATTTCGGTGGAAAAGCCCTCCGATTGTAACGTATCCGCTAGAATCCATGCGGTGGTACGTTTTCCGATGGCAGAATCAGTTCCCAGAACCGCCACATTCAGGCAGGATACGTCTTCGATCTTCCCATTAAAAAAATGAAGGTTCTTTTTTTCAGGTGATTTTCGAATGTCCCTGATCCGAACATTCATTTTTTCAGCCATTGCCATCATCTCCGCGTCCTCAGAGAGAAAATCATGAAGACCGGAATCCACATGCAGGCCATGATCCAAAGCGAATAGGACATCTTTCCGTGCGGATGGGGGAAGACGCCCCCCGTCCGGTGCCAGTCCCACCACCAAATGCGTGGCCGCACGGGAACTGCCGCTGAAAACCTCAATGGCATCACGGATGTTTTTGTGGATGGGAATGTGGTTGTTTGTGCCGTCCAAAATGAAGCCTGCATCTTCACCCGCATGGCGGGAATCCACCACCGAAAGAATACGGTAGCGTCGGGATCGTCGAACCAGACCGTGGGCGGTTTTTCCATTGGTCGTTCCAAAAGCGCCTTCACAATAGACAATGGCATTACCATCAAGACTTTTTTTCATTGATTTCTCCCCGTGAGAATAACCACATACCGATCTCCCGGCAGTGGCGCTTTTCGGTGTTTTTCCATGAGCGCAATCAGACCCGCCGTCGAAGCAGGGAGGGCGTTGAGCCCTTCCTTATGGCGAATCATTCGTGCATAGGTCGTCATATTCCGGTCGCTGGCATTGGAGGCCCAACCATTGGTATTGCGAATGGCTTCAAGGGCATGATCCCCATCAATGGCATGCCAGTTAATGAGTGGTTCGTTGATCGGTGTTTCCCGGATCCGATCGGGTGAGAGGTCCTCGCAGCAGGGTGTTTTCTTTACATAGGCCCGAATGATCGGGTTCTTATTATGGGAAGAACCGGCCACCATGCGGGGAATTCGGGAGGTCTTTCCTCGTCGGTAGAGGCTCGAGAAACCCCTGTAGATACCCGCAAGGGTGGTGCCGTTTGATACGGGGACCGCCACCACAGCCGGTGCGTCCCGCAATTCATCGTAAATTTCGTAGGCAATTTCCCCATATGCTTTCAGTTGTATGGCCGTGTTGGCCCCCCCGGGATTGGCATCATAAATTTCATCCAAATCTGACCTTGCCCTTGATGCCATCACCGCATTCTCATAATTCCCGGGAACACGCACAATCTCCGCACCAAAATCCGTCATTTCACGGATTCGGCGCGTGTGGTATCCTTCCGGAATATAGGCAATGCATCGCAACCCCGCCATTGAGGAAGCGATGGCCATGGCAGCGCCGTAATTGCCGCAGGTGGCCACGCATATGGTATCAAATCCACGCCGCAGGGCGTCCATGGCCTGGGCAAAGGCGATGCGGTCCTTCTGAGCACCTGTTGGATTTCCCCCTTCAAATTTTAAATATATCTGCCGAAGGCCCACATCCCGCTCAAGATTCCGGGATCTCGTCAGGCTCGTGTCGCCCACTTCCGATTCAACGATATCCTCGTAGGCCTCCAGTCTCGTTTCCAATGGTTGATGGGGATCAGCCGCCAAGCGTTTCGGCATTTCCAGTTCCGCCGCGATAATCGGCGCCTGGGATTTGGCCCCATCAAGCATGCTGAGAATGGATATGGCATGATTTTGGATTGCTTCAGCCATGGTCCCTCCGTAGCTGCTTACTTCCAAATCTGCAGGCTAAAAGACCTGAAAGAGATGAAATTCTGTTATCCGAATAATTTTTCTGTCCTGCTCCCATCGATAAGACCCCTCAACTAGAAGTTCCTGCTGCAACACATCAAGCAATTCCCGCGTTGTTTCACTACGGTCCACTTTGTATTCATCCTCATCAAACGTGAATAAAGTGAGCGCAATAACGGCTCCATTTTCATCCCATTCCGATGGCAGCAGAATTCCTTTGACAGCTACCTTTCGGTCATTTAAAGGATGCGGCATTTTCAATTCCCATTCATTTTTTTCGTGTAACACCATATGTTGCGTGATTTCATGGCTTACCAATGCCTATCGGCTTTTTTCGTCATGCCATATTTATGCCAAAAAGGCTTTCGAGCGGTTGTTTTTGAAACATTTCAAGCCTTTTATGGTCAGGATGGGGAATCTCCAATGTTTCATCATTCGGAACAAACCATTCATTGAAAAAATATACGCGCATTAACCGTTTCCAAAAGAGAACTCCCAGATCTTCTTTGCCCGAAGAAAGGTATTTTAAGTTCCGATTTCCCACTTCCAACATACCAATTTCTTAAAGAAAATGACGAATAATCCTGGCTTAAAACCTTGGCACGGAGATTGCTTGTATCGTGGGTCAAGGCCTTGGAATAAATTCTTTCCAGCACCTTAAAAGAGATACATCCAGATCAGAAGTTAAATAGGCTATTGTGCATAAAAGGAGGCAATCTGATGAACATCAAACCATTGCGTGATCGAGTCCTTGCCATTCGAATTGATGCCGAAGGAAAAACCAGCGGGGGAATCATCATTCCCGATACCGTTAAAGAAAAGCCTCAGGAAGGGCGGGTTGTGGCGGTAGGCCCCGGCAAACTGGATGATTCTGGCAAGCGGTTTCCACTGGAGGTGAAAAAGAACGACAAAATCCTTTTCAACAAGTATTCCGGCACAGAGATCAAAATCGATGGGATAGAACATCTAATTTTTAAAGAAGACGACATCCTGGGTATATTATCGAACTGACAAGGGAGGATTCGAACCATGGCAGGAAAAGAAATTAAATACAGCGCAACAGCCAGAGAACAAATGCTCAAAGGTGTGAATACGCTGGCCAACGCGGTCAAAGTCACGCTGGGCCCAAAAGGACGTAATGTCCTGATTGAAAAATCCTGGGGCGCACCCAAGATTACCAAAGATGGGGTGACGGTAGCCAAAGAGATCGAACTGGCTGACAAGTTTGAGAATATGGGTGCCCAAATGGTTAAGGAGGTGGCTTCAAAGACGTCCGATGCAGCGGGAGACGGCACGACCACCGCAACGATCCTGGCACAAGCCATCTATCGTGAGGGAATCAAACTGGTTGCCGCCGGGACCAATCCCATGGCTCTGAAACGCGGTATCGACAAGGCTTCGGCAGTGGTAGTCGAGGAGCTGAAGACCCTCTCTAAACCGACCCAAGACAAAAAGGAAATCGCTCAGGTGGGCGCCATTTCAGCAAACAATGATCACGCCATCGGAGACATCATCGCCGAGGCCATGGAAAAGGTGGGCAAGGAAGGCGTGATTACCGTGGAAGAAGCCAAGGGTATGGAAACCATCCTGGAAATCGTGGAGGGTATGCAGTTTGACAGGGGATATCTCAGTCCCTACTTCGTCACGAATCCAGAAAAAATGGAGGTGGAACTGGAAGAGCCCTACATCCTCTTGAATGAAAAAAAGATCAGTCTTATGAAAGACCTTCTCCCAATACTTGAGGAAATAGCCGGTGTGGGAAGGCCACTGCTCATCCTTGCCGAAGAGGTAGATGGCGAAGCCTTGGCAACCCTGGTGGTGAATAAACTCCGGGGTACATTGAAATGTGCGGCGGTCAAGGCTCCCGGATTCGGAGACCGCCGGAAAGAGATATTGCAGGATATTGCCGTCCTCACCGGCGGGCGTGTCATCAGCGAAGAACTCGGTCTAAAACTGGAAAACGTGACAGTCGGGGACTTGGGCTCCGCAAAGCGGATCAGTGTGAATAAGGATAACACCACCATTGTGGACGGGGGCGGAGACCGGGAAGACCTAAATGGGCGGGTGAAACAGATTCGCGCCCAGATTGATGAAACCACCAGCGATTATGACCGGGAAAAGCTCCAGGAAAGACTGGCCAAGCTGCTCGGAGGTGTGGCCGTAATCAACGTGGGCGCCGCCACGGAAATGGAAATGAAGGAGAAAAAGGACCGGGTGGAAGACGCCTTAAACGCCACCCGGGCCGCTGTGGAAGAAGGAATTGTGCCAGGTGGAGGCGTCGCCTACCTTCGGGCTATGAATGCCCTTGAAAATGTCTTGCTGGATGGAGAGGAACAACTGGGGGTTAAACTTATCAAACGGGCTCTGGAAGAACCCATTCGGCAGATTACGGAAAATGCGGGATTTGAGGCTTCGGTTGTTGTTCAGAAAGTCAAAGAAGGGGAAGGGAATTTCGGATTTAACGCGGAAATGGGGCTTTTTGAGGACCTCATGATGTCCGGGATTGTCGATCCCACCAAAGTAACGCGGTTTGCCCTTCAAAATGCGGTATCTGTATCCGGCTTGCTCATGACAACGGAGGCCATGGTGGCTGAAAAACCCGAAAAGAAAAAAGCATCTTCAATGCCGTCTGATGAAGATATGTATTGATGACCAGGCTTGCATGCGGAGGATTCTCCCTCCGCATGCATTTTTGATTTTTAGAAATGAATATCCGTCTCTGAATGTAGAAAATGAATGGATCAAAAGGCTTTTCTCCGTCGAAAGAAAGAGGTATCGAAAAACCTTCGCATCACCCACTCCAACGGGCTTCTTTTAAAGTGAAATCTTCTTAAACAGTCTCAAAACGGATTACCTCCTTTTTTGGGAACCCAAGCGAAAAAGCGGTTCGGTTTTGGGTGATTTTACCTTCAACCGGCTCAGGGTTCGGGAGAATTTGATTGCATATCCACATGTAAGGGTGGAGCGGTCCCCTGCTTCGGCTCTCCCATGTAAACGGTGCGATGGGGAAAGGGGATTTCAATGCCGCGTTCGTCGAAAGCCCGCTTCATAAGCCGGTAAAACGCCCGTTTGATACCCCACTGTTTCAAGGGCTTGGTTTTGAATCGAGCGCGAATGATAACGGCGGAATCTTCAAACCGGTCCAGTCCCAAAACCTCAAGGGGTTCCAGGATATTGGGTCCGTGATCCGGATCTTTTTGAAGCTCTCCGCCAAGTTCCTTCAGCACTTCAATGACTTGGTCCACGTCTTCTCGATAGGCCACGCCGATATCCATGACGGTCCGTGAAAAATCCTTGGAAAAATTGCTCAGTGAGTCGATGCTGCTGTTTGAGATCACGTGCAGGGTGCCGTTCATATCTCTCAGTTTTACGGTTCTGAGGCCCACGGACTCCACCGATCCGCCCTGATTTCCCACCATGGCCCAGTCGCCCACACGAATGCTCTCTTCAAACAGGATGAAAAGACCGCTGATCAGGTCTTTGACCAGGGTCTGGGAACCAAAACCCACGGCCAACCCCACGATTCCCGCGCCGGCCAGGATGGGGGTGGTGTTGACCCCCATCCGTTCCAGTACGATGATGCCGCCCACAAAGACTGCCGCAATGTTGATGGCGGTCTGGATGACGGGAACAAGGGTTTTCTGCTTCTGGCTGACATCTCTTTTTTTACACCCCCGTTTCTCCTTGATGAGATACCCTGCCACGGCATTGTTGATTTCGATGACGGCCGCAATGACAGCCACGGTGAAAGCGATGGCAACAGTCCGCAGGATAATCATGGCGCCCATATCGGAGGCCGCAAAAGTGGACACAGGGATTCCCCAGATTTGACCAATAACGCCCAGACCCGCAAGGATCAAGGCGGCCTCCAGGCCCTTTTTAACGATGAGCAGGTAACGGTTGGCTTTCTTTTCAAGCCCCGGGAATCGCTGCCTTGTGTGGTCTTTGATTCGAAAAAACCGTCGAAAAGCCAGGTCAAGAGAACATAACAAGATGACCAGCAAAATGATCACAGCAGCCGTTCCCAGGGTTACACGAAAAAGGTACTCAAAGCCCTTTTCAAAATTCAGGATAAGCGCCAGTGAAATCGCCCAGGCAAAACCGGTCGCCAAAATGGGCCAGTACCGGATAAAGGCTGAAAGAAACCGTTTGTTCTTTGTTTTTGAATCCTCTAAATCAATCACATCTTCAGAAGGTGTGGCATCTATCGCTTGCGTAATTCCATGCTTCAAACGAACTTCACGGGCGATCTGAAAAATAAACACGGTTAGCATAAGTGGAAAGGGGAATAACAAAAGGCCCCTCAGGTAGGAAAAATAAAGCTGCGGTTCCCGAGTCCACATAAACGATCGGGTCACCAAGAAGTAAAAAAAGGCGTAAAGCGCAAACCGTCTTGTCCATATCCACAGGTAATTGGCGTTTTCGTCGGTAAAGGGTGCCAGGCGGGCATGGGACTCTTCCGGTGAAAGGAGTACATGAAAAACCGCCATGACCAAATGGTAAAGAAACAGGAGTGTGAACAAGAGAAGAACAAGGGTCCGGCCTTTTAAAAACGAAGGAAAAACCCGAAACATGATGTCGAATACGATAAAAAGAGCTGCAAAAGGGAGGGCTTTGAGCAAGATGTAAACAAAACCCCATCCGATCTTGGTGGGCAGGTCTTTTATCCTGGTCGTTGTGGAACGGATCGGATATCTCAGAAAAAAAACAAGCAACAGGGCCGCCAGAAGTGCCACGGCAGTGTCCAATAACAGAATACGCATTCGGGGCCGGTTTTCCGTATGGGTGAAAAAACCCCTGGCATCCTCAAAAGTTTCCGGCAGCTCCTCAAGCATGATTCCCAGGGCAATGGTTTCCTTTCTAAGATCCCGGGAAATCCGGTCGAATTGATCAAAAACCAGACGAAGAATCCACAGATTTTCATCCTTTTTGCCGGACCCTTGTTTTATTTTGTCAGCCTTCGCAGCGCGTTTGGCTTCAAGGAGACCTTTGAGATTCCGGGTAAAAGCTTCCCGTTTTGTGGGGCTTTCCATGATGCCCAGAAGATCTTCAAGGTTTTCCACGGAAGACATGGGGGACACGTTCCGAGGTTCCGGCGCCGGTTCATAGGCGAGAGTTGGGACAGCGCTTAAATACAGGAGGATAAAAAGAAGCCAGCCGATAAAACGGATATGACGATAATGTGGACGCATGGCTAAATTCCCATTACACAATAAGGCGTATACATTTATCACATCGTGGTTTCATTTTGATGTAGATTCAATTGATTCTCCTGTCGGGCTCTATTTGATTTCCAGGATATTGTTGGTGCTGCCGAAGCAGTTGGCGCAAATCTGATCGTTGGCGGGATCATTGTGCCACTGCCCGTCCACTAGGAACCGGTATTCATATTGACCCGGCGGAACCATGATGATTTTTTTCCACATGCCGTGTTTTCCATTATTCATGGGGTGCTTCTTTTCATTCCACTGATTGAAATCGCCCATCAGTGAAACAGCTCCCGCATAAGGCGCCTCAAAGGTCATGGTCACCCGTCTGCGTTTGATGGTTTTCTTTGCTTGTTTAACCCTATTTTTCGATTCCATTTCAAAACCTCCTTTTACGTTCCGATAGGAACTTAGCATAAAAGCCTTCCGCTCCATTAAAGTTCGGATAAATATTAAATCTCACAAGAGATATACGGTGTCTGTTTCCCTTTTTAAGCAGATACCGAATTTGCCGCACAAGGAAAGCAGCAATGCCTTCCTTGTCAAGAATAAATCACTGAAGCCGTTGCCCAGCAAAAGGCATGCCAAAATACAAGCTATTGTTATTTGGAAGGACTATTTCGATCGAATTTAAAAACGGAGGAATTAATGATTCCGGATATGGCGAAAAAATTTAATTTTAGGTCTTCAGGCGTGCGATGGGGGCGGGAATACTCCCAAAGGAAAATTCGAATTGAGAACTTTAAGTTCCAATTTTCCCAGCATCGGAATTTGAAATTCTCATTAATTATAATCTTGCGGAAACAGCTGTTTATTAGAATTTAACGGGATTCAGCCTATCGGATTTTACAAGTTGCAAAACATTCTGAAACTCCAAGCACATGGATTGAAACTCAACCATAGGATCAAAGGCCATAACCGGATTCTAATGCAAAAAGTTTTGGTTTATCAGGGTCTTTTGCATTTAAACTCCTCCTCTGTTTCTTGTGGCACGCTTTATGCTGTATGCAATTTACGTTTGCTTATTTCGAACCCGTGTACACCTAAATATTTGAAAGGGGGAATATGACATCATGGCATCTAATTTTAAAATCCTCAGGCATCAGAACGGATACAATCTTCACTTGAAACTTGCCGGCGACTTTGATGGGTCATCCGCATGGGAATTATTCAATACCATGAAAAGAAATTGCCACAAAGTTTCTAAAGTCTTTATCAATTGCAGTTGCCTGAAAAACATAGATCCCTTCGGACAGGACGTGTTTCGGGACAACATGAAAACTCTGCCTGAAACTTGCACAACTTTTTTATTCACCGGTACGCAATCCACGCAGATTTCACCTGAAAAAATTGGTGTTTGTAACATTTTTGGACAAAGGTCCGGGGTGCGCCTCAATAGTGCAGCATAAGGAGGTAATAGATATGGAACTAGTTCCGTGGAAACCCTTTGGAGAGGTCAGTTCATTTCGTGGAGAGATGGACAAACTTTACTTTCGAATCCCTGTGAATGTTAAAACCGACAAGGTCGAGGCGGTTTTCGACAAAGGCGTTTTGAAGGTAACGCTACCAAAAGTGGAAGAAGCCAAGAAGAAAGAAATTGAAATCAAGGTTAAGTAAATGTATTCGACGCCCTCCCCTCAAAGAGACGCTGGTTTCAGACGGCATTTCATCAGAACCGATTCGGGTCAAGGTGATCCCTGAATCAAATGTGGGCAAAGCGATCATTGAGGAAGCCGGCGCGAAGCAATTTGCAGCCGTCGCCGTGGGTCGGACCGGCAAGGGAATACGTGTTTTAAAAAAGCCCTTTCCAGATTCGGTCGGTCGAACCTTGTTTCAGGAACTCGAAGAGGCGTCACTCTGGCTGGCCTGAGACCGTAAAGAAGGCGGCAGTCTCTCTTGAGTTAGGAACCCTTTTAGGTCGATTTTGATTTCATAGGCATGTTCCCATTGCTTTATGTGGAAGCCTTCGGCGAGAAGAAAGCGGCATATTATACGGGATGCCAAAGCCTGCTGACGACTTTTGCAAAGATCGAAGAGGGCGACAACAAATCTATCAAGAACACCCTGAATGAAGTTGCCGAGAAAAAGGTTAAGGAAATGGAAATTGCGTCCCTTTTGCTGTTAAACTGGTTGTTTACCCAGTCATACCGGATGCAGATTTACAGCATGAAAGACTTGCTGCTTTCCCAGGAACAAGTCAACAATTTCGACCGCGCCAAGGATTCAAAAGAAATCATGAACGTGGAAAAGAAGGAAATGTGAGGACCGACGTTGAACGACAAAAGAAAGTAAACAGTTTTCATTAATGCGCACTTCGATTCAATCAAGGATTCAAGAACAACCCATACAAGAGGTTATTGATGAGTGATGTAAGGCCCCCCTGGAAAACGCTCAGTGAACTGATCGATGCAGAAAACAGCGTTGAATTGACAAAATTTTTTGATACACTCAGCCCGTCGGAGACAGCCAGGGCCATATCGAGACTGACAGAAAAAGAACAATTTCGTCTCTTCAGCCTTCTCAGCCCCGAGGAGGCCGCCGACGTGATTGAGGACATCCCGGAAGTCCAGGCCGCGGATTTGGTGGAAGACATGCCATCGGAACAGGCAGCGGCTATCATGGAGGAGCTGACCAGCGATCATCTTGTTGATGTGCTGGGCGAAATGGATGGGGATGCCAGTCAGGCCATTCTGGCGAAAATGGGCGGGAAAGGCGCCGAAGAAGCAAAAATATTATTGGAGTACGCAGCGGATAGCGCCGGAGGACTCATGATTTCTGAGTTCCTTGTCTATAAAACCGACGATACCATCCGAGACGTACTCCATGACATGCAGATCAATCGGAGTAAATACGCCAATTACCATGTTCTGTATTTTTATGTGGTTGATGGGGAAGGCAAGCTGGCCGGTGTCCTTCGCATGCACGATCTGCTTTTTCCCGGCCGTGAGACCCAGCTTACCCAGGTAATGATCTCTTCTCCCCTCAGTGTGTCGGACAAGAGTTCCCTTAAGCAACTTGAAGACTTTTTCGAAAAACATCACCTGTTTGGTGTTCCGGTTGTGGATGATGGTCAACGGCTGGTCGGTGTGGTGCTGCCCAATGCCGTTGAGGAGGCAATCAATAAGCAGAAAACAAAAGCTTTTTTACGGCTGAGCGGTATTATTGGCGGCGAGGAGTTCCGGGCCATGCCCCTGTTATCCCGCTCCGGACGTCGTCTGTCCTGGCTGAGCTTAAATATTGTGCTCAATCTCATCGCAGCAAGCGTCATTGCCCTTTATCAGGACACCCTTGCCGCAGCTATTATCCTCGCGGTTTTTTTACCCATGGTCAGCGACATGAGCGGCTGTTCAGGCAACCAGGCTGCGGCGGTTTCCATGCGTGAACTCGCTCTGGGATTGGTCCGACCCGGCGAACTGCTCTGGGTGCTGGCAAAGGAAGTCAAAATCGGCATCATCAACGGACTGGTGCTTGGGTTGCTGCTTGGAGGGGTCGCCTTTTTCTGGAAGGGAAACCCATGGCTTGGCATGGTGGTTGGCGGTGCGTTGGCTGCCAATACGCTGGTTTCCGTCACCCTCGGCGGCATGTTGCCCCTGTTGCTCAAGCGGCTGAAGCTGGATCCGGCCCTGGTTTCCAGCCCACTGCTGACGACGGTCACGGACATGTGCGGCTTCTTTTTTGTTTTAAGTTTTGCGGCGGCGGTTCTGCCAAAGCTCGGAGGCATGTAGCAAAGGAAGCTGTCCGGAGGGAGAGGATCTGATAAAACCCCATCTTACTCAATCATGCTGATGTGCCCGTGCGCAATCTCCGGATCTATCTGGATGACCATCTTACCCCCTGAAAAACCTCGTACCTGCCCATCGGTGGCTGAAACAACGACTGCAGTCGCCCTCGTACGCATGGTGACCGCGGCAGCGGCAGCGTGTCGTGCTCCGAGACCGGAAACCAGTTCAGTTTCGGTGAGTGGGGAAGTCAAAAAAACGCCCGCCGCCTGGATGAAACCATCACCACGGACAACAAAGGCGCCATCGAGTTTTGACAATTCAACAAGGGCATCGTGGATGCCGGGGTTTGTCAGCATACGGTTGGCCTTGTCGTGCCCCTGAAAAGGATTGGGGACCAGTTGCTTGCTCCCTCCGAGGACGTTGATAGAGTCCCCAAGCATAAAAATGGCACCGATACGCTTTCCGCGCCGGGCCGCGCGTCCGACCTTGCAAGCGACCATGACGGCAGACTCCAGAACCGTGGGCTGAATCCCATCCGTGAGTTTGAGAAGATCGTAGACGGCAGGTTTTTTTAAACTTCCCTCCAATTCGGTCAGAACAATAAGATCGCCCCCTTCCTGATAAACATCACGACCGATTGCGCAGACGACGAAATCTCCGACCGAAACATTGGATGACCGAAGAACCACCGAAATAGCATGGCGGATCTGAGTGTACTTGTCGGCCGTGCGAAGGGGAAGGCGTATGACCTCCAAACCCGCCTCTGTCAGGGTTTCATATGTTTCGCCACTGCTCGTGGTGGCAATGAGCCGGAACTCGCCTGACAGGCGATGAAGATGTTGGGCCAGTGCCCCTGTTTCAGTAATACAAATGATACCAGCAGCTTGTGTTGCCTTTGCTACGCTGACAACCATCTTGGCCAAGCCTTCATCAGAACGGGGCAGTTTTGTGGAATCGTAAGCGCTATTCATCGTTGGTGACCCTTTGTCCAATTTCCCATTGAGAATGATGACTGAAGCGAATGAAAAAGTATTAGATCAGCATATCACAGACGTATACCGCCGTGAAATAAAAAACGCGTCATTATACGGCATGTGGAACCTTCTTTAAACACTCCCTTTTCAAGGTGATACAGCATAAGAAACGTATCAGAAGAACTCCGTATCGCTGGGATAATGGAAACGCTGCAAAGCGTTCTTTTATCCAATCAATTAACTCATTGTTCTCAAAAAGACATCACCAGATCAGCCCCGGCCGTGTGCAGTTTTGAGATGCTTCTGTCAAGGGTCGCCCGGCTGATAATCTGCTTGTCATGAAGAGCAAAAACTTCAATAACATTCTGATGTTTCGCTCACTGGTTCCGATGAACTTATAGGCAAACTGCCCAAATAGGAATTTCATGACCCCATCTCTCTGTCCCTGTTTTCAGTGAGGGTCAGGAGGAATATCGATGTATTGGAGAAAGGGAATACCCACGCTGCTCATTATCATTGCTTTTCCACTTCCTTGAAGTATTCGATCTGGCTTCGAAGTCCCATGGCGCGCTCCACATCCATTACAAAGGCGATGCCCGTGCCCGGCTCTTTAAAGCGTCCCGCCTCATAAACGGCCTTGAGCACCGGATCCACCAGGTGCTCCTCCAAAAGGAAGAGCACCACGTCGGTCTGCGCTTCAAGGGTCAGACCGAAAAAGGTCTTTGCCTCGTGTATGCCCGTACCGCGGGCGGGAATGATGGTGGCCCCTGTACCGCCGGATGCCTTGGCGGCGTCTACAATGCGATCGGTTTCCGTGGTTTTGACCATTACAACTATCAACTTCAGGTGCATGTCACCTCTCCTTTCTGCTCGCCCGCAGGCTCCGCAGTTCCAACCAGTGTGCAAGCTGTGCGTACCCCATTACGCTCATTATGGGAAAGACACTGGCAAAGGCAATCAATCCGAATCCGTCCAGTGCGGGATTCCGGCCCGGAATCGCCTCGGATAGACCCAGACCCAGGGCCGCCACCAGGGGCACGGTCACGGTGGAAGTGGTAACCCCCCCTGAATCATAGGCAAGGGCGATAATATCCCGGGGAGCAAACACCGTCTGAATCACCACAATAACATATCCCGCAATGATATAAACATAAAGCGGCGTTCCCGTAACAATGCGAAATGTGCCGACGCCGATACCGATGGCCACTCCCACGGCAACGGCCAACCGCAATCCCCACTGGCTGAGAGCGCCGCGAGAGACTTCACTGGCTTTATAGCACACAGCGATGAGCGCCGGTTCCGCAACGGTCGTGGCAAATCCGATCAATGCACCGAAAATATACACCCAGGCATAGGCATGCCAGGGGGCGCCAGGAGGGGCTGTTTTTGATCCGAAAACAAATTCTGGCGATGACAACTGTTTCGCCATAATCTTACCGATGGGAAACAGAGCGGTCTCCAAACCGTCCAAAAAGAGGGCCAACCCCATAAGGACGAATACGAAGCCCGCCACCACTCGTTTCCAGTTCGGTATGGGTTTACGTAAAACCACAAGCTGGAAGAATAACAGTAAGGCCAGAACCGGAAATACATCTTTCACCGTGAGGACGAGCGTATGACCGAACTTAATCAATAGTTCCATTTAAGTTTCCGTGACTCAGCGAAAAAGGATTAATCCGTAACCCATAACGAATACCATGGGCAATAATGAGGCAAACGCAATGAGCCCGAAGCCGTCCACCAGCGGATTACGCCCACGGATCGTAGACGCCAGCCCAACACCCAGGGCAGCCACCAAGGGCACCGTCACCGTCGAGGTGGTGACGCCCCCCGAATCATAAGCGACCCCCACAATTTCCTTCGGTGCAAAGGCAGTCATGATCATAACGGCCGTGTAACCGCCGATAATCAGGTATTGGACGGGCCATCCCTTGAGGATTCGGATGAGGCCCACCAAAATGGCAATCCCTACGGAAAATGCAACGGTGATCCTGAGCCCCAGGGCATAGGATCCCATGGATGCCGGATCGGAAGCGATGAGTTTCCCGTTGGCCGCCACCATGGAGGCCTCTTTCGCTACCGCGATGAGCGCCGGCTCCGCGATGGTCGTGGAGAAGCCGAGTCCAAACCCGAACAGGAGCAGCCAGAAAAGGCTTCCCTTGCGGGCAAAGGCCTCCGCCATTGCCTCACCCATGGGAAAGAGCCCTATTTCCAGGCCCACAACAAAAAGGGCTAGCCCGAAAATAACGAAAATAAGGCCGATGAATACATCCAGAAAAACAGGAAAGGGCTGGCGCACCACAGCCAATTGAAAGATCAGGATAACGAGTATGATTGGAAGGAGATCCCGGCAAGCCCCCACGATATTCGAGCCAAATCTCCTGAGCGGATTGACGATATATTCTAACAGTTCACTTTTTCCTGCCATATGCCCTTAAAACCTGCTTGATCGTTATAACTTCAGCATGCAACACAAATAACTAACCTAAATGATGTTTCAGCCCTGCGACCCAGGCTTTCAAAGCCATGTGGACACATTCGCTCTTTGACCTCTCACTCATGAAACGGCCTCGGGAAAGCTCCAATTGTATCCAAGGGACTTCTTTTGCGTGTGAACGGATGATGTGTCCTCCCCGAAACGGATGGTTAATGGAGACTTTTGTCCCAAAAGCCTGCTCGAGACATGCCGCCAGAGAAAAGGTCCATTCCCTGGGGCAGGTAGCGCCATAGTCGCTCAAGCATAGATGGGGTCGGGTTACACCGAAATCGTTCCCTACCGGAGGTCCTTGGGCGGCCATGGTGTGGCAATCGACACCCATGATCACATCTTCGGCAAACCGTGTCAATTTTTCATGGTAAGGCCGGTGGTATTTTTCAATGAGGGTTCGGACGATCCCTTCCCCAAGTTTCTCGCCATAAACCGGCACATCCCAACAAGTATGGGTTTTGACAACCCCATCTTTTCTCCGATCCCTTTCCGCTCGATTCATGTCGACAATGGCCCGAGCGATGTCCGTGGTCACAAAGGCCGCGACCATTTCCTTCAGTGGATGATAAATCCGGCCGGCCCCTTCATCTCCATCCCGAATGATCTCTTCCTCATTAAGGATGCAGAGAGTTTCCACTTCCGGCGGAACACGAAGACCCGCATGGGGCACTGATATGAGCAGCGGCAGGCTCATTTTTCCGGTGCTCCCGCCGATCCATCCCGCCTGGGATCCGCCACGCCGATAAATTCCTCACTTTCCGAAAGGACCATCTGGATGCAGCCCAAATAGAAGCTCATGGGTTCCCGGATATCAATTGTAAACCCTCTTTTTGCAAGCGCTTTTGGGATATCATCTCGCATGTAGGCTGCCTCCAGGGAGACCTTGCCGTCGAAGGAGCAGTGGAGCCTGGGGGCAGCCACCGCATCGAATGGCGACTGATATACCAGGCGGACTATGATTTGAAGAATCGTGGAAGTGATGCGCTCGCTGCCCGGCGATCCGATGGCCAGCCACGGCTTCTTGGCTTTGAAAATGATGGTGGGTGCCACGCTTGCCCAGGGAACCCCGTTGGGTCTGAGAAAGTAAGGATGGGAGATATCATCATAATCAAAGGCGCTCATGTAATTGTTGTAGAGGAAGCCCAGATCAGGGGTCGCCACCTTGGCCCCGTATACCCGCTCAATGGACTGGGTCAGGGCCACGGTATTGCCTTGCTTGTCCATGACCGAAAGATGGGTGGTTTCGCCGCTGCCCTTCAGACGGGAAAAGATCTGTTTGGAGACCAGCTTGGCGTAGGTGTCTCCCACCATACGACGGTCCTGAATCTGGGGGTAGAAGTTGGGATCGAATGGACGATCTCTTCGATCCAGTTGTGCCCTTCGTATTACCTCTGCCAGAAGCAGCGCCCCTTCAGGTGTATCCGGATTGCGCAAATTTTTGGGGAATTTCCTCAGGATATTGAGCATCTGGAGCAAAGTTCGACCTGCCCCGGGAGGCGGCATGGTATAGATATACATGTTTCCGAAACGAGACGAAACGGGTTCACGTTCGATGGGCCATGGGATATTGGCCATATCATCTTTCTGGATAAACCCGCCGTTTTGCTCCATATCTTCACAGATCCGCTCCCCGATAAGGCCCGTGTAAAAATCTTCGATGCCAGCTTCAGCCAGACGACTAAAGGTTTTTGCGAGTACAGGCTGTTTAAATACCCGGCCCACCGGGTAAGGTTTGTCCCCCCCCCTCAAGAAAAGACCTGCGGCATTTCCCTTCTTGAAATTCCGTAGCTCTCGTTTCTGGAGTTTTCGTTGCAATTCGGTAATCTGAACCCCGGTTTCAGCCAAATCAATGGCGGGTTTCAGAACCTGTTCAAGGCGGAGTGTGCCATACCGTTCCAGCACATAGCCAAGGGTGGCGGGGGTGCTCGGAACCGTCGTGGCCCCATATCCCAAAAGGCGAGAAGCTTTAATTGAGAGCGCCTCCATGACCGCCCTGTTAGGCGCCCGGGAAGAGCCATCGACGGCGACGGTCTGTCCGGTTTCGGCCACATGGAGCAACATCATGGTCTGCCCCCCCAAACCCGAAGCCTGGGGTTCACACACACCCAGGGCAAAAGCGGCGGCCACAGCCGCATCCATGGCGTTTCCACCATGATCCAGGATCTCTACTCCGGCCTTGGTGGCCGCAAAATGCGCGGTAGCCACCATGCCGTGCCGGCTTGCGGAGATGCGTTGGGGCTGGGGAATTTTTACGCGTGCCGGCTCCATGAAATCCGTATCAACGGTCTTTGATTTTTTTCGAGAATTGGTCACTTTTTCCATTCCTGAGATAAGAATTGTGCCATGAGCAGGGTTCGTTGAATGAAGCTCGATCGACTGATCCCCTCCTGTGGCGTATAAAGATCTTTTGAAACAGGCCCAACGCCGCAAACCACCGGCACCCTCGCGGGAACCAGGCCTCCTGCCGAGGGCCATACAGATGACTCTTGAAACAAGGGGATTTCCCATTGATCCGCAACGGCGGCCAATTTTTTGGCCAAACGAAGATTATGTCTTCTCTCTTTCATGGGCGGTCGATCGGATATGCTTTCAAGATTGAACCGAAAGGCACCACCGGAAAGAGTTTTGCTCATTTTTTCTTCCAGGGGTGATACGTTTTTAGGATCCAGGTAGCTAAGCATCAGATTGGCTGTCACCCTGTGAGGGAGGAGCATGGGATAGGCATCGGTTTGGATATTCGTCACGGAGAGGGCAACCCGGTCTTTCCGTGAGGAAAGGCTGGAGAGTTCCACAAATTTACCGCAGGCCTGCAGGAGCACCTCCGGTATTTTGGCATATTGACCCAGACGACGGGATTTGCCTTCGAGGGTCAACAGGTACTTTTTCTGGCCCCTTCTTTGGACCATGACTTTGTCGTTCAGACTTCCGGGCCGCAAAACCAGGACACGCGCTGCTTTTGCAGCCGCCTTCTGAACAATCTCGGCGCTGTATCGGCAATCCCTTCCTTCATCGGAATAGTAGAGCACACCCAAAGGAATTTTATGCAAAACGCGCCGATTCCTCAACGCCCGAAGCGCAGAGGTCAGCATAACCAGTGGCGCTCTGGAAGCGCCGATTCCTTCGCCATAAAGCCATTCCGGATCCCTCCTAAAGAGTTGGGTGGGTGTGCTGCGGTCCACGGGGACATCCAAGTGGCCAATAAAAAGGGTTCCCCCTTCAAATCCTGCTTTTGTTTCCCAGGTCCTAACCGAACGCTTGTCCGTGAACGCTTCTACCGGGCGCATTTTGATCTCTTCCAGCTCTTTGCCGATCCGTTTCATGGCGTTTCGATTGCCCACCGGATCATAGGTCCGGCTTGAGATGGACACCCATTCTTCAAGCCGTTTCTCCATGGCGTCTCTTTGTTTGGACAGGTAAGCAAAAACATGGTCGCTTAGATTCCGGTCTTTTATTTGGGCCGGAGGCGGTTTGGGAGTACCAAAATAACGGGCCGTGGCCGTATCAACCAGCCGGTTGACCAGTTTTGAAAAATCGAGACCGGTTTGCCCTGCAGCAATAACATAGGATCCATGCTCTCCAAGGCTGGGCAGGCTGTTGATTTCAAGAATGAAAGGATTTCCCTTTGCGTCCAGGCGCATATCCACCCGTGCACAATCATAACACCCCAGGGCGGCAAACGCTTTTATGGCGATCTCCTTTACCTTGACTGTCAATTCCTTTCCGATGGGCGCCGGACAGAGCCACTGAATCTCCCTGTCCGATTGCCCCTTCTTGTCTTCAATGGTATAGATCTGAGGTCCGGTTTGGCCAAAGACGATTTCGCAAGGCGGTAGGGCTTCGGGCGGGGAATTTCCCAGCAACCCCACATTGATCTCCCTGCCTTCAATATATTGCTCCAACAGGACCGGTTGGTTAAACTGGTCGAAAATAACCTGGGCTGCGCTCCTCAGTTCATCTTCGTTATGAACAATCTTAATTCCCATTGAAACCGCTTCGTTTTTGGGCTTCACGATCAAGGGATATGACAAATCGGGTGTTGGAAATCCCGGAGCATCCAGAACCGCAAAATCAGGGGTCGGCAGACCCTGTTGGCGAAAAATCATCTTGGCGACCACCTTATCCAGGGCCAGGGAGTGGGCCAAGGGGCCGGAACCCACATAGGGGATGCCCACCATTTCGAGAATTCCCGGAACGTGAGTGTAGCGGGCTTGCCCCTGAATGCCGTAAGAGAGATTGAAAGCCATGCCGGGAAGTTCCCCCTTGAGCACCTTCGGCATAAACCCCTCCAGGTTCGTGATCAGTTCCTTATCCCCTTCAAAAGCCTTGACCTGGTGACCAAATATTTTGAGCCCGTCCACAATCCGCTTAATGGACTTCTTACCGTATTTCTCACGGTTTGGAAGACCGAACAGATTGATGACTTTTTCGCTTTCACGATTAAAAATCACAGCAATTTTCATCGTTTCTCTTCCCTCCTGACCACGCAGAGCAGTCCAATACCAAATCAGAAATTTTAAACTCGATCGTCGTTATTCTTTCTTTGTCGGTTCGAGCCATTGCAAAACTCGGGCCAACAAAAAGGGTAAAATATATTATTGATTATAGGATCATGACTGGTCTTCCGAAGGAACTGCGGAGCAAAGACTTCTTTCTCATCGGTTTGGAGGGGGTACTTCCGGAATTAAGAGTTCCGAAGGTCGAAAAACAGGAACTCCCAATTCCTCTTTTGAATATTCAAGGAATTTCCGTGTACTCTTGAGCAAATAACCCGGAACGTCGAGATCCTTTTCAAAGCGAAAGGGGGTCACTATCAACATTTAGGAAAGGATACGGAATTGGGGTAAATTTTCGTAAACGGTTTGGTTATTTGAATACTTCTTTCCGGATGCCGTATTTGGCCATGAGTTTGTGTAATTGACGTGTCGTAATTCCGGCAAACTTTGCGGATTCCTTAATTTTGCCTTTCTCTTGGGTCAAAAGTTCTTTGAGGTAGGTTCTTTCAAAATTTTCAATGCTTTTCCTTCGTGCCTCTGCCAGCGTCAGGGAAGACTCCACCAACGGCGTGGGAGTTGCATCACCTGATTCAACCAATTCAAAGGGGAAGTTCTCCGAAGTCAATGCGGAGGATGTCTCCAGAATGTAGGCCCGTTCAACCAGATTTTCCAACTCCCGGATATTTCCAGGCCAGGCATAGTGCTGACATCGGTCCAATACGTCAGCATCAACGTGATGAATCTCCTTTGAGTTGAGGTTGTTCAGCTTTTTCAGAAACCCTTCAATCAAATGAGGGATGTCCCCCAAACGGTCTTTCAATGGAGGAATTTCAATGGGAAATACATTCAATCGGTAATATAGGTCTTTCCTGAACTGTCCATTTTCGCACATCTTCTTTAGGTCCGCATTGGTGGCGGCAATGATTCTCACCTTGGCCTCAAGGGTTGCTTCTCCTCCGACCCGCTGAAAAGTACCATCCTGTAATATTTGTAGAAGCTTTATCTGGGCCGAGGGCGTGATGGTTCCGACCTCGTCCAAAAAGATGGTTCCGCCTCTAGCAATCTCAAATTTCCCTAGCTTTCGCTTCACAGCGCCTGTAAAAGCGCCTTTTTCATGCCCAAAAAGTTCGCTTTCCAGCAATGTGTCCGGGATTGCACCACAATGTACACTGATGAATTGCGCATCACGGCGGTTGCTGTGTTGGTGAATAAGATTCGCAAGCACGCCCTTGCCCGTTCCTGTTTCGCCCAAAAGCAGAACGGTACTTCTTGTCGGTGCAACGGACCGTACCTTATCGTAAACCGCCTTCATCTGGGGGCTTTTCGTTTTTATAATCCCAAGGGATCGGGTTTCCCAAAACTGATCCCGCAAATATTCAAGTTCGGACCGGGCAATCATGGATGCGCGGACCGTTTCGGTTACGAGTTTGACTTCCTCGGGAACAATGGGATACGTCAGATAGTCGCCAGCGCCAGCTTTTACAGCCATGACTGCTTCTCTGAGCATATCTTGATGAGACATCACTACAATTTCGATGGTTGGGTACAATTTCCAAAAGGGTTGGAAAGCAGCTTTGTATCCAGTAAATGGGGGTGATTCGTTGAGTATTTCGATATCAATAAAAAGGAAGTTGAACCTTTTTTTTTGGAGTATCGCCAATGCTTCTTGCTTCGTTTTTATATTTTCAATCCTGAATTCCGAACAAAGACCTGAACGCATTTGGTGAAAAGCACCATCATCTTTTGATAGGAAAAGGATTGATTCCATCTTTGCCTCTAGTGCCGTGTCTCAAAAATTTTGTCAGCAGTTTTGGCAATCTGACCGTGAAAACGCCTGCTGCTCTCAGGCAGCTGCTGCTAAAGGTTCTTTGTGATTGATAACGGTCTCAAGAAAATG
>Ga0233437_1002104_pt1 | contig 32023 bp, 31 predicted proteins | sample SI_122_August201_FD_182714 | JGI IMG/M metagenome (GOLD analysis project Ga0233437, IMG submission 182714) | Seawater microbial communities from Saanich Inlet, British Columbia, Canada - SI_122_August2016_200_MG | ecosystem: Environmental > Aquatic > Marine > Inlet | place: Canada: British... | reverse complement strand
TCATTAGGATGTAAACTGGTTCTGATTTGAAAATCAAATTCATCTATTTTTTCTTTTAAATAATGCACGTCTTTTTCAATTCTGCCAAAACGTTGATTAACGGAATAGCCTCTTAAGAGATAGTCTCTCAGCACTTTGTTTGCCCATATTCTGAACTGCGTACCACGTATGGATTTAACACGATAACCCACAGAGATAATTATATCTAAATTGTAAAATTTTGTTTTGTATTTTTTCCCATCACTGGCAGTTAGTAAGGATTCCTTACCAACTGAAATTTCATCAAGTTCTTTTTCCTTAAAGATGTTAGAAATATGAAGTGTTATATTATTTCTTGTTGTTTGAAATAAATCAGCCATTTGTGCCTGTGTCAACCAAACCGTATCTTCTTCAATCCTAACCTCAAGTCTGGTTGATTGTTCGTTTGCCTGATAGATGATTATTTCGTCTTTCATTAAGTTTCAATCGGTTTATTCTTATTATCATTTATTGTAGCATAAATGGAATATTTGGAATGATGAAAATTCCTGAAAACCTGTTGTAAGGAGGGTCTAAGCCCCGTTGAATATTTCAATGGGGCTTAGACCCTTAGGTTCTCCTTTATTAAGAAACTTCATTAATTGCCCAGTCAAGAGCATCCTGAAGCATTTCCTGGGGAGGAGCTTTTATAAAACCATCATCGGTTAATTTTTTGGTCATATCTCTCGATAATTTAATATCTCTTTTAGCCATTTTATAAGCTTCTTCCCAAGTCATTTCAATTCTCGCAACACCATCTTTAATTGCCTGCATTGCAACATCGGCCGCTTCAACAGGAAACACATCAGCTTCATCCATCGTTGGGACAATACATTCCGGGTCAATTCCGTGTTTTTCGGCATAATCGGCAATTGAATGAGCCGCAGCTATTGCCATGTTATCTGTTATTTTTTTTGCTCTTACCATCAAAGCACCTTTCAAAATTCCCGGAAATCCAAGTGAATTATTAACCTGGTTAGGGAAGTCTCCCCGGCCTGTTGCAACTATATGTGCACCGGCTTCCTTAGCGGCATAAGGATAAATTTCAGGAACAGGGTTAGCACAAGCAAAAACAATCGGTTTATCACCCATTACTTCTATCCATTCAGGTTTTACTACGTCGGGGCCGGGTTTTGATAATGCAATTAAAACATCGGCATCTTTCATTGCTTCTGCAAAATCAACAATTTTATCGGGGTTTGTTGACTCACAAAGTTCCCATTTACGATAAAATCTTGTATCTGCTTTAATATCGTCTCTGTCTGAATTTAGCGAACCTTTTGAATCGAAAATTATTAGATTCTTAGGGTTGGCACCATCGGCAATAATCAATCGGGCAATTGTTGCGTTTGAAGCACCTGCTCCAAGCATTACAATTTTCACATCAGAGATTTTTTTATTTACAAGTTTTAAAGCATTAATTAATCCGGCAAGAGTTACGCAGGCTGTTCCCTGAGCGTCGTCATGCCAGACAGGTATATCGCATTCTTCGCGTAAAGTATCCAAAACTTTATAACAATTCGGTTGAGAAATGTCTTCAAGATTTACGGCTCCGAAACTCGGTTGGACCATCTTAACAAACTCAATAATTTTATCGGGGTCTTTTTCGCCTTTTTCATTTGTGCTGTCAACACAAAGAGCAACACCATCAACACCACCGAGATATTTCATTAAAAAGGCTTTTCCTTCCATCACACCAAGTCCGCCGGGAGGAGAACAATCGCCATCGCCCAAAACACGAGTCGAATCACTGACAACCGCTACAAAATTTCCACGGTTCGTTAATTGAAAAGAAGAGGCACAATCATCGCGTATTGTGGTGGAAATTTTTGAAACGCCGGGTGTGTACCAAACATTAAACCAATTGAAACCCGGAACAGGTGCTTTCGGAATTGTCTGAATTTTTCCGCCATAAAATTTGTGCGAATCCAGAGATAATTTTTTTAAAAATAAGGTCTTTGCTTTTGCAATTTGTTCTTGTGTGAAGTCATCCGGAAAAACTTCATTCAAGTTGTTAAGTGTTAATTGTATCTTTTCCATTGTATATTATTAATTTAGAAGGTTTTATAAAATGTTATTAAAATTTAATATATATGATATATTTAGTCGATAAAATTACAACATTTTAATCAAAAATAGATTAATTTTGATGGAATTATAAGGATATATTCTTTAAGCATTGAATAACTGGTGATTAAACGAAATTAGAAATTAGAAACTGGAAACTCGAAATTTGGTTTTCTCCTAAATTTCAAAATGTAATGAAATAAATAATCAAAAATATAAAAGTAAGAAACAAAGAACAAGAAACAAGGAACAACCATGACAAAGTTATGTGGGAACACAGAATAATAATTAATATATTGCATCCAATTTTCCTTATATTTTCTTATCCCGAGAATTCGGGATGGTTCCATTTTTAAACACATGAAAAAAATAGTAATTTTAACAGGTGCCGGAATAAGTGCAGAAAGCGGAGTAAAAACCTTCAGAGGAAGCAATGGGCTTTGGAAGAATCACAGGATAGAAGAAGTTGCAAGCCCCATTGCCTGGGAAAGAGACCCGGAACTTGTTCTTGAATTTTATAATCAACGCAGGAAACAGCTTTTTGAAGTCAGACCAAATGCTGCTCATTTTGCTTTAGCTAAACTTGAGGAAAAATATGATGTTCCAATTATTACTCAAAATGTTGATGATCTGCACGAAAGAGCGGGTTCGAAAAACATTCTGCATCTTCACGGAGAATTAAAAAAAGTAAGAAGCACTATTGACCCAAACCTTGTTTATGAGTTAAAAGACTGGCCATTAAATATTGGTGATAAATGCGAAAAAGGCTCACAACTCAGGCCGCATATTGTCTGGTTTGGAGAAGCTGTTCCGGCAATTTTGGATGCAATTCAAATTGCAAAAAAAGCTGAAATTTTTATTGTTATCGGGACTTCAATGGTGGTTTATCCTGCAGCAGGATTAATTAATTATGTTTCTGATAAAACTCCAAAATTTCTTATTGATCCAAATGCAGAAAAAGTCAGTGGAATAGAAAATCTTATAATAATTAGGAAAAATGCCGGTGATGGAGTGCCTGAATTGGTTGAGCAACTGCTTGGTGTTTGACCATAAAGGTTTAATATTATTTATAAAACCGCTGAAATCGCAAAGAAACGCAAAAAATTTTGCGTTATTTAGCTTGCTTTACGATTAAAATAAAAACCATTCATTTCCTGACTTACCTCTATTTCTCCAAAGCCTTAATAGCTTTTTTCAATTCGTTTTTAGTAATTGGTTTTTCTATGATGTTTTTTTCTTTATCAAGTAAAATCATTGAAGGTGTTGCATAAATATTATAATCATCTGCTGCTTTACTGTTCCATCCATTCAAATCGGAACAATTTATCCAGTCAAAACCTCCCTCGTTTATTTCTTTTTTCCAGTCGTTTGCACTCGTGTCAACAGAAATTGCCACAACCTCAAAATCAACAATATTATCATTTTCGTACATCTTTTTAATTTCGGGAAGCACAATCAAACAATGAGGGCACCAACTAGCCCAAAAAACTAGTAAAGTATATTTCGCATCAAGTTCGGATAATTTGAATTCATTACCATTAATATCATTCATAATTATCTCAGGCCCGGCTTTTCCATTAGCAAGCTCCTTATATTTTGCTAGTCTTTTTTCAAGCATGCTTTTTCGGCCTTCGTCTTCACATTTTCCATCAAGTACGAAGTTTTCGCTAATGTATTCCAACACTTTATCGAAATGAAATTTTTCAAAACCGTTAACTAAGTAATTTAAAACAAATTCATAGCTTGCCGGATCATCAGATACTTTAGCCAAAATCACATTAGTTGCGTTTATAAATTCTTCTTCCAGTTCACTTTGCGAAAGACGTGGATTGCTATAAAGTGAAAGATATTCAATAATTTTTCCTGTGAAAGTATTACTTCTGAAAATTGCTGTATCACCAAAACTAATGTCATCGAAAAAGTGTTGCTTAAAAAATGCCGACCTTTCCGAACCGGATAAATCAGATGAAACAGAAGGAGTTTTCTGCATTTTTGCAATTTTTACAGCATAAGACTCTCCACTATTCATAATTAAACTATCTAAATACTCACTCCATTCAAATTGCAATTCATCAAACTTATAGACAATGTTCCAATAAAACATATCTGTTCTCGGATAATAATCTATCAAAGGGCTGATTAACTCCATTTTTATTTCAAAATCCCTTTTTCGATGTAAATACTTATAAAATAATGAGTTTTCTTTTGAAGTTTTTACTTTAACACTATCCATTAAGAAGTAATAATTTGAAGACAATTCAATATTTTCTTTATTAAAAATAAAATCCATGATCTTTTCATCAGGAAAAACCAAACGATACATCCCGGGTGCACTATTACCGGAAAAATTAAATTTGATCTCACCGGATTTCTTTGGCAAAATAGAATCGACTATTAATATTTGATCTCCGTAAAACCTGGTTAAAATTACATTTTCCTCAGGACAGGACCTGATTTTTGCATTGAATATATAATCCTGAGAATTTGCAATCAGCGAGAAAGAAACTAAAATTAAAAAAAATAAATATTTCATCAGCTAAAATTTAAATGTTCATGTTTTCATTTTTAAGCACATACAAATAAATGAAAAATCAATTTATAGAAAAAATTTGGCTGCTAAATTAAAAAATTTTCGTAACTAATCAATCAATCAACAAGGGTTCATGTATAATTAGAAAAATAATTATATGTGTCAATTGGTAAGGGTTATGAGGCCGGTGTTGTAAAGTGGTTAGGGCAAAGAGAACAAATACCTGGTTTTCACCAATGAGCAAACAGGTTTCTTTACCTTAACCTATTGGCCAAACCGGCTTCCTTACCCTAACCTTATCTTTTGTAAATATTTATCGAAAAGTATCTACTTTAAAAATTTAACCATTTTTGTTTTGTTAGAACATGTCATATTTTAGAAATATTTGATACCTTTGCCGTTAGAAGTTTAATTTTAAAAGTTAAGGTAACAATGCAAACACAAGCTCCTGAAAACCTGCATGTAGTCACTGAAAAAATTCAAAATTACTGTAGTTACAGCGAAAGGTGTTTAAGCGATGTTCAGATGAAATTAAACTCATGGAATCTTAAGGAAGAAATTAAAGAGAAAATAATAAAAAGATTAATACATGATAATTTTATAAGCGATGAAAGATATGCAAAATCTTATGTGAATGGGAAATTCAGAATAAATAAATGGGGAAAAAACAAAATTCTTTATGAATTGCGGAAAAAACAAATCCCCGAACTTTATTCTCAAATTGCTCTCAGCGAAATTGATAAGGAAGAATATGTTTTAACAATAAAAGAAATTATTTTGAAGAAATTCCCCAAAATTTTGATTTCTAAAGAATCGCTTAACAAAAAACAAGTAATGAAGTTTTTATACTCAAGAGGTTTTGAAACTTCTATTATTTCAGAAATACTTAAAACTTATGAATAATGAGTCCAGTCTAAAAACATTATAAACAATGGAAAACTTGGAATATCCATACGGACTTCCTTCAGTCGTTGGAATATTGGAAATCCCCATCATTCCACCATTCCATTATTCCTTGTTATTATATAAAAATGACTTTTTATGCTGTACTCTATAATTAAATATAAAAAATGATATTACCGGAAAATATTAAAGATTTGAAATTAAGGCTTGGTGCTTTAAGGAGGTTTCTTTGACATTGATAAAAAGAAAACACAAATTGAAGAAGAAGAAAAAGAGACTGAAGATCCCAATTTCTGGAACGACCCCAAAAATGCCGAAAGTTTGTTGAAAACAATTCAGGAAAAGAAAAAGTGGACTAATTCTTATGATGAAGCAAAAAATAGTTTCGATGATTTACAAATTATTTTAGACTTCTATCGTGAGGGAGAAGGAAGTGAAAAAGATGTTGATAAGCAATATAATGAAACTTTAAAGTTTATTGAAGACCTTGAATTTTTGAATATGCTCAGTGGTGAAGAAGATAAACTTGGGGCAATATTAAATATAAATCCGGGTGCCGGCGGAACCGAAAGTCATGACTGGGCAGAAATGCTTATGCGAATGTACATTCGGTGGGGTGAAAGAAATAAGTTTAAAATAAAACAACTCGACATTCATCAGGGAGATAAAACAGGAATAAAATCCGTTTCCCTCGAATTTGTTGGCGACTACGCTTTTGGAAATTTAAAAGGCGAAAACGGAGTCCATCGTTTGGTTCGTTTATCACCTTTTGATGCAGCAAACAAGCGTCACACATCTTTTGCTTCGGTTTATGCCTATCCTGTTATTGATGATAATATTAATATTGAACTTAATACTAACGACATTAGTTGGGATACATTTCGTGCGGGTGGTCCGGGCGGTCAAAATGTTAATAAAGTTGAAACGGCTGTACGCCTAAAACATGGGCCATCGGGAATTATTATCGAATGCCAGGAAACACGATCGCAGTTGCAAAACAGAGAAAAAGCAATTAGAATGCTTAAATCGCAACTTTACGAGATTGAGATGAGAAAAAAGAAAGAAGCTCAGGCAAAAATCGAAGGACAAAAGAAAAAAATTGAATGGGGCTCACAAATACGATCTTATGTAATGCACCCTTATAAAATGGTGAAAGACTTAAGAACTAATCATGAAACCTCAAATGTCCAAGCTGTTATGGATGGCGATTTGAACAAATTTATAAAAGCTTATTTAATGGAGTTTGGAAAAAGTTATTGATTGATGTTTGAACAAAGTTTTAAAAATATTGAACGCTTTCCTGAGCCATTTAGGTTTCAATTATCCATTGAGGAATATGAACAAATGGAATCGAAAAATAAAACAGATAATACAAATTCTTTAAGGTTCCAAAATGTCACCTTAGAAGCGAGAAGAGGAAAACATCGAAAATATTTACCCTATGCCTTTACTGAACAAGGTGTTTCAATGCTATCGGCAGTTTTACGGAGTGAAACTGCTGTAAAAGTAAGCATACAAATAATGGACGCTTTTGTCAGTGGTAACTATTCTTCAAACATTGAAAGAAATAATAAAATAACTAAATGATTTTAACATGAGAATAATTCAACAGCAAAATAATTTAAGTGTTTGGCAGGAATGCCTTGATCTTTTACAGGAAATTTATGCCTTAACTAAAATTTTTCCCAGTGAAGAAAAAGAAGGATTAAGTTTAAAACTCAGAGAATCTGCTATTAATATTATTAGCGGGATTTCAAAATGGAAATCACAAAGCCTAAAAATAAATAAATCCCACTATCTTTATTTTTCTTTAGAAAATGCCAATGAAATAGAAGCATTGCTTCTGATCTCGCATACGTTAAGATACATTACTAAAGATCAATTCGACACTAACACATCAGGAATTCAACGAATTATTATCATGCTAAGCGATCTGATAAAAAAAGTTGAACATAAAGAAAATTTGAACAAAGAAAACAACAATTAATACCTTGTCTATAAAGCTATTAACAACGTTGGTAGTCAAAAACAATATTATAAATTAATAAACATATGAAAAAAAGAATAGAAAAAGACACAATGGGCAATGTTGAAGTACCTGCCGAAAAGTATTGGGGGGCGCAAACTCAACGATCAAAAGACAATTTTAAAATTGGCGGACAAAAAATGCCGGATGAAATCATTAAAGCATTTGCTTATTTGAAAAAAGCTGCAGCACAAACAAATGCTGAGCTTGGAGTACTTGCAAACGAAAAAGCGGAAATAATCGCCGAGGTTTGTGATGAGATATTGGAAGGTAAACTTGATGAGCATTTTCCACTTGTTGTTTGGCAAACAGGTTCGGGCACACAGTCGAACATGAATCTAAACGAAGTTGTCTCAAATCGGGCACACGTACTCAAAGGAGGCAAATTAGGAGAAGGCCAGAAATTCATTCATCCCAACGATGATGTAAACAAATCGCAATCTTCAAACGACACTTTTCCGACAGCAATGAGCATTGCTTCGTATAAATTAATTATTGAAAACACCATTCCCGGCGTTGAATTGCTAAGAAACACCCTTGCAAAAAAAGCTACAGAATTTGATAAAGTTGTAAAAATTGGCCGTACACATTTAATGGATGCCACTCCATTGACACTCGGACAAGAATTTTCCGCTTATGTTTCGCAATTAGATCACGGAATTAAGGCATTAAAAAGCACTTTAAGCCACCTTGCAGAATTAGCTTTAGGCGGAACCGCCGTTGGAACCGGAATCAATACTCCTCCGGGATACTCCGAACTGGTTGCAAAAACAATTGCCGAATTAACAGGATTTCCGTTTGTTACAGCCCCAAATAAGTTTGAATCCCTTGCAGCTCATGATGCAATGGTCGAAACTTCCGGAGCATTGAAAACTTTGGCCGTAAGCTTGATGAAAATAGGCAACGATATTCGATTATTAGGTTCAGGCCCTCGATGTGGAATTGGTGAAATTTCTCTTCCTGCCAATGAACCCGGTTCATCAATCATGCCCGGAAAAGTTAATCCGACACAACCCGAAGCACTTTCAATGGTTTGTGCTCAAGTAATTGGAAACGATATGGCAATTGCGGTTGGAGGCACACATGGACATTTTCAATTAAATGTTTTTAAACCCGTTATGGTTTTCAATTTATTAATGTCTGCAAGATTAATAGGTGACGCATGTGCTTCATTCAACGATAATTGTGTTGTCGGAATCGAAGTAAACAAAGAAGCTGTAAAAAACAATCTCGAAAATTCATTAATGCTGGTTACTTCACTTAATACTCACATTGGCTACGAAAACGCTGCAAAAATTGCAAAGAAAGCCCACACCGAAGGAACTACACTTCGTCAGGCAGCAATTGGACTCGGACTTGTAACTGATGAAGAATTCACAAAATGGGTTGACCCGATGAAGATGATTTAATGATTAAATGATTGAATGTGTGAATGATTGAATATTTATTTACAACCGGCAAAATGTGAAAGTTTGCCGGTTTTTTTTATTCAATCATTTTAGGATATTCAAATCTGAGCCAGGTTAAAAGTTACCTCTGGCCCGAAAACCAAATAGAGTAGGCTTGGCTTGGATGTCGTTTTTATGGATTGTTTTTCAGTATTTCCCAAAAGGCATAATATACAACGGTTCTTCATTATCGGGTAATTGCATTACCATGCTAACCATCTTGTCGGTAAAGGCGCCCACGGCACAAGTTCCTATATTCAGGGCATAAGCCTGGAGGTAAACATTTTGTGCCGAATGACCCAAATCCATGCACACATATTTTTCCCTGCCTCTGTTACCGTATTTTTGAGTAGTTCGTTTAAAAATTGCAGTATAAACCAGCGATGCCGGAGCTTGTGCAATAAATTCCTGATCTAAAGCGGCATCGCTTAAATCCTTTCTGAAATCACCATCTGAAATCAATTCCAGGAAATGTCCGTCGGAAATATACCGGTAAATTCCCTTTTCTAATCCTTTCACATTTCCGGCAACGAGATATATTTCTAAAGGATAAAGAGCGCCTGCCGAAGCAGCGGTTCGTAAGCCTCCCCTGAGAAATGAAGGATATGAATGCTCTTCGGTAATGCCGTAAGCTGACCAAAGAATCTGGGAAACTTCCGATAAAGTCACCGGCTCATCTGTAAAATCCCTGACAGAACGCCTGTTCAACAATGCCTGCTCAACAGATACCTCGGAAAAGAGTCTGGGTTCCGGCAAACTGATAACATCCGGTTGTTGAGGATTTAAACCTGAATTCATAGTTGTGTTGAATTCGTTATTAATATTAAATGATGTCAGCAATAAAATAATAAATGCTGACGCAGTAAACTTAAAACTTTTTCTTAAGTTAATCATAAGGTTTGATTTTTAAAATTTCCATAAATGATTTTTTATAAAAATGCCACTCCCGAAGTTTAACTAACAAATTAAAGACAAACATATTTACAAAATTCGAGGTAAACTAACACTAAACAAAAATACGAAAATAATTTTACATGAGTTACTGATTTTGATTGATATTAATAATTAGTTTGTTGTAACGGTTTGCAGCTATGCATCGTAGCCACTTTTTTATTGTGTTTTTCTTAAAATTTCCAAGTGTTAAATTTACAATAAATTTCTTAACGAAGTATAAACCCGGCTATGGTGTATGAGGTGCTGTTGTAGGGCGTTAATATTATTAATTTCTATATGCAAATTAGCATCATGAATTATCAAATTCTAATTATTAAGTTTGAAAATAATAATAAAATTTGATGTCTATTCGTGTGGTATTGGATGATTATTAATATTTTTCAATACAACATCCTTAACGAAACTATTAAATTGTAATTCTGTTGGAGCCAGATCAAAAGATATACCCCACATATTATTGTATGCAACCATTGAAGAAAACAATAAATATTCTGTTTCTTCATTTTTCCATAAAAACGCTTTGTAATGATAGAAACTTGTATCAATTGGTGCATAATTTTCTATTTCAGTAATTATTTCAAAGTTTCCACTTCCTTCAATGTATCCTTCTTTGTCAATAATATTTACTGAATTAGTATTTCTAAAATATGAACGGAACTTGAGCGTATCTTGCATCTTTATCAAAGTGTCATTAAAGAAACTATTTAATGCAGCATTAAAACTATTTACAGATAATTTATCTGTACTTTTCTTCCATATTAGGTTAATCTCTTTTTGAGAATCTGTTAATAAATTCCAAATTGCACCTTGTTTTTCTGTAACTCCATTTAGATAATGCCCGGGAGTTTTTTCATCATCATTTGCACTTACTAAAAATAAGTCTGAACGCCAGTTTGCAGGGATGTTTAATACAATGTTTTGATCTTTATAATTTATTTGTTGTGGCAGCTTTGAATTTTGGTTTTTAATTTCCATTTCATGACAACAAATAGAATTTGTTATATTATTAACCTGTAAGTCAAGCAAATCATCCTGAGTCTTTAATGAGATATTGATATTGCAATCAGATAAAAACTGTCTGTTGCTTTCATAACAATTCCAAACAATAAACCTGGTTTTTACCACATTCCTTAAGGTTCCTTCTATAAAAAAAGCTTTGTGTCCATTGACTTTCGTTTCGCCTTCTGTTCCGGTTAATGTAAATTGCATGCCCCACAAATTCATTAATAGATTTTTGGTATAATCTATTGAAATTTCATTATTGCTATCATTTAAGGGCCACCAATGGAGAAAATGCATTAGCCATATTTCATCTTTTAATTTGATATGGCCTGTGTTTACAGAAGAGTCATTTTTTATTACTTCCCAATTTCCTGATTTGGATAGACTTTTATAATCAATTTCCGGAGTTCTTATACTATTATTACATGCGGATAATATTATCAGACAACTGATAAAAATCGTGAATAATTTTTTTGTTTTCATGTTTTTACTTATTAATGGATAATACAATATCAGTATGAGTTTTCATTCAAGTTTTAAAAGCAAGTTATTTAATAGATTATTTACCTGCTATAAGCGTTGTGAAAAATGAAGGTAATTACTATTCTTTCTTAATACTTCCTTCTGCTTCTTCCTTTTTTTTCTTTCCGACCAGATTTGATATAACACCCCCAATTAATATAAAATGTGCTATCATTCCTCCGTAAAGAATGTTCTGGATTTCTTCATAACCTGATGTGCCTTTTAGTTTCCAGGAGCATCCAATAAATACTGCTCCCCAAATAATTGCATTAGCAATTGGTAACGCAGCAACTAGCAATCCTTTTGATTTTTTTTTCATTTGAATTTCTTTTGATTATGAATAATTTTGAAGCAAAAATAGATTTCTTAATTGTAAAAAGAGTGCAAATTTATCGGATTGTACAAATTATTTGGAAATAATTTTGGGGAGGGGGTCAGTTTGATAAATGTTTACTTTTATACCTTGTAGGTGTTAGGGATGTGAATTTTTTAAAGACCGAAAAAAAGGATGATTTTGAGCTGAAACCACAATCATAGGCAATGGTCATAATTTTTTCCTGATCATATTGTGGATTTTTCAGGAGTAATTTGGCTTCTCCCACCCTGTATTCATTTATAAACTCAAAAAAGTTTTTATTCAAATTGGTATTAATAACCTGCGAAAGTTTGTGTGAGGATGTGTTAAGTGTTTCAGAAAGTATTCTGATATCAAGTTCACTGTCCATATAGGATTTTTCTTCTTTCATATTCTTTAAAAGTTTTTCGAGTATGGCTTTGCTCTCAGATTCATTGAGCCGGGATTTGGCATATTGAGTGGTTGTTTTACCTTTAACAGGTGGTTTGGTTACTAAGTTTGTTTTGAGTCCTTTATCCATATCCATGCCATCAACTGCTGAAGCATCAATGTTGCTAAAAACTCCCTTTTGTTTGTATCCATAAAAACCTATTCCAAAAATATAAACTACCATGATTAGCCAGGTTAGATGATCAATAAAGTCCGGCATTTCTATATTAATATAGCCTTTTGTCATAATAAAAAATAAAGAGTAAAAGAGAAATATGCCAAATCCGTATGTGAGCATTGTAAGCCACTTTAAATCAACACTTTTTTTATATGAAAAATAATTCTTAATTCTTCGACGATACCAATGGAGTTTGATAATACATAAAATAAAATAAACATGGGTTGTATAAAACCATGTATAAATGCCTATTTGAAAAAGTAATCCCCGGTGTTGGTAATCACGAAAATGTAAATGACCACTTTCTATAATATAACCTGAAAATGCAACAAAGACTATTAGTGCAGGAAGAAAATGGATTAAATAAATCCACCTGAATTTCTGATTATGAGAAGTAATGGCACTTATATAAAGGAAGAGCAATGGGCCAAACAGAGGCCAATAAACAAATTCCATCACTATTATTTGTGGATAAGTGTTGTATAGGTCTAATTCACCGAAATAGATAAAGAGTAACCTACCGCCCATTAACAGAATAAAAAACGTCAGAAAAAAGTCACTTAACTTCAATTTTTTCTTGGTCAAAATAAGTAGTGACAAAAAAATCGTCTGGATAGAACCAATAATATATAAGCTACTCATTAATAATAACTGTTTTATTTGATATCATTTAGTTTATAATATCTATGTTCATCAAACATATTCCCATTTTTCAATATAGCCTTTTTGAATATTCCTACTTTTATATATCCATTTTTTTCAAGCACTTTCATTGAAGCCATATTGTATTCAAAAACTCCTGTAAATTCCTTTTTTTAATCCTTTCATATTTCCGGCAACAAGATATATTTCTAAAGGATAAAGAGCGCCTGCCGAAGCAGCGGTTCGTAAGTCTCCCCTCAGAAAAGAAGGATATGAATGCTCTTCGGTAATGCCGTAAGCCGACCACAGAATCTGGGAAACTTCCGATAAAGTCACCGGCTCATTTGTAAAATCCCTGATAGAACGCCTGTTCAACAATGCCTGCTCAACAGATACCTTAGATAAAAAACTGGGTTCCGGCAAACTGATAACATCCGGTTGTTGAGGATTTAAACCTGAATTCATACTTTCACCAAATTCGTTATTAATATTTAATGATGTCAGCAATAAAATAATAAATGCTGATGCAGTAAACTTAAAACTTTTTCTTAAAGTAGTCATAAGGTTTGATTTTTTAAAATTTCCATATGTGGTTTTTTTATAAAAATGTCACTCCCGAAGTTATACTAATGAATTAAAGATGAATATATTTGCAAAATTCAAGATTACCTGGCGCTTTTTATCATCTTCCTGTAAAACATTGTCAATATTGAAAGTTTCTGACATTTTTAGATTGCTTTGAAGGATGTTTTTGGATTCATATATTTTAAACCTAATGGTACAACTTTATTAAAATCATTATCATTGTCAGAAAGCAAAACTAATTCGTTTGCTATTGCCGTAGCTGCAATAACAGCATCAGGTAATTTTATTTTTGTAGCTTTTCTTATTTGAATTGCCAAGCTTATTATATCATCATTGATATAATGTATTTCTAAACCATCCAAAAATTCTTCTCTTATTAAAATATCAGAAGGTACAGGGGGTTTCCAAACCAATAATTCAATTTTCGTGATAAATGATATTTTAAAATCATCATCTACCAAATTATCCATAAAAGATATTGCCTCAGGCGGAAAAATATTGTCCAGATATTTTATAACTGCGCAGGTATCTATTAAATATTTCTGTCCCATTCGCTACGTAAATTTGAAATTTGGTCATCAATTTCTTTTTCGCTTTGCTTAGTCATTTTACCCCGTAAAGCTGATAATTTTCTTTTTGATTTTTCAGAAAATCTCATAAATGTTGAACTACTTGGGGGATAAAACAAAACAGTTTCATTTTCTATGCCACGAATAAATTCATCAAAAGAAAAAACTTTTGATTCTGTTTGCCAACCAGCAACTTTATATTCAACTTGAGGTTCATTTACTACCGTTATCATTTTTGTTTTCTCCTTTCGTTTCGATAAATTTGTACTTGCTTAATTTTATGATGATACAGAAAAGTACTACTACAAGCTCAAAAGAATATTCAAAAACATCCATTAAGCTATGAGCAACTGCATTTCTTAGGTTTAACCCAGCTTTTTCAGCTAAAACATATTTAATTAAAATCCTGTCTTCCTCATCAAAATTTGTTTTCTGTTCAGGTTTAAAAGGTGGTTCATGAGCAATGTCTGCCAATAAATCATCAAGTAATTTTTCCATTACTAATTTATCAGAACCTTTCTGTCTTGTTTTAAAGGTAGCTATACCAATTTTCTCACAGAAATAACGCAAAAGCCCTTCAACTTTAAGGGTCAAACTATCAGTAACAGTTACAAAATCACATTGATGCGTATTATCAGAAAAGAATTTATCAAGTTCTTCAAAAATTCTTTTGAGTCCGGGTTTTAGTGTCTCTATTGGTTTTACTTCTACCTGCTGCCCATGATAATTTCTTACAATTATATCATTAAACCATGTGCTTTCCAAATATGAAAGTACAGAAGCATAATTTAGTTTTTTAGCTTTATAGGCTTCAATAAAAAACCTATGCATAGTTTGTGTACCAATTTGAAAATTATAAGTATATGTGTTCCAAAAATTGAATTTTTCTTTCTCTTCATCAGTGTAAAATACATCAACCGTATTTCCAAACTTATCCATTATTGAAGTTGGAAGCATAGAGAGTAATACTGTTTGTTTGCTTAATTCGATGGAATGTTCTTTTATGTTTTGAATTGAATCGTACCAAGGTGTAGAAATGAAATATTGAATGATGCTTTTTTTATCACTTTCAGAAACTGCTTTTGAAATACGATCACTCATATTATCTTTAAGCTCTTTGGGTAATTCTTGCCGGATTTCTGATAAGCGGAACTTACCTCTTAAATCTGAATAGTATTTTTCTACCCTGTTAATGTCACCAGAAAGTTTAAGTTGTTGATAAATACGCAGTGCATTTTCGGCAAAACTTACACAGGATCGATTCGCTTTGCTCTCGGCATCCGTAGCAAGTTTTTCATATAGTTTCGCCTTATAATTTAATAATTCGGTAACCGGATTATTCCTTTTTTGTTCAATAGAAATATTACGATCAATGGCGTACATAGCACTCCATACATCAGTTTTTTCCAGTTCCTTTGCACCATCCAAGTTCTTGTCAAGGACTTTCTGAAAGTCAATTTGTTTTTTTGACAACCCAAAATAATCAGATAATAAACCTGAAAGATCAAGTAAAATGCGTAAAGTGCCTTCTTTTGTAATATTCCAATTCTGATGAATTTTAAAAATGTATTGAATAATATTAATGAGTTCAGGTTTGATGTTTGATCTTTCGGCAACACCAAATACCATACGAAGTGAATGTAAAAAATGTAAGATGTAATAATTTTTTTCGCCGTTTTTATCTGCTTTTGCATAGTATTCTTTACTTAGGGTGAACAGGTCATTGCAAAGTTGGCGTTTAAAATCATTATGCCTTGAGGATACTGTTTTCATCCCAAAATATACCATTAAACCGTATTCTGTTTTGGCATAAAGGTTTTTGCATTCATTGTAACGATTTTCAAAGTATTCAAAATCTTGTTGTGTATATTTTGTTACATCAATTTGAGTTCCATTCATCTGCCAATTTAATCCATTGATAATTCCATTTTCATTATCTAGTTTCTTATCAAATGATTTTTGTACTGAAAAAACTTGCCTGTCAATATCCGCAATTGCAGCAATATCCTGTTTGCCTTCTTCAATAAGTTGTTTATAGACACCCTGAAATTCAGAATTGATAGTATGAACATTCTCGCAATCATAGGAACTCTCATCTATTATCTTTAAATATTGCTCAAGTGCATTCATGTTTACTTTTTCTAAATTAACTTCAAATTCTTCACTTTTTTTTTATCAAAATTACTAAAATTAAGAGTGTCTGCAATTTTCTTTATTTTCAATAATTCTTTTCCTTTCACAATAGTTTATTTTTACAAACTTCCATTTTACATATTTTCCTTCATTTTTCATCCCATCAAAACCAATCCGTAAAACATTTTTTAAATACAATGTCCTACAAAGTTAACATAAAATACTTCATATTAACAAATAAGATATAAAAAATATTAAATAGGCCGGTTAAAAAGCCTCAGATTTATTCTGTTAAATAGCTTTCCTCCAGAATGGGATTCTTCAGAGTGAATAGATTATTGATTATTCTGTTAGGTTTGTCCTTTTGCTTAAGGAAGATGTTTCGTGCCTTGAGGAACACATTTATTATCAGGGAGAACTTTAGCCTTTTTACCTTCTTTTCCTCGAAGAACTAAATGACTTTGATCTGTTATGCATTTTTTTTCTTGAGGCAAAAAATTCTTGTTTTCTTCGTTGCTTCTCTTTTTCCCATTCTCTTTTTTCCTTTTCTGTCATAGGTTTTTCTGTTTGCGGGAAAGGATTTTCTGTAACAACTTCTATTTTCCGGTTTATCAGTCTTTCAATATCTCTTACAAAAACATTTTCTTCGGGTTCGCAAATGGAAATAGAAACACCTTCTTCCCCCGCTCTTCCTGACCGGCCTATCCTGTGTACATAAGTTTCGGCAATATTCGGCATATCATAATTGATAACATACCCTAACTTATCAATGTCGATACCTCTTGCAGCAATATCTGTTGCCACCAACACCCTGATTTCTCCGGCTTTAAACTGCGCCAAAGCTTTTTGTCTTTGGTTTTGGGCTTTGTCGCCATGAATAGCTGCTGCTTTCACCTTTTGTTTTATCAGGTCGCGAGCTATCCTGTCGGCACCATGTTTTGTTCTGTTAAATAATAATACCTGATTGATTGTTTGATCACGAAGAATATGTCGCAACAAATCTTTCTTAGTTGATCTATTGGTATAATATAAATATTGCCTTATAGTTTCAGCGGTTGAGGAAACCGGGCTTACTTCTACTTTCCTGGGATTTTTCAAAATTTTCCTTGAAAGTTCTACAATATTATCCGGCATTGTAGCTGAGAAAAACAAAGACTGCCTCTTTTCTGGAAGCAACTTCAGTAATTTCTTAATATCATTAATAAATCCCATATCAAGCATCCTGTCTGCTTCGTCGAGCACAAACATGTTTACTGATTTCAGGCTAATAAATCCTTGATTTATCAGGTCTAACAATCGCCCGGGAGTAGCTACAAGAATATCCACTCCGTTCTTAAGTTTTTCAACCTGGCTGTTTTGCTTGACACCTCCAAAAATTACTACATGTCTAATATTAGTATATTTGCCATAATCCTTGATGTTTTCATCAATTTGTATTGCCAGCTCTCTCGTTGGTGTAACTATCAAAGCAGTTATTTTAGGTTTGCCTTGCCGGCTACTCTCATTCTGATGGATGTGTTGGATTATAGGAATCGCAAAAGCTGCTGTTTTGCCTGTGCCGGTTTGGGCACTACCCAAAATATCATTTCTTTTTAAAATGAGAGGTATAGTTTTTACTTGTATTGAAGTTGGCTCAGTATATTTTTTGTCTTTTAGAGCCTTCAATATTGGCTCAATTATATTCAGATTTTCAAATTGCATTATTTTCTAATTTTTATTCCCAAATTATATTATACTAAAACGCATAAACTTTACGAACACCAAATTAGGGAAAGTTTTGATATTCCAGGAGTTATGTGTTTTTTTTCTTTGCATTCTTGGTCAGTGTCAGTTTACTTGAGAGATACTTTGTGGTGCTCTTATATTGTGTTTGAATAATGAACAAGAACACCGATTTTTGATTTTAGAAGTAAAGAGAATCTAAAATCGTTATTCCTCTCCTGATTCGGACGGGCAGGATTAATAGATGTTTGATATTCAAATTTTAAAATAACAAGAATAATTTTTGGTTTAAACCAACCCTCCAAAACCCATAAAAGCAAGGGCAAGAATACCAGCGGTAACCAGAGCAATTGGCACGCCTCTCATTCCTTTTGGTACGTTCATTAAGTCGAGATGTTCGCGTAAGCCCGCAAAGATCAACATAGCAAGTCCGAATCCGATTGCGTTTGCAATTGCAAAAACTACTCCTTCAAGAAGGTTGAAATTTTTAGAAACAGTTTGTATGGCAACACCAAGCACTGCACAATTGGTTGTGATCAAAGGAAGAAAAATCCCCAATGCCTGGTATAAAGGAGGGCTTATTTTTTTCAGGATCAACTCAACCATTTGCACGAGTGCAGCTATTACAAGAATAAAACTAATGGTTTGCAGAAAAGTAATTCCCAAAGGAATAAGAATGTAAGTTTGGATTAACCATGTTACTATGGTTGCAATTGTCATTACAAATAATACGGCAGCGCTCATTCCAACCGAAGTGGAGACTTTTCCCGAAACACCGAGAAAAGGACAAATTCCAAGAAATTGTGCTAATACTATATTGCTGACAAATATTGATCCTATAATAATTGCAAAATATTCCATGATAAATTATTTATGCGGTTTTTTTAATTTTGTTGATAAACGCTATCAGATAGCCTAAAACTATAAATGCTCCGGGTGAAAGTATGAAAACCAGCATTGCATCGCCTTCAATAAATTTAAGTCCGAAAATTGATCCGTTTCCAAGAATTTCTCTGATGCCGCCAAGTAGTGTCAAAGCAAATGCAAAACCAAGCCCCATTCCCAATCCGTCAAGAACTGATGAAAGTGGTGTTTGTTTTGAGGCAAAACCTTCGGCACGGCCAAGTACAACGCAGTTTACAACAATTAAAGGAATAAATAAACCGAGAGCATCGAAAAGCCCGGGAGTAAATCCCTGCATAACCAATTCAACTATCGTAACAAACGAAGCAATAATAACTATAAAACTCGGGATACGAACTTTATCGGGTATTGAGTTTTTTATTAAAGAAACAACTAAGTTTGAACAGACTAAAACAAAGGTGGTAGCTATTCCCATCCCAAGCCCGTTAACTGCCGATGTTGTTACTCCAAGTGTCGGACATAATCCCAATAATAAAACAAATACCGGATTATCCTTAATAAAACCTTTAGTGAAATTTTTCCATTGATTCATTATTTGTTTCCTCCTTCAATTTTTTCAAAAGTAGTATATGCACGTTGAACGGCATCGCAAAATGCTCTTGAACTTATCGTTGCTGCTGTGATAGCATCAACATCTCCACCATCTTTAACTACTTTCAAAGTGTATTGTTTTGGGTATTTATCTCTAAATTGAGCTTTAAATTTCTCGCTTGTCATTTTTGTTCCCAGTCCGGGTGTTTCTTTTTGCTGGACTACGGCTGTATTATTAATTTTTCCGTCGGGTAAAAAGCCAACCATAATTTTAATTTTAGTAGGGGTGTAGCCTTCATAAGAATATGTTTCGACTGCAACTCCAATTAGATTCCCGTCTTTCAACCCATGATTGAATGTTAAAGAATCTTTTCCGTCCTCAGGCATAATCTTAAATGTAATTAATGTGTCGAAAACGGGTATGACTTCTTTTATGGCTTTTTCGGCTTTGGCTTTCAGTGCAAGCCTGATGGGTTCCTTTGTAACATTATAAACTCCACCCAAAGCAAGAGAAGCAACCGCAGTGATCACAAACAATGTGATTACCATGTTTAGAAAAGATGATTCCTTTTTTGCCATGCTTTTATTTTTTTGATTTTTGATTTTGTTTCCCGCAGATTACGCAGATTTTCGCTGATTTTATTATCCGTGTCATCTGTTTTATCAGTGTTCTATATTTTTCCAAATCTCGCCGGTTTAAATCCTTTATTTATCAAAGGTACGAAGGCATTCATAATTAAGATTGCGAACGAAACACCTTCGGGATAAGCTCCCCAAACACGTATTATTACAGTAATTACACCAGCACCCAGACCGAAGATCAACATTCCTTTCGATGACATCGGTGAGGTAACCATATCTGTTGCCATAAAGAAAACCCCCAAGGCTAAACCACCTGTTACCAAATGAAATATCGGACTGATGTACATTTCAGGATTAATTAAGTATAAAATTCCGGTGAAAATTACTACCGAACCAAGAAATGCAACAGGAATTTCCCATGTGATAATCTTTTTTATCAGCATATAAATTGCACCTATTAATAATGCAATTACCGAAACTTCACCCAACGAACCACCAATTCCACCGATAATTCCTTCGGCGTAAGTTGGTACTTGAGACATAATATTTGAAACGGTTTCTCCGCTTTTTAAACCTTCCTTAACAATTCCTAAAGGTGTTGGGCCTGTGATTGCATCAGTAACCGCGGACGAAAACAAAGGTTTTGGTATCGGCCATGATGTCATCTGCACAGGAAATGATATTAAAAGGAAAACCCTGCCTACCAAAGCAGGATTAAAAGGATTTTTTCCTAATCCGCCAAACGACATTTTTGTAATTGCGATAGAAACAAATGCTCCAATAATAATTATCCCGATAGGCAGATTGCTTGGAACATTAAAGGCAAGAAGCACTCCTGTTATCAGGGCTGAACCATCGCCAATAGTGTTTTTTCCTTTTATTAGAAATTTCTGTATTGCCCATTCAAAAAACAAACAGGCGATCACAGAAATTAATATTACTTTAACTGCTCCGAGTCCAAAAAAGTAAATTGAAACTATCAGAGCAGGAATCATGGCGATAACCACGCCATACATTATTTTTTTTACCGAAGAATCTCCATGAACGTGTGGAGAACCTGAAATAGTAAGTAAATTCATATTTATGTTTCAAATCCTATTAATAAAATTCTTGGGTTCCTATTTTAACACATACAACTAAAATCATAATAAATCTGCGTCCTATTTTTTTGTTTGCAGCTTTAGCTGCATTAAGCTTTTCCTCTATTTCTAATTATTAGACCAACTTTATTTTTTCCAACCCGGATATAATCCAGTAGAGGCCTGTTAGCCGGGCATGTATAATGACAAGATCCACATTCCATACAATCCATAATTGAATTTTCTTCTGCAAGATCAAACATTTCGATTTCCGAATATTGTGCTAATAACACCGGTTCCAAACCCATAGGGCAGGCAGTAATACATCGTGCACAACGAATACAGTTTTGAGGTTCAAGGCGTTTTTCTTCTTTTTCGTCGAATATCAAAATTCCCGACGATCCTTTTACAATCGGAGCTTCGATTGAAACCAATGCTTTTCCCATCATTGGCCCGCCACCGACAACTTTTCCTGTTCCTTCGGGAATTCCACCGGTTTTATCAATCAATTCCGAAATTTGTGTTCCGATCCTGACCATCAGATTTGAAGGTTTTGCCAGTGTTTTTCCTGTAACGCTAACTACTCTTTCAATGAGAGGTTTGTTTTTTTGAACAGCTTCGTAAACTGCAAAAGCCGTTCCGACATTGTTTACAACACAACCTACTTCGATAGGTAATTTTCCGGAAGGAACTTCGCGATTTACTAAAGCTTTTATCAATTGTTTTTCACCACCTTGCGGATATTTAATTTTCAAAGGATGAACCGAAATACCATCGTATTTAATTGCAAGTTTGGATAATTTCTCAATAGCATCAGGTTTATTGTTTTCGATACCGATCAGAGCCTTTTTTACATCCATGCCTTTCATCAAAATAGAAACTCCAATCATGAGTTCTTCGCTTTTTTCAAGCATTATTCTGTGATCGGAAGTAAGATAAGGCTCGCATTCTACACCATTGATAAGTAAAAATTCGGCTTTTTTCCCCGGAGGGGGCATCAATTTAACATGAGTCGGAAATGCAGCTCCACCCATCCCAACAATGCCCATTTCTTTGATCTTCTGAACGATTTCTTCTTTTGAAAGTTTGATTTCATGATTGATCTCCGGTGAAATGTCAATACTTTCGTCCCATTCGTCGCCTGCAACATCAATATGAATTGCTGGAGTTTTATATCCTGTTTGAGTTATAAAATTATCTATTTTAGTTACTTTACCAGATACCGATGAATGAACATTTGAGCAAATGAAGGCTTCAGCCTTTCCTAATAATTGCCCAACTTTCACTTCATCTCCTCTTTTTACAACAGCTACCGAAGGCGCTCCTAAATTTTGTGCTAATGGGATGAATACTTTCTTCGGCAACTGAAGAACTTCAATGGGCTGACTTTCTGATAACTTATTTTCTGCCGGATGAACACCGCCTAATTTAAAGGTTTTCAATATTTTTTCCTCCTAAATTATTATTTTCTGTTTTAACAGCAACAGTTTTTGGTTCAGGTTTTTTTTCTTCAACAACTTTTTCCGGTTTTGGTTTTCGCGGTGGAAAATTAAGCTCATGTATCGCATTTGTCGGACAAACTACTACACATTTCCTGCAAAGTTTACATTTCTCAAAATCAATATATGCAAGATTATTCCCCATTGTGATGGCTTCAAAAGGACAAACCTTGAAACATTTTTGGCAACCTATACACGCAACTGCACAATTTTTCTTTGCCACAGCACCCTTTTCTTCGTTTATGCACGAAACAAATATCCTGCGATCCTTTTTGCCTTTTTTACGCAATTCGATAATATCTCGCGGACAGGCTTCAACACAAGCACCGCAAGCGACACATTTATCGTTGACTTCGGGCAGGCCTGTTTCCTCATTCATAAAAATAGCATCAAATGCACAAGCTCTCACACAATCGCCTAAACCCAAACATCCGTAAGGGCATCCGCTTTCACCCGACGACAAACTGTGAGCAAATGCACATGTTTCGGGGCCGTCATAATTGATTTTTTTAGGTGCATTGGTTTTTGATCCTGAGCAACGTATAACAGCTATCAAAGGATCAGTTTCAGTAGCTTCAAAACCAAGTATTGCAGCAACATTACTCATTGTTTCGCTTCCACCCACCGGACAATTTAAATCCTCTATATTTCCCTTGCTTTTACCGGATTTTACGCAGGCTTCTGCAAAATTCCGGCATCCCGGAAATCCGCAGCCACCACAATTCGCTGCCGGCAGTGCATCGGAAATTACATCAATTTTAGGGTCTTCAATTACTTTAAATTTCTGAGCTATAAAATACAAAATAACTGCAGCTGCAATTCCTATTGCACTTAATGATATAAATGAAAAAATAATTACATCATTCACGGTAATTCATTTTTTGTTAAACCAAATAAAAAGATCCAATATTTATTGAATCTATGTTAAAAATTAACACGCGGCAAAAGTAAAAACAAAACTTAAATTAATAAGTCATTTGCTTTTAAGATTTATCATTTTTAATGATTTGATAATTAATTTTTTATAAAATCGTTAAAAATGTTAATTGTTATCTTTGGGTCTGTTATACAAAATCTTATGAGGGTTTTAAAAATTGTTTAGAATGTGTATAAATTAAAATGAGATTTGAGATTTGAAATAGAAACTATATTGTTTAAGAAATAAATAAATGTGGAAAAATAATAGGAGAAAACATGATATAAGGAATTTAAAATATTGAATTGAGGTTTTTCCGAAATCGTTTAAAAGTGTAAACAAATTATTTTTGCATATCAGATTATTTCTGGTTTTATTGTATTTTTACTTTTTTGTTTCACTAAAACATATATTAATGTCAAATATAAAACTTTTTGAAAGTAAGCAAATTCGTTCTGTTTGGAATGAGGAAGACAAAAAATGGTACTTTGCAGTAGTTGATGTGGTTGAAGTTTTAACAGATTCTGTTAACCCAAAAGATTACATCAAAAAAATGCGTAAACGAGAAATGGAGTTAAATTCCAACTGGGGGACAATTTGTCCCCCCCTTGAATTGATTGCAAAAGATGGCAAAAAGAGAAAAATCCAATGTGCTAATACAGAATAACTTCTACGATTAATCCAGTCAATACCCTCTCCAAAAGCCGAACCTTTTAAAAGATGGCTTGCCAAAGTAGGTTACGAAAGACTTGAAGAAATAGAAAACCCTGAATTAGCTTCAAAACGTGCAAGAGAAATCTACAAAACCAAAGGCTATTCTGATGATTGGATAGAAAAAAGAATGAGGAGTATTGCTATTCGTGATGAATTAACTGATGAATGGAAAAAACGAGGCGTAAAAGAACGAATTGAGTATGCAATTTTAACTGCCGAAATATCTAAAGCTACTTTTGGGTTAACGCTTTCAGAATACAAAGAAGTAAATGGTTTAAAAAGGCAAAATCTTCGCGACCACATGAATGATTTGGAATTAATTTTTTCAATGCTTGGAGAAGCTTCAACGACAAAAATTGCAAGAGTAAAAGATGCAAAAGGTTTTATAGAAAATAAAGAAGCAGCGGTTGAAGGTGGAAATGTTGCTGGAATTGCAAGAAAAGAATTAGAAAAGAAGACCAGTGAAAACATTGTAACATCTGAAAACTACTTACCGGAAAAGAAAACGATAAAGCTGAAAGGAAATTAATTATTATTATTTTGTTCTATTTGAAATTATCTATAATCCTTTGCCTGTCTTCATTCTCTTTATCGTTTTTATGATAAAGCTCTATAAAAGTTATTATTTGTTCTTCTTTGAAATAAGCGTAAATCAAGCGTAAACCAGAATTTACTCCCCTTCCTTTTAGTGCTTTACAAGCAATTTTCTTTACTTTAATTACACAGGTTTCTATGCCCAAATTATCTATACGAAAACTGAACGGTGGCCTTTCATCCGGTAAAATTTCTAAAACTTGTTTCACTGTTTCCAAATCATCGCTAAGAGTTCTGTATTTTTTTAAAAGCCTTTTCAAATCCTTTTTAAATTCTGCAAGTTCATCAAAGGTCATAGCTCTTCAATTTCATTTCCATAGTTTCTTACCGAGAAAGGAAACTCTCTATAAAAAGCTAATTCGTAATTAATTTCTTCTCCTTCTTTTGAAGCCAGCCAAGGCATATCCTTATGAGAATAGTTGCTGATTGCAGCAGCAGACCAATCACTCATTTGTTCAATAACTTTGTCAATGACTTCTTTTTCGCTTGCCTTAAATTCGGTTAAATCTGCTTTCACTAAAGGTAAAAAACGAGTTTGCGGATAACCATGATATTCAGTTTTAACTCTTTGCAAAAGCGATTTCTCAATCATTTGATTGATGATGATATCTAACTTTTGCGGCACTGGGCCATAAGGTAATTTGCGATATTTTGCACCGGACAAATGTTCTTCATACAATTCATAGTAATTGAAATCTATAAAGTAAAGCAGTTTATAAAGGACAGTTTCGCCAACGTTCGGTTTACCTGCACATCTTTCCAAAATGTATAATAGCACATTCTTAAACTTATTGACTTGCAGAGTTGGGACAGAAATACGTTCAACCAACTTTTTGGTTTTGACTTCTGACTTTGCTTCAATCTCCTGGCTGATATTAAAATCTTTTGATATAAAATCGTCCAAAGAAAACTCCAGGATAATTGACAACTTTTGTAGCTCTAAAACATCAACACTTCTGTTTCCAAGTTCAATTTGTGCCATTGACGGTCGGGAAATCTTAACACATTTAGCCAAATCGTCCTGAGACAACCGCTTCATTTTACGAAGTTTGCTTATCCTTTGGCCTATTTGTTTTTTTGAAAGTTTTATGTTCATATCAATTATTGTTTATTTTCTAATGGACAAAGATATATAATGTTTTAAAACAAAACAAATAATTGTTTTAATATCTTACATTTTTTAAAGAACATTTCTGTTCTGAATATTACATGAGTTTATCTGCCCCGATAATTATCGGAGTTGTATCTTTTTTAATTGTATTTACTTTTATTTACTAATTTTGGCTTGTCGGATAAATAGTAAATTTTATTTGTTTTATTATTTCATATTCAATAAACAAATAATTTATTTTATTTTTGTTTTAAGATGAGAAAATCAATTTTATTAATATTTTTCGTAATAATAATTACTCCCTTCACTTTCGCTACTCACGAACGTGCCGGTGAAATAACCTATAAACATATTACCGGCCTGACTTATGAAATCACAATTGTTACTTATACTTTTACTCCAAGCCCTGCCAATCGAATTGAAATGGAAGTTTTATGGGGTGATGGAAGCTCAAGTATTATTCCACTTTTAGAGCCTCCAATTAAATACCCTAATAATATTCAACGAAATGTTTATGGAGGCCTTGAAGCCCGACATACTTATAGTGCTCCGGCTACTTATATTATCTCGGTGGAAGATCCAAATAGAAATTATGGAGTGTTAAACATTCCAAATTCTGTTAATATTCCTTTTTATACAGAAACTGAACTTGTTATAAATCCTTTTCTTGGAATTAATAATTCGCCTGTTTTATTAAATCCTCCTTTCGATAATGGTTGTGTGAATCAATTATATGTTCATAATCCGGGAGCCTATGATGTTGATGGTGATAGTCTTTGCTATCAATTGATTGCTTGCAAAGGAGCAGGTGGATTACCTATTCCCGGATATTCATTACCATTAGCGTCTAATATTTTTGCAATAGATTCGTATTCAGGTGATGTTATTTGGGATAAGCCTGAGTTGCAAGGCGAATATAATATTGCAATACTCATCACGGAATGGCGAAATGGGTTTAAAATAGGTAGTATCATTCGCGATATGCAAATTAATATTGTTGCATGTGATAATCGTCCTCCCGAAATTCAAACAATTGATGATACTTGCGTTGAAGCGGGCTCATTTCTGACTTTCGAAGTTGTTGCCACCGACACAGATGATGATCTTGTTTTACTCACAGCAACCGGTGGGCCAATTATTATGCAGGATAATCCGGCAGAATTTCCTCATCTTGACTCTATTACCAGGGTAACTTCGACTTTTAACTGGGCAACAGTTTGTTCTCACGTACAAAAATATCCTTATCAGGTTTATTTTAAGGCTATTGACAATAGTATTCCTGTCAATTTAGTTGCTATTAAAACTGTAAATATCAAAGTTATAGGACCGGCTCCTGAAAATCTTTTTGCCGAAGCAATAGGAAATAGTATTCATCTAAACTGGAATAAAACAATTTGTACGAATGCAAAAGCTTATAAATTGTTCAGAAGAAAGGGGTATTTTGGTTTTTTGCCGGGTGTTTGTGAAACAGGAGTTCCTGTTTATACAGGATACAATTTTATAAAAGAGATTGAATCAATTGAGGATACAACTTATGTTGATGATAATAATGGTATCGGGCTGGTTCATGGAATTGATTATTGTTATATTGTTATTGCCTGTTATGCGGATGGTGCCGAAAGTTACGCTTCCCTTGAGGCATGTGCATCCTTGAAAAAAGACCTTCCAATAATCACAAATGTTAGCAACGATAGTTCCGATCTTGATTTAGGCCATTGTTTTTTGGCCTGGGCAAAACCTGTCGAGCTAGATACTATTAAATTTCCCGGCCCTTTTCAATATCATGTCTATCGTGCAAACGGAATTCCCGGATCAGATTTTCAAGTTATTGGAAATAATATTGGTTTAAACGATACTTTATATTTTGATAAAAATGTAAATCTTAATCAGGATGGTATTCCTTACAGCTATAAAATAGGATTATTTAGTGAAACAATTGGCGAAATTGGTACCACTCAGGTTGCATCTTCGCTTTATTTGAACATTTATGAAACAGACGAGGAATTGCAAGTTTCATGGAGTCCTTATATTCCCTGGATTAACGAGGCATATATTGTTTATCGTCAAGACCCCGGATCATTTATTTTTGATTCGGTCGGATGGACAGATAATACAAATTATTATGATCAGGGTTTGATAAATGGTGAAAAATATTGTTATTATATTAAAAGCATTGGTGATTATTCATCCGCCGGATTGATTTCTCCAATAATTAATTTTTCGCAGCTAAGTTGCGGAATACCTGTTGATAATAAACCTCCTTGTCCTCCAGAATTATTTGTAACAACAAATTGTGATTATGCCGAGAATATTTTAAGATGGACAAATCCTAATAATTTTTGTGCTGATGATGTTGCAAAATATAATGTTTATTTTTCACAATCGGAGACCGGGGAATTGGCAATATTAACGAGTATTATCGGTGCGAACGACACTACTTTTATTCATCATGGAACTTTTACAATTGCCGGATGCTATGCTGTTACTGCTATCGACTCAATCGGGAATGAAAGTGATTTCAGCAATAAAGTTTGCATTGATATCGACACTTGTTCTGTTTATAGTCTTCCGAATGTTTTCACTCCCAATAATGACGGACGTAATGATTATTTCATTCCTTTTCCTTATACTTCGGTTGAAAGAATTGAGATGAAAATCTTTAATCGTTGGGGACGAATAATGTTTGAAACTAATGATCCCAACATTAATTGGGACGGAAAAAACAAGAATAATAATAGTGATTGTGCCGCCGGTGTTTATTTCTTTGTTTGTGATGTTTACGAAATACGTCTCACAGGATTTACTAAACGAACTCTTACCGGATCGGTAACGATTTTGAGGGAATAAAAACAAAAATGCAATGCAACTTATTATAAACCGAAAAAACCGCTAAGATCGCAAAGAAACGCAAATTTTTTTGCGTTTTTTAGCGTGCTTTGCGGTTAATAGAAAAAAAGATTTAAAATTGAATTTCGAATTATTTATAACAAAGCATATTTTATCCAAAAACAAGGATAATTTTTCTCGTCCGATTGTAAAAGTTGCAATTGCAGGTATTGCTCTCGGTATCACCGTAATGATTGTTTCCATTGCAATTGTAACCGGTTTTAAAATTATGGTTAGGGATAAAGTTATTGGTTTTGGTTCGCATATTCAAATTGGGAATTATGATTCAAATCTATCCTTCGAATCTTCTCCAATTACTAAAAATCAATCTTTTTATCCTTCTCTTGACACTATTGAGGGTATTAAGCATATTCAGGTTTTTGCTAATAAAGCCGGAATAATTAAAACCGATGACCAGATACAGGGCATTGTTTTAAAAGGAGTTGACAGCGATTATGATTGGTCGTTTTTCAAGAATCGGATTATTGAAGGTAAAGTTTTTGAAATAAAAGATTCTGTTAAAACAAATAAAATTCTGATCTCGAAAAGTATTGCATCAAAATTGAAATTTAAAGACGGAGATGCGGTCAGAATGTATTTTCTTACTGAAGGACAAAGCAGCCCGAGAGGCAGAAAATTTGAAATCGAAGGAATCTTTGAGACCGGACTTGAAGAATTTGACAATATGTTTATTATAGGAGATATTAAACATATTCAAAAAATTAATAAATGGAGTAATGATATGATTGCCGGTTTTGAGGTGATTATTGATGATTTTGATGATCTGGATGAATTGGGATGGTATATTTATAATAAAATCGGTTATGATCTAGATACACAGACCATCAAACAACTTTATCCTCAAATATTCGATTGGCTTGAACTACAGGACATGAATGTTTGGGTTATTTTGGTTTTAATGGTTGCGGTGGCTGCAATTACGATGATCTCTACCTTATTGATTTTAATTCTCGAACGCACAAATATGATTGGAATATTAAAAGCTTTAGGTAGTAATGATTGGAGTATCAGGAAAATATTTCTTTATAATGCGGTTTATATCATTGGAAAAGGCTTAATCATTGGAAATATTTTTGGAATAGGTTTATGTTTTATTCAAAAATATTTTAAACTGATTTCACTACCTGTTGAATCGTATTTTGTATCTTATGTCCCGATAAATTTGAGTCTTACGAATTTATTATGGATTAACTCCGGAACCTTGATAGTTTGTGTTTTAATGTTAATAATTCCGTCGTATATTATCACAAGAATAACTCCTGTTAAAGCAATTAGGTTTAGTTAAATAAGGGGAATAGAGGAAATAGGGGTGATAAAGGAAATAAGGAAATAGAGGAATAAATAAATTTTTGTTATTATCCATAATGAGATTATTTGTTGAACTAACGATAAAAAAGTTTCTGGTAACAGAAATATTTTGAAATCAATTTATAAGCATATTTCCTTTATACCTTTATTTCCCTTATAACTTATATCCACTATTTCCATTTAATCGTTTTTACTATTTTTGCTAAAAAAGTAAACATCACATTATGTATAAAAACAAAGTTTTAATTGTATTATTAGCATTATTATTAAGCTTAAATTTCTCAGTTTCAGCACAAGAAAATTTTGAAAATGAAAAAGATGAAGAAAAAGATAATTCATATCAATTTGAAGTTATTACTGAGGTAGAAACTACTCCCGTAAAAAGTCAGGACAATACAGGAACTTGTTGGGTTTTTGCTACAACTTCATTCCTCGAATCCGAAATATTAAGAGAAAAAGGAAAAGAATACGACCTTTCGGAAATGTATATTTCAAGGGAAGCATATCCCGATAAAGCAATGAATTATGTTCGTTTACATGGAAATGCTAATTATGCTCAGGGAGGCCAGGCACATGATTTAATTAATGTAATTAGAAAGTCGGGGATAGTTCCTGAAGAAGTATATGATGGTAAAAAGATTGGTGAAAAGAAGCATAATCATAGTGAAATGAGTATTGTTTTAAAAGGAATGCTTGATGGAGTTATAAAAAATCGTGGCAAAAAACTTACACCGAAATGGTTTGAAGCCCATAATTCGGTTCTTGATATTTATCTGGGAGAAGCACCTGCGACATTCGACTACGAAGGAACAAGTTATACTCCACAAAGTTTTCTTGAAGAATTAGGAATAAATCCCGATGATTACGTTGAAATTACTTCATTCACCCATCATCCGTTTTATGAAAATTTCTCTTTGGAGATACCTGATAACTGGTCATTCGACGATTATTATAATCTTCCACTTGATGAAATGATAGAAGTTTTTGATTACTCCTTAAAAAACGGATATTCAATTGTTTGGGATGGTGATGTTAGCGATAAACAATTTTCTCATAAAAATGGTGTGGCTATTGTTCCATTAAAAGATTTGGCTGAAATGTCGGATGAGGAAAAAGAAATAAATCTTAAAGAACCCGAACCTCAAAAAGAAATTTCTCAGGAAATGCGACAGCAGGCTTTCGATAATTATTCTTCAACCGATGACCATCTGATGCATATTACCGGCATTGTTGAAGATCAAAATGGAGAAAAATATTATATCACTAAAAATTCGTGGGGGGAAGAAAGTAATGATTTCGGCGGGTATCTAAATATGTCCGAACCTTATGTTAGATTACGAACAACAGCAATCCTGGTCAATAAAAAAGGTATTCCGAAAAAGATTGCTAAAAAATTGGGAATAAAATAAATTATATGGATTGAGATTTTTTAGTTAATTTTCAAGTTATTACTTTTTGGCAAAAATTTAATTTTATTGTTACAAGTCTATATTTTAATCCCAATTGATAACCTAAAGTATCTGTTATGGATTTCATCAGGATATGAATACAAATCCTTAAATCCATATTTATAATTAGGTTTAATTATCAGTTCATATTTTGATATTGGAATACGTACACCTATTCCAAAGTAAACTCCGAATGTCTTTGACAAACCCGCCTTTTCATCAATTTCGGCGTAATGGACAAAATTCAGGCTCAAACCTTCCGAATCCCTTGTATTTCTTAGTTTTGAATCAAATCAAAGCTTATGAATAAAAAAAATGCTTTTACTG
>Ga0233437_1002103_pt1 | contig 32028 bp, 22 predicted proteins | sample SI_122_August201_FD_182714 | JGI IMG/M metagenome (GOLD analysis project Ga0233437, IMG submission 182714) | Seawater microbial communities from Saanich Inlet, British Columbia, Canada - SI_122_August2016_200_MG | ecosystem: Environmental > Aquatic > Marine > Inlet | place: Canada: British... | reverse complement strand
GTAGCAATATACTGCCGAGGGATCTAAATAACGCCCAATATGTATCTCTTGTAGATAAAATTTTTAATACTGGTGATGTTACAAAGAAAAACTGGCCTAAATTAAGAAAAGCAGTGGACTCTAACAACTACAATAATATGATACTGGAAAGCAAAACACAGACCAATGGTAACTTGTTGACGGATAGATTTGATAAACTAAGTAGTTTTATAAAGAATGAACAGAACAAAGATATGCAAGCGGCTTTCAAAAGAGTGAACTTTTTACCTTAATGTATTCAATACACATAAACCATAACGATGGTCCAAGAGACCATTGGATACGCACCAGAGAGGAAGCCCTCACAGCAGGGATAAAGTTCTTCGACTGGAAAGTAGCTAAAGAGGGGGAATATGCAGTTACAGATGACGACTTTGTTGCGGAGGTACTCAAGGTATCTCACTACTCGGATGGCAGAAAAGGCCAGAATAAGTATGTTCGTATGCCTTTCGGCTATGTATTGTATAATCCAAGGTACCCAACTAAGAAATTTAAAGCACAAGGTAGACGCTCCAAACACACCTATACTGGTGCTCCGGAATTAGAAGTCGCTGCAAAAGGTAGCGATAAGATGAAAAACTTAGCCATGGCTTACGCTATGACCATGGATAAGGATATGTCGCTTGATATAGCCCTGGGAGACCACACGGACAACCAGCACGCTACATACAAGCGTAGAATGAAAACAGAGGTATTTAAAAAAATGGTTAGAGAAGAACTCGAGAAGCTGTTACACGAACACGGACTTACGGAGAGCTTTACACTCAATTTATTGACTGAAGCAATCGGTATGGCTAAAGAGAAAAAAGACGTGACAAACCTTCTAAAAGCGGTAGATAACCTTCAAAGTATGCATGGCATGAATGAGAAGAAACAAATCAAGACTACTCAGCAACTAGAAGCAAGCACGACACGGAGACTATTAGACAGACTCGGAGAAGAAGAGCAGAAACTAATAGCAACACAAACAACTATGGAGGTTGATGATGAATAGTCAAGATTTTGAGCTAGAATACCAAAAACTAGCTGCTTTAAAGAAAATGAAAGGTGATGTGGGTTTATTTGGGAGAATGATGTTCCCAACCGCATTTAGTGAGAAATCACCACCATTTCACAAAGAGATATTAGATACAGTAAGAGATGCGTCAATACCGAGAGTATTGTGTGCAGCTCCACGGAGAACAGCCAAGTCAACAATTATGTCATTCCTTTACCCAGCATGGCGTATAGCTTTCAAGAAATCAAACGAAGGGTTATTTATATTAATTATATCTGAGTCTCGTGCTCAGAGCATTAATTTCTTAACAAGACTAAAGACACATTTGACAGACTCGAAAGAGTTTGTTGCTATGTTCGGGAACATTGGAGCTGACACAGCAACCACATGGAGAGAAGATAGCGTTGTATTTGGTAACGGGGCTAGAGTTGTAGCTGCTGGTGCAGGACAGAGTTTACGTGGATTGATTCATGTGGATGATAGACCTAACTTAATCATTGTGGATGATTTTGAGTCAGAGAAAAACGCATATACAGCAGAAGGTAGAGCAAAGAACCGTAAGTGGCTTACAGAGGCTGTTATTCCTAGTTTAGCTAAGAATGGTAGACTTATTATGGTTGGTACGGTAATATCTGAGGATTGCTTCTTATTCTGGGCTAAAGAGAGTCCAGCATGGAGAACTCTCTGGTATACTATCTGGGACGACAATGAGATACCAGTATGGCCAGAGATGTACACTCGTAAGGAGATTATAGCCTTACGAGACGATATGGCATCTGTAGGTAATCTGGCGGGGTTCTATCAGGAGTATATGAACCAACCGCAAGCTCCAGGAGATGCTCCGTTCAAACCAAAATACATGAAGATACATCACAAGAAATATAAGAAAATAGCTGGACAGAATTGTTTAGTTCAATTACAAGGTGAAGAAGAAGTGATTACGCCTGTCGAGTTGTATGCGGGCATAGACCCAGCATCCTCCCTCTCTCGGCATGCGGATTACTTTGTGATAGCAACAGTAGCCATGGATCACGGAGGAAATGTCTACATCGTGGACATAGAGAGATCCAGAACAAACCCAGCTGAACAACCACAACTAATAATAGATGCATTTAAGAAATACTCACCAAGAAGGATGAAGGTAGAGACAGTTGGCTATCAAGAGGCCTTACGGCAGCATACACGCAAACTAATGAGGGATGAGGGAATTTACATACCTGGACTAGAAAAGGGCGTTAAACCCCGTAATTCTAAGTCTGAGAGGTTATTGTCCCTCGTACCACTCTTTGCTCAAGGTAAGTTTTTCTTTAGACCACAAGATTTAGAACCGCAGAAAGAGTTCCTTTCATACCCAAAAGGAAAGCATGACGATGTAATGGATGCAGTGCACATGGCGTTGGATGGTGCAAGACCTTGTAGAAAAGAGAAATTGAACCCCAGCAAGAAAGATGATACAAATATTTTGAGCAAAGTCATCGATTGGATGACGGTATAGGAGTTTTAATTAATGGAAGAAGTCAAAAAGGACGTAGTACAAGAGACTCAGGATATATTCAAAACCTACTCACAAGCTCGTGAAACATGGGCACAACATGCACAGGAGGATAGGGAGTTTAAGTTAGGCAAACAATGGAGTGCTGAGCAAGAGAAAAAGTTAAAGTCGCGAGGGCAATCTCCAATTGTTGTCAACAGGATACATCCTGCTGTTGAAGCAGCGAAAGCACTGATAACATCAAATAGACCATCTTTTCGCGTATCCCCCAGAGAGGATAGTGATAATCAAGCTGCTCAGGCAATGAACGGGTTACTTGAATATGTATGGCAGATATCAGACGGAGAGACAAGATTAAGAACCGTTGTTGATGATTATTATGTAACTGGGATGGGGGCAATGCTCGTGTACCAAGACCCCATGGGGGACACAGGAAAGGGAGAGGTTAAGATTAGAGATATCGACCCACTAGATCTCTATATCGACCCAAATTCACGAGAAAGACAGTGTGATGATGCAGAGAATATAGTGGTTTCACGCCTGTTCACTAAAAACCAAGCGATAAAAATGGAACCCATGTACAGAGATGCCATTAAGACGGCTCAAGGCGATCAGGTGGGGGATAGACCTGAAACGAGTGCGTTTAATGATGGCGGTGTTATCTTTCCAGAAGATAGCGAAACAAAAACAACCATCACACTTGGAGATGGCGATGAGTATATTCGCGGATACGAACGATACCAAAAAATAATAGTTCACCGCTATCGTACATTTGAGAAGTTTTCTAAGATGGAAGAGGTTTTAGACGATGCGAAGTTTAGGGAGTATGTAAAGAAGCCAGCGTGGCTAATTCAGGGGCAAGTTGTTGTTGACCCCCAACGAGCACAAGCACAAATACAACAGTTGATGGAGCAATACCAAAATCAAGTAATGGCTTTCAAGCAACAGGTCACGGCGGTTGCACAAGCATCACAAGCGGTTGTTGATAGGTATCAAGGTTCAGGAGGGATGATGGCTGGACAAACACCTCAAATCCCCCAAGAACCCCAGAAACCTGAAATAAAACAAACAAACTATGCTCAGTTAATTGAAATGAATCAGATTGATGTAGTTTCCGTTCCTGTTTGGAGGGTCAGACAGGTTGTTATAATGGGTGACACGCTCTTATATGAACGCATTCTTCCTACAGAACATTACCCAATAGTTTTGTTTATGAACCTACACACAAGAACACCATACCCCGTATCTGATGTTCGTTTAGTAAAACACTTACAACAGTATATCAATAAGATTAGATCTCTTATAATTGCACACGCAACCACAAGTACTAATGTTAAGATACTCGTTCCAGAGGGTTCTGTGGACATGGCAGAATTTGAGCAAAAATGGGCACAACCGGGTGTAGCTATCCAATACGATCCCACTGATGGTGCACCAATGCCCGTTCAACCCATGCCAATGCCCAATGAACTCTATAAAAATGAGCAAGATGCCAAGAACGATATTGATCATGAGTTAGGACTATACGAAATGATGATGGGTAATTCGGGTGCTGCCCCCCAGACATACAAAGCTACTATTAGTTTAGATGAATTTGGTCAGAGAAAGATTAGGTCTAAACTCGGAGATATTGAATCAGGTCTTCGTAGACTAGGCGGGATTGTGATGTCGCTTGCACAGCAATTGTACACTTCGGAGAAGGTTTTTAGGGTGCTTCAACCCAACAATTCAATGTCGGAATATGTCGTCAATAAAAAGTTGTACGATGACAAGAGTGGGGTTTTGAAAATCATGAACAACATTAAGGCTGGAGATTATGACCTTATAGTTGTAGCTGGTTCTACTCTACCTACCAACAAATACGCACAATTAGAGTTGTATATGGATGCGTATAAGAATGGCATTATTGATAAGCAAGAAGTCCTCAAGAAGACTGAAATATTTGATATTGAGGGTGTTCTCAGGAGAACTGACATGATAGGACAACTGCAACAAAAAGTCCAGCAACAAGAAGAGCAAATTAAAAAATTAAGTGGCGACTTGCAAACAAGAGAGCGTGAAGTATATCATGCTAAGCAGAAAGCCGAGTTAGAAAAATTCAAGTCTGGTTTAGATTCAACCTCCAATAAGGCGAAAGCCGCTGGGGCAGTCTATGAAAGAAGACTTGCAGATAGCACAAGTGCAGTGCAAAAAGAAGTTGGTGAGCAAGAGACCTTAAAGAGGAGATTGGAAACAAGGGAACAAGCTCTCAACGAACAACAAAAAAAAATAAATCAGAGTACTTCCTAGCACAGGGACCTCTAAGGAGAACAAGTGAATCAATACGAAGAAACGGGGACAATGAATGACACACCACGGGATGTAAACCAAATTGGAGCATCATACGAGGACTCAGTAATTAATGACGTTTTTTCTGCGGAACCTGCGGCTTTTGGAAAGACTACATCACAAGAAACACAACCAGTGATGCCAGTAACCCCACAACCCACAGAGAAACCGAAAGAACCAAACACAAACGATGAGGTTAGGTATCAGTATTGGCAAAGTCAAGCTGACAAGGCACGTAATGAAAAGGAAGCTCTCCAGGATGAGTTGAATGCGATGAAAGCTCAATCTGAGCAGGTTCAGTATAATCAACAGGTGGAGCAACCGCAGGCTGAAGTCTTTCCAGACCCCCCAACAAGACCAAACCAACCTAGCTACTTTAACAGGGAAGAAGCATATTCAGACCCCGCAAGTGAAAGTGCTCGGTATGTAAATGACATGGAAGCATGGCGTAACGATATGACCGAATACAACACGATAAAATCGGACTATGTGATGGCTGTCCAAAAAGACTATATAGCTAATCAAGAAATGTTACGGCGTAATGCTGAAGAGGCTGATGCAAAACGAGCACAAATGAGAGCTGGTGTCAATAGTATGGTTGAGCAGGTTAAGGTGAAATATGGAGCTACCGATGAACAGGCTCGGGCGTTTATAACTAAAATGAGCAAACCAGAAGCAGTAACTGTGGATGGTTTATGGCGGTTATATAATGATGGGCAACACACACAGCTAGTAGCACAACCGAGTCAACAGTTCCAACAAACAATGAATACTCAGAGTATTCCAAGTCCTATGGGTGTAATGCCAGCTTCTACGAACCAAGTGGGAGCTAGGTCGGCCGAGGATATTATAATGGACTCTCTTATAGGTGACTATAAAGGGTCTAACCCATTTGGGTAAATAAAAACTAAGGAGACATAATATGTCGGATGTATACACAAATTCAACAGGAAACGCCCCTACTGGCGTAAGTATCAATGATACAAGACGGATATTTAATTTTGGAGAAAGAGTTGCAGAACTCGCTCCAGCACAATCACCATTCTTCGTTTACCTTTCTAAGGTAGCAAAGAAATCAACAGACGATCCAGTATTCAAATTCATGGAACGCAGACACCAGTGGCAAAGACGTAATTTTGAGGTTGAAACAGAGGTTATATTAACCGTGAACAATAAAGGTACAGCTTTGTTGGATACAGAGGGCGACGATATAGTTCTTGATTGTGGTTACAATAAGTACGGAAAAACTCAAGCTTTATCTGCTCCAAGATTTCTGTTACCAGGACAGGTAATTGCTATTGAAGATAGCGATGGTAATGTTCGCAGAATGAAAATTGATACTACCCCAGTGGTTGGTGGTACGGATGGCACTGATGGTATCACAACCATCGGCATAACTGGTGGTGCTGGCGTGTCTTTGGTTGGAACGTGGAAAGCAGACGAGACTGTTACTTTTGAAGAAGATGCAAAAGGTCAAGTGATTGGTTCAGCATGGGCTGAAGGTTCAACAGATCCAGATGGCTGGAAAGACGCAATCTCAACAAATGAAGGATACTGTCAAATCTTCAAGACTGCTATTAGTATGTTCTCGGGCACAGCTTTAGCTACACGCTATCGAGGAGTTGCTAACGAGTACAAACGCGTATGGCAAGAAAAATTAATGGAACACAAGATGGATATTGAACATGCGATGCTATTTGGTGTTGGGACAGCAAATGGAACTGATGACGCTGGGTCAGACAACATTCGTTACTCATGGGGTATCCTACCATATACTGAGCAGTTTGGTAATACATACGACTTTACTTACGCTGATTCTGGTTATGATGCTTTCCTCGACACAATGGAAAATTTCTTTGCACCAGAGACAGGTAACAGTGGTAGTAAGTTAGTTCTTGCTTCTCGCAAAGTTATCACATTCTTAAACAAGTTGGGTACTAATGGTTTCTTGGATAACACAGTTGGTGCTGAACGGTACCGCCTTGATGTTACTAATATTCCAGGCAGTTTTGGTCATAATGTGACTAAGATTAATACTATCTATGGTGACTTGCACTTTGTAGCTGAACCACTCCTTCGCGGATTGTGGGAAGATTATGCAATTGCAATTGACCTTAAGAATGTAGCTTATCGCCCATTGATTGGTAATGGTGTCTCTCGTGATACGCATATTATCACCAATGTTCAGAACAATAATGTCGATGGTCGTAAAGACATCATCATGACAGAAGCTGGCTTAGAGATTAGCTTACCAGAAACTCACGCTATTCTCAAGTTTAGTTAACACAAACTAAATGATATGGGGCTTCGGCCCCCGTACATTCACAAGGAGAATGAATGACGGTTAGAGAATATATTGAAGCTTATGTGGGTGAGATTGGTGCTATCTATACCATAGCCGACAGATTATTACCCACTTCCATTGTCACTGTGATTGATCGTCTAATAGCGATGAAACCCGCTATGGTTAATGAATTTAGTGAGCACACCTTTTCACTGGTTAGCCCGATAAATGTCACAAAACATGTATCTACAATCACAACACAGACTGGCGTTAGGTCAATAGAAATAAAGCCAACTCAATACAGACAAGTACTCGACAGAGAATCAATTCACTATGCAACAAAAAATTCACCTAAACACTTTATTAGAAATAATGAATTATATATATATCCAAGAGGGGTTGGTGTTCAGTATTCAGATGTGTGTTATCCAACATTAACAACAGCAACTGAGGAGCCTGAGTCATCAATAAAAAGAGAGTACTTAACACCAATACTACTTCACACAGCATACAGCTTAACCCCAGAGATCTCAAGAAGATTGTTTAGTGAGATATCTGTGGAGTCGCTTGAATCACTTAGTCTTGATTTATTCGACCCAGATAGTCCATATTTTGTTGAGTGGCCTACGGAAGTTACATTGCCATCAGCAGAAGATTTTTTTACGTATAACGGAGATAGTTTTGCCAGTATTGGTTTTGATGTAACAGCAGACCTTGCAACTTTAAAAGAATATGTGGAGACAGACGAAGATGTTGAAATGGTACAAGCAAAAATACAGGAAATCACTACTAAGATTGGAGCAACGACTCAGAAGCTTCAAACCGAAATGACCAAATATATGGCTCGTGTTCAGGAATTTGGTGCAGCTAATCAAGAGTTTCAAAGTGCACTAGGAAAATATACAACCCTAATACAAGCTAAAACTGGGCAGTTTGCTCAGGTTACACAAAAAGTGGTACAGGAGATTACCATGCAATTGCAGGTAGCCCAACTAAAGTATGGACAGATTCAAGCTACGGCTCAAATGTTAAAGTCAGAATACAATGAAAGCTTTGCACCTTATGCAACAGGAGAGAAGCAATGACAATAAAAACCCTAATAGAGTTTACTCAACAGCACTTTCCTGATATGGGAGAGGCTGAAATTATAAAGCTCTTAAACAGAGCACAGAACGGTTTGGCTGTAAGCAGTGGGTTATTATCCGATAAAATAGTTGTTTATCTCAAAAAAGATGACCCATACTATTCCCTCGATGATAACATCATTAGCATTACTAGCGTTAATTTTAAAAATAATTTAGTGCCTCGTTTAATAACGACAAGTGTAGATGGCATCAACTTTTTCCCAGACCAATGGGATGACCTTATTACGGGTGATGTGTCTAGTTGGGAAGTTGTTGATATAGGCGAAACAGAATAGGAGAAAAGATGGCAAGAATTAAAATAAGTGAACTCGACAAGATAAGTAATGGCAGAGATTATAAACCAACTGCTGGTAACGAGTTTATGGTGATCGATAACGAAAGCACAGCTATAACCAGATCAATGGATGTGACTGAGTTTGAAGAGTGGATATTGCGTCCAGGTGAGGGTAACGAAAAAGAAACAAAAAATTTAATCATTGATGCAGAAACAAACGATATATCTAATTTAGATGTGGATGATTTTGCATCTGGTATTTTAGACACAAATTTAAGTGAAGTGGCTGCTGCGCATACAACCATTGCTTCAGCAAAAGCAATTAAAGACTATGTTGACGCTGAGGTCGATAAATACGACACACTGGAAGAAATGGACGATGTAACAATAACAACAGTGGCATCAGGGCAGATGCTTATTCACGATAGTTCAGGTTGGGTTAACGAACCAATTACGGGGGATGTTACTATAAATGCTTCTGGCGTAACTAGGATATCAAATGATGTTATAGGTTCAGCTGAACTCGGAGTTACTCCAGGCGAAGCAACAGTGAGTAAGGCTTTGGTTGTTGATGCAAATGGAGATATTGATTTAAATGATGGGGGTATTGTTGCAGAAAACCTATCTGCCAATGGCAGTCTTGCGGCAAATGGAACATTGGCGGTTGGAGGTTTATCGAGCCTACTTGGCGGCGTATCAACAACATATATGCAATCAACAGCGAGTTCAGGTAAAACACACCTTACAAGCACGTACAATGCTGCTGAGGCGATTAAGATTCACGCTGACGCAGGGTCATCTCAAACAATAGAGATAGTGAATGATGAGGGAATAGGTTCCGATGCGATTGATATTGTGTCTAGCGCAGGAGGGGTTGGGATTAAAGCAGCAAAATCGATTGCCACAGATTCAGCTGGCTTCAATGTTACCTCGAGCAAGGGTTTTGCGGTAGATGTAACAGAAAGCTACGACCTTAACGCAGAAGCAAGCATTAGCTTAAACTCATCACAAAACGCTGCTGATGCCATCAAGATAGAGGCATCAGGAACAACTGGCGGTATCGACATAAATGCGGGCACTGAGGGCATAGCGGTTGATACAACTGGAACTATCTCGTTAGGAACTACCTACAACTCAGACAAAGCAATTGACATTACAACTAACGGTGGGAGCGGTGAAAAAATTCTCGTAAAAAACACACAAGGGGTAGACGACGATGCCATAAAATTGTATTCGTATGTTGGTGGAATAAAATTAGATGCAAAAAAAGCAGTAGATATTGAGTCGAGTGCTGAGGACATAATTATAGGCAGTTCTCTCGCAGCAGACAAGAAGGTTTATCTGGGAAAAAGTGGCGAGGATGTGGAGGTTGCGGGCGATTTGGTCGTAAAAGGAACCTTTACCCATAGTGGCGAAAACGAGTTTACTGACAATATATCCGTAACCCAAGATGACCCTATCCTTGAATTATACAACGATACAGATGAAAACGAGAATGGTGGTAGAAATTCAACTATTGTATTCTCTGGAGACAATAGTTCATCTGAAAAACACACATTAGCAAAAATAGAGGCATCTCACTGGGATGACGAAACCACCGGTGATTCTTACGAGGGACAAATAAAGTTTTACACAAACGACGGGGACGATGTTGACCCTGGATTAGCCATGACGATTACTAAAGATCAAGGGCTTACTGTACAAAACGAAATAAGCGCAACACAGTTTACGGGTAATGTAGTGGCAGATCAACTAAAAGGTGTATGGCATACAGGGATCGTTGTAGACGAGGAATTAACTATATCAGGTACATTAGTAAAGCTTACTGGGGATGAAGGAAGCTTAGTAACGCTTAGTGGTGGGAATGATGGTATGATTTTAATCCTAAAGAAACATGCTGATGGGACTGACATAACAGTAGTAAACACAGACAACATTAAGGTTGCTTCAGATTTCATAATGGGCACAGCTGGAGAAACATTAACATTGGTAAAAGAGGGAACAAACTGGTGGGAAATAGCTAGAGTGAGTATATAATGGCTACGGATAAAGTATGGTGGGTAAAAGAAAACAACTTTGGCTTTGCATCACTTAACCAAGATACTGGTGAGTTTACAGCTCCAACCGAAGATGGTTTCTGTCATCTATATTGCAAAGTTAAACCAAGACAATTTAAGGTTGGTATCTCTCAAGATATAGAAATGGAGTTTGACCCAACACTACACGATTTAATTCTATGGAAAGTATTGCAAATGGCATACGAAAGAACAGCTGCTGGCTTAAACCAAGCTCAATACTTTGGAATGAAATACGACATGGGTTTGAAGGAAGCGAAGAAGCAGGGTAAGAGCAATAAATATACGGGTGCTAGATTCATAGTCCCACAGGACTTTTAATATGGCCAACCTACAGAATAAAAGCGATTATCAGCGTATTAATCTAATGGCTGGTGAGAACGCAAACGAATATATGAACCTACGCAACGCATTGAATAATTATCTCGGGGAAGACTTGAACAAGTACGAACCGAGAGAGGCTTTGGGGATAGTATGCGGTGATGATGATTGGAACAGCAAGACGGCTTCCGAGATAGTTTGTGATTATATCGGGGTAAGTAGAACCAAGTACACTTTGAAAGAAGCTTTGAATTTTATAGAGAACTTCTTCTCCAACACACACTACACAAGCTATGATGGTGTTGGTGATTATGCAATACTCAATGAGGCAATCAGTGTTGGTAATGGCAGTGATGGCTCGTTTACCCTTTGGTTTTATATGAATGAAACAACGGGGTATATTCTCAATGGAGATAGTGCCTACACCTCAAAATTCAGGTTTTATGCGGCTCAAAAAATGAGGTTGGATCCAAAAAATGGTGCATCATTATATACCGACAACGGGATACTTCCTGCGGTACCGGGGAACTGGTATCATTTTGCTTTCGTGAAAGCAGGCGACTATATGGAAATATATCTAAACGCCGTGCTTCATGACCAAATAGAAGATATTGATGCGTATTTTGTTTTACAGAACATTGCTCGTCGTCAAAATAATACAAGCTTTTTTAGTGGAAAAGTCGATGAATTCCATGTTTTCAATAAAGCACTTTCATTAGCAGAAATTACAACACTTTTTGGGGATGGTACTCCGCAAGGCTGTGGTGACGCAAAGGGTATTAGTGGTCTCATTAATTCATATCCAATGGAAGGCAACGGTTACGATGAGGCCGTAAGTGATAATCCATTTGGTGATGAGTTATACGATGCAGATGCATCCACATTTGAGGTGGGGACATATCATTGGGGAACCTATGGGAATAATGTGTTGGAGAATGAAAATAAGACATTAAAGGCAACCTATGTGGATAGCCCGAGCATGATGTATGAGCATTTCAAAGACCAAAATGATTTAATTAGCGACCTAACTGTCGGCAAAATGTATAAGTGTGAGATAGACATTAAAGTAACAAATGGAGCAAGCTGTTCCTTGCGTATTCACAATGGCAGCAGTTATGCTTGCAATGAAACAATAACATCGGATGTGTTTACTAGAAAAACTATGCATTTTGTTGCAACTGATTCCGACAATTGCTTTATTATTGTATGGGATTTTGACGGTGATGGTAGTGTGTGGATAGATAATATTTCGCTAAAAGAAGTAAACGGAAACCCATTAACAACCTACGCAGATGCTCATTACGAGGCACACTAACATGAATTATGTGATAATCCCAAAAATATTAGTAACTGAAGAGATGATGAATGATTGCCATGCGACACTTCGTGGCGATTTTTATAATTCAGAAAATCTCGTAACCAGCAGTCTTGGTAATGTAATTCTAAAGTGGAGAGGCGATAAACCCGAAAGCCTCAGCGAATACACCAGAATAGAAGACGTTAAAAACGAGCTCCTGAAGCCAGAATGGACTCCAGATGAAGAATAACACTAAAATAAAAAGAGATGCTCCGTATGGCGATATTTGGGGCACTGAAAGGGAAACAGTATGTTAGATTACACAGTGGAAACAAAAGACAAGATAGATGACATGCATAAAGCTATCATAGGGAATGGAAATCCTAAGCTGGGTTTCATACACAGAATTGCTACACTCGAAGCAACACTCATTATACACAGTTGGATATTGGGTATCCTTACTGTTGGTATTGTGGGTGGAGCAATAAAATTATTCTTATAGGAGGGATAATGGCTATTTTAAAGGTAATCTTGGGGTTACTCCCAAAGAAGTTAATTAAGAACTTGATAATCAAGTTGTTAGCTGACTGGGCAAAGACAACAGACAACACGCTCGATGATGAAGCTGTAAATGTTGTAGACGAAATCTTAACAAAGGCATTGGAATTAATCTAATGTCCCTTTGGTGTACCAACGCTAAGTGCTCCGATAAGGGGCACTGTAAGCGTTTTATTGCTAAAACCAGAGACACTCACATCGTGACTAAACCAAAAGGTGATGAGTGTCCATATTATATTAAAAAGAGGAAGAAGAATGCCTAAGCAGATATATACAATAAAGACATTTCACGGCATGGTCACAAATGAAGACCTTGAGGACTTACCAGATACAACAGCATACTTATGTGAAAATGTAGACCCCTTTGTGGTTACTAAGGTGCAAGGTGCGAGAAGACACCTACCAATGGATCCAGATGGGATTGAGGATGAAAATAACGACATCATTATAATCTTGCCAGATCCACCAGCGGAGGCATAATGCCAGAAGAATTAAAGAAACCAGATACGGCCTTGTATGATTTTAGGATAACGTGGCTAGATAAACACAATAAACGACAAGTTAAGTTTGTAGCCACACAGGGATATGACGATTTGTTTGAGTCGTTCTCTGAGCAATTTAACTGTGTTAAGACAGCTGCTGGCAATGGCATCGTTATACGCCTTCCCCAATACTCATCAAACCTAAAAATAACACACGAACTACCTATAATGGAAGATGAGGCTGAAAAATGGGATGGAGACCTACCTAACGACTTCATGCATCCTCCCTGTATTCTTACTGGTGGTAATTATTTAATAACAGAAGACGACAGTACTGAGGTTATAGATAGAACAAGTAACCCCAACAAAACACACACAACGAGAGACTCCATCGTAGATAAATCTATTTATGGTGTAAATGTGTTTAATGTCTCGAAAGATGCAGTCCTCACGGATAATAACAATACAATAGTAAGGAGGCTGTAGTGGATAGAGATATAAGTGTTGCTATAGATTGTGATTCCACGAGCGTGGAGTCGAACTTAGGTCGCGGATTAGTGCGATTTACATTTACAAATGGGGATACAACAGCCTACGATTCATACTCATACACGACGAGTGATGTGGATCAGGTTTTTGGGAAGATGAAGTTTGACACAGGCAATCCCTTTGTTTACCCCACGAAGGTAGACAATGAAGACGGGACATACACATGGACTTGGTGGATTAATCCTGATGCACAATGGCATGATGAAGACTGGCAACCAAATCCAGGGCAGTGGTATACAGGGGAACCTGGCTGGGAACCTGGTAGTGGCGGTGGTAGTGGCGGTGACGCACCACCACCAGATGACGAAGAAGATGATGAGGAAGAACCCGCTCCCCCAGAAGACGATTATTCTACTATAACCTTATACCTTGGAAACAATAATGCATGTAGTACTATTGAGCTTTTTGGTGAAAATGTTAATCAAAAAAATAGTTCTTATTTGGGTTGGGATACTGGATGGTATGAGTTTTGGCAGAATACTGCAAACCTCCGCAATGAAGGTAATGCGGAACTTGTTTTATTTTATGGACTTGACTTAAATTACAGAAGTCCAAGTATATACGAGATACAAAATGTAGACCCAGGTTTTGTTCAGACCGAGGTCTTGGATGTAAACTTCCCTCTATCCGTGTTAACGGCTAGCGAGACAATGGACATGTATCTCAGTCAAATCCCATTGGGTATTATATTAAATGATACTGGTGATGCTTTCTATAACGAAGACACAAGGGTTGTGGGTATTATGTCTAAACTTAACTTACCTATTTACGCACCCGTAATAAATCCAACAGTATCCTACAACAATGCCGTGGGTGTATTAGATTTTATAGATCTCCCATTGTCATTAGGAAGTGTACCTTTTGCTGTGCGAGAGACATTCTTAACTATGTATTTCTCGGACAGAATTGAAATGAACATAACGCAACCATCAGGTAATGTGATTAAGTTCTTTTCAGATTATGCCCAAAACTACACATTTACAAACAACACACACAATAATGTGGAAACTGAACGCAAGCCATGGAGTATGTATTACCGTGATACAGTTCCCGTATTTTTTGGTGGAAACTTTTATAAATCATTCTTCCTACCACAGCTTACAAGCTCTAATGATGTAACAATTCAACTCCTTATAGATGTCAATGGTGTAAATTACACGGCATATAATGTAACAGCAAGAGAGGACATACATAATGGTGTACGAATAGCTGCTGTTCAAGAGTATGACTATGAACCTAACTATGCTGATGGAAATGATTTCTCATTCAGTCTTGTAGACAGTAAGTATTGCCCTACGGTTAGAATGCATGACTTATCAGGACTCTGGACACAGACAGAAAGATTACCTAATGTTGTTTTGAATAAGGTGCAGTACGGTATTGATTGGTATTATGATGATGCGTGGCGTGAAGATGGAACTGTATATAACGAATTTAATATAATGGAAGATAGTCCAAGGGCAGCAATAGGAAACATCGAAGAAAGATGGAATCCAGACCCAGTCAGCTTTTATGGAAGTTTGTCGCAGTGGCCAAATAGTCTTGATGATCATAACGCACAACCAATTCCACCTAGTTATAGACGCGTATACACTACTCTTGAGAACAAAAATTACCTTTGGCGTAATTGCTCAAACATATTAGCTAACCCTCGAAAAGGTTTTCTAATAACAAATACACTTAATCAGTCAAAGGATGATATGGCGGCTGAGTCACGCCCATATGAATACAAGTTCAGATATAGACTTAGATATAAATATTGTTTTATCCACAACGGAGATTCAATCACAACGCAAGAAAGCTTATACAGCGCTAACAAGGAACCTGTGACACTACAAAGAAGCTTTATGCCCAAGGTAGCAAAAACACTCAATGTATTGAAATACGATTGGTGGACTGGGGTTAAGGATTATGTTGTCAATGGAGTTAAGCCTCTTTGGTTGAAGTTAATTAAGGGTCGTGGATATACCGAGAACGGCGCAACTGTTGTTAATCTCGACATAAAGGAAGAGATTAATGGACCATCATCGGTGGTTTCATGCAGGGGGGTTGATGCTGATGCTCCCATAACTATTCAAAATAACTCTGCGTTTGTTGGCGGAGGTAAGCCTTATTGGATAGGAAGAGGACGGGATAAGAGTATTACTGCCCAGCCTGAAGGTTTAAAATCCCCAGAGTATACAGCAATAGCTGGGTTCACGGACTACGTAGTCTTTACAAAAGACACACCTGATGAGATTACCATCTTTGGAATTAAAACTGGTGTATCTTTTCTATATAAGATAGACACCACCCTCTCTTCATTTGCACCAGAGGATATTGAAATAGAGACACTTACCGATAACACTCGTGTTGTGTTAGGTATAAACGATACAGCAACACAGGGATTTGCTTTTGAGAAAATAGAGTTAGCATTCACACCCTCCTTCATAGAAAGGACAGATGATAAGATATTTCTAATGGATGAACATGCTACTCAGAATAGTCCAGGCTCACTATATCACTTTGATAGAGATGGGGTTATTCAGGGTGTGATTGGTTTGGTTTTTGAACATCCCGTAGGGTTAGCTAGCTTTGATATTGGTGATTTCAAGATATTCAATAATGGCATTCTTTCTAGTGATAGCCACGAGACTAGGTATGACTTATACATACTCCTATCACCCGAAAACTACAACAATCAAGATTCATGGTTTAGTCCTGAATCTAGTTTCGACCTAAGGAATCAATTCTTATTCAGAGTTGAAGATATTGAAAATAACCTTGACGATGTAATTTTAACCATGAAGACAAAAACACCCGTTATGTTTATGGAAAGTTGGAGTGAGTCTCTTTGGGGATGGACAAGAAGTAAAGGTCAATTAAAATGCCTTAAGAGAGGAAAACCTAGACGCTCATCATCTAAGGGATCGATGCGGAGTGAACCTGATGCTGGTGAGGAGTATGGCGAAGTTACTGATCGTATTTCAACTGTAGCTAACAGGCCCAGGGGATCAACGTGGGCGTGGTTCATAAGCATAGCATTAAGCACAGCGGCGTTAGCTACTATGGCTGTTGCTGGGTGGCTTGCACTTGGACTTGGTATTTTCTCGCACATGTCCCTAATGACCTTTATAAGTTTTGGGTTTATGGGGCCAGTCGCTTGGGCGGTATTAGCTCTCGCATTGTTATTGTTTGGAGCATGGGCTTTCTTTGCTAAAATTTGCGTTCCAGAGGGTGATTACGTAAACTATAGAGATAGTGATGGGTTTAGCTCCAATACAAAATACTACCCCGTAAAACGTAGTTTATCTCTCCAAAGCACACGCATCCGTAATAGCAGTGATGCCACAAACTATACAGAGGTAACTTCTGTTTCGTTTGTTGTTGAATTTGGTGATAATGCTAAAACCTACGGAATGTTGACTGGGCGTTTTAGTGCTTGTGTAAAGTGTGGGCATACTAGGAAAGAATTAGTATATCCATCAGCAAACCACGATATTAAGAATCAAGCCTACCTATATACGGTAGTAGCTGATAATCATAATTGGAATGTTCAAACAGTGGCGATGACGCTAGATTCACTTTACGGTCCAGCTGTTGAAGACGGATATAATTACAAGCCTACAAGTGGGCGCGCTTGGATGACTACGAGTGGTAGCGAGGATGACAATTACTTCCGTGGTGGAGATAGAGATAAACCGTGGAATATACCATCGAAAGTTCCCAATTCTCAGTCAATGGTTATGCTTGGTGAATGGGGTGGCTTAAATCAGCAGTATGAGAGAATTGGTAATAGTATTTATGTTCTCGATAGTACTTTATCAGAAACGCCATCTCTTAAGCGATTGAGACTACAGACAGAATATACAGATACGAATATAGAAAGTGATGGTACCTCCACTACAATTACAAAATACACACTAGATGACGGTTTCCTAACTAACGGAACGTACGTTGTGTATAATGGAGAGGAGGATACTGATTGGTGGGATTCGGAAAACGGTAAACTAAACCTAACACCAACATCATCACTAAATAATCATACGTGGAGAACTGTTTTGAGTGACGAAGAAGATGTTGAGTTAACTATTGAAGTTGACGACGTATCGTATAAAAGTAACTTACTAGACAACTATCGCTCTGTCAAGATGAGAGCTGTTGAGGTTGATGGAGTTACTAAGTTGTGGTTTTTCTCAACAAACAACGTAATAGCGGTGCTTGTTGTAGATGATGACGTTATTGAGAAGTGGGGTTTAAACGCCGTCAGTGATATAAAGATGGGTGGTATAGGTGCGTTAGGTACAGAAGGAGCCCCAATAACACAATTCATATTAGCCCCTGAAGATGAGCAGGTTGTACAGTTTAGACTAGGCTTCCTTTACGATGACTACCAGGACGCACCCCTCGCATCGACCATAATAGGTGGAAACGCGGAAGCTTTTCTGGGTCCAGGTAATGCTGAAAAGCACCTAATAAGGATAATGCTAGAGGTGGAGATTGACCAGATACCACCGAGGGCTACAAAGTTAATGCTTTATGGAAGAAAAGGATATGAAGATTCATTAGGGTATTTCAGATTAATAAAATCTATCGATATTAGATCTTGGCAACCTGAGACTGGTGGGAAGATTATAGAAGTGATTAAACCATCTTCATTCAATGGAGCATCTTTTGAATCTATAGCTGGATATTCATCCACGTTAGATAGTGTAGATGTTCAATATAAACTAGCGACAGAGCTAAATGGTGAGTTGTTTGTTGGTGGCGTAATGTCAGCTGGAAGTGACAGTAAACTTGATTTAGCGAAACACATTATAAAGTCAGAGCCGGGGAAATACAGTGTCTTTAATTGGCCAGAAAAGTATGGTACGATTAATGAGGTCCCAACAGCAATGGCATCCTTTGCGAACAGAGTGTTTGTATTTAGTCCATCGTCAATGTACGTTTTGAATCCAGAAGGTATATATGTAGAGCAGAAGGATGACACCATGGGGGCTTATTCACAAGACATGGTACTCTCTACCGATGCTGGGTTGTTTTATGGCAACAGGAAGGGTTTTTGGTGGCATAACGGGCAACAGGCTAAGATGATCTCAACACCGATCTATGACTCTAAGTCGGGTTATCCTGCATACAGTAAGATTGACTGGGATCAACCAGTATTGTTATTTCATTTCCCACAGTACAATATCATTGGAATTGCACACACATCAACAGGGTCACTTTACAACACCGATTCTGCAAATCCGTACGGTATGTTTTTGTTCTCACTTGAGAGAAATACATGGATGTATGACTCACAGTTCACTGGTAATCCGGTAGGTAAATACGAGGACTATAAGGGTGATGTGTATATTTGCACAAAAGAGAATTGGTTTAAGTTGTTTGGAGATGACGAGAGATCCCCATGGCATATTGTTACTAAGGAGATTAACCTCGGAGATCCTCAGCAAGATGTTAAGGTGTATGGCATTAATCTATCTGGGTACTCAAGCGACTATAAGATTAGTGGCGCTAACGATATAGATAATATATTCTTGCCTTTTGCAGAAACAACAGCGGGCTTCTATGTTCCACCGGGTTCTCCAACTAATGCTATAAAAAACTATGTACTTAGTATCTCTGGTGATGAGGAATTAAATAGTATTGGAATAAGATACAGAGGAGTAAAGACAAAATGAGAAAGTTACATTTGCAAGCATTCAGAGTGACAGATACCACAGACACCAACAAGGCATTGAGTAGTGCTGTGAAGCGTATCTATGATGATATTAACAAAATAGCACACGACCTCAATGAATCCTATGTTGATCCCAAGAAAGACCATCAGGGGTATGAAGGGCAAGTGAGGGTTATTGAAAAGAACGGGAAACAAATAATTCAATTTAAAAAAAAGAAAGGTTGGACTAATGTCACAGTACCAACTGAAGGAGGAGAGTAATGGGATTTTTCGGACCAGACCCAAATGACATCTATAAGACTGCGATGAATTTCGATCAAGTTAATACCGATTTTCAGAAGCAAATTGGACAGCAAATGTTTAATCCAAACAGTGCTTATAACCAGCGTCAATTGGGAGGTATTCAGCAACAAGGAATGGACCAGATAAACAACAACTGGAACATGTCAAACAAACTTGCTGCAATGGGAAGAGGATTGGGTGCTCAGCAACGAGGGAATGCTTTTGCGTCACAGACAGGAGAAAGTATGTTTAAAGGTTTTAATGGTGCTTTGGGGCAAAATGCACAAATGGGCATGGGGCTACTTGGACAAGGACTCCAGGGAGACTCATCAAACATGCAAATGCAACAAGCTGCTGCAATGGCACAGGCAAACACGATGAATCAAAACAGTGCAAACCGAATGGGCTTTATAAATAGTGCAATGGGTTTAGCAGGACAGTTCATGCCTGTCCTAGGGATTTAGGATGCCAGCAACATTTCAACCAATGCAAACCAATTGGAACTTTGGGCAAAACATAGCACAATCCATGAACCAAAGAAGAGCATTAGCCCTCCAGGACAAGCAACACGCTGAGGCTTTAGCTGCAAAAAGGGAACGAGAAGGTGTGTTGGATGCAAGATATGAGAAATCATTGAATCGTCAAAACATGAAAGAGGGAATGGCGGGGTACGCTAGAGATTATATCCACAGTCAAATGTCTGATTTAGAGTTACCAGACAATCTAAATCTTGAAGATTTATCAAACTCAGAATTGTTTAATTTCCTACAACGAGATAAGTCTGATTTACGAAAAGGTGCTATTGATTCTTATATGGATGAATCAAACCTTTCACCGGCTGACAGAAAAGCTTACTACGGTATGTTGAACACACAGGTTAATGACCAACTATTAATGGATGTTATGGCGGAACAGGGAAATAAATTTCTTGACCCAATCGCCAATGCGTTCCAAACTAGACACGGCGATGACTTTGACCAAGGCGATATTCAAGAAGCGTTCAAAAGGATGGAGCCATCGCAAGTTAGAGCTTTGCAAAATATGACATCAAACGATATTCACGATGAGGGTACATGGAGTTCATACTTACCTGAGGAATATAATATCCCAGGAGCAAAAGACCTCTATTATGAGGGATTAGAAAAAGGTGGCTGGGGTGATGCACTGCAAGCATGGACAAATAAGATTCAGTTTAACGCAAACAACTTATTTAAAGGGGTAAGCGACAAGGAGCAAAATTGGAAAGAGTTTGGAGAAAGTGGGCAAGAAAAATATGATGATTTTGATATGTATGGCGAAAAAGGCAGTCTTATGGATAAATGGGGAAGACCATTATTGAGTTTTTAAAAAGGAGATTAAATGTATAATATTTATGGTGAAGCACTAAAACAACCGCGGGAGCAATTAATGAATCCGCAAGCTTTACAGATGCAGATTGCATCAAACAAGATGAAAATGACCCAAGATAGTGCAAGGAAACTTGTTCGTAAGTACAACGAAAGACCAAAGAGTTTAAGTGGTGAAGAGGTTGTACGGGCAATGGAAGCCGCCCAGATGTATGGGTGGAATGTTAGTCGTGGTAGAAAGAAAGATAAAACTGGCGTTGACGATGCTTTGTTTGGTCTTATTGGCGGTGCTGTAGACGGAGCATTGCTGGGGCTTGTACCCGATAAGTGGTACAGTAACAGAAGAAATAAAGGATGGGGTAAGGCTGGTAGGCTTGGTGGAGTAGCAGCATCATTAGCTATACCTGGTGCTGGATTCCTACAAGGAGCAAAAGCTTCTACTAAGCTCGGCAAAGCTGGCTTGTGGGCAGCGAGAAACATGACAACAGCTGGCATGGGTGCTCAAGCAAAAAGAATGATTGGTGCTGGTACATTGGCGGCAAGGTCAGCAATGGCAGGGCAACAAGGTGCAGCTGGAAGTGTAAAGCGAGTTGCACAATTAAGGCGGTTGGCTAAAGGAGCTGGCGGATTTAAGCCAGCATGGCAACAAGCTGCATTCGCAGGAATGAAAGATGCTCCAATAGGTAGTGGGCTTATGAATCTTAATGGATTAGGTGTTAAGGGATTAGAAACAACCAAAGCTATGGAAAAGATTGCACAAGCAAAAGCCTTGTTAATGAAATATGGTGCTGGGGCTGGCGTTGCTGGTGCTGGTATATATGCACTGGGTCATCAAGGAAAAGATAATAGTTATGACCCTTATGAAGAAATGATGGCAACGCAAATGCCACAAATGCCACAAATGCCAGGGATGTAGAATGTCAAGAATACAAGGGGTGCCAACAAATTTTGATTTAACAGGAATAGGTGCTTTTAATGTAGAGACTGATGGGGAGCGTGGCTATAACCACCTCAACAGACAGGGAGATATGTTTCGTGCACAAGCTGATCCAGATATACAAACTGGCGGCGGAAGCAATGTTTCACCACATCAAGTTACGGCAAGTCAGTTTGAGGATATAAGAGGAGTGTCAAATACGCCCGAATTCATGCAATATACACCAATGGAAAACGCACTCCCCGCACAACAAGGTCCAGGTTTTTTTGGTAGAATGTATAACACAATCGATAAGGGGTTGGGTGGAATCTTACCAGGTGGTCAAGATTTCAATGAAGGCTACCTAAAAAAAGGATATGACGCAATTGGTGGATACGAAGGGATAGATAAGACCGTAGGTGGCGTTTTACCAGGTGGTCAACCAGTTGGAGAGGGATACATGAGCAAGGGTTATAATGCTATTGACCAAACCATGGGCGGTTATTTGCCAGGTGGTGTGGAACGAGGCGGTGCACCTGTACAAACTCAACTACAAGCAGCACCTTCTCAACAACACCCATATAGTCAAAGTGGATGGGGGAGTGATAAAACCGATGCTCAAATCAGAGAAATGCAAAGACGGATTGGGACTAAGGTGGATGGTATGTGGGGTCCAAAGTCAGAAGCTTCCCTGAGTGCTTTTCAAAACAATGAGCGAATGGCACAAAGATCAGATTTAGCAGACAGGGATAATCCAATGACACGCAGAGGTTTTCGTGTGTCGGGTGGCGATGCCCTACCTACGATGATGTAGATTCTCTCAACAAAGGAAAATATATGTGGGTGGGGGATCACGAGAGTGACCCCCATACACAACCAAAGGAGTTTTATGTACACACCTCAATCAAACATAGCATACACACCACAAGAAACAAAGCAATATATTCGCTTTTATAGAAAAAACCCGAGAGCTTTTTCACATGACCAAGTTAGGTCGTTAAAACAACACGCACAACACTACAACATCTCTGTAGATGAGGACGAGTTAGATAATACCTTCAGTCCGCTTCGTGCCATTAGAAGTGCTGGAGAAGGGTTTCTCTCGGGCTTTACTACAATTAACATAGGCGATCAACCCAAGAATCAATATGAAGGTATTGCAAGGTCAATAGGACAGTTGGCTGGTTTCGTGGGGTACTTACCATCTAAACCCATTTCTGCAGCAAGCAAATTAATGGGTGGTGTGGGTTGGATGGATAGAACAGCTGGTGTTTTAAAAGCCGCAAAAGGTTCGTCTATCCCTATGTATGGTGCTGGTCAGGCTGAAGCGCTTGCGGGTATTGCTGCGAAAAAACTCCTTGTGAAAGGAACAGCGAGCAAGGTTAATGCGGTAAAGTCGGTGTCCAGTTTCTTGTCAAAAGAAATCCCCACCGATATGCTAAAGGGTGCTTTTCACATGGGAACTGCATCAGCTATTAGTTCGTGGCAGGGTGGCGTTAAGGAAATGGCAAATGCTTTTGGGCATGGAGCCGTTACGGGTACTGTCTTTAGAGGTGTTGGTAATGTGGAATCAGGATTGGGTGAAACTATTGACCGTGGCCTACGAATGACGGCTATGTCACTACACTCAGGCTTACCATCAACAATGCACGGAGCTACGACAGAGGAGCAGGTGTATGAGTATCTACTAGGGGCTTACTTTGGATACAAAGAAGGTCCAGCTTATAAGCGTAATGCTGGTAGATATGTAAATGATTTAATAAAAGCAGGTAAAGACGCATCAACTGCTGGGACTGGAGTTGGTTTTGACCAACTATCTACTAAGGCAAAGGCGGAAGTCCCTTTGATAGTAAACAAGATTTTCGGACTCACTGACCGTCGTAATTCTATGATAGAGCAGATAGCAGGTAAGTTTAAAATACCACTCATCAGGGCGGAAGAAGTCTACAATGAGTATCGTGCTGTTGCTGAGATGAAGCATGAGGTTATGCAGAAGACAGGGGATGAGGTGGTTGCTGAGGGGATTGCAGCACGACTCAAAAAGGGTGAGAAGAACCTTATTCCTAATCTTACAGAACTTCAGGCATACAACGATGTTGAGGGTATAGAAAATCTAACGAGTGGTGTTGATAGGTATGTAAAGCAACACACGAAATACTGGTCAGCTAACCCCGAAGCAACAGCTGGTGAGTTAAGACAGAGGGCATTGGATGTCGGTATAAAACTCCAACACACATACGAGAAAGTTGTTGATGAACAAAAGAAAAATGGGAGAATAGTAAAATATTCAACCGACGGTAAAGCTAAACCAGAAGATGTTGGTTATACATCATTATCTGATTATGTTTCAGATTTCTTGGTAGACCAATACGGAGAAGAACCCTTTAAGCCTGATTCAGATAAAGGTAAAATATGGACACAAAAAGGAATCTATGCTAATGGTAAACACAATAAGCGTATGATTAATATGTTTGTCGGCTACGGTCGACGTGGACCAGAAGGAGACTTTTCCAACAGTATAGAAGGCACAGAATTTGAAATCGGTGACGGTAGTCGTATGTTCAACAAGCTTGGTAATCAAATAGGAGTTACATCACCCCCTGAATTCATGGATGAGATTTTTAATACTGCAGAAAAAAGATGGATGGAAAATGGTGGAGGTTACGAGAAGGGAGACAAAAGACCGCAGGGGACTGTTTATTTAGATAGTGTAGTTGTAAGTAGATATGGTAAGGTGAAGGAAGTTAATGCTTATGATTTAAATTCAGAAGAACGAGCAGTTGTTTTTGGTGAAATGGATAAAGCGGGATATATTTACGAGGGTGGTAGGGGTGATGCCCAAACAATGCGCTTCGTACCAATACATCCTGAAATTAGATATGGAGTTGGTAATAACGCTAAACGCCTAATGAAGATGTTTGGCGGAGTTGAAAATATCCACGAAAAACAACTACGCGGATTTTCTGAATTTGCCAAGTCGAGGGGCAAAGATGTATTAGGATTAATGCCATCGCAAATAAAGACAGTCAGGGGTCAGCGTAATTACTTAAATAAAGTTATGGATAAGTTTCCAGGAGTAAAAGCTGCTTATGACAAAGCTATTGTTTCAAATGCATTATATCTAAAAGACATGGCTGGTGTGGGTAGTCTCAAGGAATATTTCAAGGCTGATGGCTTTATTAAGAATGCCATTGAATATAACAAAAGGCAAGCCATCTACAATACAGCTGGATACACAGGGGATATGAATCTCGCAAAAGGTGAGTTTTATGAACACGAAGGTGTTCCTGTGTTGCGTGTTTTGCGCGTGTTTGATGAATCGGTGGGTGTAGATCAAAAGAAACTACATAAAGGTAGCTCTGTATTTGATTATATGGAGGCAACTGACGGAGGTACGCTCCAGACGGAGGAAACAGGTAAAGCACTTGCATACATTACGGGTCAATCATTCGAGGGTAAACATAAAGCCAACGTTAGGTTTCTGGGTAAAGAAGGACGTATTCTACAGAAAGATATGTTTCACCTACCGCCAAAAGGCATGAATAAATTCATGACCAATAGTGGGATTGATTTAATAGTAAGAGAATCAGGAACTAAACAAAGGGGAAATAGTCCCCTGTATAAAATGAGGCGACTAGCTCCCGTTGGTGGTAACGAAGATATAGCTATATACGATTCACGAGGACAACGGGTAGTGTCAGGATATGCAGTTGATTATGTCCCCGTATCATCAGTAAAAACAATTATGTCCGAAACACATAAATTAAAAAATACAAATAAAACGATTGCTCCGAAACAGATGTTTACACAATTAGGACATAGTGAAAATATGGATACTATGTTTAGTGACCTTATCGAGGGTAGTCTGAACGGAACAACTAAAGCCAATAAAACAATAAGTGACTACTTAATCAATAAAGACCCAGCCCTAATAGAGCCTGTTCTCGAAAATCTAAACGACATCAGTATGGATTTACTGGGACATGTATTAAATGTTCCTGGTGCCGAGAAATTAGCATCTCGTGTTTTAATGAAAATGATAGATAAGAACTCTAATTATGTTAGATCCATGTATGATGCTGGTGAGTTGAGCAGAGAGGAGTTTGTTCAGTTTGTGGAGATGGAAGAGATATATAAGAATCCAGCAAAACGCCAACTGAATATGGATAATGGAAGCATGGCTATGACAACACACGCGAACACAAATAAGTATGTTGATCAGGTTATAAAGCAATATTATTATTCACGTGCCACAAACCCTAAGCCTGGCAATGGGACAAAGCAAAGAACTCAGGTATGGGATAGAGCTTTAACTGAAAAAGTAGACTGGGACGGAGCTGTTGGAGATGTTATTTCCGCTAAAGGAGAACACCTTCCAGAGGGTTCGGTTCTTAAAAAGATATACGGAGATAAGAATCCAGATAGATTCGTATTTTTCAATGAAGCAGGGAGGCATCAAAAATATACCTTCTCTGGGTCAGAAATGAAATTAGGTAAAATATGGGAGGACTTTACAATACTTATGAGGTCTGGTAAGGCATCAGAAAAGGTACTTACACCCTATAGAAAATTTTTTAAAACATTAAACATAAGAGTTCCAATGTCTGCGGCATCTGCTGCACAAACGCTTTACTTTGGGGGCTTTACAGGAATCAAGGGACAAGGGGTATTGCTTCATCCTCGCGTGATGATTCTACTTGATGGTGCTGACCATGATGGTGACACAGCAACTACATTTTTTGGTGGGAGAGAAATTCATAAGAAAGGCTTAGACTCAGAATGGTTTAAGGATTTTGAGAAAGTTGAAGAAGAGTTTTATGAAACCGACCCCAATACAAAAATGAGAAGACTTAGTAATCCAAAATCAGATGAAATGATAATGAAGTATACATTGAGTGATCCAAAATATATGGAGTTAATGCGTAGCAAGTGGGGTTTGGTTGATCCAGGAGCACGTTATAGGGCTGCAGAGGGAGCAGCACAGGGTCGAGGTGTCCTTGGACCTACCGTAGCTGCTAAAGCTCAACTACTGGCTGCTTTTGACCACCTCGTAGGCAATAAGATTGATTTCATTGACATAGTTGAGCCTAATAAAAAAGGGGCTCCTGCTGTACGCCATGTCTTCTCACCAAAGAAAGATTCTTTAGCGAAAAACAACTTCATAAAAGAAGCACGAGCAATGCTTTCATTTGCTTTTGACCCAATGAATCAGGGTGGATTAAGGAGTGCTGATTATTTTTTTAGGGCTATGTTTGGTCAACTTTTTGATCATGTTGGTTCATTCGATGTGATGACAAAAGAAAATATGGCAAAACCGCTTGGTACGATAGACACAAAGCACCTTCGTAAACTTCCCGTAGTGTCAGATATGTCTCATGTCAATAAGCTTGTGTGGGGTCGTGATGCAAATGGTCGAAAGTTTCCATTTAGACAATTGCGAAGATTACTGAAACACTCATACAGGAATATTCAAGGTAAAGAATTTAATTCATTTTACTCAAAACTGGGTAATGTTGTCCAGGAATCAAATCTTGATGTTGATATCTTGAGTAAGTTTAATATGAAAAGGCTAGAGTCATCTATTGAGAAATACAATATAAGTGTTGGTGCTGTAAGGGATAAAGACGGTAAACGGATAAAAGGTGCTAACAAAAATAGCAATGAGCTCAGGGCGATAACTGGATACGATAGTTCTAAAATTAATTTTGAACCAGGCTCACCCATTAGAAAATTACTTGAAAGCAATATATGGCATGACTCTGTTTATGAAAAATATTTAAGTGCTATCGACCCAAAAGATAAATTATACGAAGAACCATTTACTATGCAGTATGTAGATACAAAAGTAAAGGCTAAGGATAGAAAATATAAACCACGAAGAGTTACATTGAAAGATCATATTCTAAGCAAGGAGGGTCTTTTGGGTTATGAAAGAAAATTACGCAACCCAAGAGAACGAGCTAAAGCTCTTGACTCTGCCGAGCGTCAAGCTAGAGATTGGTTGGGACAAGTGGTGTCTGACATGGCTTCATTAGATTCAATAAAGACTGAGTTCTGGAGATTTAAGAATGAAGCACAAAGAAATATAGATATTAAAAACAGTGAATTTGCTCCCGTTATCCAGAAACTAATGCTAAAAGCTGACGAAATAAAGGGACTTGCGTACACAAAAAATGCACACGATATTGACCCTAATGCAAAGAGATTTTCTCGTAGCGAGATTGATGATATGATAGGAGGATTCTTAGAATCCACATTTCCTAACAATAAAATGACTAAGGCTAGAAAGCATATGAGAAATATCTTTGACCAGATAATGTTAGGTACTCTAATGCATAAAAAAACTGCTGAAGAATTAGGCTTACTTAAAGACGGAAGACACTACAAGACACAACATACGAGAGTTGGTTTTCAGTCTGCCAGTATTAGTGATGAAAGTTTACAAAAACATGTAAATAATTATAGAAAAAGATTTGCCGAGGTGATACCAGAGGTTAAACCATACGAAGAGAAGAAAGCTATTGTGCAATCTAGCGAGGTTACAGACCTAAAGAGTATTGTCGAAAGCAAACCTATAGTGAGGCAACAGTTATCCGAACCAGGAAAAGTTATTCAGGAGAAGAATTTATCACCTGAACAAAAAACATACATGAACGATGTAATGTATCGTGAAATTATAGGCGGGGTTGAGGATATGTCTACAATCCCCAAAGACATAAAGAAGGTTGTAAGTTATGTTGTTGAGAAGTTAAATAAGTTTAACCCCGAGTCTCATCCATGGGAAAAGGGTAATAACTTGAATGACTTTATTCGTAGCACAGTTGGGAAGGATTTAAATAAGTTGGATTATACGGACATAAGATATCTAAAGAATTGGTTTACCGACTTAGAAATAAAAAATGGCTTTATACACAAAGGTAAGACACCCGATTTCTCCGAAGGTGTTCCTTTGTCTAAGTGGCATTACATATTTTTTCCCAAAGCTGTTGGTGAGAACCTAATGAAAGCGGGTTTTGAGTTAAAGTCTCAAGTGACAGCGTGGCAATCAAAACAAGGAACCGTTATAGGTAAAGCTTTACAGCCCACAAACGTAATATCAGATATACAAAAGATAGCTGAAGCTACAGGTAATAGAAAGCGAAGAGCTTTTGAAGTCCTAAGCAAAAAGTTTAGTGATGATATTTATAATTTATCAGCAAATAATCCTGAGTTTGAAAACTTCTGGAGTATTGCAGCATTAGAAATGGAAATCGCTAATGGTGGATTAACTTATCAAGTAAAAGATTTAATAAACCCACGAGAGATATACGGTAGAAAGAAAACATATCTAGATAGATTTAGAAAAGTAGCTAAAGATACAAATTGGCTAAAAACAAAACACGAGACATATAGAGTTGGTGGTAAGGGTGAAACCATGACTGGTCGTGAAGTGGTGGATTCTATCAAGGGTGTTATTAGAAGGTATACCGATATTGGTGGTAAGTGGATAACGGGTGACTCTGAAAATAATCTATTATCTCAATTCCTCGAAAGAGATACGACAAAAGCAAAATGGAAGGGTAAATACCCTTTAAAACTACACGTAGACGGAACACCCATGGTTAATTTTAAAATCAGAGGAGATAAGAAGTCATCCTACTATCAGTGGGCTTTAGATAATCTCAATACTGCTGTTGAGGGTGGTATGGAGTTAGGGTTTGACGGTATGTCTGTCATTACTAGATCAATGCAAATGCAACAGATTAATGCTAACCTAGAAAGATTAAATAAAGCAAAGACTCAGGCTACAACCAAGACAGAAGCTGGTGTTATAAATGAAAAGATTAAGGAGCTTTATGGTGAAATTAGAAATATGCAAAAGTATAAAATCAAACCAACAGCATTAAGGGCAAGACAATTTTATTACCCACATATTAAAGCTGACGCAAGAATGGCAGCATCAGATTTGTTGGCTCGATATAAAGATATTGATTTATCTTCACTTAGTAGTAGTGAAAAAGATATAGTAAAGAAAAGTTTAGCTACTGAATATCATATGAGTGTAAATGGCGTATACAGTCCTGTTGAGATGGATGTTATATTGAGAAGTAAATCACTCGGCAAGATACTAGGTGAGATTGCTGTTGAGAAAAACAGTAGCGAGGTTGCGGGTAATTGGTTTCGTGCTCAATATAAATTTGGAAATGCCCAGAGAAGAGAACATCACATTGCTGGTTGGGATCTCAGTTCTGATGCTTTTGTTAATTCATATATGAAGGGTATGATAGATAAGTATTTTTCTTCTCAAGCTCAGATTCTATCGGCCGCAAAGATAGGTGAATTCAAACACTTTGGAATGAATGGATGGGATAAGGGTATTAGTGCTGGATGGACAAACTACCTCAATGCTTTCACTCAACAGGTTTTGGGTAATCCAGTTAATATAGCTGACGAAGTCGCTAATGACCCTAAGATGAAAATGAATGGTGTGTTCTCTCAATGGAGAGATAACCATGTAGCAAAAGTTATGCAAAAGGTTGCTGAGAAACTAAAACTAAAGAAAATTACTATCAAGGGGCTTAATGAAGTATCAGCAAACGATGTTGTTAAGTGGGCGAATGCAGAAGCACGGTATCAACTCGCAACACTCCTAGCTCATCCTAAGTCCTCCCTAAATAATATATTCGGTGGAACGATGCATACTGTAGAGAGTGTTGGATTGGGCAACTTCTTGAAGGCAAAGAACCTTTCTCACATAACGGCTGCAATAAGTCCTAAGCTGAAAACATGGGAAGATGTTAATAGTTGGCTAAAGGAACTTGGTATTCAGGAAGAGTTTCTCCGTAGTGAGTTAAACTTTAACCCAGCCTTTAAGGGTGTTAGGATGAAAAAAGCAGGAACTGAAATATTTAATCTCCTGATGAGTGGTAAGGTTAAGGAATTACCTGCTGTTTTAAAGAAACACAAGGTAACGGAAGGGATGTTAGAGAAAGCTGGGTGGTTTATGCGTAATCCAGAGAAGATGCTTCGTAGGGATGCATTCCTGGCACACTATCTCCAGGCACTTGAAAATTTAGGTGGTAGTGTTGATGACCCTTTAAAAAATCCATACCTAATAGAGATAGCAAAACGAGGAGTTCAAGCTACGCAGTTTCTATATTCAGCTCCATTTAGACCTATGTTTTCTAATACTGCATTAGGTAAGGTGGTAACTCGTTTCCAGTTATGGGCATGGAACTCAGTCAGGTTTAGGAATGATGTCATAAGAGAAGCAAAGCTTAGGGATTTTAGACAAGGTACTCCTGAGTTTGATAGATTTAAAAGAATGGCTATGATTGATATGTTTGTATTGGCTATGGGAAATGCCTTTACATATTCATTATTTGAAACAGCATTACCTCAACCGTATGCATGGGCACAAGACATAGGTGATTTCTTATTTGGTGATACAGAAGAAAGGGAAAGGGCTTTTTATGGAGCTTATCCTGGTGTTTTTGCACCACTTCAAATGGCAACACCTCCATCAATGAGGATGGTTGGTCCTACAATAAATGCTCTCTATGAAAATGACTGGAGTAAACTTGCAAATTATCATGTATGGACAATGTTTCCTTTTGGTAGAATCGGAAGAGATATGGTGGGGATTTATAAAAATCCTGGCATGATGATTGAAAAGACTACAGGATTACCTTATAGGAAAATACCTAGATACAAGAACGAGTTAGCAAAAACTAACCCAAAGAGACATCATGCTTTTGGTATTGGGTATAATAAAAAGATGCCAAAAAACAAATGGCTTGATGAAAGAATTGATAAGATAAAAGAAAAAGAGAAAGAAAAATCTATTGAATAAAAAAAAATACGCCCCTTACGGGATCGATTGGGCTGGGATGAAGGTACTCCAGAGTTTGAAAGATACCAAAGAATGATTACTGCTGATATGATGGTACTTGCCTTAGGTAATGTGTTTATGTATTCTTTATTTGAAACAGCATTACCAGC
>Ga0233437_1002099_pt1 | contig 32075 bp, 26 predicted proteins | sample SI_122_August201_FD_182714 | JGI IMG/M metagenome (GOLD analysis project Ga0233437, IMG submission 182714) | Seawater microbial communities from Saanich Inlet, British Columbia, Canada - SI_122_August2016_200_MG | ecosystem: Environmental > Aquatic > Marine > Inlet | place: Canada: British... | reverse complement strand
ATTATTTAATAGCAGACTGTCCGGCTCCACCAGCTGACATAATAGTCATGCCCTTTTGTTGATCAGGAAATAATAAGCCTAAGAAAATAAATAGAAGCGGAATCGCTGGGTATGGCAAGCCTTTACTTAAGGTGCCATTTAAAATATTATCTTTGCAAAACTTTTTAATAGTGAATTGCCGTGTGCTCAGGGGTAAAGAAAATGGAAGAAATGATGAACGCCGAAATGGCAATAAGACTGGATAATGAGACTGCTGCTTTGAGCATCAGGGAAGCTCTTGAATTTCTTATTGAAAAATTCCCAGGTAAGATCAGCTTTTCGAGCTCATTTGGGATGGAAGACCAGGTTGTTACTGACATGATTTTCTCCCAAAACCTACCAATTAGTTTATTCACTTTAGATACTGGAAGAAATTTTGAAGAAACGAACAAAGTTCATAACAGTACTTTGTCCCGCTACGGAAAAAAAATACAGGTTTTTCATCCTTATCAGACTGATATAGAAAACCTGGTAAGCGAGAAAGGCCCTTTCAGCTTTTACGAATCTGTTGAGAACAGAGTTGAGTGTTGTCAGATTCGCAAGGTTAAACCACTGCATAGAGCTCTCAAAGATGTATCTGTATGGATTACTGGTCTTCGGAATGAACAATCTAATGACCGTGGAAATCTCAAGAGATTTATCTTTGATCCGGCCAATCAAGTCATTAAATTTAACGTTTTGTTTGACTGGAGTCTGGAACAAGTAAAACGGTACATTAAAGACAATCATGTTCCATATAATACTCTGCACGATAAAGGATTTATTAGTATCGGATGTGCGCCTTGTACAAGAGCTATCGGACCCGGACAGAATATTCGAGATGGCCGGTGGTGGTGGGAAAATAATTCTTCAAAAGAATGCGGTATCCATACAAATGGTAACGATCAATAATTATGACAAAAACCCAAATTAATCACCTTCGGGAACTAGAAAACGAATCGATCCACATTATGCGGGAAGTTGGAGCCCAATTTGAGAATCCTGCCCTGCTGTTTTCAGGTGGGAAAGATTCAATTGTAATGGTTCACCTGGCCCTCAAGGCTTTCTGGCCTCAAAAATTCCCATTCACTCTTGCCCATATTGATACTGGTCATAATTTCGAAGAAACTATTCTATTCAGGGATCGGCTTGTTGAAGATCTCGGAGCCCGATTAGTTGTCGGCTCAGTTCAACAAAGCATAGATGATGGCAAGGCAACCGAAGAAACAGGTTATAGTGCAAGTCGTAATCTTTTACAAACAGGCACTCTCCTTGATACCATTGAGACACATAAGTTTGATGTCGCACTCGGTGGAGGACGTCGTGATGAGGAAAAAGCCAGGGCTAAAGAACGCTTTTTCTCCCATAGAGATGAATTTGGACAATGGGACCCAAAGAATCAACGTCCGGAGTTATGGAATCTATTCAATGGCCGGATGAATATGGGAGAACACTTCAGAGTATTCCCTTTATCTAACTGGACTGAGATGGATATTTGGCAGTATATCTACCAGGAAAATATAGAAATGCCCAGCTTGTATTACACACATAAGAGAAAGGTATTCAACCGTGAAGGCGTTTGGCTGGCCTGGGCCCCTTTTATGAATCTTAAACCCGATGAGGAAATCGTTGAAAAGGATATCCGCTGTCGAACAATTGGTGATATCTCATGTACTGGCCTCACTATATCAAAAGCTGATAATCTTGTTGACATTATCAGGGAGATTGCGGCAACCAGGGTAACAGAAAGAGGTAGCAGGTCTGATGACAAGCGCTCCGAAGCAGCAATGGAGGATAGAAAAAAAGAAGGATACTTCTAGACCAATTCCTTCAAACTGAAAACCATGTCCTCGCGAAAGCGGGGATCTGACAACTGACAACTGACAACTGACAACTGATAACTGACAACTGACAACTGATAACTGATAACTGACAACTGATAACTGATAACTGATAACTATGTCTGAATTCGATTCCGAAGCCTATCTAAACATGGAACTCTTACGGTTTACCACCGCCGGGAGTGTTGACGATGGAAAATCCACGCTAATAGGGCGTTTATTGTATGATAGCAAATCAATTTTCGAGGATCAGCTTGAAACTATCCAACGTGATAGCATGCGACGAGGAAATGAACATATTGACTTAGCTCTGGTAACTGATGGCCTCAGGGCTGAGCGTGAACAGGGTATCACTATTGATGTGGCTTATCGCTATTTTGCCACACCAAAGCGCAAGTTCATTATTGCCGATACTCCGGGGCATATCCAATATACCCGAAATATGGTAACTGGAGCCTCCACAGCAAATCTGGCTGTTGTATTAATTGATGCACGCCTTGGAGTTTTGGAGCAGACCATGCGACACAGCTTCATCGCATCTTTATTGCAAATCCCACATCTGCTGGTTTGTATAAATAAAATGGATTTAGTCGATTTTGATCAGATCGTTTTTGAGAAAATCAAAGCAGACTTCAATAAGGTCTCAGAGAAACTGGCCATAAAAGATGCCCGTTTTATCCCAATAAGCGCTTTGTTTGGGGACAATGTGGTGCACCCTTCGAAAAATATGGATTGGTTTAAAGGACCTACTTTACTGCAATTGCTGGAATCGATTGACATAACTTCAGACCGCAATACTCAAGATCCAAGATTTCCGGTTCAATACGTGATCAGACCTCAGAAACCAGAGTTTCATGACTATCGTGGTTATGCTGGAAGAACAGCAGGTGGAAACTTTAAGAAAGGTGATGCAGTTACAGTTTTACCCTCAGGCATCAATACCCGAATTTCATCAATTGATAGGTATAAGGAAACAGGAGACCAGGTACACGTTTCTGAATCCGTGACGATACAATTAGAGGATAATATTGATATTTCAAGAGGAGACATGATAGTCGGAAGTGACAACCAACCTCAACAATCACAAGAAATTGATCTGATGATATGTTGGTTTAATGAAAAAGCCTTACAACTGTCGGGTAAATATGCATTGAAGCATACTACCAGAGAAGTAAGGGTTGTGATCAAATCAATTCAGTACAAAATGGATGTTAATACCCTCGAAGAGAATACAGAGGATAAAACTATCCGGATGAATGACATTGGCAGAATAATGATCAAAACAACCAAACCGATATTTTTTGATCCCTATACAACTAACAGAATAACTGGCAGTGTGATCATAATTGATGAAGCGACTAACGAAACATTGGGTGCTGGAATGATATTGTAGTACTGTTACGTAAAAAATCAACTTTCTTATGCAAAACCAAAAGTTTTATTTTGAATGCCATTCATGTGGTGAAATTATAAACGGGTTTGAACAATGGTTCGAACAGGGCCAAAAATGTCCTTCTTGCAGCAGCAAATGGGTTGATGTTCGGTATCATCAGAATTTCAGTGGGATAAAGACTATGATCAATAAAAAAGAGGGGGATGCCAAATCCCTTTTTGATTATTTTGATTTTCTTCCTCTCATGGATAAAGAAAATATTGTATCAGAGGGTGAAGGAATAATCCCTGTCGATCAATGGAGTTTTCTCGAAGAATATGCCAAAAAAGAATATAAGCTTGATTTAACAGTACTGGCCTATCGTAATGACCTAAATCCAGGAACCGGCACATTCAAAGATGTTGCTGCAGCTATGGCAGCATCTGTTCTTAAAGAACATGGAGTCAAACAGTATTGTGTTGCCAGTACAGGTAATATTGCAAATGCATTTGCTCATTATCTTGCTTTAGCAGGAATTTCTCTTGCTGTATTCATTCCTGAAGATGCTTTGCAATCTAATATTGCTGGTGTAAGCTGTTACGGACAACGAGTATTCAAAGTTAAAGGAGATTATTCGCTTGCAAAAAAACTTGCTGCTGAATATTCTCAAAAGCATAATATATTAATGTCTGGTGGAAATATAGACCCTGCCAGAGTTGAAGGAAAAAAAACTCAGGTATTTGAATGGTTACGTCAACTAGGATATGTGCCAGATGTCTATGTTCAGGCACTTGCCGGAGGAACCGGACCAATTGCTATTGACAAAGGATTAACTGAAATTAAGGACCTTGGACTTGTAGATAAAGATCCCAGGTATATCATGGTTCAGGCCAGTGGATGTGATCCCATGACAGCTGCCTGGAATAAGGCAAAAGAGAATAATTTCCCAGAGGGATGGGAGAATGATTTCCCAATTTATGATAGTCCTAAAACCAGAATCCCTACCCTGGCTAACGGTAATCCACAAACTTTTCCAATAATTGGTCCTCTCTGTAAAAAAACTGGTGGTGAGATTATTACTTTTAATGAAGATCTGGGTACAAAAATTGCCAGATTAGTAGCTTTTGAGACAACTGTTAAAATTGGTCCGGCAGCAACTATTGCAGTTGGAGGTTTCTTTGAAGGACTTAAACAGGGAATTTTTAAATCTGGAGAACGTATACTGATCAATATAGGAGAAGGTGTTCAAAGATCACCAGACTTATTGGATGACATGGTATATACAAGCCTGGAAGTAGGTCATATTGATGAATGTGATCCAATAGACCGACAAAGATTCAAAGAAACTATTTGGAAACCTTTCACTTCAAAATGATATAATAACAAGAAAGGCCGCTTCCGCGGCCTTTCTTACCAGTAATACAATACTACTGTTTGATTATCTTTCTGTGAGTCACAGCTTTATTATCTCTGAAAAACTGTATTATATATAATCCGGTATTCCAATTTGATGCCGATATATATAATTCTGTATCTGCAGGATTTGATATTTCATGAATCACCTGACCCAATAAATCAGTAACTATTACATAATCAACTGGCTTTAGCATTTGAATATGCAATTCATCTTTAATGGGATTAGGATATACCTGAATACTATTATTCCAAAGATCATCTTCTATACCTGTGCCAATTGTAACTGTTATTGTATAATCCAGATTTGTTCCATCCTCAGCCTCAACAGTATATGTAACAGGACTAGAAAAATCATTTGAGGTTACACCACTTATCTGTTCTACCAAACCAACATAGGCAGTAGATAACTGGCTAATGGTAAATGTTGCGATCAGATTATTAAGGTTTGTACCTGGCGGTACTTCAATATCAATTAAAGTTCCTGCAATGTGACCAACTGAGGCCGGATTGGTAGACTGGAAGCTAAAGCTTGTTAAAGATTTTAGTCTGCTGGCTTGAGTAATAACTACAATCTGGCTACTCCTGGTTGACAAATTCTGGTTCAGATCAGTCGCATAGGCGTGATAATTACCAACATTCAACCCTCCAACAGGCAAAGAAACATCTGTGATTGCTGAGAAAACATATCCTTTAACTCCATTATTAGTAGCGACAGCTGCATCCAATTGTCCCTGGGTGCTTTGAGGAACTGACTCCTTAACAAGATAAACAAACCCCTCACTATCTGTACTTTGTACTGCAACAAAATGTGAAGGTGCGTTACTTATTGTTTGATCAACCACAATGACTGTTGGTGCGAGTTGATCATCAATGGTAATCGGATTAACACCTTTATTTGACATATTACCTGCCGCATCAATAGCATATGCGTAATAGGCTCCTTCTTCCATTGCATATGTTGATATAGGTATTTCAGTATTGGCAGACTGAACCCAGGCTGCACGCCCCTTGCCAGCAGCCACTGCGGCTTCAAGTTGTGCAACAGTTGTCTGAGGCTGACTATCTTCAATAATATATACCTTGCCACTTCCTTCATTAGTTTGAACAATAACAAACTGTCCCAATTCATTAGTCACATTTTGCATAGCAGCAGTCACAATCGGTTTCGTTGTGTCGTTCTGCTCAACAACGGAGACAACATATGACTTCACTGTTCCATCCTGCGCAGTAACTTCATATACTACGGGGTTGGAATAATCGTTTGATGTAATACCACTTTGCTGAATTCCCAAATTTCTCACTCTTACTGTAGTGAGAGCTGATGCAGTGAAGGTAGCAACAAGATTAGTACGATCAGTTCCATTGGGTACCGTCAGAACAATTGTTTCAGTAGCTTGCGTAATAGCACCAATAACATCCGGATCTAATCCCTCGAATGCAAAGTAAGTTAATTCCTTTTCCGAACTCGCTGCTGCAATCTCAACTGTAACGGTATATGTACTTGTAGTTCCATCTTCAGCTGTAACAAGATAAACAACAGGGTTGGTGAAATCATTTGCACTTGTTCCGCTTGTTTGAACTGTTCCTCCAACTGTTACTTCTGACAATAGGGAGTGAGTAAATGTAGCTACTAGAGCTGTCAGGCTTGATCCCAAAGGAATCACAGCATGAATTGTATATGCCAGCTGCTCAATTGTAGCCACCACATCAGGATCAAAATCAGGGAAAGTAAATGTTGATATCATACTACCTGTCTGAATTGGTGCATTAGTAACAGTTACATGATAATCAACCGATGAACCATCATCAGCTACCAGGGTATAAGTCACTACAACATCAAAGTCATTAGCTGTTGCACCAGGAACCTGTGCTACGCCACCAATTTTCGCTTCAACACCAGGAGACATTGTGAAAGTAGCTATCAGTCCAAGTCTGGATGAAGTATTCGGAATGGAGATATTAATAAGTCTGTTCACGTTATCAATATCCAGAGAGATGGTTGGGTAAGCATTTGAAAAGCCATAAGTCAGAAAATGCTTGGTTGCTTCCGCTTCAACACTCACACTTACTGTGTATATCTCAGATGAACCATCCTGTGCAACGACAGTATAGCTAACAGGGTTGCTTAAATCATTGATGGTGGTACCAGAAACCTGTGGTACGCCGCCTATATTTACACTAGCAAACTGGCTCACTGTAAAACTTGCTACTAAGGTAGTTAAGTCGGTTCCCCATGGTACGGTGACCGATATTGTAAAATTATCATGGTCAATTGTTCCGTTTGCATGGTCATCAAACCCATTGATAGTTTTATCAAAGAAGTATGTAAGGAATTGATTCTCCCTGCTTGCAGATGTAATTACAACCGTAACAATATAATCTTTAGCCGATCCATCCTCAGCCGTTACTTTGTATGTAACAGGATTTGTAAAATCATTAGCAGTTGTTCCGGTAGTTTGTGCACCTCCGCCAACTGATACGGCCGACAATGCAGAATGTGTAAAGCTGGCTACCAGTGCAGTTACGTTTGTTCCAAAAGGAACTTCGATAGTAACTGTTTTAGCTGTTTGGTCAACAGTTCCGATAACATCTGCATTCAGAGCTCCATTATTTGCATCTTCAAAGGAAAAAGTATATAGATCTTTTGAAACAGAAGCAGGAGTTTGAGTGACAGTCACTGTGTAGTCAGTAGTGCTTGCTCCATCCTGGGCTGTAACTGTATATACCTTTGGTGCAGTGAAATCATTTACTGTTGTACCACTCACCTGAGGAACAGCTACAATAGTAACAGTAGCAAATTCGGATGCAACAAAGCTGGCAACCAGAGTAGTGATATCGGCAGAGAAAGGTATTGCTAAAGCAATTGTCTTAGCGGTCTGATCAATTGCTCCGACCACATCCGGATTTAAGTTCGTGAACTCGAATGAACTTATTGTGGAGGCAGTACTGGCTGCAGCTTTTGTCACAGTAACTGTATAAGTAACAGTAGTGGCATCTTCAGCAACACACACGTAGTCAAGCGGTGCAGTAAAATCATTAGGGCTTGTCCCACTCGTTTGCAAGCTTGCTCCAATTTTAACAGTTGACAGATAAGAGTTCGTAAATGTGGCAACCAGTGTTGTCACATCGGTAGCCCATGGAACAGTAAGTGCAATGGTTTTTGCCGTTTGGTCTATCGTTCCTACAACATCAGGATCAAGAGCCTCGAAAGCGAAATAGCTTATTTCCTTTTCACTTCTGGCTGCTGCCTTTGTAACTGTAACATAATAATTTCTTGTCGATCCATTCTCTGCTTTAATAGTATAGGTGACCTTTGCAGTAAAATCATTTGCAGTAGTTCCACTAACTTGTGGTGTAGCTAGTACCGTAGCAGTTGAAAGCGTTGAGCTCGTAAATGTTGCTACCAGAGCTGTCACATCTTGTGAGTTTGGCACTGTAACTGCCACATCATAGCTGGATTGATCAATTGTTCCCACAGCTCCCGGAATACTGGCAAAAGCAAAGGTTAACAAGGTCTTGCCCGTTTCTGCTGCCCGTTTGGTCACAGTTATTGTCCAATCCTCCGTAGCACTGGCATCCCCACTGGTAATTTTGTATACAAGGGCAGTGGTAAAGTCATTAGGGGTAGTTCCACTCACCTGAGCCACACCACCAACTGTTGCAGTAGCCCCGTTTAGGGTTGTGAATACTGCTACCAATGTTGTTATGTCAGCTGAATTATATATCTCAACGTCAATCTTTTTATTGACATTGTCAATGGTTTCAGCATAGGTAGGATCGAGGTCAAAATTAAAGGCGGTAATATCTGTCTCTGTTTGAGCAAATACTCCCCCGCTTAAAATAAACCCTGAAATTATGGCAGTAAATAGCACGACTATTCGCTTACCTGTAAAAATGTCTTGTTTCCTCATGATACAATATGCTTTGTTACTTACAAAAATAGAAAAATTCCATCTGGCGGAAATTACGCAACCTCAGACTTATCAAGGTCTGTCAAGATTTTGTTAACCTGACCTTCCAATATCTGGATTATTAGTAGGGAAACGTCATTTTTGGAATAAAATTTGATCAAAGTATTAAAACCCAAATATTATGGTAAAAAAACGCAAATCACTTATTACAATAGCTATCATCCTGGTGATAGGCTTGTTTCTCTATTCATCTATCAAAGGATCCTACAATGGGATGGTTACAAAAAGTGAGGCAGTAGATACTCAATGGGCTAACGTTGAGAACGTATTTCAACGCAGAGCTGACCTCATACCTAATCTTGTTAATACTGTGAAGGGATATGCTGACTTCGAGAAGGAGACACTAACACAGGTTATCGAAGCTCGATCTAAAGCAACCGGAATTAATATTAATGCTGACAACATGACTCCTGAAGCACTAAGTCAGTTTCAAAATGCTCAGGGTCAGTTAGGATCAGCATTATCGAAATTGATGGTGGTTGTTGAACGCTATCCTGAACTGAAAGCAAACCAGAATTTCATGGACCTACAGGCCCAACTCGAAGGCTCAGAAAATCGTATAGCAACAGAAAGACGTAGGTTTAACGAGTTAGCTAAAGAATATAACACCTTTATCCGTCTGTTCCCTAAGAACATATGGGCCAATATCTTTGGCTTTGACAAAAAGCCTTATTTCGAAGCACAAGAAGGTGCAGATCAAGCTCCTAAAGTAGAATTTTAATTATGGAATCAGCAAAAAAACTATTCTCTACTAGTGATAAAGATCAAATAGTGGAGGCCATCCGACAGGCTGAACTGAATACAAGTGGTGAGATTCGTGTTCACATCGAAAACTCCTGCAAAGGAGACGTACTGGATCAGGCTGCCTATATGTTCAGTAAGCTTAATATGACTCAAACAGAATTGCGAAATGGAGTCTTATTCTATCTTGCAGTGGAAAATCGAAAATTTGCAATCCTGGGTGATGCAGGAATCAATGCCAAGGTACCGGCTGATTTCTGGGATGAGATAAAAGACAGGGTGCTTAAAGATTTTCTGGAGGGAAACTTTGCCTCCGGACTTGCAGCAGGCATTAAAATGGCAGGTAAACAGTTAAAGCAACATTTTCCGCATCAATCAGATGACGTAAATGAGCTCTCTGATGAGATTTCTTTTGGTGATCAAAGCAAGTAAATAAACGGAGCACAATAGAAATACAAACATTCTGACATAAGCAAGAATGATTATTTATTGAAGCATGCTCCTATCGAATATAAAATAGATATAAAAGGATTAATATGAAAAAAATAATTCCGGGTCTGGTTATACTACTGACTCTGTTTGCTACTCTTTCTGTAAGAGCACAAAACGAGCTTCCTGATCCAATGAGTCCTCCCCGTTTGGTTAATGATTTTACATCCTTCCTTTCGCAGAATGAAACTCTTAATCTGGAAGAGAAACTCCGGAGGTTTAATCAACAAACCTCCACACAAATATATATTGCAATAGTTGAAGATCTGGCTGGATATGCACCAGGTGATTATGCCACAAGGCTCGGACAAAAATGGAAAGTTGGTCAGTCAGGGAAGGATAATGGTATTCTGATTCTGGTAAAAACCAAAACAAGCTCCTCCAAAGGAGAGGTATTTATATCGGTTGGATACGGGCTTGAAGGAGTTGTTCCTGATGCAGTAGCTAACAGGATTGTAGACAATGAAGTCATTCCTGCTTTTAAGCAGGGATTAAACCATCAGGGTCTTAGTCAGGCTACTGACATTCTGATGTCGATCACCGCAGGGGAATTTACTGCTGATGAATATGTTGAAAAGACCCAAGGAAGTGCACGATCCAGAAGTCCGATTGTGTTATTCTTTCTGATTGCAGTTTTCTTTAGCTTTTTTGGTGGCAGATCCCGAATGGGACGCCATTCTTCTGTTGGTCGTAGTTTGCCATTTTGGATGCTACTGGGCATGATGGGATCAGGAGGTCGTTCACATGGTGGTAGTTTTGGGAACTTCTCTTCAGGCAGTGGTGGATTTGGCGGATTTGGTGGTGGTGGAGGAGGCTCCTTTGGTGGCGGAGGTGCAGGAGGCAGCTGGTAACCAGCTACTTTAACTTTCGCCTAAGTGCCTGTGCCTGCCTCTTAAATGTGCTCTGATATCCGTAATTGTTCATTCTTAAGCAGAAATCAATTCTGGATAAGCACTGCTCTTTACGCTTCAGGTCATAGAGAATATAAGCTGAAAGGATAGCTATCTTTGGGATCTGATAGTTTTTTACATGACTGTAATTTTCCAAAATCTCATCATACACGAGCAGGCTTTGTTCATACTTACCCTGCTCGTGGTAGCTACGGCCTTTTCGATAAAGAATCTCTACATATTCAGTATCAGAAAATGTATCTCTTTGTCTAATCAGAGCCTCACTTGCAAGGACACATTCTTGATAGTAGCCCCCATCATAAAGGAGTCGGAGCTTTAGTATTTCTTTCCTTAATGCATGATGTTCAGCTACCTCACGAAGAGCCTGCTTATCAGCCCATACATCATCATTCCCTGAGTTGACTACCTGATCAAATGATTCGGATGCTTTACTGACCTCATCATCCATAGTATAAAACCAGGCTATTCTCAACCATGCTGATTTAATATAGTTATCTGCAGTACTTAGCTCAAGAAAAGTCTTTAATGCATGGATTGCCTCGGCATTACCAGCATACAAATAAGCTTTGCCAAGTAAATAATATAAATGGGGGTTGCTTTCAAACTGTCTGTCGGCCTGCATCAGACTCAGAATCTCCAGAGCTTCCTCATTCTTACCTGATTTAAGTGCACTCACGACACCAGTATATCTGACAAGGGCTAATTGTGAATCGATCTTCTTCACTTCCTGCCATGCCTCCCAGCATGCATCCGATTCAGGATGAAACTCCCATAAAACAAAAACCCACAGTAATCCACGGCTCACTCTTGTGCTTCTTGACTGCCCTGTAGTCATCCGGAACGATCTAGCAAGCATCTCAAATCCATCACCATCGGGAAAATCAATACCAATAGCCTTAGTTAAACGCAAATAACTATCCGGGATCTGTTCAAAAATCACTTTCATAAGCCCTGTAGCATGCTGACTTGTTGGGTGAGCCGGATGTTCATTTACCAGTTTCTTATAATTCCTGTATGATCGAATAAGCTCTCTGGCTGCCTGAGAATAGTTAGAAAACTGACTCGCAACAATTGCCCGGAATATCGACAGGTTAAATAATTTCTCAGCCCTGACAAATGAATTCTCCCCTTCAATCCCTTCAATATCTTTCAACCATCGACGAGAATCTTTAAAAAACTGTTCATGAGTCTCAGAGTTCTGAGCAAGCATAGTTTCTAAAAACCCTTGCAATGCTAAATAACTTAATTGATCGTCAGGGGATAGTTCATCTATTGCTGTTTCAGCCCGGTCCATATCCAGATTCAAAAGCAACAAAGGTATTTGAGACTCTGCAATATTCTGCCCATTAACAAAGTGCCCGGCAGAAAAGCCCAGCAACAATACAAGGAATTTAACAATCTTGTTCATACCAAAAAAAAACGGGTGAATAAGCAATGCTTAACACCCGTGAATTTACAGATAATAATATTATTCTATTCAGATACCGAAGGTTCATTGATCTCACTATCAACTAAAATCCGTCCGCAGTATTCGCAAACAATGATCTTTTTTCTAGATCTGATATCTAACTGACGCTGAGGTGGGATTCGATTATAGCAACCACCACATGCATCACGCTCCACACTAACAACCGCTAAACCATTTCTTGCATTCTTGCGAATTCGTTTGTATGCAGTAGATAATCTCTCATCAATTCTGCCAATAATCTCTTCAGAACGACTTACTAATCCCTGTTCTTCCTTCTGAGTTTCAGCAATAATCTCATCAAGCTCTGCTTTCTTAGCTTCCAGGTCTTTCTGTCTTTCTTCAAAAACAGACTTCGAGTCAGTAATCATTGTTTGCTTATCCTGCAAACGAACTGTGAACTCTTTAATTCTCTTTTCACAAAGTTGGATTTCCAGTGTTTGAAACTCAACCTCTTTGCTCAGTGAATCGAATTCACGATTATTTCTGACGTTATCTTGCTGCCCTTCATATTTCTTTATGAGAGTCTCGGAGTCAGTTATTTCATTCTTTTTCTTAGTAATAGCATTATCCAACTCGCCGGCTTCCTCCTCGAAATTATTGATTCGGGTTTCTAGTCCAGCCAATTCGTCCTCCAGATCCTGAACTTCAAGAGGTAACTCACCTCTAAGGGTTTTAATCTTATCAGTCTCTGAATCTACCTGTTGTAGAGAATGCAAATCTCTTATTACCTCTTCAACGGCCTTGCTTTTATCTTTTCCACCAGTGCGTTTTGCTGCCATAGATCAGAAATACTTTATTGGGTTGGTATTAATTTTCGACAAATGAACGGCAAAGTTAGGGAATTTTTTTGTAACAATACCTTTTAACACCTCCTTTGCAAGCTGCTCACTTTCATAATGTCCGATATCGGCGATCATTATTCTATCACCAGCCTCAAAAAACTGATGATATTTAAAATCTGCCGAAACATAAATCTGGGCTCCTGAGGCAATCGCCCGGGATAAGAATTCACTTCCACTGCCTCCACAAACTGCTATACGGGTAACTTCTTTATTCAGATATTTTGTATGACGAATAGAAGATAGTCCAAGTTCCCTTTTCATCCATTCAAGGAAATCCATTTCATTTGACGACTCCGGCAGGTCTCCAATCACGCCCAGGCCGGTATATGGATTCTCATTCTCAAGAGCAATTAAATCATAGGCCACCTCTTCATAAGGATGAGAATTTAATAAGGCTTTCACAACATCTGATTTCAAGTACTTCGGCAATATTACTTCAAGCTTTATTTCAGATTCTTTATGAAATTCTCCTGTACTCCCAAGGAATGGTTTGGCCTCAGAAGAAGCCCTGAATGTTCCTTCGCCAGGAGAGCGAAAACTACATGAATCATATTTTCCAATATTACCAGCTCCTGCATTAAACAAAGAAGCACTTACAGATGAAAGATGTTTTTCCGGTACAAACACAACTAATTTCAACAGTGCATTTTTATCCGGCAGAAGAATACTTTGATTAATAAGTCCTAATCGTGTTGCCAGCTTTCCACTAACTCCATCCGGTACTTTATCAAGGTTGGTATGGGCTGCATAAAGAGCAATATTATGCTTAATACACTTTAAAAGGATATCATTAACACCACCATCAGGAACCAAGTTTTTCAAGCCTTTGAAAATCAGTGGATGATGGGCAATTATCAAATTAGCTCCGATCCTTATTGCCTCATCAATAACCTCTGCTGTGATATCAAGACTGACAAGACATGATTGTATCTCCTCGTTATAATCTCCTACCAACAGTCCGGCATTATCAAATTCCTCCTGCAAAGCTAAGGGTGCAGCCTGCTCTAAGAGCTTGCATAAATCTTTTATCCTCATGTTAATAAGGTTTTACATTTCCTCCCGGATACGAACCAGCAAAGACCGGATATGTTGAAGTTTCCTGACCACTTGTTGTGTACTATCCAGTTCATCTTTATTCTCCCGGATTTTTTGCTTGGCACCTTTAAGTGTCATTCCTCGCTCTTTCACCAAATGAAAGATCAACTCAAGAGTTTCTATATCCTTCTTAGTATAAAAACGAGTGCCTTTGCGGTTTCTTTTTGGCTTCAGAATGGAGAATTCCTGCTCCCAATATCTTAAGGTCGATGTTGGTAAATCAAACTTTTCTGCCACCTCTCCGATGGAATAGAAAACTTTTTCAATATTGAATTCCTTATAAGGCAATATGATTATTAATCTAATGATTGACCACCCATACGGGATAGTTCAATAATCCGCTGGTATTCCTCAGGTGACAGATCCTGGAAGAAATAGTTTATTGGGTTTATAGCCCCACCATTCTTTCTTACTTCATAGTGAACATGGGGTGCTACTGAAAGACCAGTGCTGCCAACTAAACCAATTACATCACCACGCTTAACTTTCTGGCCAACACGAACTAAAATCTCATCCAGATGTCCGTAAAATGACTCATAGCTAAATCCATGATCAATTAGTATCCAAGTTCCATACCCACTACGTGCACGTGACAACTTAATATCTTTTATAGTGCCATCTCCGGTAGAATATACCTTTGTACCTCTTGCAGCAGAAAAATCAACACCAAGATGTGGTCGGTAAACCTTCAGAATCGGATGCAGACGACTCTTTTTGTAATAAGAGGCAATACGCGTTAATTCATCAGTAGCAATCGGTGGTATGCTGGGAATTGAAGCCCACATAATATCAGCTGTCTTTGCAAGGTTAAAAACTTCATCATAAGATTTTGATTGCACAACTAATTTATTGAGAACAATATCAAGCCGTTGGGCCACATTACTAACTATCTCAGAATTCTGATAACCCTCCAGATCAGCATATCTGTTAACACCGCCAAAACCAGCTTCTCTTACTGACTTAGGAATAGGTTCAGCCTCAAAAATTATGCGATAAAGGTTATCATCTCTTGTTTCAATCTCTTCTAATACTTTGAATGCATTATCCATCTTACGGCTTAATAAACCATATTGTGATTTCAAAAACTCGTTATCCCTCTTAAGCATGCGCTCCTTAGGAAGGTCAATAAAGATTGAAACAATCAGAAGTAAGCCACCTCCAATAACTATACTGGAAATCAGGTAGGAAAAAACACGTAAAACTTTTTCCCTAAAGCTCCTTTTAATGCGATCAAAAGATAATGATTCCGGATTAAACCGGTATTTGGACTTTGCCATATCTCTACTTCAAAATAAAATTGCCACCCACACCAAATATTAGACGCAAAATTATGGAAATAATCTAACTTTGCAAGATAAATTAATCGCACTTTTCAAAAGAATTTACAAGTATGACCTCCAAAGTAATACGTGAGAAATTTCAGGAGTTTTTTATTGCAAAAATGCATGATATTGTCAGCTCTGCCCCAATGGTGGTGAAGAATGATCCCACACTGATGTTCACAAATGCAGGAATGAATCAGTTTAAAGATATCTTTTTAGGAAATCAAAAACCGAAAAGTCTACGGGTAGCAAATAGCCAGAAGTGCCTGCGGGTTTCGGGCAAACACAATGACCTGGAGGAAGTTGGACATGACACTTACCATCACACCATGTTTGAGATGCTGGGAAATTGGTCTTTCGGTGACTATTTTAAAACAGATGCCATTAATTGGGCCTGGGAATTTCTGATTGATTGTATGGGTATTGATCCTGAGCGTATATACGCAACCATTTTCGAAGGAGATAAGCAGGATAATCTGCCAAGCGACTCTGAAGCATATGAACTTTGGTTAAAACATCTTGACAAATCACGAATTCTGGACGGCTCAAAAAAAGACAACTTCTGGGAAATGGGTGATACAGGCCCCTGCGGACCATGCTCTGAGGTACATGTAGATTTGAGAGATCAGGAGGAACGCAACAAAGTTTCCGGAGCGGAATTGGTTAATAAAGATCACCCCCTGGTTATCGAAATCTGGAACCTGGTTTTTATTCAGTACAACCGGAAAAAAGACAAAAGTCTGCACCCCCTTCCTCAAAAGCATGTGGATACGGGAATGGGATTTGAGCGACTTTGCATGATACTGCAAAACAAAAAATCGAATTATGATACCGATGTTTTCCAACCCCTCATTCAGAACATAAGTGCAAAAGCGAAGCATCAATATGGTAAAAACGAGGAGAAGGATATCGCCGTTAGAGTTATTGCAGATCATCTGAGAGCTGTAGCTTTCGCTATCGCAGATGGACAATTACCCTCCAATACCGGAGCTGGTTATGTGATCCGACGAATTCTCAGAAGAAGTGTCAGATATGCTTATACTTTTCTGGGATTCAGAGCACCTTTCTTAGCTGAGATTCTTCCCAGTCTGAATGAGGTCCTTGGAGATGCTTATCCAGAGCTTACTAAGCAAAACGACCTGATTACTAAAGTTATAACTGAAGAAGAAATATCTTTCCTGAGAACTCTTGAAACAGGAATCGGTCGCCTCGATCAGATCATTCTTGAACATGAAGATATTGATTCAAAAGTGGTTCATGGCAAGCAGGCATTTGAACTGTTTGACACCTTCGGTTTTCCTCTCGACCTGACTCAGTTGATACTTTCTGAAAGAGGATTATCTGTTAATCTCAGGGAGTTCAATGAAGAAATGGCCAAACAGAAAAACCGTTCCCGGTCAGCAGCTGAGCAGGAATCAGGAGATTGGATCGTTCTGTTAGAAGATGAAAAAGAAGAGTTTATTGGCTATGACCATTCCGATGCACAAATAAGAATTACCAGACACCGTCAGATAAAGACGAAAAAAGGAACACACTACCAATTAGTATTTAATTTCACTCCCTTTTATGCAGAAAGTGGCGGACAGGTTGGTGATAAGGGCAAGATTGTACATAATAATGAGGTCATAGAAATAATTGACACTCAGAAGGAAAATAATCTGATAATTCATAAAGTAAAAAAATTACCGCTTGACACTTCAGGCGTCTTCACTGCTACAGTCGATTCTGTTCAACGAATGCATACCATGCGAAATCATACAGGTACGCATCTTCTGCATCAGGCTTTACGTGAAATTCTAGGAAGCCATGTTGAACAAAAAGGTTCACTGGTAAATCCCAATTACCTCCGCTTCGATTTTTCTCACTATGAAAAAGTATCAGCAGAAGACCTTGAAAATATTGAATCAAGGGTAAATGAACTGATCCGAAAGAATTTATCCCTTCAGGAGCTCACCAATATACCAATGAATGAGGCCAGTGAGATGGGGGCCATGGCACTATTTGGAGAAAAATACGGAGACGTCGTGAGAGTGATTCAATATGGTGATTCAATTGAATTATGTGGAGGAACCCATGTGAAGGCTACAGGAGAGATTGGAATATTGAAAATCACTACTGAAGGTTCAATTGCTACAGGTATCAGAAGAATTGAGGCCTTAACCGGACTGGGAGCAGAAGAATGGATCAGAGAGCATCTGAGCACAATGAATAAAATAGTGAATCTGGTCAAGTCAAATAATGATTTGGTTGATTCAATCTCCAAGAATCTTGAAGAAAATGCTACTCTGAAGAAACAAATGGAGAAGTTTAAGAACGAGAAAGTTAAGGAAGTTAAAAACGATTTGTACAAGCATATTGAGATGGTCAATGAGATTCAGGTGATAAGGTCAGTTGTTGACCTGCCGGATGCAGGCAAAATCAGAGACCTCGCTTTTCAGATCCGTGGAGAAAAAGAAAATCTCATATTGATTCTGGGTGCAATCTTTAATAATAAACCCAACCTGAGCATTATGATTTCTGATGATCTGATTAAACAGTTTGATTTGAACGCTGGTCAGATAATACGTAAGTCAGCTCAAAAAATGAAAGGAGGCGGAGGTGGCCAGGCTTTCTTTGCTACTGCAGGAGGGAAAGACAAAGAAGGTTTACAGGAAGCAATGGACGAATCATTAAAATTATTGTTGGAACAAAGATAATTGCCAGATGTAAGACGCATATTTGATCTTCTGGATCATTATCCTGACCAGAATCCTGAACGTGAAGTATTTGCATCACGATCAGAGGATGCATGGTCATATGCTAGCCTGAAAGACTACAAGAAAAACGTACATTACCTTGCCAGAGCCTTGATGTACAGACTAGATAAGGGTGATCGCATCGCAACTGTTTCTAACAACAGACCAGAGTGGAATTTTGTTGACATGGCAGCAGCAATGTCGGGCACAGTTCATGTACCAATATATCCAACTATTTGCCTTGAAGAATTTCGCTACATTCTTGTTCATGCAGGAGTAAAAATCCTGTTTGTATCCGACAGGGATTTGTACAGATTATTAGCACCCTTAGTTGATGAAATTAATGACATGCAGGGCATTTATTGCTTTGAGCAATATGCTGATTTGCCATTCTACCGGGACTTAATTCTTGAGCGTCAGAAACTTGTTTCAGCAGAGGAATTAAGTGTAAGAGCTGAATCAGTAAAGCCAGATCACTTATTTACCTTGATATACACTTCAGGAACCACAGGTCAACCAAAAGGAGTTATGCTTTCTCATTACAACATTTTATCTAACATGAAAGCTGTACTTGAGTTTTTTCCTATGGAAAATGGTGATCGGGCTTTGAGTATATTGCCTCTCTGTCATATAACTGAACGACTCGTAAACTATTTATATCAGTATTCGGGTATTAAAATATTCTATGCGAGAAATTTTAGTACCGTTCTGTCTGACTTACAAGACTCAAGAGCCCAAGGCTTTGTGGCAGTACCCAGGGTTCTGGAAAAAATACTTGAGAAAATTCAGGAGAATGCAAGAAAACTCAAGCCACAACAACGATGGGTTTTCAATTGGGCGATCTTCCAGGCAGAAAAATATGATGGTTTTCCATCCCGAAGGCAGTTAAACCGTCTTTTACGAATTGACCGTCGCGTTTTCATTCATTGGCGAAAAGCTTTGGGCGGACCAAAGAAATTCGTTGCCTGTGGTGCTGCATTCCTGGATCCCAGAATTTTAAGAATTTTTCTGGCTGCGGGTTTTCCAATTCATGAGGGATATGGAATGACTGAAGCCTCTCCGATCGTTAGTATAAACCATTTTGCAGAATCAGGCAACTTCAGAATTGGCACTCATGGCCCACCTTTAAAGAATATGGGTGTTAAAATTGCTAAAGACGGCGAAATCCTGATTAATGGACCCAATATAATGATGGGTTATTTTCGTGAACCTGAACTTACCCAACAAGCTTTTACTAGTGATGGTTGGTTTAAAACAGGTGATACCGGTATACTTGAAGATGGATTCCTGACCATCACAGGGAGAAAAAAAGAACTTTTTAAAACTTCAGGTGGTAAATATATTGCACCATTGGCAATCGAACGGATTTTTGTGCAATCTAGACTAATAGATAATATTATGGTCGTTGGAGACAACCAGAAATTTCCCGGGGCCATCATACTTCCGAATTTCGAATTCCTGGCTGACTGGGCCAGAAATCAGAAGATCAAGTACCACAAACCCTCTGATCTAGTTAAAATACCAAAGGTTCTGAAATTCTTTGAGAAAGAAATATCCCGCCTGAATAAGACTCTCGGAAAAACGGAACAGATAAAAGATTTTAGATTGGTTGGTGACGAGTGGTCAGTGCCTACCGGAGAATTAAGCCCAACACTAAAAATCAGAAGAAAAGTAGTGGCAAATAAGTATGAAAAATTAACCCGATCAATCTACCGTCCACCAAAAAAACGTACACCACCCCGTAAAAGTCGCAATCAAAAGAAAAATAAGCAGTGAATCTTAAGGTACTAAAAATGGCAGTGCCTTTGGCAGACATTTGAAAATCACCGGAGCATAACCACTAATCTCTCCATCGGCTTCGATTGTCACAGTTCGATCATTTGTTTGAACCTTTATCTGATCGGCTACATTATAGTGAACTTCAGGCAATACAATTTTTTCAGATCTTCTCAATTTTCCATATTTTTTGAGATAATCAAATACCGAGAGGTTTCCGAAAATTACTACCTGAAATTTTCCATCATCAATAACTGCATCCGGGGCGATCCCCACACCTGAACCAAAAAATCTTCCGTTGGCGATTACCAAAGAAAGGATCTTCCCTTCCCATCTAAAACCCGGCCAACTCACAATTACCTTTTTATGTTTGTATACCAGAAAAGTTTTTAAAGACGTTAGAAAAAACAACAGTGTACCACCTAGAATTTTTTTGCGAAGATGAACACCATTTACCTGGGCTACTATATCTGCACCTATTCCTAAGTCTGCTATATTATCGAAATATTGATCTACAACACTGCCATCCGTTTGTTCGAGTCTGATCTGGCCCGCATCAATCAACTTAACTGAATTTGTATCTATCAAACTTTTAAGCTGCCGGACTGATCTGTCCATACCTATCGTTCTGACAAAATCATTTCCCGTTCCCCATGGCAGCACACCCAATACTGCCGAGGATTTATCCTTCCCTCCATGTTTCAAAAAGCCATTCACCACCTCATTCAATGTCCCGTCTCCTCCAACTGCAATAATATACTGACATGCATCCTCAATAGCATTCTTTGTTAACTCCGCAGCATGACGTGGCCGGGTGGTTTCATAAATTTTGATATCATATTTCTCATCAAGGATAGAACTTATCTCCTTAAGAAGTTTCTTCTTACCACCTATCTTCCCGTGCAATACAAAACCTACTCTTACCATTGACTCAAAGATATGCCACATTAAAATTTTGAAACCTTGCGAATTTACTAACTTTTTAGATTTTTCATTCCTAAATGAGATTGACATCTCAAACTCACTATATTTTATATCTTTAAGACCCAATAATTATTTCTTTGAATGGAACACCTGGCCAGTTCGGATCGCTATAATGACATGAAGTACAGAAAATGTGGGCAAAGCGGACTGCATCTACCTGTTTTATCACTCGGATTATGGCACAATTTCGGAGGCGTGGATAATCAGCAAAATGCTGCAAAAATCCTTCATCGGGCCTTTGACGCGGGTATTAGCCATTTTGATCTGGCAAATAATTATGGACCTCCTCCCGGATCTGCGGAGGAAAACTTTGGAATCATCCTGTCACGCGATTTCAAACGATACAGAGATGAAATGATAATCAGCACAAAAGCTGGCTATCTCATGTGGCCTGGTCCATATGGAGAGTGGGGATCGCGTAAATATATTCTGGCCTCGCTCGACCAAAGCCTAAAAAGAATGGGGCTTGATTATGTTGACATATTCTATTCCCATCGTTATGATCCTGAAACCCCTTTGGATGAAACAATGGGTGCATTGCATCATGCCGTGCAGCAAGGAAAAGCTCTTTATGCAGGTATTTCCAATTATCCGGCTGAGAAAACAGAAGAAGCAGTGAAAATCCTCAGAAATCTGGGGACCAATTGTTTGATCCACCAGGAGAAATACTCCCTGTTCCAACGAACTGCTGATCAGGGCTTGTCAAAGGTACTTATGAAGGAAGGTGTAGGTTGCATTGCATTCTCACCCCTGGCTCAGGGTTTATTGACCGACAGATACATAACAGGTATCCCCACAAATAGCAGAGCAGGTAAGCCTCATGGCTTTCTCAGGAAAGAACAAATTACGCCGGAGATAATTAAAAAAGTTAATGCACTCAATAATCTTGCAGCTGATTATGGTATTAGTCTGGCCGAGCTAGCTCTTAATTGGGTTAAAAGTCAGAGTTTTATAACCTCTGTGCTGGTAGGAGTAAGCACTCCTGAGCAGCTTGATAAAAATCTTCATGTCTGTAAGATGACGGATTTCGGAGACGAAATCCTGGAAAAAATTAATTCTGTATTACTCTAATTTGATCACAACCAAAACTTAATCAATATGAATATAACCCGAGTTTTTGAAGTTCTTGAGCAGCAGTTAGCTGAATACCCAAGACAAGATTCCTTAGGAGCTAAGGTAAAAGGCAAATGGATTACCTATTCAACTGAGGAATATGCCAGGATAGCAAATCTGGTGAGTTATGGTCTTTTGGAAATGGGGCTGAAAAAAGGAGATAAAATCCTTACTGCCGCCAACAACAGGCCAGAATGGAATTTTGTAGATATGGGAATGATGCAGATAGGCGTTGTTCATGTACCTATCTACCCAACCCTCTCAGCCGATGAAACATTATACATCATGAATCATGCTGAGCCTGTGATGGCAGTTGTATCTGATGAGGCCTTGTACAAAAAGTTCAGCGCTTTGACACCTAAAGCAAAAAGCATTAAGGATGTTTATACTTATGATGAGGTGGAAGGAGCCAAAAATTGGGAAGAAATTAAGAAGCTGGGTGAAAAAAACGAAGCCAAACATAAAGATAAGCTTCAGGGAATAAAAGATTCCATCAAAACAGAAGATATGTTCACCATGATATATACTTCTGGTACAACAGGTGTTTCAAAAGGAGTAATGTTATCACATCAGAACGTTTCTACTAACCTGATGGATGCAATACATTATCTAACCCTGGATCACACTGACAAAGTTTTAAGCTTCCTCCCATTATGCCATGTTTTTGAACGTACAGTTCATTATGGCTATCAATTTCAGGGTTATGGCCTGTATTATGCTGAAGGTTTGGGGACTATCGCAAACGATTTGAGAGAATTGAAGGTTGGTGGATTTGTCACTGTACCACGCGTTCTTGAAGTGATCTATGACAAAATTATCGCGAAAGGGAAAGCCCTTAAGGGAATAAAAAAACAAATATTCTTCTGGGCAGTTAATCTCGGACAAAAATATGAGCATAATCGTGTAAACGGTGCATTTTATGAATGGCAACTCAACCTTGCCAACAAACTTGTTTTCAGTAAGTGGAGAGAAGGCCTGGGTGGTCGTGTAAATATGATGATGTCAGGAGGAGCAGCTTTGCAGCCCCGTTTGGCAAGAGTATTTAATGCAGCCAGAATTCCTTTGATGGAAGGTTACGGACTTACAGAAACTTCTCCTGTAATCTCATGTAATGAAAAGGATTATCCGAACAATATGATTGGTACAGTAGGATTGATACTCAAAAATGTTGAGGTCAAAATAGCCGAAGATGGTGAAATCCTTGCAAAAGGGCCAAATATAATGATGGGATACTTCAAAAATGAAAAACAGACAAAAGAAGTAATTGATGATGATGGCTGGTTTCATACCGGAGACATTGGGAAAATTATTGACGGACGATTTCTAAAAATAACCGATCGTAAGAAAGAGATCTTTAAAAATTCAGGTGGTAAGTATATTGCACCTCAAATGATTGAAAACCGGGCAAAAGAATCATTTTTTATTGAACAGATCATGATTGTTGGAGAAAATCAGAAGTTTACCTCTGCAATTGTTTCACCAAATTTCAGATTTCTACATGATTACTGCGCTCGCAAAAGCATTCATTACCGTGATAATGAAGAACTTATTACTAAATCAGAGATCATATCCCGTTATCAGAAAGAAATAAGCGGTATTAATAAAACCCTGCCTGATCATGAGAAAATTAAGCGTTTCAAACTGGTTGTTGACGAATGGACTCCTGCCAGCGGAGAACTATCCCCAACATTAAAGTTAAAACGTAAACCTCTGTATGAGCGCTACGGCTCATTAATAGATGATATCTATTCGATGAGTAAAAACGAGTAGTTAATCAGTTATTGTCACTTTAGGCGGTCTGCTGCTGAATACCCATAAGAGTATGAAAGTAAGCAGACCGTTTATTATTAGGTGCTCAAAAGAAAAAACATAGCCGCCAAAATACCGCTTGGCAATAAGTTGAAAACAAAAGGTCAGAATCGGACTCACAATAGCAATTGCAGGCACAATGCGGTCAATCACCTTCCGTTTTGTCATCAAACCAAATGAGTATAATCCCAGCAATGGACCATAGGTAAATCCGGCTAAAGTAAATAAGGTGTCAATCACACTTCTGTCGTTAAGCGACCTGAAAAGTAAAATCATAGACATTAACAGTAATGACAATCCTGCATGAACGATGTAGCGGATTCTTTTTGCCTCCCGGCCAGTTGCGTGCTCCTTGCCTAACATATCAACTGTAACTGAGGTAGTGAGTGAAGTAAGGGCCGAATCTGCACTTGAGAAGGCCGCCGCAATTAATCCAATCATAAACACCATAGCCAACAGAGTGGATAAGCCACTTTGGGTGGCAATCATTGGAAATAAATCATCCATTGAGGCCGGAAGCTGAATACCCATTCGACTGGTGTAAATTAAAAGCAATGCTCCTAAACCAAGGAAAACCAGATTCACCGGAACCAGAGCCAGACTGAACCACAATACATTCTTCTTAGCGTCTTTGAGATTACGACAACTCAAATTCTTTTGCATCATATCCTGATCTAATCCAGTCATGGTAATTGTAATGAAAGCACCTCCAAGAAAGTATTTCACAAAATGCTTACCATCACCAATGAAGTTCTCAAAGAACCAGATGCGGGAGTGATCTGACTCACCAATCTCCTTAATAATCCCTGTAAAACTCAGATCTAGTTCCCTCGCAAGAATAACAGTTGCAAGACCAACAGCTAACAACATGAAAAAAGTCTGCAAAGTGTCTGTCCATATGATGGTTCCGATTCCGCCACGGTAGGTATAAAGAAAGATCAGCCCAATGGTAATTAATATGGTTAAAAAGAAAGGGAAATTCCAGGCATCAAAAACAGTTAACTGCAATACCGAAGCCACAATAAATAATCTGGCTGAGGCCCCCATTGTACGGGAAAGTAAAAAGAATGCTGAACCTGATTTATAAGACCAAAACCCAAAGCGCTGATCCAGATAAGTATATATAGAGGTCAGATTTAATCGATAATATAATGGTAACAGCAGGGTAGCTATTACCAAATAACCTGCCAGATAGCCAAAAACCATTTGCATATAAGCAAACTGACTGCTTTCAACCCAACCTGGTACCGAAATAAAGGTCACCCCGGATAAGGATGCCCCGATCATACCAAAGGCAACAACATACCAGGGGCTTTCACGTTTCCCGATAAAGAAAGTCTCATTATCAGCCTGGCCGGAGGTGAGTTTTGATATCAATAAAAGAATAGAAAAGTAAACTAGTACAACAATTAGAACTAAGATCGGGGACATATGGATACTTTTTTTGTTACTTGCAAGGATACAAAAAGAGAGAGATACAAAAAAATTGTTTATTCTTAATACAGGTATTAATTTTGCATCTTTCAATAATACAAATGAATTACAACCAATACACATCGCGATTACTTGAAAGAGCAGTAAACGAATTTGCTAAATTACCGGGTATTGGAAGGAAAACGGCTTTACGTCTTGTTCTCCATTTGCTCAAACAGCCCGATGAGGATGTAGAGATATTCTCTCATAGCCTGACAAGTTTGAAAAAAGAAATTTTTCATTGTGCTAAATGTCACAACATCTCCGATCAGGAGGTCTGTTCTATTTGCTCAAATAATAAACGTGATGCCTCCCTGATCTGTGTGGTCGAGAACATCCGCAACGTCATGGCCATAGAGGCTACCCAGCAATTTAATGGTTTGTATCATGTATTAGGTGGTGTTATATCTCCCATGGATGGAATTGGCCCGGCTGATCTCACCATGGATTCGCTGGTGGGCCGGGTTTCATCCGAAGAAGTAAAAGAAGTTATTCTTGCACTTAGTGCCACTATGGAGGGGGACACAACAAATCTTTTTATTTACAGAAAACTTGGTGACTTCGATATTAATATCAGTACCCTGGCTCGCGGAGTAGCTATTGGTGACGAATTGGAATACACAGATGAAATTACATTGGGACGATCCATCCTGCATCGTACACCTTTCAGGTCATCCCTAAACAACAGCTAATTAAATGTCTGACACAAAACCAAATAAAATCTCAATAGTCATTGTTAACTATAATGTCAGATTTTTTCTTGAACAATGTCTGCATTCAGTGTACAAAGCAGTTAAGGATATTGATGCAGCAGTTTTTGTTGTCGACAACAACTCTGTCGACGGTTCAGTAGCAATGGTGAAGGAAAAATTCCCTGAATTAACACTCATTGCAAACAAAGAAAATCTTGGTTTTTCAAAAGCCAATAACCAGGCTATCCGGCAGGCCAATAGTGAATATGTTCTCCTCTTAAATCCCGATACAGTAGTAGAAGAAGACACCTTCACCAAAGTCATCAATTTTATGGATGAACATCCTGATGCCGGAGCTCTGGGGGTGAAAATGATTGATGGTAAAGGCCAATTTCTGCCTGAGTCAAAACGTGCGCTTCCCACCCCAAGAGTCTCTTTCTACAAAGTATTCGGACTATCATGGTTATTTCCCAAATCCAGGATTTTTGGTCAATACCATCTGGGATATCTGGACAAAGATCAGATTAACCAGGTTGATGTTTTGCCGGGAGCCTTTATGCTCTTGCGTCAGACAGCATTAGACAAATCAGGTCTATTGGATGAGTCATTTTTTATGTATGGTGAAGATATTGATCTGTCGTACCGTATTATTCAGGCCGGCTACAAGAACTACTATTATCCTGAAACAGCTATCATCCACTATAAAGGAGAAAGCACAAAAAAAAGCTCGGTCAATTATGTTCTGGTCTTTTATCAGGCCATGATAATTTTTGCCAGAAAACATTTTTCCCCAAAAAATGCAAGCCTGTTTAGTGCCTCAATACACACGGCAATATACTTCAGAATGGCACTTGCTCTTATAAAAAGGTTCTCCAATCATGCTCTGTATCTAATTCTCGATGCCATAATCGCCTTCAGCGGCTTTCTGCTGATCAACCCAATATGGGAATCTGTTAAATTTCCTGACGGAGGAGGTCATCCACCAGAATTTCTCAGGATTCTAATACCATCATACATAATAATCTGGATCCTGAGTATATTTTTTGCAGGCGGATACGACAAGCCATACAGCCTGAAAAAGCTTGTTCACGGACTACTTTTCGGAACAGGACTGATACTGGTGGCTTATTCACTTCTCCCCGAAGCATATCGTTTTTCCAGAGCATTGATTCTGATGGGTACCATCTGGAATTTATTATCACTGATCCTGATCAGAGTATTGTTTCACAAATTGGGATGGGAGTCATTTGCATTGAAAACCAATCAGGTTAAAAGAGTAATTATAGCAAGTGGCGAAGAAGAATTCAATCGAATCAGAGAGTTACTTAAACAAACTACTCAGCAACTTGATATTATTGGCCGTGTCGATACCATTTCCACGAAAAAACCCAATGAGCATAAAGGAAGTTTAGGACCAGTTAGTCGCCTGGCCGAGATTATCGACATTAACCATATTGACGAAATTATTTTCTCTGCAGCTGATCTGTCAACTCAGGAGATCATCAGAAACATGCTGGCACTAAAATCATCTCGCACCGAGTACAAAATTGCCCCTCCCGAAAGCCCCTCAATCATTGGAAGCAACTCCATTAATACAGCTGGTGACTTGTATGTTATTGATATCAGATCCATTGCCGAACCAGCAAATCGCAGAAATAAAAGACTATTCGATCTTGCCCTGTCCCTTGTTCTTTTACTCACCCTGATCATTAACATTTGGTTTAAGCTCCCCTCGGCAAGTAAGTATATAATAAATATTCTATCGGTGTTGGTGGGCAGAAAAACCTGGGTCGGATATTATTCTGACGGAATTGTTGCTGAGCATAGCCTGCCGGATCTTAAACCGGGAGTGCTAAACCCCAATCCAAAACTTGTCAATCCATCCCTGATTCAGCAAATCGATTGTAATCTGAATTACGCCCGTGATTATAATGCAGGTGCTGATCTCAGAATACTTTTGAGCAATTTTAAGTTGCTGGGCAATTAATCCATCTGGCATTTCAGTGGTTTCACCGAAAATTAGTACTTTTACACCACCTGTAACCCACTGAACAATGCGACCAAATACTGGCCTTAGAATTGTGATTGTCTTTCTGCTCATTGCCGCAGTATCTACCGGCATTATGGCTCAGAACTACCGTGATCAAAAAGGCCTGATCAGGCTTAAGCCAAATAATATCATGGTTTTTGGCAAAATCCAGGACTACACAGGGAGCAAACTAAAATCGGCAAATATTTCTATTATCAATCCTCAAAGCTCCAGGGTACTGGAAACTATACCAATTGATGATTTAGGAGAATACCTTTTTACCGTTGAAAAAGGATCAGTATTAGGGCTATTGATCGAGAAAGAGTCTTACTTCCCATATTATCATGAGATAAGAATTCCTTATGATTCTGATAGGGAAATGGAATATAATTTGCACCTGCCGGATGGTATTCGAAAAGTTTATTCTGTAGTTTATGCACCTCAAGCCAGTATGCCAAGTAATACGAGTCTTTTAGAGGAATTAATCAGCCTCCTGATTAGTCAGAGTGGCTTATCTATATGGATCCCTGGTCAGGAAAATGAGATCGGACATTCCCGCTTAGTTTTCCTTGACAGCCTGCTTCAGGCTCGTGGCATAGAGCAGTATCGTTTGATAACAGGTTCTTTACCTGGCAGAGCAGACCAGGTAATTCAACTTGATTTTCTTGATGACAGGGATGCAATTGAACCTGAAGCTGCAATTTTTGGCAATCTTATAATTGGTGGGGATGAGGATAATCATTGGACACTGCAATTTGCAGCAAGTCGCAACAAACTCGCCGAACGTAATCTTAAGGGACTCCAGAACACGAGATTATTCGAAGGAAAAGATGGCTACTATAGATACACATTTGGCAACTTTGCTACTCGTCAGGAAGCCAATGAAGCCATTTCCTACCTTCAGAGCAAAGGCTTCTCTCAGGCTTTTCCAAAAAAGATTGGAATACTTAAAAACCTGTAGTCATGTCGAGTCTGATTGGCAATAACATCCGACTCAGAGCTCCGGAACCAGAAGATCTGGAAATTCTCTACTCGTGGGAAAACAATGATGAATTATGGCATCATGGCCAAACTCTTAAGCCATTTTCAAAAGATGTACTAAGGAAATATCTCGATACTGCTCATCTCGATATATTCGAGAACAAGCAGGTACGATTTACTATTGAAACACTGGCTGTCACTGCTTTACCAATTGGCTTTATTGATCTGTTTGATTTTGACCCGCAGCACCAGAGGGCCGGGGTAGGTATTCTTATAGGCGAAAAAGACAAGCATAATAAAGGTTTTGGCAAAGACGCTCTGGCTACCTTATGTAAATATGCTTTCACAACTTTATTGTTAAATCAACTTTATTGCTCTGTTCTTTCAATCAACACAAACAGTTTACGTCTTTTCACATCCGCAGGCTTCTTAAAAACAGGCATAAGAAAAGAATGGATAAGAACGCAATCAGCATGGGAGGATGAAGTCTTTTTTCAGCTACTTCGCTCAGAATGGCTTTCCAGAAATGTATAATCAGGTATTATATCAAGAAATTGATATTTATTATTCTCCCTGTCAATTTTGGCACAATAATGCTTTAGTCCGTTCGAAATGACGAGATATGGCACTTGTAAATTCCAATTGTATCGAGACACCTGGTCAAATACTTTCTGGGTCAGGTTTATCTCAGGAGCTTTACATTCGGCTAACAATACAGCTTTCCCCTGACGATTAAAAACTACGATATCTACTCTTCGGGTTTGTTCATTAATTCGCAAGGTCATCTCTGTTGCCACCAATCCGGCAGGGTATTGCAGATCATCCAGCATATACCTGAGAAGATTCTGCCGCACCCATTCTTCAGGTGTTAATGAAACCCACTTGTTACGGCAAGGATCAAAAATCATTTCTCCCTCAGGGAAGGATTTTATATTGATCGAATAAGTTGGTAAATTTAAGCGCTGCACGACGTGAAGATAAGACGACAGCAGATCAATATCAATACATCATGAAAACAAAACAGGAAATTGTGGAGAACTGGCTCCCCAGATATACAGGAAAGCCACTTGAAAACTTCCCTAAGTACATATTGCTTACTAACTTCAACCGGTATGTTGAGTTATTTGCTGAATGGCATAATGTGTCCGTTACACATGATGTGTCAATGCCAAATGCCACAGCTAACGGAATTATGATGATTAATTTTGGCATGGGTTCAGCCAATGCAGCTACCATAATGGATCTCCTGAGTGCTGTACAACCAAAAGCATGCCTCTTTTTGGGTAAATGCGGAGGCCTGAAAAAGAAAAACAAATTGGGAGATTTAATTATTCCTATCGCGGCTATTCGCTCTGAAGGAACATCAAATGATTATCTGCCTCCTGAGGTACCGGCATTACCTGCTTTTATGCTCCAAAGAGCTGTTTCTTCTGCAATTAGTGAGTACGGAAGAGATTATTACACCGGTACTGTATACACAACAAACAAACGGGTATGGGAATATGATGAGCGATTTAAACGATACCTTAGTAAAACACGATCAATGGCAGTGGATATGGAAACAGCAACAATTTTCAGTGTTGGTTTTCATAACGAAATCCCTTCCGGAGCTTTACTCCTGGTATCAGATCAGCCAATGATATCAGATGGAGTAAAAACACAGGAAAGTGATCAATTTGTTACAGAGCACTTTGTTAATGATCATATAAAAATTGGTCTCAATTCAATTATGGAGATGATTAATCAAACAGGCTCTGTAAAGCATTTGAAATTCTAGCTTATGACTTTTGAAGGAATAATTAATGATATCAACAACCGTGTATTCAAACCGGTTTATATTCTGCAAGGTGAAGAACCATATTTTATCGATCAAATAACTGAAAGATTAATGAATGGCATCTTAGATGAGATGCAAAAAGCCTTCAATCTGAATATACTTTATGGTAAAGACACTGATGTGCCGAGCATTGATAATATGGCCCGTCGATTCCCGATGGGGGCTGATTACACAGTTGTCATCGTTAAAGAAGCACAGAGTATTTCAGGGATTGAGGATTTACAGTACTATGTAAGTAATCCTTCAGAAAGTTCAATTCTTGTCATTGCATATAAATACAAAACTCTGGACAAGAGAAAGAAACTCTACAAAGCTGCGAAGAAGACAGGTGTAATCTTTGAGTCAAAAAAGATTTACGATAACAAAGTTCCCAGATGGATACATAATTACTTAGCAAGCCGTAAAATCAGTATTGAACCCTCAGCAGGAGTTATCCTTACTGAATACCTGGGAAACGATCTGGCCAAGATATCAAATGAATTAGACAAGCTGATCCTGACCCTTCCTGAAGGAGACTCAAAAATCGCATCTGACCATATTGAAAAAAATATTGGGATCAGTAAAGATTATAACAACTTTGAGCTCATGAAAGCCTTGGCAAAAAAGAATGTATTGAAGGCTAATCGCATTGTTCAGTATTTTGGAAGCAATCAAAAGCTCAACCATATTAATCAAACTATCAGCTCATTGTACTACTTCTTCTCAAAAGTACTGGCCCTTCATTTCATGCAAAGTGATTCAAATCGGGAAATAGCATCTACCCTACAGATTAACCCTTACTTTGTACAGGATTACCAGCAGGCTGCTAGAAATTACTCACGTTCAAAGGTTGTTGAGATTATCTCAATTCTACGGGAATTCGACCTCAAGTCAAAAGGCTTTGGTAATCCTTCAGTACCTGCGGATGAGTTGCTCCAGGAAATGATTTTTAAAATTTTACACTAAGAATGTTAAACATAACCATTGTATTTATTGTGCTTACTGCCGGATTTTCAATTCTGGCCTTCTATAAGCATGAAATATTGTATAAATATCAGTTCAATGCTTACCAGATTATTCGCAGAAAGCAATATTTACGACTTCTGCTGCATGGTTTTCTCCATGCTAACTGGACACATTTGCTTGTTAATATGCTGGTTTTTTATTCATTTGGACGTTCA
>Ga0233437_1002098_pt1 | contig 32080 bp, 30 predicted proteins | sample SI_122_August201_FD_182714 | JGI IMG/M metagenome (GOLD analysis project Ga0233437, IMG submission 182714) | Seawater microbial communities from Saanich Inlet, British Columbia, Canada - SI_122_August2016_200_MG | ecosystem: Environmental > Aquatic > Marine > Inlet | place: Canada: British... | reverse complement strand
CGATGCGGGTCTGGCCCATATGCATGCTGCGAAAAAGACATTTAAAAAAATGGCCCTTGCAACCGGTGCTGACGGTGTTGTAACGCCTTTCCATCCAGGTGCTGTAAAATTCTGGAAAGAAAAAGGTATTTTATAATAGGCATAGGTTCGTTTAGCTGATATATTAATTAAGATACGGGTTTTTAAATAACGAAAACCCGTATCTTTGTCCAAAACTAATATATTGTTTCAATTATTTAATTCAAACAACAGGAAGGCCTGCCGTGTACGAAAAGTTAAATAGATTTGAGCAAATCGTATTTGATGCATGCTCAGTTATCCTGGTCGTTTTTTACTCCTATGCAGCTGTGATTCATCCAATGGCAACCCAGTATCACAGGGGTGTTTATATCATAATAACTTATGTTCTTGTTTTTCTTTTATACAAATCAAAATCAACAATTATGAGGATTGTGGATTATATCCTCATACTCCTTTCTCTTGTTTCGATAGGGTATTGGATATTCATGTTTGAGGTCATTAATTATCGTACAGGTGCCGAAACACAGACAGATATGTTGTTTGCCATAATTGGTGTATTAGTGGGTATTGAACTAGCCAGAAGGGTGGTGGGCAAAATCTTTGTTTTTATGGGCGTTATCATGTTGACCTATGGTGTTTACGGTTATCTGGCACCAGATCTTGTTTCCCATGCCGGCGCTCCATTTACTGAATTGTGTATCAGTATATTTTATAAAAGTGATGGCGTATTTGGAATTATGGCCAATGTACTGGCCACTTATGTTATTTTGTTTGTTCTTTTTGGTGCTTTTTTAGAAAAATGCGGAGCCCAGAAATTTTTTATTGACTGGCCTCTTGCTGCTGTGGGTCACACCGTTGGCGGACCCGGCAAGGTTTCAGTTATTGCCTCCGGACTTTTTGGTTCCATTTCAGGATCAGCCATTGCAAACACGGTTTCCACAGGAATGTTTACCATTCCCATGATGAAAAAAGCAGGATTCAGGCCCCATGTAGCAGGTGGCATTGAGCCTGCTGCATCCATTGGTGGAATGTTCATGCCTCCGATTATGGGTGCCGGCGGATTTATCATGGCAGAGTTGACAGGTGTTCCTTATTCTAAAATCATGCTTGTGGCAATATTCCCCGCTGTGATGTATTTTTTCAGCGTTTTCTGCATGGTTCATTATGAAGCCAAGAAATATAATATTGTGGGTGAAAAATCAAAAGTTTCAGCCATGGAAATTTTTAAAAAAGAATGGTTTTATGCCCTTCCATTAGTCGTTATCACTATTTTTATGCTGACGGGATATTCTCCAGGATATTCAGCGATACTTGGCCTTGTTTCATGTGTTTATATCAGCTGGGCTGACAAGGAAAAACGAATGGATCTAACCATGGCAATAATCGTGAGCGCCATATTTTTGGTATCCCTGATTAACATTGTCAACGGAGGAACCGAGGACATTGTTCCCCAATGGGCTGGATTTCTTGTCGGGATTTTGGCGGCTGGTGCATTTTATCTTAAGTTTCCCAAACAGGCAAAGCCCGGGCTCTCCAAATTTTTAGGTGCTGCCCGATCCGGAACTGAGAATAGTCTCAAGATCGGTGCCACTGTTGGTGTCATCGGTATTATTATAGGGGTTTTGACATTTTCCGGTCTGGTATTAACTTTTGCCGATATCATGATTGAACTGGCAGGTGGTTCTTTATTGTTGACGATTTTTCTGGTTGCTTTAGCATCACTCGTCCTTGGGATGGGGGTGCCGGTGACAGCTGCTTATCTCATCACAGCCGTTGTTGCAGTTCCTGCTCTCACCCATCTGGGGGTAAATGAAATTGCAGCCCATATGATCGTTTACTGGCTGTCGCAGGATTCAAATATAACACCTCCGGTTTGCATTGCAGCCTTTGCCGGTGCAACAATTGCAAAAGCCAATATGTGGAAAACAGCTTTTACATCATTCAAGTTTGCAAAATTTTTATACCTTGGCCCTATCCTTTTCGGATATGTGCCCGGATTTTCCCTTAATGGCAGTTCAACGGATATTGTTAAGGCATTTGTCTTGATTGTGTTTGGTACCTGGGCCTATTCATGGTTTCTCAGCGGTATCTGGTTTGGTTATATAAAAGACTTTTTTAAGAAAAATCCCGCATAAAATTCTTTTTTTTAAATAATTATATCACCCCTGACATTTAGTCGTTGTCAGGGGTGATATTTTTATTTCCATGGATCATCTGTTTTTCATTGAAAAAATTAGTTGCAATATCAACTGTTTTGTACAATATTTAGCGGGAAAGGCTTAAAAAGCCTAGTTAATTACGAACGAGATGATATTTACAATTGATTAGACAATAAAATAAGACATAATTATATGGAAACATTTGAGAAAGTCATTGATTCTTCTATCGCATATTTGGTAGGCCGAACATCAAGATCAATTATTAAAAGACTGACGAAAAAATTTTTAGATGCCGGGTTTGACGTGAGCTATGAGCAATGGAGCATACTTGTTCATTTGTATCGAAAAGACGGGCAAACCCAACAGGAGCTCTCCAATATAGCAGTAAAAGATAAGGCTGCTATTACAAGACTTTTGAATGTTCTGGAAAAAAAGAATATTGTTTTAAGAATCCCGGACAGGAGTGATAAGCGAAGCAAACTTGTCTATCTGACGAATAAAGCAAAAGAGTTTAAACCGGATTTAATTGCTGTTGTTGAAGAATTGTTGGAAGAGGCAGAGCAACAAATTCCTTCAGAAGAAATGGTTCAGTGCAAAACCACCTTAAATAAAATATTTTCTAATTTTGACCGGCTGAATCATTAATCCCTTGGGGTTAATTCCCAGCCGCTTGCGGTGTTACAAATTAGATTGTGTTGTCTATACCCCGCAGCTCGCGGCAGGGTTGTTCATTTTACAATTCCACCAATTTGTTTTGAATGGCATATCTGGACAATTCAGCATTGTTTCTTATGTTCAGTTTTTTTAATATTCTTGATCGATAGGTATCAACTGTTTTGACACTGATATTATAGGATATTGCTATTTCTCTGTTTGTCGAGCCCATGGCCAGTTTTCGCAGGACTTGAAGTTCTCTCATGGACAATGATTCTGTAAGCGTCTGGTTTTTATTTCCCCGGATCACTCTAAGAGCCAAAGCTTCACTGGCCTTTTCAGTCAAATACCGTCCTCCGGAGTGGATTTTTTTTACAGCTTCCACAAGCTGTTCAGGAGCAGACTGCTTTGTCACATATCCCATGGCACCGGCTTCTATTGCCCTGACAACATATTGCTCTTCATCATGCATTGTCAAAATAAGGACGGGCACATCTGAACAATAACTGGTTAACCTTGTCACCACCTCAAGTCCATCCATGCCCGGCATGGAAATATCAATCACTGCAACATCAGGTTTTTTATTCATGGCCTCATCCAAAGCTGTTTCCCCGTCTGCTGCTTCAGCAATCACCTCAATCTCATTGCTGTCTTCCAGAACTTTTCTTAAGCCCTCCCTGACAATACTGTGGTCATCTGCAAGAAGTACCTTAATCATACATTATCCTTTTACTTTAACTTTACAGCAAATAGTTGTTCCGATGGATAATCGGGAAGATATGTCAAGTTTTCCGCCTACAAGATTTGCCCGCTCTCTCATACCTTCAAGCCCAAATCCGTCAACACCTTTGTTATTAAGAATATCAAAACCACACCCGTTGTCCTGTATGAAAAGAACGATTTCCTCATCTTCAATTTTTAGCTCAACTATAATTGTGTTGGCTTTTGAATACCTAAGTGAGTTGGTCACAGCTTCCTGGCCGATTCTATATAATGCAGTGGAAAGTGTGTTGCTGATTTTTGGGATTTCGCCGTGTTTGAAGACACAGGAGACATTAGATCTTTTTTCAAAATCAGATAACAATGATTCCAATGCATCTACAAGCCCAAGATCATCCAGCACCCGTGGCCTTAAACGATAGGCCATGTCTCTTACATCATTAATGGTATCATCAATTAAGGAACACATTTTTTTGGCCCTGTTTCCAGCATTATAATCAAGTTCCTTTAAAAATTTTTCAACCCATACCGCATCAATACGAAGGGCTGTCAACACCTGTCCCAGGTGATCGTGGAGTTCCCTTGCAACCAGGGCCTTTTCTCTTTCCTGGGAGGCAATAATGTTTTTAGACAGATTTTTTAAATTATCCTGGGCATTTTCAAGCTGTGTTGTTCTTTTTTTTACTTGTAATTCAAGATCATGGGAATATTGCGAAAGCTTTTCCTTTGCGATTTGAAGATCTTTTTGGGATCGATTTTTTTCTGTTACATCCACACTAACTGCCAGGGATCTGATAATATCTCCGTTCTCATCCCTAACCCCATAACAGGAAAGCAGGATATCCATTTTTTCACCATTCTTTTTAACATAGGAATAGGGAACATCTTTACAAAAACCTGTTTTGAAAAATCGAGGGAAAATAACATTGATTGCATAGCTTTTTGATTCAGGTGTAAAAAAAGAGATGAGCTGTTTTCCAATAACATCTTCCCTTTTGTGTCCCATAACCTCTACCCAGTGATCAGAAACCCGTATAATTTGTCCCTCAATATCAATTGAATGAAGCATAACAGGGGTTTTGTGATAGATATGTCTGTATCTTTCTTCACGAATACGAAGTTTTTTTTCTGCTTTTTTTCGTTTTGTAATTTCCTGGATTCCCAGCAGATAAAGAATCAGAACCAGAATACCGGTCAGGATTAACACGGATGTGGTAGCCGGTCCGATAACCCTGACAAAGGGCTTTGACACCTGCTTTTTTATTGCTTTGTAATTTCTTAAGCTAATGATTTCCCACTGGGGATAATTTGTCACAGCAAGGCTTGAAAAAAGGTATTGGACATTGTTTTTATCTGTTACGAAACCTGTTGGATTTTTTGAAAATCCGGTCCAGGCCCAGGGACCATTACCAAATTGTCTGGAATTTTCTATGGCGTGAATTTTTCTTTCGTCTGGTTCCCATAGAAAATTAAACTTCAACTTGTCTGTGTTGGAGATAAAAATAACACCATCAGGGTCAACAAAAAGAAGTGTTTCATCAGATTTTGGAAACAGCTTTGCTTCAACAAATTCCACTGAAGCCTTTATTACAACAATCCCAAGGGCATTATTATGGGTTTCATCGTAAACAGGGTGGGAGTAATAAACACCTCTTTTTTTGGAAGTGGTTCCAAGGGCAAGATAGGTTGCAGGCATACCATTGATAGCCTTTTTAAAGTAGGGTCTGAACGAAAAATCTTTTCCCACAAAACTGTCTTTGGCATTTCGATTGCTCGAGCATAAAGTAACCCCATTTTTATCCATTAGATAGCTGACTTCAAGATCAAGGGATTTTGTAAAATTATCAAGAATCTGATTGGCTTTGTAAATTGATTCCAGGTTGGTATCTTTAAGCACTGTTGTCATTTCTTTGATACCTGAAAGGGTTTTAACCGGTTTGATATGTTCAGAAAGATAAGAGGATAGCTGGTCTGTCAAAAGATTCAGTCTGGAATATGCATCGGCTTCTGTTTTTTGAAAGGCAGCTTGTCTATAAGAGTAATAATACAAAAGACCACCGGCTGAAGCTGATAAAAAAGCAAACAAAGCCAATATTAATATGATGGTACGAAGCCGCATGAAAATAAGTATATCTGGATGGCCTGATTTTTTCAATGATTTTAAAAGGTTAATAAAGGAAAAACCCCTAGTGTTTAATTTTTTTATTGACCCGGGTAGTTTGATAATATATTTTTAACCAAAAGGTTTAACTAATTAGTTAAATTTATTCAACATGAATTTAAAAATGCTTTCAAAAAAGGGGTTATGAATAAGAAAATAAGTACTAAAGATAAAATATTTACAGTTGCAGCTAATCATTTTGCAGATTTTGGATTCGAAGGGACAAGAATGGACAAGATTGCAAAGCAGGCTTGTGTCAACAAAGCAAGTATTTATTACAATATTGGAAATAAAGAGGCATTATATGCAATGGTACTAAATAGGTCCTTTGAAGAAGGCTTTGGTGCTTTCCATGGCACAATAGAACCAAATTTGTCGGCAGAAAAAAAGTTAGAAGCTTATATAAGGCATATTGCCAGTGTTCTTGAACGAAATCCAGTTATTCCAAAGATTATGATGCACGAGCAATTATCCAAAGGAAGACACTTGCCGGAATCCCTGGCAAAAAAAATTGTCCAAATGCTGGATGGGTTGACATCCATTTTAAACCAGGGGAAAAAAGAGGGAATTTTTGATGTTGTGGATACTATTACCATACATTTTATGATTTTTGGTACAATGCTGTTTCAAATGACAAGCTCCCCAATCAGGATGGAAAAAAAAGCATTTTCCAATAAATATCGACCAGATTCTGGTGTCTTACCACAAAGGGTTACAGATCAAATCGTTCAATGTGTTTTAAGGGCTGTTAAAAAGGAAAAATCTAATGTCATCCATACGAAATAAAATAGAAACACTGTTTGAATCTTTTGCTTATTCTCTTTTTGATAATAAATATAAAATTTTTATTTTTATGTTGCTGGTGATTGTGTTGCTTGCCTCAAGGATACCGGGGATCACCATAGATACTTCCACAGAAGGCTTTCTTCATAAAAACGATTCTATATTACTGGATTATGAGGCTTTCCGGGATCAGTTTGGACGCGACGAAATGGCCATAGTCGCTATTGAACCGGAAAAGGTATTTGATTTAAAATTTCTAGAAAAATTAAAAGCACTCCATCAGGATCTTAATGACAATCTCCCCTATCTGGATGATATCACAAGCCTTGTCAATGCACGAAATACCTATGGTAATAAGGATGAGCTTATTGTTGAAGATCTTTTAGAGCATTGGCCTGAAAATGAAAAAGAGCTGGCGGCAATTGAAAAAAAGGCCATGGCAAATCAAATGTATAAAAATCTTCTATTATCTGAGAATGGAAGGTTAACAACGATTGTTATTAAAACCCTTACCTATTCGGGCAAAAAACAATCGTTGGATGATGATCTTTCCGGTTTTGTGAATGATGATGCCTCTGAACAAAACATAGGGGGTCAAAAAGCAGGTTATCTCACCGATAAAGAGAATTCCGAATTTGTCACAGCACTGGAAAAGATAATTGACAGGCACAGAACAAGAGAGTTTCCTGTTTTTATTGCCGGGACCCCTGTGGTGACAGATTTTTTAAAACGGTCCATGATAACAAATATGAGAAAATTTATGGGGATTGCCTTAGTGACAATCGCGATATTTCTTTTTGTTATGTTCCGAAGACTTTCCGGTGTTTTTATGCCCATTTTTATTGTAATCGTATCCCTTGTTTCAACCCTGGGACTCATGTCATTAAGTGGTGTTTCGATCAAAATACCCACCCAGATTCTGCCATCTTTTTTGTTATCTGTTGCAATTGGAGCATCGGTTCATGTTCTGGTAATGTTTTTTCAAAGTTTTGATAAACAATATTCCAAGCGGGATTCTATTGCTCGGGCATTGGGGCATTCAGGTCTTGCCATTGTAATGACAAGTCTAACCACAGCAGGAGGATTGATGTCTTTTTCAACGGCCGCAGTTGCTCCAATTGCCGACCTGGGAGTATTTGCTTCAGCCGGAATAATTTTGTCCTTAATTTATACAATTGTATTTTTGCCTGTTTTATTAGCTATCCTGCCTATTAAATCCAAGAACATATCTGATAATGAAAAGCTTTGTGAACCCCAAAAAAGGCTGATGGATAATATACTGAACGCCAGTATTCATATTTCCACACATTATCCTAAAAAGGTATTATTTGTGTCCTTTATATTAGCTCTTGCTGCCTTGGCAGGTTCAATCAGAATTGAGCTTTCCCATGATCCGGTAAGATGGCTACCACATAAAAGCAATGTCAGGCTGGCCAATGAAAAACTTGATATAGCATTAAAAGGCACCACAAGTCTTGAGGTGATCCTGGACACCAAAAAGGAGAATGGACTTTATGAACCGAATCTTCTTTTGAAGCTTGAAAACAGCAGTAAAGAAATTGAAAATTATAAAGACAAAAAAGTGTATGTTGGTAAAGCCTGGTCAATCACCTCTGTTTTAAAGGAAACAAACCAGGCGCTTCATGAAAATAAAGCCAAGTATTATATAATTCCGGAAAGCCGGGACCTGATTGCCCAGGAACTTTTTTTATTTGAAAACAGCGGGTCTGATGACCTTGAAGATTTTACAGATACACAGTTTTCAAAGGCAAGGTTCACAATTAAAGTACCCTTTGTAGATGCTATTGCCTATGCACAGTTTATGGACAAAGTGACAAGGCATTTTAAAGAAAATTATCCCCGGCAAAATATCAAAATTACTGGTATGGTGGCCATGCTGGCACGGGTAATAACCAACGCCATTCACAGCATGATCAAAAGTTATGGATATGCACTGATTATTATTACAGTATTGATGATTTTTCTTATCGGAAAAGTGAAAATAGGAGTGTTTTCCATGATTCCCAATATTTTTCCTATTATCATAATGCTCGGGGTCATGGGGTGGTGTAATATTCCCATGGATCTTTTCTGCATGATGGTGGGAAGTATTGCCATAGGTCTTGCCGTTGATGATACCATTCATTTTATGCATAATTTTAGACGATATTATGAGATATATCATGATGCTGAAAAGGCGGTTTATGAAACCCTTCATACCACTGGCAGAGCCATGCTCGTCACAACCTGTGTACTGTCCATCGGTTTTTTTACCTTTATGTTTTCCGAGATGAATAATTTAATAAATTTTGGTTTTCTAACAGGATTTACACTTTTGATGGCTCTTTTGGCAGACTATTTTATTGCACCCTCTTTAATGGTGTTGTTAAATAAAAAACCATATCAAGACAGCAAATAATTCATAAATATATAAACGTTGGAGGTTATAATGAAAAAAATTGCTCTATTAAGTATATTGATCAGTCTTTGGTTTGGTATAAATATTTCTTTTTGTATGGCGGATGATGAAAAGGCCCGTCAAATAATGCAGAAGGTGGAAGACAGAGATGATGGGGATAATATGACTTCAGACATGCTTATGGTGCTGATTGATAAAAATAACAAGGAAAGAAAAAAATATTTTCAAAATTTTTCCAAAGATTTTGGCAAAGACAGCAAACGCATCATGTTTGTTAAGTCACCCTCCCAGATTAAAAACACAGGTTTTTTAACCTTTGATTATGATGATGAATCCAAGGATGACGAACAGTGGTTATTCCTTCCCGCACTGGGGAAAACCAAACGGATTGCGTCAACTGACAAAAGTTCAAGTTTTATGGGATCAGACCTTAATTATTCTGATATGACAGGAAGAAACCTTGAAGATTATGATTTTAAGCTGTTAAAAGAGTCAAAAATCAATGGTCATGATGTCTGGCTGATTTTGTCTCTGCCAAGGACAAAAGAGATTGAGGATGAAACAGGGTATAAAAAAGTGATTCTTGCCGTCAGAAAAGATAATTATGTTGTTGTCAGAGGAAAAATGTGGACAAGTGAAGGAGGGTTTACCAAATATCTTGATATACAGAAGCTCGAACTCATTGATGGGATCTGGGTGGCTACCCAGAATCATATTATCAAAAAACAAAACAAAGTAATAAAGCATCAAACCCTTTTAAAACTTAGCAATGTAAAGTTTGCTCAAGGACTTGATGAAAATATTTTTACCACTCGAAGACTGGAAAAAGGATTATTTTAAAATTTAAAATGGACTTTCAATTTTCAATAATCCGTAAATTGTCGATACATTTTGCTTTATGTATTTTTATATGCCTTGTGTTTCTAAATGCAGGTATGAGTTTTGCCAAGACCCCCCATGATAAAGAAAAGGATAAAATACACCCCGGGCAGGAGTCAATTCCAGAAACCCATCATAAAAATCATGATAAAAGTCCTATTAAAGACCAGGATAAAGACCTGGAAGATTTTTTTGAAGATGATATCAAAGAAATTCCACTGGAAGGGGATTCAGGAGAACTGGATGATTTTTTCAGCGATGATAAAATACGGCCGGATATTAATGAAACCCTTGATTCCCAGCCAAGTTCAGACAAAACAAGTTATTTTTTTAATGGGAATATAAAACTCAAAACAGGATATAGGTTTAATTATGATTCGCAAGGAAACCGAACAACGGATCATTCCGGCTTGTCTGATACAAAGGCGGAGATCGATCTTGAATTTGGATCAAAGGTTTTTGAATCCTGGGATCTTTTCATATCAGGATCAGCATTTTATAACCTGGCTTATGAATTCAATGGTCGAAATAATTATACTGAAAAATTCCTGGAAGAAAATGAAAAAGAACTGGAACTTGATAAATTATTTATCAGGGGTAGCCTTAATAAGGTACTTGATATCAAAATCGGAAGACAGATTGTTGTATGGGGAAAATCAGATAACATTCGAGTTACAGATATCTTAAATCCCTTGGATTTAAGGGAACCTGGAATGACTGATATTGAAGATTTAAGGCTTCCGGTATTCATGACACGGTTTGATTATTACTTTTTTAATCTGTCTTTATCAGCATTTGTGATTCATGAGCACAGATCACATAAAACTCCGGTTTTTGGAAGCAGCTATTTTTATTTTCCAAATGCATTGCCGGATGAATCAGATATTTCAACCCGGTTTGAAAATACGGAATTTGCACTATCTTTATCAGGCACTTTCCCTGGTTTTGATATATCTTTTTACCTGGCAGATATATATGATGATTCATCCTATTTAAATGCTGATAATCAAAAGCTTAATCAAAGAATATCCATGGCAGGCCTTGCAGCAAATAAGGTTCACGGCAATTTTTTATATAAAGCAGAAATAGCTTTTTTTAATGATATAAGGCTTTCAGCTTTTCCGCAGAATGGTGTTCCGGTTGAAAACTTACAAGATTATTCAAGAGCGGATTTTCTTGTTGGGATTGAATATTCTGGATTCAAAGATACTAGTTTAAGTTTTGAAATGGCTGATAAATGGATGACCAATTATGACTATGGTGCTCAAAATAGCGGCATTAATGAACATATGGTCCAATATGCTTTGAGGGTGTCGAGAACATTTCTCCATGAAGTCTTAGATTTGACTATTTTGACATCTTTATATGGAAAATCCGCTGATGATGGTGGTTTTATAAGGACACAGGGAACATATGATTTGTCCGATGAAATAAGCATTACTTTGGGTGCTATTTTTTATAAATCGGGTTCTCATGCCCTGCTCAGGAAGATTGGTGAAAATGATGCAATTTTTTCCAGTATTACATACGGTTTTTAAAGCTTTTATAGGGGATGAAAATTTTAACCAAAAAAAGATGAATACAGGAAACCACTTATGGTGAATTTCAGAGTCAGGATTCAAATTGAGATTATTTGTTAATAATTCAGACTGTTTCATCTTTTTTATAAAATTTTTATGCAACGTTAGGGATTACTCAACTGGAGTCGCCAGTTTTGAGTGGGATCAGGCTTGCATTGTTTCGTTTCTAGAACTATAAACGCCACTACGCAAGCCCAAACCCATATGAATGACCTAAGACCTAAAGTTAAGTAAATTATTGTTAATCTGTGAGAGACCCTATATTATACAGAACAATCGTTTTTCTATAACAACAGCAATAGGGGTAATAATGCCGGTAATTACATTTAATGCTTTTTCATTTTTGCAGAAAAAGCTGAAAAAAAAACAAATTGACTATTCCAATGTGACAATGACGTTGAAACCAGGAACCAGCGCAAAAGATTTAATCCTACAGGTTCAATTGGCGCCTGAAGATGTTGAAGTTGTTTTTATTAACGGGAAAGTAGCCCCTGTTGATACGATAATTTTAGACAAAGACCGGGTGGCTCTTATACCCCCCGGTACTCCTGGCCCTTACAGGGTTTTGCTTGGATTTAAAAACAAAAAGGACAATGAATAGCGAGAATAACCATATTCGTGCATTTATTGGGATATCTCTTTCAAAAGAGGCGATAATATCTTTAAGATATCTTCAAAAGCAACTTAAAACATACGGTATTAAAGCTTCCTGGCCCAGACCGGAAACCATGCATTTAACCCTGAATTTTTTTGAAAAAATAAATATCAATAAGATAGATATGATTAAAGCATGCATGACCCGGGCGGCGGCAAAAACCACAATTCACACTTTATCCTTATCTGGAATAGGAGCTTTTCCGTCCATCAAAAAACCCAGAGTAATCTGGTCTGGAACAAGTGGACAGATAGATGTTCTTGGAAAACTTGTTGATCGCCTTTCCATTAATTTTTTTGAGGATATGGGAATAAAAAAGGAAAACAAAAGATTTTTACCCCATGTGACAGTGGCAAGGATAAAACAGCCAATTTCGCATAAAAGCATGATGAAATTATTTCAGACGTTTAAAGGGTTTGGACCTAAAGATTTTTTGGTTTCCGAAATTAAAATTTTTCAAAGTGTATTACAACCATCCGGTGGTGTGATCCATAAAATTATTTTTTCAGCACCGTTGAAAAATTAATTTTTGAAATTTAAATATTGTTTGACTGAATAAAATTTTTCCGCTGCCTTAAAAATTTTATTCATCGACAAATCAAAAATTCCCCTGTGCTGTGTGCTGCCTAACACTTTTTTTAAAGGGGGAAAATAGTTTATGAAATTTTTTTAAAGAGGAAGAATTAATTTTTTAAACTTAAAAGAATTAATTTTTTTTTCAATAGAGAAAAAAGAATATTGTTAAAAAATATTAGACACACCGGATGATGATCGGCCACTCGTTTTTTGATTTTAAATTTTCAAGTTGAAATAATTTTTATTGGAAAATTTTTTAAGGCAAGAAATATTTTTTTAAAAATAATTCATTTGTTTCTTTTACAACTTTCTCTGTAAAAGAAGGGCAATAAATAAAGTAGAATAAATTTAATCAGGAAAAAAAGTTTGATTGTGAACTTTCCTTTTTTCGTTCTTAATATATAAAACAGGTTCAATAAATACAAGATAGATCGCAGTATTCAAACAATGCTTTTGTATATTTTGACTTAAAATTCAATGAGTTAAAGCAAATTTTGTATATCAATATGAGCTTCAAAATGTTTTTTTAACAGGGTATAATCTCTCTCTTTTAAATTGATCATGTCATCAATAGGAAAATTTATATCTAATCCGATTGTTTTTAACCATTTAACCAAAATTTGCGAGGAATCAAAAAAACCGTGTATATAGGTTCCGGCAACCCGCCCGTTCTCTGAAATACATCCATCTGTGTTTGTGCAGGGAATGGAATTTCTATAATTTATTTCAAGGAGAGATGCACCTGCACTTAAGGTTGTATAACCCATGTGAATTTCATATCCTTTTCCTTTGGCATCTTCCCATTGAAAATCACTTAAAGTTGTTGTTTTTGGCGCCTTTAATATAGTATGAACAGGCAAAAGATTGAGCGCTTTTGTCTTTCCCGGAGAGCCTTCAAGTCCGTCGGGATCATCCACAGACTCTCCCAGCATTTGATATCCACCACAGATTCCAAAAATATATCCTTTTGATTTGTGATATTCTTGAAGGGAATTTTTAAAATTCTTCATCAGCCAGTCAAGATCTACGCGAGTATTTTTTGATCCAGGAATAATTATCGCCTTACATTTTGAAAGATGATCCGGCCGGTCAATAAAAATTGTTTGAAGCCCTTTTATGTTTGACAAGGCGTGGAAATCAGTGAAATTTGCGATATGAGGCAGCCGGATGATACCGATTGCCGGTATATCAGGGTTAAGGTCCTTAAAATTAGTGCATTCTTCAATTTCAACCGAGTCTTCAGCATCAATTTTAAAATGCGTGTACCAGGGCAGAACACCCAACACTTTTTTATTTGTCTGCTCTTCAATCCAGTTTACCCCATCTTTAAACAGGGCGATATCACCTCTGAATCGATTAATTATAAACCCTTTTACCATGTCCCGATACTTTTGCGGGAGACACTCAAGGGTGCCGATGATCTGTGCAAACACACCTCCCCTGTGGATATCTGCTGCAAGTATGACGTCTGCATCGGCATATTCTGCCATTGCAAAATTCACTATGTCATTGGGCATAAGGTTGACCTCAGCACATGATCCGGCACCCTCCAGAATTATTCGGTCATAGTTCTGTTCAAGCCTGTCAAATGCTTCGCAAGACTTTTTAAAATAAAAGCCTTTATTCCTATGGTAATCCATTGCAGTATGATTTCCATGTACTTTTCCATTGAGAATGACCTGGGATTGTTTTTCGCCCGTAGGTTTTAAAAGTATGGGATTCATATTGACATGGGGAGCAATTTTAGCCGCTTCTGCCTGGACAATCTGGGCACGCCCCATTTCAAGACCTTCTGGAGTAATGCCCGAATTGTTGGACATATTTTGAGACTTAAAGGGTGCGACCTTAACATCCATGTCTGCAAGGGATCTGCAAAGAGCTGCTGCTAGTATGCTTTTCCCGACATCAGATCCGGTTCCAAGAATTGCAATATTTTTTTTTATCATTTTTCGATCCCAACCCGGGCTGTCACGCCTTGCCTATAATAATGTTTGATTTCTTTAATTTCCGTAACAAGATCTGCTTTTTCAATTATCTTTTTTGTCGCGCCCCTTCCTGTAATCACCAGTTCTACATTTTTTGGTTTCATATCGATTAAGCCTAAAAGTTCTTTTTCTTTTATAATATTGAACATGACTGCAACATTTGCCTCTTCAGCAATGACCATATCATATTTGTTCTGTTTTAAAATTTTGCATAATCTTTTATAGCCTTTAGCACCAGCAGCGATATCTTCATCCGATGGTTTGCCTTTAATAAAGTGACTAAGACCATACTGCTCAACAATAATATTTTCAAATTTAGATAAGGCTTTTATCTCAGAGTAATCCCCTTTTTTTAAAAACTGGCCTATGTATACTTTTAGGCCGGCACCATCAGCTCTGAGTGCAAGCCCCAGGCTGGCCGTTGTTTTTCCCTTGCCATTGCCGGTGTATATTTGAACATATCCTTCCATTAATGATCTCCCAAAGTATTTTTCGTTAAATTTAAATCTTATACTTTTTTGAATATCCTCTAGGTGTAAACAAAAAATCAAGGTATCTTAAAGAAGCACTGGATCCTATAAACAGAACAGTCTGCATCCCAACTTGTGCCGTATCCATTTGATCCAGAATAGTAAATGAGATATTTTGATTCTCTCTCATGGCACCGGTAATGATTCCAACAGGCGTTGTGCCCTCCCTGTGCTCCAATATAAGCTTTTGTGCTCTTTTTAACTGCCAGTCTCTTTTTTTACTTTTTGGATTATATAAAACAATAACAAAGTCTGCCATGGCAGCACAAGTCAGTCTTTTTTCTATTTTTTCCCATGGGGTTAAAAGGTCACTTAAGGAAATCGCCGCAAAATCATGGGTCAATGGAGCTCCAGCCAGAGCAGCACCGGCTGCCAAAGCGGGAATTCCGGGAACTATTTCAATCAACAGGTCGGTATCATTATCAGTATAATTATCTTTGTCCTGGGTCCGTACAAGCTTTATACTTCGTTGTTTGCAGATTTCAAAGACAAGGCCTGCCATGGCATAAATTCCTGGGTCGCCACCTGAAACAAGGGCGCAAGATTTTCCTGCCAAGGCCTGTTCGATTGCTTTTTCAACTCTTTCCACCTCTTTCATCATTCCTGTTGAGATGATTTCTTTACCTATGATTAAATCAGTAATTAATTCAATATATGTTGTGTATCCTGCAACACAATCCACCTGTTTTAAAATTTCAATTGCCCGCTGTGACATATAGGAAATGTCTCCAGGGCCTGTACCAATAATATAAAGCGTCATTTTTTAATTGCCACCGCCAGGGTGACATCCTTGTTTTTATTTTTTGGAACAATCAATTTTCCATTGTTGGCTGACAAAATTGCTGCAGCTTCGCATACACTCTTAATTCCTAAATGCTTTTCGACCATTTGTGACGGCGTTATAATTGTTTTCACTGAATTCAATTTTATTTTATCAAAAAAAACAATTGGGATTTTCATTTCCTTTGAAAGATCTAATAAACCTGTTTCATCTTTTTTGATGTCCACAGTTGCAAATTCATAAATACTGTTAATAGACAGACTTTCTTTTTTTAAAGTCTTAAATAAAAATTGTTTAAGTTCTTTGCAACTTGTTCCCCTGTTACATCCGATGCCGACACTTAAAACAGGAGGTCTTAATATTAGAGTTTCACGTGAAACGTTTTTAGTTTTGTAGGAACAAAATATTTTCTCTGATGAATTTTCCATAGAAGTTTTATTTGAAAAAAAATTTTTCTGCAAATTTTTTTTAACAAAACCGAAAGGGTCAAATAAACTTACAGGTTTTCCCATAAGAAATGCCATGTTTATAAGTTTTATGTTCTGAGGAGTCTCAATAAAAAGGCTATTATCTTTTGCTATTAAATCAATAGCCGGCAATTTATTTATATCCGTTGCAGTGGTTATAACCGGTGTGCCACAAACAATGCGAGCAATTTTTTTTGAAAGTGCATTGGCACCTCCCAAGTGACCGGAGATAAGACTGATTGCATGAGTTCCATTGTCATCTACTACAACAACTGCGGGGTCAAGAATTTTTGAATTCAATAAAGGCGCAATGATTCGAACCGCAATCCCGGTAGAAAATATGAAGACATGCCCGGAAAATTTATTAAACTGGCAAAGTATTTCTTCGGATAATTTTTCAAATTCAAAAACATTTTGAATTTTATTTTCTTTTTGCCATATTTTTCTTGAGACAAAAAGAGTTGAATCTTTAAGTGCAGTCTTGATTTTTAGACCAAGGATTTTTCCATTGGGAGTAATACACCATATGGCAGTAGGACTTGGTAGCATTCTTTTATTTTTTGTTTCTATAGCCATGGGAAAATGCCGAATCATATAATTTTGATTTTAAAACAGCCTTGTGATCAATGCTTGCATTAACAGATTTGCCTACTATTATCAGTGCGTGTCGTGTAATGGCATTTTCCTCACAGGATTTAACAAGCCTTTTTATTTTTGTATAAATTATTTTTTCCTGGGGATGGCTTACTTTATAGGCAATTGCACACAAGGATTCAGGGCCGTAATGTTTTTCCAATATTTTTTGAACTTTATCAGCATGACCAATACTCAAATAAATTGACATGGAAGATTGATGGGATGCCAATTTTTCAAGATCCTCGGATTCCGGAACCGGGGTTCTTCCGGAGATTCTTGTCAGAATCAAGGTTTGAGTTACCTCGGGCAGTGTATACTCCATGTTCATTCTGGCAGCAGCAGCAAATGCAGCTGTAACGCCCGGAATTACTTCATAGGGAATATTTAATTTTTCAAGCTCCCTCATCTGTTCAAAAATTGCACCATATAATGAGGGATCACCCGTATGGAGACGAACAATCTTTTTGCCTTTGTCATGATAGATCTTTATGTCGTCAACAATCTGATTAAGATCCATGCCCGCACTTGATCGGGTTTCTGTTTTTTCGCCCTTCCAGCACAACACAGCTTCTGGAACCAGAGAACCCGCATAAATGATAAGATCAGCGGATTTCAGGGCTTTCATGGCTTTAATAGTAATAAGATCAGGATCACCCGGTCCTGCTCCTGCAAAAACAACTTTATTATTGTCCTTCATATACCCTACCTTGTTTTAGGTTTTGATCCTGATATGATCCAAACCGGGTTTAATGCTTCAAGGCGATCCCCAAAGGGCATGCCTTTAGATTTTGATATCTGAATTTGCATGATATGAGGATTAAATTGATATTCTTTTAAAATCCTCATAGAGGTCTCAAGACTTTGCAGTAATACAGTATTCACCACAATGACACCTAAGGTAGCAAGCCTGTCACATGAAGCCTTAAGAATTTTCTCAAGGTTTTCACCACCCCCTCCGATAAAAATTCTATCAGGGGTCTTTAAGTTTTCAATGCCTAGGGGAAAGGCAGAATTTACTACCTTAATATTATCGCAATTAAAGCGTTTAATATTATGATTAATATCCAAGATTCGTCCTGGATGTTTTTCAATGGCATACACTTTGCCCCAGGGAACCTGAAGTGAGGCTTCAATACTAATAGAACCTGAGCCTGATCCAATATCCCATACCACATGATTTTTTTTAATCAGTTTTAATTTGGACAATGAAACACATCGAATTTCAGATTTTGTGATCAGCCCTTTTGAATGCTTAAATAAAGAATCCTCCATACCGATATGTGTTTCATGTGAAAAATTGCTTTTTTCTTTCAAGACTTTTAGTAAAATTACCATATTTGGCTGGGAAAAGACCTGGTCACATACTAAAGTCGGGTCTTTGAACCATGTTATTTTTTCGAGGGTTGTATCTCCAAGATTTTCCAATACGCAAAACTTGAAATTATTGAGCTTTGATTCAGACAGGCCTGCTGCAATATATTGCGGAGTCATCTTAGGGTCAGTTAAAAAAGCAATTTTATTCTCTTTGGCAAGACTTTTAAAGGAAAATGGGTTGGATTGTTTACCATGAAGGCTTATGATCTTTGCATCGTGCCAGGGCTCTTTAATAGCGGCAAAGGCAGCAGACACACAGGAAATGTTTGAATGAATATGTAATTGTTTTTTATTAAAATATTGGAGTAAGGTTGAGCCAATACCATAAAATAAAGGGTCTCCAGAAGCCAGAACGACAATTTTGTGAAGACTCATTTTTTCCTTAATGGCTTCAATAACACTGTCAATGCGACTCGTGATAAAGATTTTTTGTTTATCAGGATACTCGAACAAGTCAAGGTGACGTCTGCCACCAATCAATACGTCACACTCTTTGATTAATTTAAGGTGTTTTAAAGTAAGATCTTCTTTGCTTTGTCCTATTCCGATAATGTTTATTGGATTCATATTATGCCACTATATAATAAAAGATTCCCATTAAGATAATACTCAATACTCTGAATAATTGACCTGATAATAACAGCTGTAGCCCCATTTTGGGAGAGAAAATTCCCATATATCTGGGAAGCTGGTGTCGAAGGGCTCGAACTGGAAAAGCCAATATATTTCCAAGCAAAAGAGCAATGACTGTTTGTTTAATCGTTATAACACCCGCATCCATCAATGCTCCTGCCGCTGCAAACCCAGATGTGAATTCCGCAGCAAAACTCAAAATAACGACGGATAAGGATTCGACCGGCATTATTGTAAGAGTGACTGCTCCTGACAGAGATTTGTTCAGATAATCAAAAAATCCATTACTATTGAGTATAAAAACAATGGTATAAATCGGCAAAACCCAGATAATAATATTGATTATACGTTTTGGAAGCCTTGATTTAATTTTAATTATTATGGCTGTTAAATCTGTTTTAGTTTCCTTTTTTCTCTGTGAAGACAAAATATAGTCATCTTTTTTTTCAAGATTTTGATCAGGCTTAAGATAAAATCTGCCAAAGAAAAGGAAACAAATTGTCCTGAAAAGCGTAGCCAGAAAAGTGATGATAAAATAAAGTGCCCCGGCAAAACCGGTTAAGGGTAAAACAATAAACACAGTTGTCGGCAGATGAAGAAAAAAGGCTGGAAACTGATTAATATAATTAGACAGGAATAATTGTATTTTACTGATTTTTTTATCTTTATAAAAATCCAAAAGCATTGCATTGGCAGCAGCTCCGGAGATAAAAGCTGTTGTAAAGGCAGCACTGCATCTATTCCCAAGATTTGAAAAGGCAAAGAAAGGTCTGGCAATGACGGCTACCTGTTTTGTCCAGCCAAGGCTTTCGATCAACTGGCCTGCTAAAAGTCCGATAGAAATGAAAAAGATAAGCCTAAATAAGGGTAGTCCAAGTTTTTTCAGACAGACCCCAAGGGTAATGCTTTCAAAATAGTACAGACTGAAAACTATACAGGCCAGGGTAAAAATGATTGAAACCCCAAGATCTTTATATTTTATATCCCTGGGTTTCATTTAGAGGCAAGGATCAAAGTCCAGTAATCCGGAGATCGTTTTTCAAGTTCATCAAAATCCCTGATGATCTGTTCTTTTTTTCGCCCACACTTTGATACGGCAACACTTTTATTGTCAAGACCTGTTTCTTTCAATGCCTTGTTAATATCTTGAATATTTTTGTAGGCCTTTACTATGGCAACATTTTCAACACCGTTGATATGCCTTATACCGTCCCCGCCATAGGCCCCTGAAGTCACAAGCAATGACTCTTCTCCTTCAACTAGTATCCTGTTTAAACGGGCTGAAGCCGCGTGAAAGGATGTGATCCCGGGAATGGTCTCAATATCAGCCTCCGGCATAATGCATTTCATTTTTTTTAAAATATAGCCAAAAGTGGAATAGGTTGTAGGATCTCCAAGTGTCAGAAAAACCGCCTTTTTCCCTTGTTTCAAGACGGCTGCGATTTGTTTTGCATTATGGATCCAGGCAGCTTCCACCTTTTTGACATCCTTTGTCATGGGAAAAGATAGCTTTTCAATCTTGGCGGAAACTGAAATATATGGAGATGCAATCTCAACTGCCAGGCTGTAAGTGTTTTTCGTCGATGCTGCAGTAAAAATAATATCAGCCTCTTTGATCACTCTGACAGCCTTGACAGTTATCAATTCGGGATCTCCAGGTCCAACACCTACACCGAATAGTTTTCCTTCTTTTTTCATTATTACTCCTTTGTGAATTTTATTGATTAAAAATATCTGGATACAATAGCGTCCCGATTGAGATAACCCCTTTATAAAGCCTGGGAACAGGTCGGGAAACGATATTTTCATCAATTAAATATATTTGATTATTTTTTATAGCTTTAATGACACCAAAGCCAGGTTCTTTTTTTATTAGCTCAATACTCACGGCATTCATTACCCCTTTTTGGGCAAGGAAGACATCGATTTGTGATGCTTTTGCAAGTATCTGCTCCTTACCATAGATGGCGATATTTGTATTCCTTGATGCTTTAGCATCCCAAGCCACGTTGATACCACCGGCTGTTTCAAGTGCAAAAATTGGCATGGCACCTTTAGTAAATGTTTTCATCCTTGTATGAATCGCTTGGAAATAGACCTTTTTTTTGATTTTAATCGCTTTGGTTTTTGTTTTGATATAGTCTATTTTTTTCTTAAAATCCTGGATCATTTTTTTAGCCTGTTGTTCTTTGCCTGTTAATATGCCTAATTTTAACCAATAGTCATACATTTGCGCTATACCTGAAGGCTGAAGGGAAACAACTATGATACCTGATTTTTCAAGACGGGCAATCAATTTTGGATAGCCATTGTCAATCATTGGTCGTATCAGAACAAGGTCCGGCATAAATGCTAAAAATTTTTCAGGGTCATCATGATATGAAAATTTTGGTTTTTTGGCCACCTGGGAAGGAAAGATGTCATTAATGGAAACCCCGATAATAGAATTTTCAAGGCCCAGATGATAAAGATTTTCAGTATGCGCACCATAGAGCGAGATGATTCTTGTAAAGGGTTTAGAAGAATAAATCTGTCTTCCCTTTTTATCTGATAATGTTAAAGCAGAACAATTAAGGCAAACAAATAAAACCATAAAAATGGTGATACTGCTTATGTGGTTAAATGGACGGATAATACACCTGCTTTGCTTTTGCATGTTCGTTAAACTCAACAATGGACGACACATCAAACACATCTTTAATGGTCTGTTGCGTGAGGACATCCTGTGAATTACCAAATGCTGTTATTTCACCTTTTTTTAGCATCAACAGCACATCAGACCAAGTTGAGGCGATATTTAAATCATGAAAAACGCTGATCACAAGTTTATTTTCTTCTCTTACAGATCGTTTTACCAGGCGCAACATTTGCAATGTATGATTTATATCCATATTAGAGAAAGCCTCATCCAACAATAGAATCGGTGTATCCTGACACAGTGCTCTGGCAAATACACACCGCTGTCTTTCCCCTCCTGAAAGCTCATTAATCTTCCGATCGGATAAATGGGAGATTCCACATGTTTTCATCACCCTATCCACTTTTTCCAGATCATTTTCAGAGGGGTGTGAAAACCTTGGGATATAAGGGTGTCTTCCCATCATTACCGCATCCTTAACTCTAAAAGGAAAATTGATTGCATAGTCCTGGGAAACCAGTGCAATTTTTTTTGAAATGTCTTTTTTAGAAAGAGATAAAACCTTTGTTTCATCAATAGTGATATTACCGTTGCATGGGTTTAAAAAGCCTGAAATTAAATCTAAAAGAGTGGTTTTTCCGCTGCCGTTGGGGCCGATAATTGAATAAAAATTACCAGAAACAAAAGAACAATTGATATTTTGGATAATATAATCTTGGTCATAGGCAAAAGAAATGTTATCTATATTTAATTTCATTTTTTTCCTATTTAAACCTGTTCTTTTTAAATATCCAACAAAAGACAGGACCGCCTGTCAAGGCGGTTAAAACACCAATTGGTATTTCATGGGGAAGGACTGCCCGGGTAATGGTATCGGCAAACAACAATAAGAAAGCACCCGCTATCATGGATAAAGGGAGCAGTTTTCGGTTATCAGGACCTGTGATAAATCGGATAGTGTGCGGGACCAGAAGGCCTACAAAGCCAATGATACCTGATACGGATACACAGATGGCGGCCATCATTGAGCCGGTTATCAGCAAAATTATGGTTACTTTTTTTAGATCTACGCCCAGGCTTGTGGCAGATTTGGCTCCAAGGGAAATAAGATTCAGGTCCCGGGCAAAAAACATTGAAATAAAAAGTCCGATAATCAGGAAAATCATAACCGCAATAAAATCAAACCAGGTTTTGGAGGCAAAGCTGCCCATAAGCCAGAAAATAATGACAGAGACTTGCTCATTTGCAATAAATTTTAAAAAGCTAATGCCGGCAGATAGAATGGCAGCAACAATTATTCCAGATAAAATCAGGTTGTTGGATGAAAGACCGGACATTGGATTTTTTGAAGAATAGGATAAAAATATTACCACAAACAAAGTAGTGCATGCGCCTGTAAAAGCAAATGCAGGAACAGAAACATAAGCTGCACTTAAATTTAATAAAATGGCAATGCTTGCTCCAAAGGCAGCACCTGCTGATACGCCAAGCGTATAAGGATCGGCAAGAGGATTTAACAATATGCCCTGGAACAAACCCCCTGAAACGGCAAGGGCCGCTCCTACAACAGCACAGGTAAGTATTCTCGGAAGCCGCACATCAAAGATCACTGCCAGATGGGTTGCACTGGTATTTTCCAGGATGGTTTGGTTGCTGCTAATTTTTCCATAAAGGATGTTGACGATATCCATCATTGGAATATGGATATATCCCATGGATAAGGAGAGGAGAATCATCATAACAAGAAAAAGAGAGAATAGAACCATAAGATATCCTGCTTTCCCTTTTAATATGTTAACCAGTATACTCAAAGTCTTACCCTGTTCTACAGGTCTATGCCTGAGGCTTTTGCAGCATCTTTTATATGATTTACAAAAAGATCGGCAAATTGATTATTAGATCCAAGACCTTGGAGAATTATTTCAACATTAAAACCGGCTTTGCTTAATCCGGTTTTCCAGGAGTCTTCATCATCTCCAGCCATGTCATTTTTTGCATGTTCTCCTGCCACAATCATTAATGGTTTTAAAAGGACATTCTCAATTTTAGGGGAATAATGACCAAGGCTTTTCTTAATTTCTTCAAGCCCGGGATACCCTTCTACGCTTCCTATAAAGGTTTTAACCTCAGGATAAGTGTTTCTCATTAATTGCTGGAGCTCAACATAAATACCTGTGGACCATAACTCATTTCCATGGCCCATATAAACAAGCGCAGCCCCTTTTTTTTCGGCAAGCGTAATATCATTGGATAGGGTTTTTACAGCCTTTTTAAGATCATCATGGTAAGGATATACATCACCAACAGTTCCAAGGGCGGGTCTGCCAAGAGCAATTTTATTAAAAGGTTTCCACTTATCTCTGATGGTTTTAATAGCCTTTACCGCATTCACATATTGCATTAAATCATGATATTGTTCCATGTGGAACAAATGGGTGGGTTGAACAATAACATCCTTAAATCCTTTGCTTTTAAGGTCGCCAAAGGTACTAAGTATATTTTTTGTAAAAAGAATTTCTTCACTTATTCCCTTGTCTGTCCATTTTTTTGGATTCCGGGCCCTTTTTTCCCAAATCGACCGGATAATATTGGATGTAAACACAACCCGGACTTCAATGCCAGGGAAAGCCGACTTTACCCTGGATGTTATATTATCTATGGATTTAACAGCTTGTGGTTTAGTGGTTCCAAAGCTTGCTATAATGATAGCGGTTTTGGCGTGCAGGTGTGAACTTAAAATCATGCCCATAAAGAGTATCAACAGAGTAAAATAAAATTTTTTCATAACATTTCCTCGGTTACAATGATTTAAAATAACGCGGGATTGGGCATAAACTAAAAAATCCCACACCAGAATACATCTGATATGGGAACCGTCTTTATCCACATTTTATAGATCAGCCCACGTCCTCGCAAGCAATATGATCAAATTTCCAGGCAGGTTTTCTGACTTCCGGATTTCTTTACTTGCCACGCCTTCCCATTAAAACAGCCTAATTTAACAGTGGTAAATGTGACGTTCATCCCCGGTTACAGCGGCGGGCCCGCTCCTGACTTTAACAGGATTCCCTCTTAACTGCATACGCAGCACCTGAAACATCTGCTAAAATAGACGTATTAAATCCAAGTGTCAAGAAAAAATTTTAACCGGCAAGTATGAGAATCTCAATATAATAAGCCACTTATTTAAAAAAAAGACAGGCTACCCTTTTGAAATAAAAATATCCTGATTCAAAACATCAAGATCATTAAATCCTATTTTTAAAGAAAATAAAACAGACAAGATTGTGCTGAAATATTCTGTGTAGAAAATGCATAGCATGATGGCAATTTGGTATTTTATGGCCACAATGGGAATAGAGCCTCCTAAAATTTGACCGGTCATCATGCCGGGCAAAGAGACAAGACCTATGGTTGCCATGGAGGCTATTGTCGGAGTGATTGATGCGATAATGCTTTCCTTAAAATAGGGTTTTAATGCCGGGATACGGCTGGAAAATAAAGATAGGGAATAAATATATACTTTTTCATCTTTTTTTATTCCTGAATAAAAATTATTCAATCCGATAATGATACTCCTGAGGCAATTGCCAAGCAGCATGCCGCCAATTGGAATCAAATATTTTGCTTCAAACAGATTGTCGATTCTTGCCACCACTGCATTAAAGAAAAATAAAATAATGGTAAAGGGGATAAGCAAAGAAAAAAATACAGGGATAAAAAGCTTTAAAACTTTAAGATTGCTTGCTTTTAAAATGGACTGACAGGCGATGGATATCATAACTAAAAGATAAATTATATTTAAAATTGGCGAATTATATTTGAAGAGGAATTCAAGATAAATCCCTACAAAGCTCAATTGAACACACATTCTGAAGATGGAAGTTCCAATGGTTTTATTAATTGTGAGTTTCAAACGTCTGTTGATATATAAAACAGGGATAAGAAAAACTAATAAAGAAGCAATCGATAAAATAGTAAGATCCTGAGCACCCAATTTTTCACCACCTTTCAATTTTAATTGAATTGTTTTTTTTCCAGACAGCATCATGGGAAATAATAATAATGGTTTTATTCAGACCAAGGATATGACCTGCTATTTTATTTTTCATTGTGTCATCAAGAGCTGATGTTGGTTCATCTAAAAGCCAGACAGGACGATCCAGAAGAAAACCTATTAACAACCCGATTCTTTGGCGTTCTCCACCGGATAGCTCTTTTATGGATTGATTTAGGATTATATCATTTAAATCAAGAAAATTTATCCATCTTTCAAAATGAGTTTTATTCCGATTCTTTGATAAGTTATGCTCCCAAATTTCATCAAGAAGATTTTTTACCCTTTCATTCTTAAGATCAATATCCTGGCTTAGGTAAAATATCTGTTGACGGATATCCTTTATATGTTCTTTAACAATATCAAGGCCATTAAAAGTGACCCTTCCCTTATCTATCGGCTCAAATCCAAGAAGAATTTTAAATAATGTTGTTTTCCCAATACCGGATTTGCCTTGAATCAGGACTTTTTCATTTTTTTTAACAAAAAAGTTTAAACCAGATAAAATTTCTTTACCATTTCTCTTTAGATATACAGATTCAAATTTTATCATTTTGTATGCCCTTAATTTCATGGAAAAGCTGGGCTGCTTTTTGTTCGGCATCCTTGAAAACTTCAATGCCCAATTGTGTAATGGAATAATATTTTCTGACTTTACCCTTTACAACCTGTTTCTCTTTTATTAGCAGACCGCTTTGTTCCATTTTATTCAAGAGGGGGTATAAGGTTCCCGGACCGATGTTGTATCCATGTCTTTTAAGTTCATCCATCATCCAGACTCCGTATACCCGATCTTTTTTACTATGGTACAGGATATGCAATTGGACAAAACCCTGGTAGAGTTTTTGCAATATTTTTTTTTTCATTTTACCAGTATGACCTTTTATTGCTAAGCTTGGGTCTAATACCCCGTTGCTTGCGACGTTAAAATTGATAGTATCCTGCATCGATAACCTGCTACTTGCAGCGGGTAGTTCATTTATCGATTATCGATATCGAATTTCAATATTAATGTATTACTTTTATTTCCAGTATTGTCAATAAAAAATATCAAGTATAATAGTGGCAAAGAGTAAAGCTCAAAAGAGGCCATTTCTCAATACAATTATCAAAGCCCGTGTAGTTCTGATATGTTGAAGTTCTGATATTGCATTTTACAGAATTTCTCTGTATTTTAAGGTTTTAATCTGAAAAATAATAGGAAGTGTATGAAATTTGATAAATATCATATATCGTCAAGCATAAAGAGAAATTTGTCCTTACTTGGATTTAAAAGACCCACTGACATCCAGTTTAAGGCCATTCCCTCTATTATAAAGGGAGAGGATGTGCTTGCTATAGCTCAGACTGGCACAGGGAAAACAGCAGCATTTGCCATCCCTGTAATAGATAAGATTCACAGGACAAAAAAATCCAAGCAGTCCTGGGGAATTAAGTGTATTGTAATGGTACCTACTCGGGAACTGGCAGCTCAAATTGGTACTGTATTTAATCAACTTTCAAAACACACTAAGGTAAAGGCATTTGCAGTTTATGGTGGGGTTGAGCAGGATCCCCAGATCAAAAAACTCGGCGATGGAATAGATGTGCTTGTGGCAACACCCGGGCGAATGTTTGACTTGATCAGCCAGGGGGCTATAAACTTGAAACAGGTGAACACCCTTGTTCTTGATGAGGCCGACCAGATGCTGGATCTTGGATTTATCAAAGATATCAGTGCTGTGAAGAAAAAACTTTTTCAAAAGCACCAGACCCTGTTCTTTTCCGCCACAATCAATAAGGAGATTAAAAAACTTGCTTTTTCCCAGGTAAAATCATCTGCTATCAGGATTCAAATTTCCCCGGATGACCCGGTTTCTAAAAATGTATCCCATTTTGTGATATTTGTTGAAATGGATGATAAACGCTTTTTTTTACGAAGATTCATCAGCGACAACCCAGAAGCACGGATTATTGTTTTTATCCGAACCAGGGTCCGGGCGGAACGGGTGTCAAAAGCCCTTGAAAGAAGTGATATTAAATCTGCAACCATTCATGGGGAAAAAGATCAAAAGGACAGGACAGATGTTATGAACCGATTTAAACAAGGTGAGAACAACATTTTGATTGCCACGGATGTAAGTGCCAGGGGAATTGATATTGCCGATGTTCACTATGTAATTAACTATGACCTTCCTGAAAAAAGCGAAAATTATGTCCATAGGGTGGGAAGAACAGGCAGAGGCGTTAATAAAGGCATTGCCATATCATTTTGCAGCACGGAAGAAAAAGAAAGGCTTGAAGATATCCAGCTGTTTTTAAATAAAAAAATTGAAACCATTCCCATGGCTAAAAAGGATTATGCTTTTACCCTTTCTTTATCCAGCGAAAAAGAAAGTATTAAGGATTTAATCAGAGAACAGGAAGAGTGGGAAAAAAAGAAGAGGAAGAAACGAAAAAAGAAAAAGTAATTGTTCAAAACAATCACTTTAATGATGCTAAAATACTGGATCAAGACTTTTTGCAGGCATCCTGGTTTAAAGGCGGCCTGCAAAAATTGAGCATTCTTATGGGTTATCTAATAAAGGCTTATCTGCCCCACTCAGAGTCCCTTAATTCAATCCTGCGTATTTTGCCGCTAATGGTTTTAGGCAGTTCTTTTACATATTCTATTTTCCTTGGGTATTTATAAGGGGCAGTGGTTTTTTTTACATGATTCTGTAGTTCCTTTGTTAAAGCCTCACTGGGTTCATGATCCGGAGTAAGAATGACAAAAGCCTTAACCACTTCGCCCCGGGTTTTATCCGGGCTTGAAACCACAGCAGACTCTGCAACTGCCGGATGCTCGATCAAGGCGCTTTCCACCTCAAAAGGCCCTATCCTGTAACCGGAAGTTAAGATAACATCATCGGATCTTCCCACAAACCAGAAGTATCCATCTTCATCCACATAGGCTCTATCTCCAGTGAGATACCAGCCAAAAATAAATGAAGAAGCGGTTCTATCAGGTTCTTTCCAGTATTCTTTAAAGAGTCCGACAGGTCTTTCAGGTTCTACTCTTACTGCAATATCTCCTTCCTGGTTTGGCCCGAGGATATTGCCCTTAGCATCAATCACATGCAAGTCAATACCTGGGGTGGGTTTTCCCATGGAACCAAACCGAGGCTCGATGCAGGGGAAACTTCCGGCAAGAAGAACAGTTTCTGTCTGGCCATACCCGTCTCTTATAATACAACCAGTAGCTTTGGCCCAAACTTCGATGATCTCCGGGTTCAAGGGTTCACCTGCACCCACACAATGCCGAAGGGTGGAAAATTTGTATTGAGACAGATCCTGTAACACAAGCATCCTGTAAATGGTGGGGGCACCGCACATGGTGGTAACAGGATATTTGGCCAGCAAACCAAGAGTGGTTATGGGATCAAATCTATCTGTGTGATGAATAAACTGGGCAGATCCCTGGTTCCATGGACCAAAATAACTTGACCATGCAGCCTTTGCCCAACCAGTGTCAGATACATTCCAGTGCATGTCATCTTCTTTTAAATCCAGCCAGTATTTTCCAGTTACCTGGTGTCCGATAGCATAGGAGTGGCTATGAAGGGCCATTTTGGGGAATCCGGTTGTACCAGATGTAAAATAAACCAGACAATTATCCTCAGCTTTTGTTTTAGCGGTTTCAAATTTTTTAGATGCATTCTTCATAGCATCATCAAAAAAGACCCATCCGTCAACAGGGGTTTCAATCACAATTTTTGATTTTACAGACTCACATGTGTCTGCCACCTCATCAAATATTGCTGCAACGGCAGGATTGGTAATAATACAGGTGGCACATGCTTTGTTGGCTCTAAATGCCAGATCTTTTGAGGTAAGCTGAGTAGTTCCCGGTGCTATCATGGCACCGCATCGAATACAGGCTGTAAAAGCGATCCACCATTCAATATTTCTTGGAAGAACTACAATGACAACATCTCCCTGCCCAATACCCTGTTCTTTGAAAATATTAGCCAGTTTTTTAGAGGCAATACTGATGTCATTAAAGGTTTTTCTAATCTCTGTTCCCATGTCATCCACCCAGAGCATGGCAAGCTTTTCTTTGTCCCGGGCCCAGCGGTCAATAACTTCAGCGGCAAAATTATAATATTCAGGAACAGCCCATTTGAACTCTTTGTACTCTTTGTGATAGTCAGTCATATTTGGCTGTATGGTCATATGCTTCACCCTTTACCCCTTTGCAGTAGAGTTAATCTTGGTTTGTTTAAAAAAATATTTTTCAGCCTTAATTGGCGGTTTTTTCAAGGATTTTTCAACAGGAAGTTCAAAATTATTACAGAAGGAGAAGAAATTTTATAAAATATATCAACGCAGGCATCTATGGGAACCCAAAAAAAATACCCTGTTTTATAAACCACCTTAAATTAAGGAATATCTTAAAAATTAAGGAAAAGGAAGAGAAAAATTTAAACCTGGAAAGGCATTTTGGAAAACCGGTAATTTAGTGACAGCACTTGTAAGCTGCCTAAAAATGACCGGCCGCATCTTTTAACGAGCTGCCGGACAACCTGTATCGAACCCATTCCTTTTGGGGTTTGGCTCCCAAAGAGTTGTAAAATTTAATGGCGGGCTCATTCCATTCCAGTACTGACCACTCTACCCTGCCGCAGTCTTTTTCAAGAGCCAGGCAGGAGAGGTGTTTTATAATTTGTTTTCCAGCACCAAGATTTCTGTATTCCTCAAGAATGTATAGGTCTTCTATATAGAGCCCGTTTTTCCCCTGCCATGTGGAATAGTTAAAAAAGTAAATCGCATGGCCAATGGGTATCCCGCCAGCTTCACATATGACGGCATGGGATGTTGAATTTTTTCCAAATAGTGTTTTTATCAGCTGTTTCCGGCTGGTCTCAACTTCATGTTTAGCTTTTTCTTCCTTTGCAAGTTTATGTACAAAGCACAGGATAAGGTTTGCATCTTCAATGACAGCTTTTCTGATCGTAATTTTTGACACTAATTTTTCCCTTTAGTTGAATTTTTCTTCTTTTAACATACAGCAGGCTATCTGATATGCTGGATTCCCGTTTTTGGTATAAGAAATGTTCTGAGGTTGAATCATTTTGTTCATGACGCAGCCTTCAGCAATGGTGAGATTGAACAAGTCTTTTTCATTAATTTGAGGTGTGGCGATTAATTGATTGTTTTTAATTTCATAGGAATGTAAAGGAAAATCCTCGCAAATTGGGCATTGGTACACCCTTCCATTGGGGAATACAAAATAATTGTCAGCAACTTTGCCTGCACATTGGAAAGATTCGTCGTTGTCCAAAAATACCTTGGGAAAGGTTACCTTAATGCCATAAGAAGCAATTGTTTCCGCAACTTTTGGAATCGTTTGAAGCCATGTCTCTTTGGAGACCTGAAGTTTTTTATCCATTTTTAAGGACTCACCTCTAATGCCAATCACCTGTATAAAAAAGTGTTTGATACCCAGCGTCTTAACCAAATCCGGCATCAACTCAAGTTCATGAATATTAATATCAGATACAGTATAGATGATTGAACTGGAAAAGTTTTTGACGCAGGCATTTTTTATACCTTGAATGACCTTATCATAACTCCCCTTTCCTCTTATGGCATCATTCGTCTTTCTTGTGGCTCCATCCAGAGAAAAAGAAAAAAAATCAATCTCATCACAGGAAATTTTTTCCAGGATGTTATTAAATAAGTATCCGTTGGTATCGATAGTGATGGATTTGAACCCCAGTCGTTTAGCCGCTTTCACAGCCAGGTAAAGATCAGGATGAAGGGTGGGCTCACCCCCTAAAAAAATGATATTGGTTTGGCTTGCATGATTGAAATCTTCTTTATTTAAATCAGATCTATTTGAAAAAAGAGCGAGCCAGTTCTGTATGGTTTCTATATTAAGGGTGTTATCCCCGTGCTGTTCCTTATTAATATAGCAATGGGAACAACAAAGATTGCATTTTGTTAAGATGTGAAAAAATAGATTGGAAGAATCTTTTGAAAATGCAACGGTCCTGTTTGTCATTCTATCCCATACACTGCTTGGTAAATTTCGGATCAAAAGGCACAGGATAATTTCCGTCAAAACATGCTTTACAAAAGTTTTGTTCCGGGTTTTTAACCCCGGAAGCTTCCAGCATACCTTCAATGGTAAGATAATGCAAAGAGTCAAGTCCCAGGTAATCTTTGAGATCATCTCCTGACTTCTGGGCGGCAATCAGTTCTCCCTTAGAAGAAAAATCAATTCCATAATAACAGGGAAATCTATGGGGCGGACATGAGATCCTCATATGGATTTTTTTAACTCCAAGCTCCCGCAATGCCTTGACCCGGGTCTTTGCAGTGGTACCGCGAATGATGGAATCTTCAATA